>Ga0105104_10003277_pt1 | contig 11607 bp, 9 predicted proteins | sample PPLLaktember2015_3_FD_87034 | JGI IMG/M metagenome (GOLD analysis project Ga0105104, IMG submission 87034) | Freshwater sediment microbial communities from Prairie Pothole Lake near Jamestown, North Dakota, USA - PPLs Lake P7 Core (6) Depth... | ecosystem: Environmental > Aquatic > Freshwater >...
CCGGGTTCAGGCTCAGTTCGTCCACGCCCAGCCCCACCAGGATCGCGGCCGCCTGCGGATCGCCGGCCAGTTCGCCACACACTCCCACCCACTTGTTCTCATGATGGGCGGCTTCGGCTACCTCGCCGATCAGGCGCAGGACGGCCGGGTGGAGCGCATCGGCCAACCCGGAAAGCATCGGGTTGCCGCGTTCGGCCGCCAGCGTATATTGGGTCAGGTCGTTGGTCCCGATGCTAAAAAAATCGACCTCGCGGGCTAACTGCCGGCTGAGCAGCGCCGCGGAAGGGATTTCGACCATGATACCGGTCTCGACCGGCCAGGTGTGCGGGATATTTTCTGCGAGCAAATCCTGGTGCGCCTTTTCCATCCAGGCGCGCGCCTGGCGAATCTCGTCCACACCGGCCACCATGGGGAACATGATCCTGAAATGCGCTCCTTGCGCGGCCCTCAAGATCGCTCGCAGCTGGGCCAGGAACAGCTCGGGGTTTTTCAAGCTCATGCGGATCGCCCGCACCCCCAGGAACGGGTTGGCCTCCTGCGGAAGATGGATGTAGGGTACTTCCTTATCCCCGCCCACATCCAGGGTGCGCACTGTGACCGGTCTTTCGCCCATCGTCTCCGCGATCTGGCGCAGCGCCGCGTACTGTTCTTCCTCGCTTGGGGGCGTCTCCCGGGTGAGGAACAGGAATTCCGTGCGCAGCAGGCCGATCCCTTCGGCGCCGTTCTCGACGGCCGTCCTGGCATCCAGCACGCTGCCCACATTCGCAAAGACTTCCACCCGGCGGCCGTCCCGTGTGGCGGCCGGGGCATGGCTGCTCTTGAGCAGCTCCTCCCGGCGGGAGATCCAGGCCTGCCGGCGCGAGAGCAAATCCGAGCGGATCTCGGGAGCAGGATCCACCCAAACTGCTCCAGCGGAACCATCCAATGCCACAGGCGTCCCCGGCGCCAACCGGCCGAGCATCGCGCTGACCCCGGAAACCGCCGGGATGCCCAGAGCGCGAGCCAGGATAGCGCTGTGCGAGGTTGGTCCTCCGGCCACCAGCAGCAGCCCCAACACGCGGCTGAGATCCAGTTGAGAGGTTTCGGTGGGAGTAAGATCCTGCGCAAAGAGGACCACCGGTTCTTCGATCTCAATCGAAGCTTTTCCGGGTTTTCCGGCCAGGTCAAATAAAACCTGGTTGCCCACATCCAGCACATCGGCCGAGCGCTGCTTGAGATAGGGGTCCTCCAGCGCCTGGTAGGTTTCGGCGACACGCGTCACGGTATGGTACCAGGCAGCCGCGGCGTTCTCGTGGTTTTCATGGATCCGCTTTCGAACTTCATCGAGCAGGTCAGGATCCTGCAGAATCAGCAGATGGGCTTCGAAGATCTCACTTTGGGCTTCACCCAGGCTGCCGCGCATCGTCTCTCTGCGCTGCTGGATCGCCAGGCGGGTGTTTTCGATGCTGCGCTCCAGCCGCTTCCACTCCAGTTCAGGGTTTTCAGCGGGGTCCTGTGGGATGGGCGGCAGCGCGGGTTGGTAGCGGTAGAATGGCCCCAGGGCAATCCCTTCGGACACCGGCACCACCTTTTGTGCGCCGGTCAGCTGAGTTGTACCAGCGGGTGAGGGAATTTGGGCGGCTTCCATTTTATCCGGCAGCGCGGACTCTCCAAAACCGGCTTCAACCAGCTCGCGCAGAGCAGCCAGGGCCTGATCGGCCTGCGCCCCGGAAGCCTCTACCTGGACCTGGTGGCTCTGCACGGCGCCCAGGGTTGCCAGGGCGTTCAAACTCCGGGCCGAAACCGGCCCTTTCCCGGTGGTCAGGTTGGTCACCCGGGTATCCGCGTCGAATTTCCCCGCCGTCTGAACGAAACGGGCCGCCGGGCGCGCGTGCAGCCCGTGCTGATTCTGTAAAGTTAACACTACCCGCCGCCATTCACCCCCTCCCCGGCTGGAGGGAGCGGCCGGCGGAGAGCCTGCGAAGTCCTTGATGCTTTTGTCAGGTATTGATGGGGTCGGGGAGTCGGGGGAGATCGGGTGGGGATTGAGCTGCTCTATCTTTGGCTGCAAAGCCTGCTGGGCTTCCTGATAAACTGTTTCCAGATCGCTGCCCAGGCCAATCTGAACCGCGGCAGATAGGGTTCCTTCGACCAGCGGAGCCGGGCAAAACCGGACTCGCTCGGCGATCTCAGGCGGGAGAAGCTCCACTGCCAGCTCCGCACTCAAGATGGCGCTTCCCAGGTCCATCATCACCAGTACCCCATCGGGTGAATGGACCGATTGGATCGCCTCGCCGATCTCCACGGCATCCGTCCCAAATTCTTCACGCTGCGGGCCCACCCCGGCCGCGATTGCAATCGGCACCTCGGGCCCTGCCATCTGGCGGACCAGGTTCACCAGGGCCTCTGCTAACTTACGGCTATGGGAGACAACGACCAACCCCACCATGCCTACCCGCCTTTTCGATCAGCTCCCGGGAATATTGGCGACGACGACGCGGATCAACCAGATTCCATACACAACCGAAACGACCCCCGCAATGAGAAACAGCCAATTGATCAGGTTCAAAACAGACCGGGATGGATGCATGTCCAGGATGATGCTGCGCAGGCCCAGTAAGGCGTGCGAGACCACCAGGACCAGGAAAAGACCTTCCATGATGGGCACGATCCAGATCCGGTAGTAATTTAAAATTTCTCGATACGTAAGCAGGCCGTTCGAGCCAATATAATGGTTGACCACAAAATGGACTACGATCAGGACAAGAATCAACGGTCCGGTTACCAGTTTCAAAAGCCAGAGCCAGGTATTCTCGCCCGTCTTGGGAGCCGAAAGAGATTTTTGAAGTGTGACTTCTGCCATTGGTAAATCCCTTCTTTTGCTCAGGCAGTGAACATGCGCAGGCCAAATATGAGGCTGGCAACCAGCGCAATCGCCATCAGGACGTACAGCATAGCCTTTTGCCGCGGTACCGCGATCCCCAGGCTGGTGAAAAATATGCGCAGTCCGTTAAAACCGTGGATCAAGCCGGCAGCCACAACGAGGAACTCTCCAAAGATATACACCGGGTTATGCACCAGCTCGATAAAGCTGTCGTAGGCGCTCTCGCCCCGGGCTAACGTCCCCAGCACGATCAGGTGTAAAAAGAGATACAGGGTCAGCCCCAGGGCCGTAATCCGGTTGAGGATAAATGCCATCCCTTCCAGCGACCGCCCGCGGGGATTGAACCAGTTTAAGAGCCGGCTCGGCGAGGGCTGGTTTTTGCTCGTGTTCATCGGTTCGCCTCCTGGACTGCCGCGATTTTAGGTTTCGGGCGGTTGAACAATCTTTTCAACCGCTCACTGACGACCTGCCTGCGCAAGTCCATAATTCTGCGCGCGGGGTCAACGTAGGACGGGCAGACGGCCGTGCATTCATACGCGCTGTGGCAGCGCCAGACTCCGTTCTCCGCGTCCACGATTTCCAACAGCGAAGGGTTTCTGGAAAGCCCATTCTGCTGGGCGCCGGCCAGTACGGCCGGTCCCAAATAAGTGGGGCTGGTTGCGGAAATCGGGCAGGCGCTCATACACAACCCGCATTCGATACAGTCGGATAGACGCAGGTACTCGTAGTCATCTGGCGGCCACTCTTTGGGCGATTTCTCGATCTCTGCCTCCGGAACTGGCACAACCGGCCTGGCGTGGACTTCATCCATGCGCAGGTACAGCGACCCCATATCCACAACCAGGTCACTGACCACCGGGAAATTCCGCAAGGGCTCGATCTTAAGCGTACCCCCATCCTGGGTGACATCGCGGATCAGCGTGATACAGGTTAATTTTTCGACGCCATTGACCCGCATCCCACAGGCGCCGCAGGTGGAATGGTGACAGGCATGCCGGAAACATAACGACCGGTCTTCGAAGGCCCAAATCTTTTCAACTCCATCCAGTACATACTCATCCGGATCAATCGATAATTTGAATGTATCGAAATGAGAGGCTTCATCCCCTTTCGCCCGATACACCACAAAAGTGACATCCCATCGGATCGCGCTCATCCTGACTCCTTAGTTCGGCGTTGAATAGTATTGGCGGTAAGAGAGCAGCTGCATCTCCCGGGTCACACAAGGGCTGCTGATCCCCAGCTTGGAACATACCACATCCGCTGTTGTTTCAGCCATGGCGCGCATTGTGGTCGCTTTTCCACCGGTAATCGTCACAAAACCATCGATCCCCTGCGTCTCCTTATGGTCGTAACATTTGAAAGTACGCGCCATGCTCCGTCCGCTTCCCCCTCCAATCAAAGGCCGGGTAGCCATAAAAGCTCCACGCATTTTCGCCCCGCGGATCCCAGGGACCAGCTCGCTGCCTCTTTCGAGCATCATTTGAATCTGGTCATCAACCACGGGTACGTAATCCAAATTATCGACATCAAAAGAGGTAGTGCCAACCACCACCATCCGCCGTTGGGGGACAATGATATCGCCGTCACCCGGGACGTTCAGGCGATTGATGGCGCGCTGCACAAAGCGTTGGTCGTAGGCGACCATCACCCCGGGGGTCGGGTTGACCGGGACATCTCCTCCGGCCATTTTGGCGATTTCACCTGCCCAGGCTCCGGTAGCGTTTACCACGATATCGGCGCGCAGTTCTTCCGGGGATCCGGCGGCCCGGTCCAGGACTTCTACCCCGGTTACATTTCCCGACCCATCGGTCAGCAGTCTCCTGGCTTCCACAAAAGTTCTAAACCTGGCCCCATTGGATTTCGCCGTAGCCGCGAAAGCCAGCGCCAGGCGCAGCGGATCAAAGGTACCGTCCGGGATCAGGAAGGCAAGGAGGAGCTGGGGGTTGAGATTCGGTTCCAATTTCAAGGTTTGCGCTGGAGTAAGCTGTTCGATAGGAATATGACAGGCCTCACAGCCTTCGATAAATGCTTCGCCGTAGGCCAGGTCGCTGTCATTCAGCGCAATAAACAGCCCCCCATTGGGTTCGATCGCCTGTGGAACGATCTTGCGCAGGATCAAATTTTCATCGATACACTCGATGGCCGATTCCTGATCCTTTACCGCATATCTTCCGCCGCTGTGTAATAATCCATGCGTACGGCCGGATGTGCCGTTGCAGATATCCCCGCGCTCGATGACGGTTACGTCACAACCGCGCAGCGCAAGGTCATGGGCAGTGGCAACCCCGGTGAACCCTGCCCCGATGATTACGACATGTGGTTTGCTCATAAACTACGTCTCCCTGCATGATCGAGAAACTCATCCAATTTCTACTTCAAAAGCCAGGATCAAGCATACCATCCCTTCGCAAAATCGACAAACCTTCCCCTGATCAGCGCAGCAAACGGCGGATAAAATACAGACCCCAGAAGATCACCCAGATCAAAACACCGAATACCAGACCCCGCAGGATCCCCTGGCCAAGCCCTAATATGGGGGCAACCTGCCAGGCGGTCAGGATGACCATGCCCAGGCTGGCAATCCCAACCAGGATCAACCCCGTGCGCATCTTCATCCAGGGCCGGCTCAGACTGTCCTGAGGCTCTGCTTTCTTTTCACTCTTTGTTTTCGGGTTAGTTACCTTATTTTTTGGATTGTTTTTTTTGGTCACAATGGCTCCCGTAATTATTTAAGACTGCGACGCACCCTTACATAAAAATGGGCGCGTCGCAGGGGGTTCATGTTTATCTACAAGACGCGATAGGTTGGACGGTCTATCCCGCAGCAGATCAATACTCAGGCAGAAGTTTACTCAACCCAATCAAATGTCCGGGTGACTGCCTTGAGCCAGCCCTTGTATTCTTTCTCGCGGTGGGCGGCGTCCATCTTGGGGTCCCATTCCTTATCTTTGCCCCAGTTTGCGCGCAGGTCTTCGACCTTTGCCCAGAAACCAACTGCCAGGCCGGCGGCATAGGCCGCGCCCAGGGAGGTGGTTTCGGCCACCACCGGGCGGATCACCGGCACGCCCAGGATGTCCGCCTGGAACTGCATCAACAGCTCATTGTACACCATCCCGCCGTCCACTTTCAGAGCGGTGAGGTTGACGCCCGAGTCTTTGTTCATGGCGTCCAGGACCTCGCGAGTCTGGAAAGCGGTGGCTTCCAGGGCTGCCCGGGCAATGTGGCCCTTGGTGATGTAGCGGGTCAATCCCACGATCACACCCCGCGCATTGCTCTTCCAGTAGGGGGCGAACAATCCGGAGAAGGCCGGGACGAAGTAGATCCCGCCGTTGTCATCCACCGATTTGGCCAGCGTTTCGATATCCGCTGATTTCTGGATCATACCCAGGTTATCGCGCAGCCATTGGACCAGCGCGCCGGTGATGGCGATGGAGCCTTCCAGGCAGTATACGGCCGGTTGGCTGCCGATCTTGTAACCCAACGTGGTCAGCAGACCGTTTTTGGATTGTACCGGTTTGGTGCCCGTATTGAGCAGCATGAAGCAGCCGGTTCCATAGGTGTTCTTGGCTTCGCCAGCGCTGAAGCAGGTCTGGCCGAACAGAGCAGCCTGTTGATCGCCAAGGTCGCCGGCCACGGGGATTCCATCCAGCTCGCCCCTGGCTGTTCCATACACCTCACTGGACGGCTTGATGGTCGGGAGCATGGCGCGCGGAACGCCCATGATCTTCAAAATATCCGCATCCCAATCCAGAGTCTCCAGGTTCATCAACATGGTGCGGGAGGCATTGGATACGTCCGTGACGTGCACACCGCCATTGGGTCCGCCGGTCAGGTTCCAGATCACCCAGGTATCGATGTTGCCAAACAGGACCTCACCTTTCTCCGCTCGTTCGCGCACGCCCGAAACATTATCCAGGATCCATTTGATTTTGGGGCCGGAGAAATAAGTGGCCAGAGGCAGGCCGACCTTGGCTCGGAAGCGGTCTTGCCCGCCGTCTTTACCCAACTCGTTGCAGATATCCGCGGTGCGGGTATCCTGCCAGACGATGGCATTAAAAACCGGCTTCCCCGTTGCTTTCTCCCAAACCACAGCGGTTTCCCGCTGGTTGGTCACGCCGACCGCAGCGATATCTTTTGGTTCCACGTTTGCCTTGGTCAGGGCGCCATGGATCACCTTTTGTACTCGCTCCCAAATTTCCATTGGGTTGTGTTCCACCCAGCCTGGCTTCGGATAGATCTGTTCGTGTTCCAACTGATCTACGGAGACTATCTTACCCGCATGATCGAAGATCATAAAGCGCGTGCTGGTAGTCCCCTGATCGATTGCTGCCGCATACTTAGCCATTTTATGCCTCCTAAATTAGAGAACCAATTCTGGTACAAATTTTTTCAGGGCATTCTGCCCCAGGTATCGACGGCTGCTTTCAGGAGCAAATAGGAAGAGGTTGCTCCGGGATCCTGGTGTCCTGCGCTGCGCTCACCCAGGTAGCTGGCCCGACCCTTGCGCGCCACCAGGGGAATGGTCGATTCCATCCCCTGTTTCGCGGCTTCAGCGGATTGTTGAAGCGCCTGTCCGATTGTCAACCCTGATTCGGCAGCCTGCTTGAGTGTGTTCACGGCGGGTGTCAAAGCATCCACCATCGTCTTATCCCCCAGATCGGCTTTTCCACGCGCCACAACCCCGTTCAACGCAGCTTCGATGATCCCGGCCCAGTCATCCAGAGAGAGCTCCATTTTCCCGGCCGTCTTCATCCCGGCTTGCAGGAAGAAGGTCCCGTATAACGGACCACCCGCACCTCCGACTGTCGATATCAGGGTCATGCCAACGGTCTTGAAAATGGTTCCGATATCTTTGTCACTGATCTCTGGCATTTTATTCATCACGGCCTTAAACCCACGGTCCATGTTCGCGCCATGGTCGGCATCACCGATCGCCGCATCCAATTGGGTCAGGTAGTCGCGGTTTTCAGCCATCGTTTTCGCGCAAGCCTGGATCCATTGCAAAGCATCATCCCGTGATATTGCCATAGTTACTCCGTTTATTCATTGAGGCCACCTGTGCCTGCAGTAGGGGGTTCTGGACTGCTCGTCCAGAAGAAGCAGGCACAGGTGGTCATATCAACTTTGAGCATCAGGCCGTTAGATGCCCCAGCGCAGACCGGGTGTCTTCACCGGAGCATCCCACAACTGCTTCATCTCCTCATCCATCTTCAGCATGCTGATAGAAATGCCGGCCATCTCGAGGCTCGTAATGTAGGGACCAATCAGGTTGCGGACAACCTTCAGGCCGTGTTTCGTAGCGATTTCATGCGCCTTGCGAAAGACGATATAGAGCTCGATGAGGGGTGTGCCGCCCATGCCGTTTACAAAGAGCAGGACTTCATCCCCCGACCGGTATGGGATGTCTGAGACGATCGGTTCCATGAGCATTTCTACGATCTCGTCCGCTGACTTCACCTTCATCCGGACGCGGCCAGGTTCGCCGTGGATGCCAATGCCGATCTCCATTTCATCTTCGGGCAGGTCGAAGGTGGGCTTACCGACGTGTGGCACGGTGCAGCTGGTAAGCGCCATACCCATGCTGCGCCCCAGATCCTTTACTTTCCGGCATACGTCCGCCACTTCTTTGAGGGAGCGCTGCTTTTCAGCGGCCGCGCCGCACAGTTTTTCGGCCAGAACGGTGCTGCCAACGCCCCGTCGCCCGGCGGTATACAGGCTGTCTTTCACAGCGACGTCATCATCGATCACCACACTCTCAACCTGAAGACCTTCTCCGCGCGCCAGGTCAGCTGACATCTCGAAGTTCATGATATCGCCGGTGTAATTTTTGACGATATGCAGGACGCCAGCCCCGCCATCCACCATTTTCGTGGCTTCCAGCATCTGGTCGGGGGTTGGGGAGGTAAACACCGCTCCCGGGCAGGCTGCATCCAGCATTCCCATACCGACGAAACCTCCGTGCATGGGTTCATGGCCAGATCCGCCGCCGGACACGATCGCCACTTTTCCTTTGACTGGCGCGTCAGCCCGGTAGACAAAATTCGGGTCGAAATGCACCTTGACGATGTCTGGGTGTGCGAGAGCGAGACCTTCCAACTCTTCCCGGACTACATTCTCTGGCGAGTTAATTAATTTTTTCATTCAGATCCCTCCGAAAAGCGTTCATTCCATCCCGATAATCAGCCGGTCACTTGAGAGAATCCTGGTTCGAGTTATTCCCTGGCAGCGGGCAGGAATGCAGTCACAAACCAATCGTAGGTGAAAACGCCGATGAGGCCGCCCACGATAGGTCCGATGATCGGGATCACCCAGTACGTCCCCGTGAAGAGACCCGTGGTGCCAATCAGCTGGCCAAACAGGCGCGGTCCGAAATCACGAGCCGGGTTGATCGCATAGCCCGAGGGGCCGCCCAGAGAGAGGCCTACCGCCAGGACTGTAGCGCCCACCAGGAACGGGCCCAGGTTGTTCATCAGACCGGTATTGCGCGAGTCGCCGCTGGCCAGAACACCCCATAACAGAACAGCCGTTCCCAGGATTTCGGTGATCAGGGCGCCCGTCAACGTGTAGCTCCCCACCGCCGTGGCTGTCGTCGCGCCGCCCCAGAATGCCTCTCCAAAGATCGAACCTGGACCGGTGCACCAGACGTTGGGCAGACCCGCGGAGCGCAGTCCGTCACCGTAGGCCAGATAGACACCCAAAGCGCCAAGGAAAGCGCCTACGATCTGGGCGACGATATAGGGCAGCACTCTTCCCCATGAAAAACCGCGCTTTGCGGCCAGAGCAATCGTAACCGCCGGGTTGATATGCGCCCCCGATACGCCCGCCGAGACATAAACGGCTACGACCACCGCAAATGCCCAGCCTAAAGTGATCGTGTTCCAATCGTAGCCTACGGATGCCAGGCGCGGAGCCAGACCCACATTTGCAACCACGCCATCTCCCAATAGAATCAGGATGAACGTCCCGAAGATTTCTCCGATGATTGGCCCTAACATGGTATATGCTCTCCTTCTATACTATTTTCTAGTATACGTGAATGGAAATATCGTTCGAGAGTATGAATGGGAACATCTTTTGGAAGTAAGCTTAGCGTCCGCACCTCCTTTCCAACCCAGGCTCCGGTCGATCCTCGCCACGATATGTGATTGTTCCGTTTGGTTCGAGGCAACCTGAAAACACCGGAACCGGTTGTCAGTCCGCACAAAGAAGAAGGATCATATTCGGCTGTTTACACTACTCAGGTAACGGGACAAGCTGGGATGCAGGTTTCTTTAGGGTTTCCGCCCCGAATACCTTCCAGCCAGTAAGGGAAAAACACCACTTATACAGATTAACCACTTCACTCTTAATTGTCAACATTAAAGCTTTTTAATATTTCAAAATGAAACAATAATTACCCCTTGGTGTTTCATTATGAAACAATACCGGGGAATTAATTCGTGTCTCCCCCGTTTTTGACGGGAATGCGATATTCGTCCAACAAAATATCATACTTCTTCATCTTCCGCCATAAGGTTGTCCGCCCAATCCCTAAGACCTGAGCCATCTGGCTGAGATTACCCCGGCAGAGCCGCGCGATTTGCAGGATGGTCTCTCGTTCCACATCCGTCCAGGTCTGGATCGTATAGAGACCCTGATCTTCTAAAGTGACCTGGCTCCGATTGCGTACAGAGGCGGGCAGATGGTAAAGCTCGATCATTCCGGGCGGTCCAACCTGGGTGGCCGCCGAGCTCAAGGCGGCTTCCAGCTCGCGGATATTCCCCGGCCAGACACTTCTTTTTAGTAAGTCCGATACTCCTGCACCAAGCGCCAGCGGATGCCCAATCTGGCGCGACAGGCGAGCCAGGATGCGGTCCACGATGATGGGTATATCTCTGGGCCGCTCCCGCAGGCTGGGCAGTGCGATGGAAAAAGTGCTCAGGCGGTAGAATAAATCGGGGCGAAAGCTGCCTTCCGCAACCAACCTCTCCATCTTCGCCGAAGTAGAAGCGATGACCCGCACGTCTACCTCGATGAACCGGTCGCTGCCGATGCGCTGGATCACCCCCAATTCGAGCATGTTTAATAAAACGGCCTGGGCTTCGAGCGGCAGCGCGTCTACGTCCTGGAAAAACAAAGTACCTCCCTGGGCCAGCTCAAATTTACTGGGACGCCCGCCGGGACTCCTGGGAGAAGTCCCCTCTTCATTCCCCAACAGCTCGCTGACGGCCAGCTCGTTCGGTACGGAAGAGCAGGGAAAGATCAAAAATGGACCGTCGCGGCGCTGACTTTCATTGTGGATAGCCCCCGCCAGGACATTTTTCCCGGTGCCGACTTCCCCACGGATCAAGATACTCGCCCGGGCGTCCGCCGCGGCTTTCACGAAATTCTGTACCCGTTTCATCTGAGAAGAGTCACCCGGGATATCTTCCAGGCTCAATCGGGCATGGGCTCCAACCTGTCTTTGGACCAGCTGGCGAACTTCTTTCATCGGCCTTAATGTGGCGATGACCCACTGCAGCACATTTTTATTAACCACAAAACGCAGGGTCAGCATGCAGTTGAATTCTCTATGACCGATTTTAAAGTTCGCTTCGACATCCGTCAGCGGCTCCCGTGCATCGATAGCGGCCTGGATAAATGGGGGATAGGAAAGCTGAGTATTGGTCCTCTGACCCACCACTCGTTGGGGAGGGACATTGATCATCCGCGAAGCATATTTGTTGATATGGATGACCACATGCTCGCCATTCCATACCACA
>Ga0105104_10003278_pt1 | contig 11606 bp, 10 predicted proteins | sample PPLLaktember2015_3_FD_87034 | JGI IMG/M metagenome (GOLD analysis project Ga0105104, IMG submission 87034) | Freshwater sediment microbial communities from Prairie Pothole Lake near Jamestown, North Dakota, USA - PPLs Lake P7 Core (6) Depth... | ecosystem: Environmental > Aquatic > Freshwater >...
GACGCATCAAAGCGGCGGGCTGAGGCTTCAGAGCCGATCAGAACGCTGCTCGTCAGGACGATCGGAGGTTTCCCCAGCCGGGTGAGCCGTTCGGCAATCGCCACCTTGAGAGCGTTCGTGACAGCCACTCCACCGACGGTAGACCCGGGGCCCACCGGGTCAGCAAGTCCTTCGACCCGCGCGAGCGCGTCTCCCGCCGGAGTGCAGTTGTCGATCACCACATCCGCTATGTCGGTCACCCGCTTCCCGGAGCTGTGGCGAGGCTGGGAAGCGCCGCAGTGCTCGACCGAGACCACCGCAATCAGCGGGAGTTCGAGTTTCTTCACCTCGAGCGACACTTCGACCACTACTTCGTTAACGCCGCTGTTGGAAAAAACAATGAAGCAATCAGGGGGCGAAAGCACGAAGTTCCTAAGAATGACAGCCCCCAGTCCCGCTACTCGCTCAAGAAACATCGCCTGTCGCTGGCCGTTCGCGCCGACGACTTGATTGTGGTAGGTCAGCGAGAGTTCCACGATCGGATGAAACCCGGGGAAACTGCCGTGCCGGGGGTACATCTCTTCCACAAACATGCGCGAGTGCCCGGTCCCGAAAAGGTGCACCAGGCCGTCTTTGGCGATTGTTTGCGAACAGATCTCGGCCGCCTGGGCGATTTTGTCCATCTGCGTGTCACGCACGCGTCTGACAATTTCAAGAGCAGCATCAAGATAGGAGCGAGCAGGGTCCATGGTTGCATCGTACCGCGAGCCTGCCGCGAGTGCCACTCACCGCGGACAGACTGACAGCTACTATTTCTCCTTTTGGTTGGCCAAATTGCACGCCGCGTGCAACTCGGCCGACCAAAGAGTCAACGCCGTCGACCTGGTCCATTTCGTCCACTCCGTCCACCTCGTCCACTACTCCCCGACCTGTTTCGTTTCCTGCATTTCTGACATGATGGTCAGCAATGAAGCCCCTTCGCACCACCGTCATAGGCAGCTATCCGCTTCCTTCCTGGCTTGAGTTCGCCATGCAGCATCTCGACGGCTTCGGCACCGACGAGATCGCCGAGATGCAGGAGGATGCAGTGACGGTCGCCGTGCAAGATCAGGTTTCTGCGGGGCTCGATGTCATCACTGACGGAGAGCAGACCCGGTTCGATTTCAACCTGTCCTTCTACGGCTATATTGAGGGGCTGGGAGAGGCAGAGCCTGTCAGGCGCGTCTTTGGCCCTCCAGCTCACGACCAAAGGGGGAAACACCGGATTATCGGCGAGTTGGCCGCGTCCCGGGGCCTGGGAGTCGTCGAGGAGTTCCAGCGCCTCGAGCGGCTGGCCCCGCCAGGCTACGTCCTCAAGGCCAGCGTCCCCGGCCCGTACACCCTGAGCGGCCGGCTGATCCCCAATGCACAGTATCCGGATCGGTGGACTCTCACTGAGGCCCTCTTGCCGATAGTCAGGAAAGAACTCGAGGATCTTGTACGGGCGGGTTGCCGGGAAATCACAGTCGACGAGCCCTCCATGAGCTGCTATGCGCATACATCGGACACCAGGAGATTCGTGGACATTTTTAACCGCACAGTCGAGCCCGTTTTCGGCCGCTGCCTGCTGTCCACCCACCTCTGCTTTGGCAACTACAAGGGCCGGGCGGTCGGGAAGCGGCGATATGCCCCGATGTTTCCTGATTTCCTCCAGATGAACGTCGACGAAATCCACCTGGAGATGGCGAGCCGGGAGTTTGCAGAAATCGAGATCATTGAGTCCATCGCGCGGTCCAAGCGGGTAGCGGTCGGGATTGTCGACGTGAAAAGCTACTACGTCGAAAAACCGGAGGATATCGCTGAACGCACCCGGCTCTGCCTGCGCTACGCGCCGGCCGATCGGCTCTCCCTGGCGCCTGACTGCGGACTGAGCCAGACGGCACGCTGGGCCGCCAGGCAGAAACTGCGCAATCTTGTCCAAGGAGTCGCCGCCGTTCGGAAAGAGCTGGGAGCATGAAGAAGCCCGTCCTCCAGAACGACGCTTTCCTGGCCGACGTCGAAAAAGCTCGCCGCGAAACTGATCGGCTGCACCTGTGGTGGCTCGGCCAAAGCGGTTTCCTGATTCAGTGGCAAGGCCGACACGTTCTTCTCGACCCGTACCTTTCCGACTCTCTCACCACGAAATATGCTGCGACCGACAAGCCGCACGTCCGAATGACCGAGCGCGTAATCGCACCCGATCAGCTGGCCTTTGTCGACGTCGTCACTTCAAGCCATAACCACACCGATCACCTGGATGCCGAAACCATCCGCCCGATTTTTGCCCGCAACGCGCGACTCGTCATGATCGTCGGGGCGGCAAATGTCGCGTTTGCAGCCGACCGGCTGAAACTCCCCCGAGAGCGGCTAATACCCATAAAAACGGACGCTTCGGTGCACGTTCCGCCCTTCACTTTTCATGCTGTCCCATCCGCCCATGAGTCGGTCGAGACAGACGAACAAGGCCAGCCAATGCACATCGGACTAGTGCTGAGCGCCGGTCCCTGGAATCTCTACCACAGCGGTGACACGGTGTCTTATCCGGGCATGGTCGAACGATTGCGGCAATGGCCGATTGACGTCGCTCTTTTGCCGATTAACGGCCGCAATCCCGAGCGTCGTGTTCCGGGCAACCTGTCCGGCGAGGAGGCGGTTCAATTGGCACGTGATATCGGTGCCGAACTCGTCGTCCCTTGCCACTATGACATGTTTGAATTCAACACCGCTTCCCCCGAGGAGTTTATCCAAGCGGCCGAAGCAACCGGTCAGCCGTACCGTGTGCTGGAGAACGGAGAACGCCTGACACTCTGACTGCCGCTTGGGGCCGCGGGGTTTCGATGCGGCTCGCCGCCCAACGCGCACAAAGCGCGCGTCAGTCAACCGCCGCTGGATTCCCTCCTCCCCTCCTTCCCTTCGCCCCTTCGCCCCTTCGCCCCTTCGCCCCTTTGCATTTCCCGCCGCTTTTCCGTCATATTGACAACAAAATCCCAAGGTGACACACTCGGGGGTCGTACCCGTGGTTACTTCATTCTGGAGGGCATTTATGAGTGAGAACAACGTCACCAGGCGGCAGTTCCTGAAGAGCACGACTCGGACGGCCGCCGGAACTGTGATGGCCGGCGCGGCCGTCAGTGCATCAATCAATCGGAACATACTGGGCGCGAACGACCGGATCAACATGGCGGTAATCGGGATTCGCGGGCAGGGCGGAGCTCACGTTGGTGGGTTCTCCAGGATACCCAATGTGCGCATCAAGACCTTGTGCGATATTGACGAGAACATCTGGCCGGAGCGCGTCAAGTTCCTCCAGGATAAGTTCCAATATGTTCCGGTCACGGAATGGGACATGCGGAAGGTCTTCGAGGACAAGGAGATCGACGCAGTCTCGATCGCTGTTCCTAACCACTGGCATGCGCTGGCGACGATTTGGGCCGCTCTTGCGGGCAAACATGTTTACGTGGAAAAGCCCTCCACCTGGTCGGTCTGGGAAGGCCGCCAAATGGTCAATGCCGCCCGAGCCGCGAATGTCCTGGTCCAGGTGGGATTCCAGAACCGCTCCCGCAAGAATGCCATCGCTGCGATGAACTTCCTTCATGAAGGCAAGCTGGGGAAGGTTTACATGGCACGCGGGCACTGCTTCAAACCCCGGGGAGATATCGGTCGCTATCCGGACGGCCCGATGGCGGAAGGCGAAAAGTTTGCTTTGACCAAGGACGGGCGGCCCGAGTTCAGCTACACGCAGGCGTACCTGGACAAAGTCCACTATGACATGTGGATTGGACCGGCCCGCAAGCGCCCCTTCAACCGGAACCGCTTCCATTACAACTGGCATTGGCAGTTCGAATACGGGAATGGCGACACCGGCAACCAGGGACCGCATCAGTTTGACGTCGCCCGTTGGGGCCTCAACCGGGATGACTACCCCGTCAAGGTCCGCTCTTTCGGCGGCATGTTCGTCTACGACTCAGCCCAAAACACGCCGAACACCCAAACCACGACCTTCGAGTACGCCGACGGCACCATTCTCGAGTTTGCCACCCGCGGCCTGCTCACCAACTCCGAGGGCAAGGTCAAGATCGGGGACATCTTCTACGGGAGTGAGGGGTGGCTCGAGATCTACGATGACGGCAACTGGCAGGTCTACCTGGGCCGGCGCGGAGAACCGGGGCCGAATTCCAAGACGATAGCGGAAGAGGCATCGGATGCTACGAACACGGTAGGAACCGGAATCGGCGGGCATTTCGGTAACTTTATCGACGCCATCCGTTCCGGTAAACGCAGCGACCTCAACTGCGACATCGAGGTCGGCCATCGCTCCAGCGCATTGCCACTGCTCGGAAATATTTCCTATCGGCTGGGCCGCGAGTTGACCTTCAATGGCCTGAAGGAAGAGTTCGTGAACGACGCCGAAGCGAACGCCCTGCTTCGCCGCACTGAGTACCGCGAGCCGTATGTGATCCCGGATCTGTCGTAAAACTCCGCATGGACTGACACGGACGAACACGGACGAACACGGACGAACACGGACAAACACGGACTTTGGACGTCCGTGTTTGTCCATGTCAGTCCGTGTTAGTCCGTGCTGGTCCCTCGCCTCCGCAACTGCTTGTCCGCGAAGTTCAGATACTGCTCCCAGTCATATTCAGTAATGTCGTGTTTGCCGGTACGGATGTGATATCGGTTCATTTTCCCGACCGGCTGGTTCACCGCCGGCATGTCGGTGACTCCCAATCCGTCAGTTCCCAGCAGCCGGTAAACCGAGTCGGCATGCACCAGGCCCAGGAATTCACCCTTGGGGTCCGCCCACCGGTCCTCTTCCGCACTGGCGACGTAGACAGGGCGAGGTGCAATCAAGGCCAGAAGCATGTGCTGATCGACGGGCAGCTGATTTTCGGCGTCGTTGAATTTCCTGAAATTCGTGCAGAACCAATGCGGGAAGCTCGTATTGATGGCTTTGATCGTCTCTCCGAATTGCCGGCGGGTGATCGCCGCGCCGCCTTCACCCGAGTCGTTTGAAATGACGGCCGCAAAGCGCTCATCCTGTGCGCCCGCCCAAAGCGCGGTCTTGCCCAGCCGGGAATGGCCGAGCACCGCCACCCGCTTGGCGTCAACCGCCTTGTCGGTCTCCAGGTAATCCAAGGCACGCGACAAGCCCCAGGCCCAGGCGCCGATTGAACCCCATTCATTGGGATCGGGCCGTGTCTGGCCGGGCCGGTAGAACAGCGGATGTATGCCGTTCTGGAAGCCGTCGTCAAAGTCCGGATCCAGGTCGCCATAGTAAGCAGTCACGAGGCCGTAGCCGCGGGCCAGAATCTTCTCGACCGGCCAGCGGCTAGCCGCGGACCCTCTTGTCGCCTCAGTTGCCCGGTTATTCACGATACCAGGCCCGCCGTTACGCATCCATTGCTCTGAAATCCTGATTCCGGGATCGGAGCTCAAACCCTGGTTTCCGCTAAAACCCAAACCCATGAAGACCGGAACCTTTCCTTTCGTGGCAGCCGGAAGGTATATGAGCAGGTCCACCCGAGGCCCGGCCTTGTCGGCTGTGAAGTAGAGCGTGACTTCCTTCCGGACGGCCTTGCCGTTCAGCGCAGCCTTATCGGTCGATACCACGTCGGCTTTAACCGGGATTCGTTTGCTCGGGGTCCGGCCATACACGTTCTCCTCGAAGAGACGCAGGATTTCCGGCCGCCTTTTCTCGCGCCACACTGTGGCGCTTGTCACTTTCTGACCGTCCTGCAGGATCAAGGGATCGGGAAGAGAGTACCGTGGGACTTTCGACTCGTCGTAATTGGGCTCCGGCCGCTGCTGCGAAGCCGCAAAGGATATGAGCATGACTGAACTGACAACCGACAGAAACCAAGCACGTATTCGCATGGCGCGAATTTAACCGAAACTCCTCCCGAAGCCAAGAAATCTGCTCTTCGGTCACATGGAATCGGAGCGGGCCGCGCATTCGATCGGTCGGATCCGTCAAATCAAGAGGCGCGGCCCGGCCAGATATCGTATACTGCTTAAATTCTCTGCGTGTTTTGCCCAAAAATGATGGTAAATTTAACACTTCTTGTTTTTTGCTGTTTGGGTGCAACGGAAGCGCGCTAGCGTAATCACTGATAGCGAGGCCTGAAGGGCAGGTCGCGGTGAGTTGGCACGATGAGTGCTTTATGAAGAAACCCGGAGGTGATGCAGATGAAGCGTAGTTTATCGGCCGTGATTTTGATACTGGCTATTTTCCTTGGTCTTAATTTCCAGGCTACCGGCTCGGCGAAATTTACGAAAGACACCGGCAAGAAGTGCAAGTTCTGCCACACTGGAGTTCCCGCCAAGGGCGCGACCGACCCGTTGTTGAACGATGACGGGAAGAAGTTCAAGGACAACGATCACCAGTTGACCGACGAGCAGAAGGCCAAGCAAGGTTAACTGGAACCCCTCTTTCAGTAGTCTCCTCTTTCACGCAAAAATCAGGGACGGCCCGCAAGCCGTCCCTTTTTTTGTCCGCCACTCAAGCCTCTTCGATCAGCTCGAACCCCATGAGGCTGGCGAGGTTCTGAATCGGGCGCTTGATGTCGCCGTAAACCGTCACGCGATGCCATCCCCACTGGTCCCAATAGCCGAGCAGCTTATCGATATCGCCTTTGACTTCAGCCGCCAGCTTGGTTCGGCACGCCATATCCTCATCGACGTTCGCGACCGCCTTCGCCTGGTGGAAGATCACCTGGCGGCGCGCCGGGTCGAACTCCAGGGTGCTCGTCATCTGATCCAGCGGCATGAGCGAGCGCACACACGCGCCCTTGCGATCTTCTGAATGGCTTCGAATGTGGTAGGGATTGGCCGGACCACCAGGACCAAACACCCGGTTTGGCGCGACACAGTGCGCGTAGATGATTTGGTTTGTCGACGTATCGATGACCGGGTCGGAGATGTATCCAGGACGGCCGGTCAGGTAAGTGATGGCGAGCATCGTGAGCGTGGATCTCAGATCGGCCTCGCAGGCGCCCACCAACCCGTCGTTGTTCAGCTGAAAGAAGCCCATGCACGGATAGGCGGTGATCTTCCCGCCGTAGAACCCGCCAAGACAATTGATCGTGATGGCCTGAGCCTGGTGCTGCTTCATCAACTCGCTCATGGCGAGATACATGGCGCCCGATTTTTCAAGCTCCAGGCGGCTCGGCTCAATGACCTTTTCGGCTTCTTTGATCCAACGCTCGGCCCATTTTCGCGCCTTCTCCTTATCGGCCGCCTGGTAAAGCTGGTTGAGCGGAGCAAAATCCAGAGGAATGACTTTGGTCCCGAAGACGCTCTGAATTGCTTCCACCTCGGGGCCCGGTGACCGCCCTATGAGCAGGACAGTAGAATGCCGGAGCTTCTCAATGGCAACCAGGCAGTTCGCAGCGGCGGCAATGTCTTTGGGGTCGCGGGAAGACACACCGGCAACCCGCCAGGCTTTTGATCTGTCTGTCGCCTGCTGCATGTTGCGCCTGGCCTTGGCGTAAGAGATCAGGAACTTGCCCGATCCGCCGTAAAGGTTGTCCGCGTAGATGGTCGGTCGCCCCGAAGCCGCGATCGTGTCGGGCACGTCCGCCCAGCCGAGGCCCAGCAGATAAACCAGGTAACCCGCCACTTCGGCGTCTCCCTCCAGGATTCGCTTGGCGTCTGCGACCTCGTGGGCGACCGCCGGAAGGAACTCGATCTCCGGGCAGTCCGCAGCAAACTGCTTCAAGATCTCGTTCTTACGCTTTTCGAAGTCATACCCGATATTCGGCCAGATAGGACCGTCCGAAGGACTGTAGCTAAAGACCAGCCTCACCTTGGCCTTCGCCTTGGGCAACAGGTCGGGCTGCAGTGCGGCGGCCGCATAGCCCGAGGCCGTCAGCCCGGAGCCGGCAGCCAGCCCCGCTGCACATGCGCCGCAGCCTCCCAAAAAAGAACGCCTGCTCAATCCTGCATCCAGTTTAATCAAGGACTTCATAAGTGCCTCCCCTTTTTACCGGTTCAGCGGGTATGGTAGACCAAATCGCTAAGTCGTAGAATAAGAACAATCCGCACCCGCCAATTTGTAGGAGGAGAAGTATGGCTACCTATATCGTGCTCGCGCAATGGACTCAGAAGGGCGTCGAAAATGTGAAACAGAGCCCGGACCGGCTCGAGAAATTCAAGGAGTTGCTGAAAGCCAACGGTGGACAGCTGAAAGGCTTCTACCTGACGATGGGGCGTTACGACTTTGTCGCGATCTGTGAGATGGCTGACGACCGCGCCCAAGCGCGGACCATCTTACAACTTGCAACGGGCGGCAGTGTGCGCACCGAGACGCTGAAAGCGTTCCCGGAGAGCGAATACAAGGAGATTATCGGCTCGTTGAGCTGAGCCGGCATCGTCTCACAAACGCAGCTGGAGTCGCGTTACAGAGCCGCGCACGCAGCGGAAGGCTGTGAAGCGTCTTTTGCGGAGCAGCCAGGAGCGCAGTAAGCGGGCCACCCAACGAACCGTCACGTCGCTGGGTGGCCCGCTTACTGCGCTCCTGGCTGCTCCGCAAAAAACGCTTCACAGCCTTCCGCTGCGTGCGCGGCTCTGTAACGCGACTCCAGCTGCGTTGTGAGATGTTGCCACTTCCTTGGGAGGGCTTGCTACTCCACGTAGCTGTCAAACACCCGAACTTTTTCCCAGTTCTGCTGATTTTCCTCGATGAACTTCAGGTGCCGGGGGGCGGTCTGGTAGCGATCCTGGTCCTCTTTGGTTTTGAAGACGAGGTGCAACGAGACGTCGAAATCCGTGACGTTCACGTCCCGCTTGAGATCCTGCGCCAGCACTCCAGCCGCAAAGAAAACCTCGCCCGGGTGACCTTTCAGGTAAGTGCGGCAGGCTTGCACGAGCTTCGTCTTTGCCGCATCCGAGCGGTCTTTCAGTGTGAAAAAAACATTGTGAGCGACCATTTCCCCCCCGCGATCCGGCTGATCAGCCTGGCCGCCAGCCACCCAACTCGCGAGAACTATCAGAAGTAGACACCAGAGAACAAAGAAGCGGCTAGTCTTCATGATGATTATTTTAGGCGGGAAAATAAAAAGCCCCAAGTTACCTTTAGAACCGCCGACTTAAAACCTCCGCCAGCCTTTCGACTGGCTTTGTAGTCGCTGACTCGTGGATCTCTTGGGGCCAATTCCTATTGTGCGGGAGTCCGAGAACCACTTCAAGAGAAGCGGCAAAGATTTTTTCAGGACGGCTCTACCTTCAAAAAAACACTCTCCCGGCCGAACGTTCGGGAGAAGAAACGACCGATCCGCCATTGCCAGCCGTATTTGGCCCGGAGGCTGCGGTCCGCTGTCTCGAGTTCGTTGCTCGATTCGGGCAGAAGTTGAGCCACCGCCTTTTCCGCAGGACCAAGCACTCGGCCGTTGTACGTACACGGGGCGAGCGTAACGGCCGGATTGTTTTTCAAGCGTTTCACTTTCCCGGACTTCGCGTTCGTCCACACATAGAGCACCTGCTCGTCGCCTGCAAACCAGACCGGCGTGGGAACCGGCTTTCCGGTCTTACGGAAAGTGGTAAGACTCACATAACGATGACCGCGAAGCGCGGAAAAGGCTGGATTGTTGGGCATGATTGAGCTCCCTGCTTTTCAGAGGTCCTACGGGTCTATTGTACGTCCCGGCCGGATTCGGTTGCCACGGACCAGGGGCGGAGGGACGTTGACTTCCGCACTCGTCGAGTCGATACCGTTCGGGCCTTCGACTTTGAGTGTGACCTGGTATTTGCCGGCAGAACCGTAGCGGTGCACCGGGGCCGGTTCATGAGACCAGGAGCCGTCGCCGAAGTCCCACGTGTAGGTGGAGATATCCCCTTGAGACGTCGACGAGAAATGCGGATGCCCGGACCGGGTGCCCCAAACAAAGGCCGCATGCGGGTTCACCGGCCGCGTGATCGTGCCCTTCCAAACGCCGCCTCCAAATGTCGTCACTCTCACCACCCGAGAGTCGTTTGGGTCGAAGTGGACTTGCTGCGGGCCGTACGCCGTGAACGGAAACGTGGGCAACTTGACCCAGGAGGCGCCAGCATCCTCGCTTAGGAACAGGCCTTCGCCCCCATAGCTGTCTCCCGACTGGACACACCCCCAAAGACGAGTGGGCACCTCCGGATCGGGCGTGATGCCCCAGACCTCCGGCTTGTCGAGAATTCGAGACCAGCTCAGGCCACCGTCGCGCGATGCGTATCCACCTCCGCCCCCGAGTTGCGGCGCCTGAAAACAGCCGACGTAGATCCGCTTCGGATCCTGGGGATCGATGTTGTACCCCACGATCCAGTTGAGGTCGAAGCCCTGGTTGACCAGCGTCCAATGCTCCCCGCCGTCATCGGATCTAAACAAACCTCCCTTGTACGACTTTCGTGCGGCGTCGACCGCGAGCGTTACGGAGACGTACAAGGTTCCGTCGGGCAGGCGCTTGAGGATCCACGTATTGAGGTTACTCGGCATTCCCAGCCCGGAATTCTTCGCAATCCAGGTTGATCCGCCATCGGTTGATTTGTACACTCCGCGCGCCAAGACCGAAGCCCAGAGAGTGCGGCTCCCGACGGGGCTGGACGGATCGAGCACTACCGACGTGGCTGCCCCGGTAGGCAGGCCTCCAGCGTGGCCGAGGTCCTTCCAGGTCGCACCAGAATCAGTCGAGAGGAGTAGTCCACCGGTAAACCCGAGCACATTCTGACGAAGCATCTTGTGGTGCGGGAGGTCGTGGTTGTTAGAAGCCGCCGCCCACATCCGGCCAGGCACGGCGGGGTCAAAACAAAGGCTGTAGAAAGTGTTCTTCCACGGAGATCCGTTTGCCGCCCAGCGCCAGGACTCGCCACCGTCTTCGGACCGGGCAAAACCGATGTCCGTGTAGGTAATGTAATGCCGGTCGAGCTGAAAGGGATCAAAGTAATAGCCGTATACGGTTGTTGTCTCGAAGCCCACGCTCTTCCACCAGTCCGATCCTGTCGACGTCTCCTGGGTGTTGCAGATGACCCAGGCATTTCCTCCGTCATCAGACCGGAACGTGCGCGCGTATTCAGAAAAAGCGACGACATTTGGATCAGTCGGACACACTCGGACTTGCCACGGCGGCCCGCCCCATCCCCAATCGAGATGAAGCGTCAGCCAGTCCCGTTCGACCGTGGTCGATTGCGGCCGGTAAGGGCAGGCGGGATGAATCAGCTTCAGACTCCACGTTTCTCCGCCATCGATAGTCTTGTAGATTGTCGGTCCCCAGTACTCGTCGCTTCCCAGGTAGGCTACATCCGGGTTAGTAGCGCAGACAGCAATGGCATTGTACTCGACCGCACGACCTTCAAAGCTGGGCATCAATCCCTTGACCACCTGCCGCCACGAGTCGCCGCCGTCCGTGCTCCGATACACGCCTCCGGCGAGAGCCGCTCCGCTCAAACTCGTCGGGGTAGTGCAGAAGAGCACCGCTTTGCCGTTCTTCATCCCCGCTGCGAAATCGAGGATATTTCCAGAGCTGAGTCCCGTGTTGCGCGTAACCCAGCTGGCGCCTCCATTGGTTGACTTGTAGATGCCGGCGCCTGTTGAAGCATAGATAGTGGGAGCATCGGCCGGCGTTGAAGAGTCGATAAACAGA
>Ga0105104_10003279_pt1 | contig 11604 bp, 4 predicted proteins | sample PPLLaktember2015_3_FD_87034 | JGI IMG/M metagenome (GOLD analysis project Ga0105104, IMG submission 87034) | Freshwater sediment microbial communities from Prairie Pothole Lake near Jamestown, North Dakota, USA - PPLs Lake P7 Core (6) Depth... | ecosystem: Environmental > Aquatic > Freshwater >...
GTTCCCACCACCGCGTAGCTCCCGGCATTGGTGGGCGTGGTAGTGCTGCCATCATAGGTAAAACTGACCGTCAGTCCGGAAGGTGACGTGGTCGCGGTGGCATGCAGTTGGCTGCCGGTATAGGTCTGGCTCAAACTGCCCAGCGAAACCGTTGCCGAAGCTTTTCCGATGACCAGCGTCCCATTCGCCGTGCCCTGGTAGTTCGCATCGGCCACGGTTGCGACGACTGCATAGCCCCCAGCATTAATGGGGAGTGTAGAACTTCCGTTATAGGTGAAATTGACGGTCAATCCGGATGGGGATGTAGTCGCGGTGGCCTGTTTTGAGGTCCCGTCATAGGTATGGCTTAGACTGCCCAGGGTGACGGTTGCCGTGGCCTTGGCAATCACCAGGGTCTCGGTCGCGCTGCCCGGGTAAAGGGGATCGTTGCTGGTCGCGGAGACGGTATAGCTGCCGGCATTGGACGGCGGGGTCTCTGTAGGGCCGTAGACCATTCCACCCGTACCGGTATAGGTGACGGTAACGCTCAGGTCGGGGGGGACGGTAGTGACTGTAACTGGTTTCGGAGCCCCGTCATAGACCTGGTTCAGATTCCCCAAAGTGATGACGCCGCTCACCTGGTCGCTGTAGGTTTCGCAGGCGGCCAGCGAATTATCGTAACCACTTGGGCTTGCCGTACCCCCAACCACCAAAACCTTGTGATTGACCAGGACGGCAGTATGGAAAATCCGGACAGTGCTCATCGAGTCGACCGCCGTCCAGCTGTTGGCAGTGGGATCGTATACCTCCGCGCTCGCGATCGAATCATCTTCGATGTCCGACCCGCCGGCAATGATCACCTGCCCATCGTCCATGCGCGTGGCCGTATGGTGATACCGCCCTGTGATCAGGGTTCCTGCCGCCTCCCATCCGTTGGTGCTCGGGTTATACAACGTTGCGGTATCGGTCGCAAATCCCTGCCCATAGGAAGAGACAGAAGGAGTCCCACCCGCAACCAGGACCTTACCATTGGCGAGCAGTGTCCCGGTATGGATCATGCGTGCCGTGGCCATAGAAGTCGGTACAGAGGTCCAGGTTCCGCTGCCAGGGTTATACAGCTCGGCGCTTGCCAGGGCATTACTGCCGGTCGTTTGAGAAATCGCCGAGGTTCCGCCTACGACCAGCACCTTACCATCCGGAAGCAGCGTGGCAGAATGGTAGATGCGCGCCACAGCCATATTCCCGGTGGCAGTAAATGTGCCGGTGGTTGGGTTATACAGGAAAGCGTGCCTCGTGGGCGAAGTCGGCCCATTTTCGGTGCCCCCTGCCACCAGGACATTCCCATTGTTTAACAGGGTTGCCGTGGCATATGCCACACCTACACCAGAGGGCAGCGATCCGGTGGGAGACCACAGTCCGCTGGTAGGGTCATACAGTTCGGCGGTACCCAATCCGCTGGTCCAGTTATGTCCCCCCACAACCAGCGCCCTGCCATCCGCCAACACAGCGGCGGCATACGCAGCCCGGGCGCTGGCCAGCGGACCGGTTTCGGACCAGGTGCCGTTCGACCCGGCCGTAGGGTCAAATAACTCTGCGGTTTGTACTGCGGTAGCGCCGTTCAGACCACCGGCCACCAGCACTTTACCATTTTGGAGCAGCAGCGCGGTATTCCACATCCGCGGTGTAACCAGTGGCCCGGTATCTGACCAGGTACTCACTGCAGCGACCGGTGCAACCTGGGTGATGATCAGTAAAACTGCGATGACAATCGAGACCAAAAGGCGAAAGTTCCGATGCAGAGTATTGGTTTTCATTGAATTCCCTCCATTTTTTGATGATGAGTACAAAAATTAGCGACGAACCAGGGGCAAGAAGACTTTGCCCCACACCGTGATCTCAACAGTGGAGCTATCACTACCCGGGGCAGTGTTTTCACAGTAAGGCGGCATGATTACCGTTACCGTATTGGAAAGAACACCGGCCATACCCGGTTTTACAACCGCGCTAATGGAATAAGTCAGGCTGCCACCCGCCTGGATCGTGACCGTGTCCTGCATCAGGTTTCCTGAGCCTTCTGCGGGGCAGGTCGAACCGGTGCTTGCCTCGCAGGTCCAGCTCACCAGGTCCAGCCAATCCGACAGCAGATCCCTGACCGTCGCGTTAATCAGATCATCCGGGCCGGCGTTCGTGATCACGGCGGTATAGGTCAGCGGGTCGCCGGCAAAAACTTCGCCGGCGCTGGACTCGCTGCTGACATCCAGCCCAACGACATATAAATTCACCGCGATTTCCTTCTGGATTGTGTCATCCCCGAAGGAATCGCTGTGACACGCGAGCCTGACCGAATACGCCCCGGGTTCCGCAAAGGTGTGTTTTGGATGGGTCTGTGTGGTTTCCGGGGTGCCGTCGCCAAAATTCCAGGTACAGGTGGGGTCTCCAGTGCCTGTGGATTGGTTGGTAAAAGTCACCTGTACTCCAGGTTTGATAGCGCTGGCGGGCATGAAGGTAAAATCTGCTTTGGGGGAGAAGTTGACCGTGCCGGTCAGCGTATCCGTACCGAAAGCATTGGTTACGGTGAGCCGGACAGTATAGGACCCCACGGCAGTATACGTATGGGTTGGATCGGAGCTGGTGCTGGTCCCGCCGTCGCCAAAGGTCCAGGCATAACTCAGCGGCGCCGTGCCAGTGCTGTGATTGGTAAAGGAAATTGGCGGGCCAAACTGAACCACATGTTGGGTTGGAGTGAAGCCGGCTTTGGGTGCAAAGTTGACTGTTTTGGAGACGCTGTCAGAGCCATAGGTGTTCTCCACTTGCAGGGTAATGGTATACGAGCCGGCGGCAGCATAGGTATGGGTCGGGCTGGCTGCCGTTGAGGTTTCACCATCCCCAAAATCCCAGACATAGGTGAGGGTGGGAGTACCTGTGCTCTGGTTTGTGGTTGAAATAGGGTCTCCAAGTTGGATCACATTGTTGGAGAGGGTAAAGGCCGCTTTTGGCCGAAAGCGAACGGTACCGCTGGCGGTTTCCTGGCCATAGGTATTGGTAACCGTGAGTGTCACGGTGTAGGATCCGGCCGCGGTATACGTGTGAGAGGGGCTGGCCTGGGTGCTGGTGGTCCCATCCCCAAAATTCCAGGCATAGGTGAGTGTCGCTGTGCCGGTGCTGGCATTGGTAAACTGGACAGCTTGCCCCAGCTGGATCACCGGATTGGTGGGGGTGAAAGCCGCCTTAGGCGCAAAATTCACCGTCCCTGTCGCGGTGTCACTGCCATAAGAATTGGTCATTTTCAGCTTTACCGTGTAGGATCCGGCGGTGGTGTAGGTGTGAGACGGGTTGGCCTGGGCGCTGGTCGTTCCGTCTCCGAAGTCCCAGGCATATTCCAGCGGGGTGCTGCCGGTCGACTGGCTGGTGAAATCAATCGGCTGTCCAAGCTGGATGGTGCTGTTCGTGGGTGTAAAGCTGGCCACCGGATAGAAATAAACGTTCCCGGTGGTCGAGTTGGTACCGTACGGGTTGGTGGCAGTCAGCCTCACGGTGAAGTTGCCATCCCGGGTGTAGGTATGCACCGGGTCCGGGTCCGAGCTGGTGGGCGTGCCATCCCCAAAATCCCAGGTGTAGCTCAGGCCAGGGTTGCCCGTGGTTGTATTGCTAAATGCAACCTGGTCGCCGATGTGGATCACCTTCATTGTGGGAGTGAAGCTCGCCTTGGGCGCAAAATTCACCGTTCCGGATGTGCTGGCATTCCCATAGGCATTCGTCACGGTAAGGGTCACCGCATAGGTCCCGGTTGCCGCATACGTGTGGGAAGGGTTGGCCTGGCTGCTGGTCGTTCCGTCGCCAAAATCCCATAGATAACTGATCGGCACGGTGCCTGTACTGGCATTGGTAAATTGGAGCGCATCCCCAAATTGGATGACAGCGTCTTCCGGGGAGAAAAGCGCCGTTGGGGCAAAGTTCACCGAACTTGTCGCCTGGCTGCTCCCAAATTCGTTCGCAGCGGTCAGCCTGACCGTAAATGCCCCGGCGGTCAGATAGGTATGCACCGGGTTGGTCTCCTGGCTGGTAGAGCCATCCCCAAAATCCCATGTATAGGAAATTGGGGCAGTCCCAATCGTTTGATTGGTGAACGAGACCGATTCGCCGATATGGATAACCTGGCTGGATTGGGTGAACGCGGCAATGGGTGGGAAGACCACGCTGCCCGCCGCCACATCGGAGCCGTAAGCGTTATCCACTTTTAAAGTAACCGGGTAATTGTCAACCGTCTCATAAGTATGGGAGGGGTTCGCCACGCTGCTGGTAGAGCCATCCCCAAAGTCCCAGGTGTAGGTCAGAGGATCGGTGCCGCTGCTGGAGTTGATAAAATCTACGCTATCCCCGGGTTTTATCTTGCTTTGAATGGGAGAAAAACCTGCCTTGGGCCTGAAATTGACCGTTCCGGTTACGCTGTGGCTGGCCCAGGCGTTTTCTGCGGTCAACCTGACCTGGTAAGACCCGGCGGTAGAATAGGTATGGGAAGGGCTGACGGCGCTGCTGGTGGGGCTGCCATCCCCAAAATCCCAGGTATAGTTCAGAGGGGTTGTCCCCGTGCTGGCATTGATAAAGTTCAGCGTGTCTCCGGCCTGGATGATGCTGTTTAATGGGGTAAACTCTGCCTTCGGAACAAAGACTACCTGACCGGTCGCCGTATCACTCCCGTAACCGTTGGTAACCGTCAGCGTAACCGCGTAATTGCCAATACTGGCGTACGTATGAGAAGGGTTAGCCTCTGTGCTGGCCGCTGTGCCGTCGCCAAAATTCCAGCTGTAGGTCATGGGGGAGTTGCCCGTGCTGGTATCGATGAAATTGACCGGATCGCCCAGGTTGATTACGCTGAGCGCGGGAGTAAAGCTGGCTTTGGGTTTGAAATGGACCGTGCCGGTGGTTGAACCGCTGCCAAACGCATTGGTCGCGGTCAGGGTTACGGTGTAGGTACCCGCCGCTGTATAGGTGTGCGATGGATTGGCTTCATGGCTGTGGGGGGTGTTATCACCAAAATCCCAATCATACGAGGTAGGGTTGCGAATGCTCTTATCAGTAAAGGTAAAAGGCACGCCCACCTGCGCGACGGCCTGGGTGGGTGCAAAGTAGGCAACCGGCGGATAGGGGCACTCCGTTTCGGGCGGGAACAACCCCGTATGGACGGGGGAGCCGGCCATGGGGATGGTGTATACCAGCGTGTTGCTGTCCGTATCCAGGACGGAAACCGACTGCACCCCGCCGTTAGAGACATATGCATTTGGGCTGATTTCGGCGGGGAAGATTTCAACGCTGTACAACCCATTGGATTGGATGGGGATCGTTGTGACCACGGAACCGGGGGTTTGCCCCCCTTCGCCGGTCGTGTTGACCACCATGACATACTCAGAACCCACCGCATACAGGCGGCTGCCCGACGGGTTGATGTCCAGGTCCTGGAATTCCGTGCCGCTGACACTCCAGGAGGTCAACAAAACGTCTCGGACCGTGTCGATGACATCGATCCTGCCGTTGCCATTGTTGGTCACGTATGCCAGCTCACCGGATGGAGCCACCACCACTCCCCAGGGCGCGTCGAAACCGGGAATGGTGGACGTCAGCACCGGCGACCCCGGGGCCAGCGATGAAAGATCCAGCACGGTCATCGTATTGGCCTCCTTGCTGGTTAGGTAGGCCTTATCCAGGCACGGGCTGGTCACCACCCGGATGGGCTGGCTGCCCACTGAAATCGTATTGGTAACCGTGAGATAGGTAGGGCTTGCCGGGTCGGTGTCCAGCACCGACACGGTCCCATCTTCGAAACTGGTCACCATGCCTTGTTTTCCGTCGGGTGTCAGGCTAAAACTCGAGGCGTCATTGCCCACGTCAATTGGGATGGGCGGGATGGACAGGTCCTCGAGATCGTAAACCAGCACCCTACCAACCAACTTATCGCCTTCGATAGTTTGCCCGCCTGCCAGGAGACCATACAACCACCTGCCATCCGGGCTGAGCGTGCCTCCAATCAGAAAGACACCCACATTTTCATCCACGATGAGCGGGCTGCGATATTCCTGGTGGAATTGGGTATCCACGATGCTGACCCGGTCAAGGTTGAAAATATAACCAGGCCGCGGCACGGCCACAATCAGCTGTGAAGTATCCGACCAGGGCGTCACGGGGTCCGAGCCCGGCATGCCAAGCGTAGAGTTCGCAGTCAGGTCGAAAGCAAAGTAATCCGCGATCTCCGCACCCGGAGGGAAATCGATCTCTATGGTAAGGTCAGCGCCCAGTCCCTGCGGCAGAGCCCCGATGGTATCCGAGGGCAGGATGCGGTACGTCCAATCGCCATGGGTCGGGGTGAGGCTCAGATGAAAGGTGTCATCCTGCCCGGTCCAGTTATAAACGCTCAGCGGGACGATTTTTGTCTCACCGGGCTGGGCATAGCTGATGATGGATTCGGGTTCCAGGGCGACCCCCACAAACGGTGTATAGCGCACTGCCAGGGAACCAGGCAGACCCTCCACCCCGCTGGTATATTGCAGCCCTAGCTGTCCATTTTCGTTCTCGATCCCGGCCGTATTGGGTTTTACCCCATCCGAATCGGTGGGCGGGGCGGAATCATAATGCACTTCAATCGCCTGGCCGGTCTCGAAAAGCTTGATCTCAAAAGTTACTCTGTTTAAGGCAGCAGAGTAGATCTCCTGGAATTGGACGATGAAACGGCGGTCAGGCGCGGTACCCACAGTCTGGTAGGTGATCGAACCGCCCAGGCGTGGTTTTAGATCAGCCCACCACCCCGCGATAACAGCATTTGGGGAGCCTGGATTCGGGATCAACTGGGCGTCCGGGCTGCTGTTCTGGTTGGTCAGGAAAGTTATAAAACCGTTCGAGCTGATGTAGACCTGGGAGTACTCGACGCCAAAGAATTTGAAAGGAAACCCGATGTTGATAGCGCCGCTGACTGCGTCATCGTCCAGCGTAACCCGGGTTCCGCTGGATGAAATATCTTCGAGATTATAGATTGGGCCGTCAGTCTCGTCCGAATCGACAAAGACATATCCGGAGGTTTCCGGTCCCCCGCTTCTCGCGCGGGCAGTCTCAGAAGGGGTGATGGATGCCAACAGGACCAGGATGCTGACCAGGATGAGATTCGAGATGATTTTCCGATTCATCGTTTCCTCCACTTCTGACCAGAACGGAGCAGCCAGATCCGATCCTGGGGTGAGGGGGAATAGAAACAGCTTGACCCCAAACCCCGGGCTGCCACCAGCCATCCATTCGTGTGAACACGTGCGTTCAAAGAATCAACCGGTATCGATCCCCGAAACGGCTTAAATTAAATACACAATAGGAGCTCCCCATGCCCCTGTGGCGCATAACCTCCCCGGTTGCAGCCGGCTGAGATTGCCACTTAAATCAAAAAGAAACCAAATCCTCTATGCACTGGCGGTCAATGTCTGGCTCTTTCGATAGCCCTCCCATGGATTATTTGATTGTTGAATCAGAATACATTTTTGGCAGGTGAAACCCGCCAACTGCTTACCCCCTGGAATCGTACAGCATCAACGGCCCATCCGGTTCCCAATGCTCTTCCAGGTCACATGTCGTCCCGCGCGTACCGGTCTGATCAATGATCTATCCGTTCAACTTCCCGATAGACCATCGTACATATCTACGCAATAAAACCGGCTAGTTGGCCGGTTGGATTCCTGCGGTGTTTATCTTAGAAAACGGCAATGGGCTGCTATGGTATAGAATCCACCACAATACCGACCAGATTATTGTTTTGGAAAAATCCGTCTGAAAACCCTACTGATAATATACCCCACTGGTGAATTAATTGGCATTAATCCAACCTGATTTTAGCAAAATCTACCCCCTTTGTCAACAGATTTTGTACACAGTCGGGTACTTTTTGATTATGGGGCGGGGATGGTCGAAATGCTGTACCTCTCCTCCCTGGCAACTACACCCCCTGGATAGAACACTCCCTGGACAGTACACCAGGGACTAACGCAGGGACTAGCACAGGGACTGCGCTAACCCTCCCCTGAAGGAAAGGGAACCAGAAAAGCCCCGCCCTTCAGGAAGGGGTTGGCCGAAGGTGCTGGAGCGTTCTTCTCCAGTGGGTAGGTGCGGAGGACTTCCTTACCTCCCAATAAATGGGTTCATCTCCGTCTCGATATTCTTACGCAGCTCCATCAAACGCAGCGCATAGCGTTGCAGCGCAATATCCTCTTCGCTCTCCGGTTTCCAGGCCGGCACCTCGACCGTCTCACCGGCCTCGTTGACCGCCACGAACACGATGATGCAGTGGGTTGTCTTGGTAAACTGGCTGCTGCGCGGATCTCCTGCCTGCACGTCCACCGCAATGTGCATACTCGTCCGCCCGGTATAGATCAACTTTGCCCGCACCTCGACCAGGTGACCAATCAGGATCGGCTCGTAAAAGCGGATCCCACCCACGTAAACCGTCACGCAGTACTGCTGGCTCCACCCTACCGCGCAGGTATACCCCGCCAGGTCGATCCATTTCATCACCGCTCCGCCGAACACCTTCCCCAGGAAATTGATATCCGAAGGCTCGGCCAGAAAACGCAAGGTCACTTCTCTTTCCCGTTTTTCCATTTTCTACCTTTATCACGTGCAATATCAAAAACGATTCTATCCACGAAGTGCACCCAGGAACACGAATAAAATCCTAAATCTAGCCATCAGACTTACTACGCTTTGCGTCTTTGCGCTTCTTAGCGCCTTTGCGTTATGTTTTTTTCTCAGAAAATTTGGGTCAAATGGTAACCAGCTGAGGGGTATGCCCGGTGAGCGCGAAAAACCGCTCCAGGTCCGCTTTCGATAAGACCAGGGTCGCGGTATTGACCAGGGGGTGGCACAGAAAAGCATCCGCTCCCCAGATCTCCTCGTCCACCAGCAGCTCAACCTTGTGACCGGTGTCGTTCGCCAGGCCGAGCGCCGTCACCGCTCCCCGCGTCACGCCCAGGAGTTCTTCCAACCGGTCCTCAGGACCCAGGTGCAGCTTCTTTGCTCCAATGCGTTTGCCCAGCTCGCCCAGGTTGGCGCGTTTCTCACAGGCGGTCATCAGCAGAAAGAAGCGCTCCCCTTTTTCATCGCGTAAGAACAGGTTCTTGGTACTCACCCCCGTCATGTCCGGGCGCAGCCGTTCGGCCTCGGCACAGGTAAATACGGGTGGGTGATCCACCCTGGAGTATGCAATCCCCTGTTCATCCAGAAAACGGGTCAACCCCTCCTCGTCCATGGCTCTCTCCGTTGAACTTAGAATCAGGAATTATAGTACCACGCTTCTACGGATGCCGCCAACCAACCCCTTGTGCCAACCCTGAAATCCTGTCCCTGCCTTGCCCGGTATGGCGAAGAAGAACCCCCAACACCCGCGTATAATAGCCTTAGAATGTCCCGGATCGACAAATTACTCTTCAGACGAATCACTCCTTTCATGAAGGTTTTCCTTTCCACCCGCGTCTAATCTATGGAATGCACACCACAACCTTCACTACGCATAACCCGGAGACTGCCATGCTGATCGAGCAGTGGATGGCCCAGTATTCCTCGGACCTTTACCGGGTGTGCCTGTCCATCCTTAACGACCCGGACGAGGCGGAGGATGCAGTCCAGGAAACCTTTATCGCCGCTTCGCGGGCGCTCTTAGAATATCGCCACGAGGCCGGCCCGCGCACCTGGTTATACCGCATCGCCGTCAACCACTGCCTTACCCAGCTCAGGCGGCGCAGGTCGCGTCTGGCGTTGGCTCGCGCCGTGCACGCCGTCCAGGCGCTGTTCGACCACCCGCTCTCCCCAGACCAGGCGGTGGACACTGCCGAGGGCGATGCCGAGCTGTGGGCAGCCGTAGACCGGCTGGATGAGAAACACCGCCTGCCGGTCCTGCTGCGCTACCTGCACGGGCTTCCCATCAAAGATATCGCCCGGGTGCTGGGGATCAACGAGGGGACCGTGCACTCCCGTTTGTATTATGCCCACCGGCAGCTTATGCGCCAGCTCGATCGCGCTTCCCAGGAGGCGTCCTGATGAATCTCACCCATACCCGGGCCCGCGAATGGATCCACCGCTCCCTGGTCGAACCCCTCGCTCCCGAAGAACAGGCTATTTTGGATGGGCACCTGGCGGCCTGCCTCGAATGCTCCGCCTATCAGGCCTCGCTCATCCCACTCTCCCACCGGCTCCAGGCCGGTCTATCCCAACGCTGGCCCGCACCAGACTGGATACCGGCCGAGCTTCACCGCAGGATGTCGCGGATCAACGAAAAACTGAGGGGGAATCGGATGACCCAACGCATCACGAACCTGACCCGCCAGATCGCCTTTACCGCCGGGCTTGTAATCCTGCTTGCCGGGCTGGCCTTTGCCATCACTCGCCTGCGCCCGCAGCCGGCCGGCGGACCGCTGCCCGCCCCCATTTCCATAGATTCTCCGGTCCCGGTCGCCCACAGCCCCGAGCCTTCCGATCTCACACCTACCTCGCTGCCGTGGCCAACCGCCACTCCCTGGCTGGAGATTCCCTACACAGTTGCGGCTGGAGATACATGCAGCTCAATAGCCTCTTTCTTCAATGTCTCTGTAGAAAGCATCGTTGAGATCAACGGCCTAACCCAGGCTTGCGACAACCTGCACATCGGACAAGTGATTAAGATCCCCCAACTCGCCGCTACGCCTACACCCGAGGGCGCCAGCACCTACAAAGTTATCCCGGGTGATACGTGCAGATCGCTGGCCCAATTCTTCGATATTTCCGTGGAAAGCCTGATCGCGGTGAACGGCCTGGCACCAGACTGCTCCAATCTGTTTGTCGGGCAGGATCTGCTTATCCTGGCCCCAACACCAACCCCCCTTCCTGTCCCTGTCAACTCAGATACAGCCGCAGGGCCGGTGCAAATCACTTCCCTGAGAATGTTCGACACGCTCAACGGCTGGGCCGTCGGGCACATCCAGGGCGAGGAGCCAACCTTCGACCGCGTCCTGCGCACCCGCGACGGCGGGCTGACCTGGGCCAACCTCTCCCCCAGCCGCCAGCTTTCCAGCAATATCACCCCCCTGGGCGACAGCATCGCCGCTTCATTTTTGGACGATACGCACGGCTGGGCAGTCTACTATTTCAACCGGCAGAACCGCGAACCTTCCGCCGAAATACCCGCTGCCCCCTTTGTCTGGTATACCTCTGACGGTGAATGGTGGAATGCCAGCCAACCCCTTGACCTGGAAGGGGTATCTCCCGAGTATTTCATCCCAGACCCGCCGGTATTCTCTGATCCGCAGAATGGCTGGCTGCTCGTCCACGTGGGCGTGGGGATGAGCCACGATTATGTCCTGTTCTTCAACACCACGGACGGCGGCCAGACCTGGTCGCGCATCGCCGACCCCCTCCAGGCAGGCAGTTTCCCTCAGGGTTGTCACAAGAGTGGTATGGCCTTCCCCAACTCCAGCGTAGGCTGGCTGACCGGTGACTGCGGCGGGGTGATCGCGGGGGTCTTCCTGTACCAGACGACCGACGGGGGCCAAAACTGGGCGGCGGTCAGCCTGCCCGAACCGGCCGGCGTGGAAGGCATCTACAGCCAGCCCGCCCAGATATGCGCCA
>Ga0105104_10003280_pt1 | contig 11602 bp, 11 predicted proteins | sample PPLLaktember2015_3_FD_87034 | JGI IMG/M metagenome (GOLD analysis project Ga0105104, IMG submission 87034) | Freshwater sediment microbial communities from Prairie Pothole Lake near Jamestown, North Dakota, USA - PPLs Lake P7 Core (6) Depth... | ecosystem: Environmental > Aquatic > Freshwater >...
CTGCGTCCGTGGCACTCGAACCGGGCGCCGCGTTCCGGCAGCGCGTGCACGACAACATCGTCCGCACAATGGAAGGCCGGGTGCCCGGCTGGACCGCCCGAATCTCCGCTTCGCCGAGGTAAACCCCTTCCTGCCTTCGCAGCCGAGGCGCCCGCCGCGGGTCGCGCGTCTCGCCTACACTCGTCGCCTGAACGTCTCCGTCGCACCCCCCACCGCCATGGACATCCTCGACGCCCGCCGCGCCGGCATCCGGTCCCGCATCGAATCGATCCGACAGGCGCTCGCATCGCGTGGTTGCGCCGCCCTCGTCGTGCCATCGAGCGATCCTCACCTGTCCGAGTACCTGCCGGACCACTGGAAGGGCCGCGAGCACTTCTCCGGCTTCACCGGCTCGGTCGGAACGCTGATCGTCACCGCAGACTTCGCGGGCGTGTGGGTCGACAGCCGCTACTGGACGCAGGCCGAGGGGCAACTGGCCGGCACCGGGGTCGAACTGATGAAGCTCGCCGGCGTTGGCGCGACGGCGCACGTCGAGTGGCTGGCGACGCACCTGAAGAGCGGCGACGCGGTAGCGGTCGACGGCAACGTGCTCGGGCTCGCCGCGGCGCGGCAGCTGCAGTCGGCGCTGGCGGCGCGCGGAATCGATCTCGTCACGGATCACGACCTGCTGAACGACGTCTGGACCGAGCGTCCGGCGCTGCCGACGGCCGCCGTGTTCGAACACATGGCGCCCTTCGCGCCGACGCCGCGCGCGGCCAAGCTCGCCGCGGTGCGCGCCGAGATGAAGGCGCTCGGAGCGACGCATCACTTCGTGTCGACGCTCGACGACATCGCGTGGCTGACCAACCTGCGCGGCGCCGATGTCCAGTACAACCCGGTGTTCCTCGCGCACCTGCTGATCGAGGCGGAGCGGGCGACGCTGTTCATCGGCGATGGCAAGATCGACGCGGCATTGAAGTCGCGGCTCGAGGCCGACGGCATCGCGCTCGCGCCGTATGCCAGGGCCGCCGCCGCGCTGGCCGGGCTCGCCGCGGGCGCCAGGCTGCTGGTCGACCCGCGCCGCGTCACGCATGGCCTGCGGCAGTCGGTGGCGAGCGACGTGAGCGTGGTCGAGGCGATCAATCCGTCGACCCTTGCAAAGAGCCGCAAGACCGAGGCCGAGGCGCACCACATCCGCCTGGCCATGGAGCAGGACGGCGCCGCGCTCGCCGAGTTCTTCGCGTGGTTCGAAGGCGCGCTCGGGCACGAGACGATCACCGAACTGACGATCGACGAGCACGTCACGGCGGCGCGGGCACGCCGTCCAGGCTACGTCTGCCCGAGCTTCTCGACGATCGCCGGGTTCAACGCCAACGGCGCGCTGCCGCACTACCGCGCGACCGAGGAGTCGCACGCCACGATCTGCATGCGCGGCACGGTCGGCGACGGCCTGCTGCTGATCGACTCCGGCGGCCAGTACGAGTACGGAACGACGGACATCACGCGCGTGGTGCCGGTGGGCCACGCCACGGCCGAGCAGCGCCGCGACTTCACGCTCGTGCTGAAGGGCATGATCGCCCTGTCGCGCGCGAAGTTCCCGCGCGGCACGAAGAGCCCGATGCTCGACACGATCGCGCGCGCGCCGATCTGGGCCGAGTACGCGGACTTCGGCCACGGCACCGGCCACGGCGTCGGCTACTTCCTGAACGTGCATGAAGGCCCGCACGGCATCACGCCGCACCTGCCGCCCGAGCCGCAGACGGCGATGGAGCCCGGGATGGTGACGTCGAACGAGCCGGGTCTCTACCGTCCCGGCAAGTGGGGCGTTCGGATCGAGAACCTGGTGCTCAACGTGCCGGCGATCACCACCGAGTTCGGCGAGTTCCTGCAGTTCGAGACGCTGACGCTGTGTCCGATCGACACGCGGCTCGTCGACGCGTCGCTGATGTCCCCTGACGAGTTGCAGTGGCTCGACGACTACCACGCCGACGTGCGACGCCGCGTCGGCCCGCACGTGAGCGGCGCCGCGCTCGCCTGGCTGGAGGCGCGCACGCAGCCGATCGCGCGCCGCTAGGGCCTGTTAGCGCTTGGCTCGCGCATGTGCGATCCAAGCGCTAACAGGCCCTAGCTGTCGCCGTCCCGCGCGGAGGCCGGACGGCCCAGCCGCGGCCGCCACACGGCGATGGCCATCGCGGCCACGACGGTCGCGAGCGAGAGGTAGGCGGCCCAGCGCTCGGCTTCGACCACGCTCTCGAGCGGACCCGGCGGCGCATCGCCGAGGGCTCCCGTTGCCGACATCGACGCCAGCGCAATCACCAGCGGCTGGAACCCGGCCAGGATCGTCGCGGCGACGATCACGCCGACGAACGCCTTCGCCCACACCCAGCGCGCGCTGATCAGTTGCGGTCGCGCCACCACGAGCAGCATCCCGGTGAGCAGCAACACGACCAGCGAAGGCACCACCAGGGCGCCGCAGAGCAGCGCGATCACCGCGTGCATGCCCGCGACGGCAGTTGGGGACGTCGCGTCGATCGTGTCGAGCAGCACGAGGATCACTACGATGCCGCCGCCCAGTCCGGCGAGGCTGGCGTAGTGCAGCAGCTTGAGCAGGTTCTTCCACATGGGCACGGGCTCCGGCGCGACTCGAACGGTAGTTTGCCGCAGTCGCACGCCGGTGCCCATCTGGCATGCGTGGCCGTGCGCGATCGCCCCCATCGCGTTCGGAGTCTCCTTCGGCACGCGCTCGGCAACCGGCGCGAGAGGGAGCGCCGCTCAACGCACGGCGATGGCCTCGTAGAGCGCGTGCCGCAGCGCGAGGTCGCGCGGGTCGCCCCGCAGCGCGCCACCCATCTTGCTGGTGACATACGCGTAGCCGATGCCCGCCGCGGGATCCGCGAAACCCATCGAGCCGCCGGCGCCGAGCGATCCGTACGAGCCCTCGGCTCCGAATGGCCAGAAGCTGCTGGGCTTGGTGAATCCGAGCGAGTACCGCACGTCGTCGGCGAGCAGGCAGTCGTCGTGGAAGCCGTTGGCCGACGGGATCGCCGGCGCCGCCAGCGCGCGCAGCGTCTCGGGCCGCAGCTTCAGCTCGCGGCCGCCGGTCGCGAACACGCTGTACGCGCGTGCGATGGCGCGCGCCGTGCCGACCCCGCCGCCAGCGGGCACCTCGAGTTCGCGCGCGTAGATGCGCTGCGCGTCGCGCACCACCTCGGAGCCGGGGTTCACGGCGAGCGCACGGTAGATGTTCGAGTGGTGGCTGAACATCACCAGCAGCAGCCGCATCGGGAAGCCCGTGCGGCCGAAGACCGCCGTCGCGTCCGGATGGCGCAGCGTCGCGAGCCGCGCGTCCGGGAGCGACTCCGGCACCCGGATGTACGCCTCGAGCCCGAGCGGGCCGGCGATCTCGTCCTGGAAGAACCGGCCGAGCGTTCGGTGACGCGGATCGACCCGCCGCAGCAACTCGCCCTCGTAGAACCCGAGGGTGAGTCCGTGGTAGCCCTGCCGCGCGCCGGGCGGCCAGGCCGGCCGCTGCCGCGTCATGACGGCCGCAAGGCGATCGGGGTCCGCGACCACGCTGCGGTCGACCGGTTCGTCGAACGCGAACAGGCCGGCCTGGTGCGCCAGCAGCTGGCGCACCGTGATCGCTTCCTTGCCCTGCTGCGCGAACTCGGGCCAGTACGCGCAGACGCGCTCGTCGTAGTCGAGCCAGCCGCGCGAGTGCGCGAGCGCCAGCGTCATCGCCGACAGCCCCTTGGTGGTCGAGTACACGAGGACCATCGTGCCCTCCTCCCACGCGGCGCCGGTCACGTCGTTGCGGATCCCGCCCCACAGGTCGACGACCTTCTCGCCTCGGTGAAACGCGCAGCACGCGCCGCCGAGTTCGCGCCGGCGCGCGAAGTTCTCGGCGAACGCGACGCGCACGCCCTCGAACCCCCGGGCGACAGAACCGTAGACCTCGATGGGTTCGCCATGTCTCATAGCGACACCAGGGAACGCTCCACAGTCACCCGCCACTCCCGCAATCCGTTCCCTCCTAGATAGTCCGGCGTTGCGCGGTCGGCCTTGCGGCGCCTCAAGCCCGATACGATCAGGTCCGCGCACTCCTGCGGTTTCCGCCGCGTCTCCACAGCCGACGTCGTAGAGGACAATTCCGCCTCCCCACCCGCGAGCCTCGCCGATGATCACCGTCCACCACCTGAACAACTCGCGCTCGCAGCGCGTGCTCTGGCTGCTCGAAGAACTCGGCGTCCCGTACGAAATCAGGAAGTACGAGCGCAACCGCAAGACGATGCTCGCGCCGCCCGAGTTGCGTGAGGTGCATCCGCTCGGCAAATCGCCGGTGATCACCGACGGCGACGTCACCGTGGCCGAGTCCGGCGCGATCCTGGAGTACCTCGTCGAGCGGTACGGCGACGGACGCCTGGCGCCGGCGCGCGGCACGCCCGAGCGGCTGCGCTGGACCTACTGGATGCACTTCGCGGAAGGCTCCGCGATGCCGCCGCTGCTGATCAAGCTCGTCTGCGACAAGGTCGAGCAGGCGCCGATGCCGTTCTTCGCGAAGCCGATCGCGCGCATGATCTCCGCGAAGGTGAAGGCGATGATGGTCGAGCCGAACCTGAAGCGTCAGCTCGACTTCATGGAAGCCGAACTCACGCAGCACAAGTGGTTCGCCGGCCGCGAGTTCAGCGCGGCGGACATCCAGATGAGCTTTCCGCTCGAAGCCGCGGCGCAGCGCGCCGGTCTCGACGCCTCCCGGCCGAAGCTGATGGGCTTCCTCAAGCGGATTCACGCCCGGCCCGCCTACAAGAGAGCGCTCGAGCGCGGCGGACCGTACAGCTTCGCCGACGACTGATTCCGTCCTGGCGCGGACTGCGCTGCCTCCGCGTCGTCGCGCGCTCCCGCTTCTTACAACGCGTTCGTCATGAAGACGTGACGAACGCGTCTGCCATCCGATGTCATGCGACCGGGGTCTGATCGACCAATCCCTCGTGCGCGACGTGCACCTCCGCAAGCCGGCACGACACCTCAACAGGAGATGACCATGACGACCCGTACCCTTGCAGCAGCCCTGGCCCTGACCGCCCTCGCCCCATTCGCCGCCCATGCGGACGCACCATCGGGTGAGTTCTTCACGGTGTTTGCCAACCAGCCGGCGTCGGCCCAGCCGGCGCCCTCAAGCCGCGGCGAGAACCGCCATTACGTCGAGTTCACGATCGACGAACTGATCCGCACCACTGCCAGCGCGACGGTCGCGATCGAAGAGGTCCGCCGGGCGCGGGCCACGATGCCCACGCCGCCCGTCGGCGCATGAGTTCCACCGGTTCTTGCCAACGGGGCGCCGCGCGGCGCCCCGTTTTTCGTTGTTCGCACGCACCAGATCGGCGTTGCCGTGCTGCGACGCAGCGTCCGCTGGCTACAATCGATGACACGACGATTACAAGAGCAGCGAACCCAACATGGACAAGGCCGCCGGCAAGGGCGACGCCGGCAAGACCAAAGGCCGGGACGCGGGCAAGGACAGGACGCCCGCGCCAGCGACCAATTTCATCCGCAACATCATCGTTGCGGACCTCGCGCGCGGCACCTACGAGCCGCGCCACTGGGCCGGGCACCCGGGCGCCTACGACGTCCACGAGAAGGCGCCCTCCGATCCGGCCAGGATTCGCACCCGGTTCCCGCCCGAGCCCAACGGCTACCTGCACATCGGCCACGCCAAGAGCATCTGCCTGAACTTCGGCCTGGCACGCGACTTCGGCGGGCGGTGCCATATGCGCTTCGACGACACCAACCCGGTGAAGGAAGACCAGGAATTCGTCGACGGCATCCTCGACGCCGTGCGCTGGCTCGGCTTCAGCTGGGAACACGGCGGGGAGCACGGCCAGGAGTCGAACCTCTATCACGCGAGCGACTACTTCGAGGACATGTACCGCTTCGCGGAGCACCTGATCCAGACCGGCTACGCGTTCGTCGACGAGCAGACGGCCGACGCGATGCGCGAGACGCGCGGCACCCTGACCGAACCGGGCCGGAACTCGCCGTACCGCGACCGGCCGATCGAGGAGTCGCTGCGCCTGTTCCGCGAGATGCGCGCGGGGCGGCATCCCGAGGGCAGCATGATCCTGCGCGCGCGGATCGACATGGGCTCGCCCAACATCAACATGCGCGACCCGGCGATCTACCGCATCCGCTTCGCCGAGCACCACATGACCGGCGACGCGTGGAAGGTCTACCCGATGTACTCGTACGCGCACCCGATCGAGGACGCGCTGGAGAACATTACCCACTCGATCTGCACGCTCGAGTTCGAGGACCAGCGGCCGTTCTACGACTGGGTGCTGGAGCGCATCGTGCCGCTGCTGCGACGGCCGCAGTTCGAGGCCGCGAAGCGGTTGATCGACGAGATCCACGGCGCCGGCATCGAGAGCCGTCGCGAGTTCGCGCTCCACTGCCGCAACGTGGCCGCCGAACGGCCCGACAAGCTCGGCGCGAGCCGCTACGAGCGCCGCGCCGAAGCGATGTTCGCCAGCTGGTCGAAGAATCCGGACCTGGCGGCGCACGATGCCGACGAGTTCTTCAAACTTGTACAGCAGCACACGCAGCACTTCACGCCGCTGCTGCAGCACGCGCTCGACGAGCGCCGGCCGAATCCCTTCCTGCTGCCGCACCAGTACGAGTTCAACCGGCTGGCGGTGAGCTACGTGGTGACCAGCAAGCGCAAGCTCGCGCAGCTCGTCAGCGAGAAGATCGTCGACGGCTGGGACGACCCGCGCATGCCGACCATCGTCGGCCTGCGGCGGCGCGGCTACACGCCGCAGTCGCTGCAGCTGTTCGCCGAGCGCACCGGCGTCTCCAAGAGCCCGCAGTGGATCGACTACGCGCTGCTCGAGCAGGCGCTGCGCGACGACCTCGATGCCCGCGCCCCGCGCGCGGTGGCGGTGCTCAAGCCGATCAGGCTCGTGCTGACCAACTTCCCTGCCGACCAGAGCGAGGACACGCACCCGCCCGTGCACCCGCACATGCCGGAACTCGGCGTGCGAACGATCCCGCTGCGCCGCGAGCTGTGGATCGAGGCCGACGACTTCATGGACAACGCGCCGGCCGACTACTTCCGGCTCGCGTTAGGCCCCGACGGCACGCCGGGACAGCCGGTGCGGCTGCGCTACGGCTACGTGATCCGGGCCACCGGCGTGGTGAAGAACAGCGCCGGCGAAATCACCGAGGTCCACGCCGAATACCTGCCGGAGACAAAGAGCGGCACGCCGGGCGCCAACAGCGTCAAGACCAAGGCCGCGATCCACTGGCTGCCGGTGGCCGACAGCATCCCGGCCGAGATCCGCGTGTTCGACCGGCTGTTCACCGATGCGCAGCCGGATGCGAGCGGCGACTTCCTGTCCGTGGTCAACCGCGACAGCAAGACCGTCCTGCGCGCGATCGTCGAGCCGTCACTGGCCGGCGCGCAACCGGACGACAAGTTCCAGTTCGAGCGGAACGGGTACTTCGTCGCGGACCTGAAGGATCACACGCAGGAGCGGCCCGTGTTCAACCTGGCGGTGTCGCTGAGGGACGCCTGGGTCGCGGGGAAGTAGTTCGCGGCGGGTGACGGCCTCAATGACGGCTCCGCGGGAAAGCGGCAGCCGCCGCGAGAACTACTTGCCGGCGGCCCCAGCGACGTAGCGCGCCAGGGTGTCGATCTGCGCCGGAGACAACACGTGTCCGAACGCCGGCATGTTCTCGAAGCCCTTCTGAACCGCGTTGGCGACACGCGCCGCGTCGGGCTTCAACTCATCGAGGTCGGGCCCGATGTTGCCGCTTGCGCCAGCATCGCGCAGCGTGTGGCAGACCGCGCATGAAGGCGCCGTTCCGCCGGTGAATAGACGGCGGCCCTCGCTCGTGGCGCTCCCGCTTGCGCCCGGCCCCTCCGCCTTCGCCTCGGTGCCCTGCGTGCCGTTGACGGCGGGCCCGAAGGCGAGCAGCGCGATCAGGGCTCCGATTGCGCTGCGCCTCATCAGCCGACGGTGATGGTGAGGGCGTGATCGCGCCAGCTGTTGTTGGAGTAGCCCGGCTGGTTCTCCAGGCGCTGCTCCGGCTGCACCTTGCCGTTCATGTCGGTGGCGCGCGACGCGATCGTGTAGGTGCCGGGCTGCAGCCGTACCGGCAGGACGAACTGGCGCCAGGCGTAGCGCCCGAGGTCCGGGCCGATGAAGCGCGCGGGCATCCACGTCCTGCCGCCGTCGAGCGAGACCTCGACGGCCTTGGCGGCCGTCATCCCGCCGAAGGCGACACCCTCGATCAGCACCGACCCGGCGGCTGCCTTCCCTGCCTCCGGATCGGGCTTCGTGATCCACGACTTCACGTCCATCTCCCACACCGACGGATGGCTCGCATTCGCCTTCTGGCCAAGCGGAACCATGCGGTAGCGCGACGCCTGGATGCGGGCGTCGGTCGGCTCGGACGTCAGCGCAATCCGCTTCACGTACTTGACGTTGTTGACGCCGGTGTAGCCGGGGATGATCAGCCGCAGCGGTGCGCCGTGCGCGAGCGAGACCGGGTTGCCATTCAGGTTCCAGGCCAGCATCGCATCCTGCAGCGCCTCGATCGGTACCGAGCGTTCGACCATCACGCTCTTCGGATCGACTCCCGGCGCGATCTCTTCTCCGCCCGTGCCCGTGATGAAGCGCGCGCCCGCGGCCGGTCCGCCGAGTTGCTCGATGACGGTGCGCAGTGGCACGCCCGTCCACGTGACGTTGCCGGCGGCGCCCACGGTCCACTTCGTGCCACTCGGCTTGTGCGGGAAGTACGCGCGCCCGTTCCCCGAACACTGCAGCACCATCGTGAGGTCGCGGCCGCCCATCTTCTTCAGGTCGCCCACGCGCAGCGTGCGTGGCGAGCGCACGCCCTCGAACACCACCTGCCAGGCGTCGCGGTCGGCGACGATCCGGTCATTGGGCGGCGGCAGGTTGTTGCGGATGTACAGGTCGACCTCGGGCGTGATCAAGTTCGCGGCGAGGGCATGGCGCCTGGTCTCGAGCGTGGTCGGGGAGTGAACGATCAGGTTCTCCGGGATCTTCCAGGCGACGTATTGCGGCAACGGCTTGGCTTGCGCCCAGGCCGGATGCACGAAGCTGCCGAGGGCGGAAGCGGTGAACAGGCCCGCGCCACCGGCGAGCAGCCGGCGCCGTCCGGGGTCGAGTGCTGAGAGGTTTCGCGCGTCGTCCATGTCTGACCTCCTGGCAAAGGGAAGTCAAATGGTGACAGCGTGGCTGCGGGTTTTGGGCATCCGCGCCAGCGGAATTTCCATTAAGTAGATCATCGACCCTGCCCGTTCGTCGCTCTCGCGAACGACGCCAGCGAGGTGATCGAGGTCCGCGGCGAGTCCGATCCGAAGTCGGCGAGAATGCGGCCAGGCGACCGAATCGGCATCTTCGAAAGCACTCCATGAACATTTCGACCTTTGGCGACCTGCTGCAAGCGGCGAAGGAGCAGGCCGACCCCCAGCGGTTGCTGTTCGTGTTCGCGCAGGCGGGCGTCCCGGACGACGCCACCGCCGAACAACGCGCGCGCTTCGAGGCCGGCCAGGGCGGCACGTTGACGCCGCTGATGTGCGTGGACAAGGCGCCCGACGATCTGGACTCGTTCGATGCGCTGGTGGAGGAGTCGCGCCAGTTCGGCCAGGCCTGGAGCATCGTGTTCGTCGCCTCGTTGTCGGGCGCCGGACGCGAGGGGCCGACGGCCGGACAGGCGCAGGCATCGCTGCAGCAGATGGTCGAGTCGATCCGATCCGGCGCGATCGGTCGCTTCGTCGCATTCGACCTCCACGGTCAACCGGTCCGGTTCGGATGATCGCCTCGCTGTGCGCGTCGACACGGCTTTCGGACAGAGTGACGCGACTCCCACTTCTTTCAAGGATCGAGCCATGAGCGACCCCAACCCGGCATCGAAAGGCGAGACCAAGGTCGAGAGACTCAAGGACCTTCTTCAGTGCCAGGACAAGTCCATCGTCAGCCGCATGCTGGCCAAGAACGGCGGTGGCAGCGTCACCCTGTTTGCGTTCGACAAGGGCGAAGGGCTGAGCGAGCACACGGCGCCGTTCGATGCGCTGCTCGTTGGCGTCGAAGGCGAAGCCGAAGTGCCGATCGGCGCGACCACTCACCTTCTCGGTGAAGGGCAGTCCCTGCTGATCCCCGCGGGCGCTCCGCACGCGCTCAACCCGGTCACGCCGTTCAAGATGCTGCTGATCATGATTCGAGGCGACCGGGGCACCTGAGAGTCCGGGTGCCGACGACTCCCTCGGGCCGGGCAATGATTCATCTCGCGACGGATCCGCGCAGGCGCCCGGCCATTCGGGGCGGCCTGCTCGCCCTGCTGGCCGCCGCGCTGTTCGGCGCCAGCACGCCGCTGGTGCAGCGCTTTGGTGTCGGCATCGGTGCGTTCAGCACGGCGGCACTGCTTTATGCAGGCGCTGCGATCGCCGGGGCGCTGCTCCGCCAGCCCATCGGGATCGAGGCACGGCTTCGGCGCGCCGACACCGCCCGCCTGCTGGCGATGGCGGCGTTCGGCGCCGTCATCGGGCCCGTGGCGCTGGCCTGGGGACTGCAGCACACGAGCGGCACCAGCGCTTCGCTGATGCTGACGCTCGAAGCGCTGTTCACCGCGCTGCTCGCCTGGCTCCTCTACCGCGAGACGATGGACGACCGGGTGTGGACGGCGATGCTGCTGCTGGTCGCGGGCGGGGTCGTGCTGGTTCTCGACCAGGGCCGGGGTGGCGAGGCGCAGGTGTGGGGATTGCTGGCCGTCCTGCTCGCGACGGCCGCGTGGGGCGTGGACAACACCTTGTCACGGGCGCTCGCCGAGCGTGATCCGGGACAGGTGGTGCTCGCCAAGGCGGCCATCGGTACGGCGGCGACGACTGTCCTCGCCGTCGCCTTCGGCGAGACCTTGCCCCCAGTCGCCCAGGCGCTGGCACTGCTGGTGATCGGCGCGACCGGTTACGGCCTGAGCCTGCGCTTCTACCTGCTCGCGCAGCGCGCCTTCGGCGCCGCACGCACCGGCTCCGTGTTCGCGTTCGCGCCGTTCATCGGCGCCGCGCTTGCCATCGCGCTCGGCGACCGTTCGGCCAGCCTCCTGATGGCCGCGGGCAGTGTCCTGATGCTGGCCGGCGTCATGCTGCACCTGTCCGAATCGCACGGCCATGACCACGAACACGATGCGATCGAGCACGAGCACGCGCATAGACATGACGACGGCCATCACGATCACGTCCACGCGCCGATGGCTGAGGGCACGCACAGTCACCTGCATCGTCACGCGCCGGCCCGGCACACGCATCCCCACGTGCCCGACGCTCACCACATCCACCGCCACTGACCGGCGCCCGGCGGAACCGGTTTGCGGTGTGTCCTGGGCGGGCGCGCGTTGCCGCCCCTCGCGGCGATCTTCTCGTGGCAACCCGCGCCTCGCCGCCAGCGCCTGGGCCTTGAATCCACGCAGCACGTACCCGGTCTGCTTCAGGATCGGTGCCAGGAAGTCCCGGACCGCGGCGTCGAGCCCGTCGGCCGGCGCCACCGCGACGCCGATACTCACCGTCACGTGCGCCTTGCGCCCGGCCAGACCGAACGGCTCCGAC
>Ga0105104_10003281_pt1 | contig 11595 bp, 10 predicted proteins | sample PPLLaktember2015_3_FD_87034 | JGI IMG/M metagenome (GOLD analysis project Ga0105104, IMG submission 87034) | Freshwater sediment microbial communities from Prairie Pothole Lake near Jamestown, North Dakota, USA - PPLs Lake P7 Core (6) Depth... | ecosystem: Environmental > Aquatic > Freshwater >...
ACAACCTGCTTGATCTATGGAGCCTATTCGATCCGCAGGTGATCCAAAATATCGATGCCAACCTCTGGCAAAGGAGATGGCATAAGGTTCGCTGGACAGCGAGGCGTGGGCAGAGAGCCCTCCGCCTCATATCAGCCTGGATCAGGCTTACGCGTTACTTGTCCGAACTCAAGCCTGACATTGTGCAGTTCTCAAAAATCAATTTCCCGTTTGAAGCTATTTTTCTGGCACAGATGCGTCGCCGGGGTTTGATCTTGACGCAGATCTGCCATGAATTTGAACTGCGTGAGAATCATGGAGGACCTCTTTCGTCTTTGATCTTGCGTGCCTATTCAGATATTTATAAGAATTTTTCTGCTATGTTTTTTCATGCCAATGAAAACTGTGGAAAATTTTTGTCCTTGTTCCCTTTTGTCCAGAAGGAAAAGACATACGTCATCCCTCATGGGAATTCAAGCTGGCTGCTCAAGTATTTTCCTCAAACCGATGATAAAGGTGTGACCCGGCGGCGCTATGGTTTGAAACCTGGGCAGCCCGTCATCTTATTTTTCGGGTTGCTTGCTCCGAGTAAAGGGATCGACGATCTGATCGAGGCTTTTGCTCTCGTTCGAGAATCCTGCGATGCGAAACTGTTGATTGCTGGTTATCCAACAAAGCATATCAACATGGATAAGCTAAAGGAGAGGATTGAAGAATTGCACCTGACGGATCACGTGATTCTCGATCCGCGCTACATCCCCTTGGAAGAGGTGGGGATAATAATGAGATTGGCTACAGTGGCAGTCTATCCGTATCGGAGCAGTACACAGAGTGGGGCGTTACAAGTCGCTTACACATTCGGTCGCCCAGTCGTTGCTACAGATGTGGGCGGTTTGCCAGAGGCGGTTGAGCATGGAAGAAGCGGCTTTTTAGTCTCTGCGTATTCACCTCCAAAACTGGCAGACGGAATTCTGAAGCTTGTTACGAATCCCGAGTTGACCAAGATCATGGGGAAGTATGCCCGACATTTGTCCGAGACACGCTTTAGTTGGAGCTCTGTTGCGAAGCTGGTTACTCAAGTATATAGTCATCTTCTAGATGTTGATTGATAACTTGCTGCCCTGCTGGCAGGGAGTCGAGAAAAATTTGAAATGAACAATAATCTAAAAAAAATTGCAAGAACACTAACGACGTTCTCCCCTTTTCTTAAGGATTTTGCTTACTCCTTTAAAAGATTATTACGAACCGTTCTTAATTCATCGGTCGAAGATGATTTTAATGCAATCGATTTGTTCCCGAACCATAGGGAACTGTTATTTTTGGATATTGGGGGAAATCAAGGGGCAGCAATTGATGTGTTCCTGAAGAGAAACAAAAACTGCAAGATATATTCTTTCGAACCAAATCCGCATGTGTTCAAAAAGCTTCGCTCAAGATTTAGATCTAACAATAGAGTAAGATTATTTAATTTTGGCCTTGGAGAGAAGGAAGGTTTATTCAAGCTATGCGTGCCAGTATATAGAGGCTTCGAGTTTGATGGACTGGGGTCCTTATCCGCCGATTTTGATGATTCCTGGCTGTCAGAGAAAATTCTTTTTTACAACAAAAAACACCTGCACATTCGTGAAATGAATTGTGAAATCAAACGATTGGATGATCTTAATTTGGAACCTTTTTTTATCAAGCTAGATGTAGAGGGCTTCGAATTAGAAGTGTTTCGAGGGGGTGAGCAGGTCATTAAAAAAGCTCATCCGATCATCCTTGTGGAATCTGGTGAAAAAGATGAGGAGATAAGAAGATTCCTGGGACAGTTTGGATACAAGCTATATAGATATCATAAAGGGAATTTCATTGCAGGAGAACGCGGCTCGCCTAATTCATTTTTCATGACTGATGAAAAGTACCGTTTGATTGCCCCCCGCACGTCGAAGGCTACATAACGCGATATCGGTTTAAAGGATTGAGCAGGCTGGCAAAAAGAGGGAGCGAATGTTTATGGGAGATAAAAATACGGCGGATGGCAAAGGGATTCCGCTTCACTTCGCCCTGAGAGCTGGGTCCGTTTAATAGCGTGAACGCAGCCCTGATGCCTGAGTCTGCAACGACCCTCTCGATTTTGTCGTTCAAATCCGATAGTTGACCGTTGGGGTATGCAAAGCCCAATACCGGCTCTTCAAGTTCCTTTTCGATCCTTGATTTTGACCCATCAACCTCTGCACGGACTTGTTCTAATGCAATCCGTGTCAAGATCGGATGATGCATCGTGTGAGCGCCAAACTCGATGCCACTGTTATGCATCTCTCGCACGTGATCCCAATTCATCATCAATCGTTGGAAGAATCCTTTCGGGATAGACACATCCAGTAATCTCGGCAAGCGTTGGACCTGAACTTGTTTCTCAGTTTGAGGTAAAGATTTCATTAACTCGATCCATTTTCTGCTGACTTGGTTGAGTTGTTCCTGGTTTGACCAATGCTCTACATTCCCATTAGGGAAGGCCAAATGATCGCTTTCAGTGTGATGAAAGCAATAAGCTGCCATGTCCCAATAAAATGCGGCGTCCGTGCCGATATGCTCTGTCGTGACAAAGATCAAAGCGGGAAAGTTGCGTTTGCGCAGGATTGGAAAGGCTGACGTGTAGTTGTCGAGATACCCGTCGTCAAAGGTAATCAATGCCGCGTAAGGTGGAAGGTCTTTGTGTCCATCCAACCACTCGACTATATCCTTCAGAGAGACAACATTGAACCACTTTGCCAGGTAATCCATCTGCTGATTAAAATCATCGGGCGTCGCGCTGACATTGGGTTTAAACGAGTCGAAGCCTTTTCGGTTGGGGTCATCAATACGATGATAATTCACTACTGTAAGCGATCTGGCCCACAGACCACGGCCCGCTCGAATGAATCCTGTGTCATACGCCAGATTGATCAACTTATTCTTTAGAGATGTATGCGACTGCTTATCCGGTTCTGATTGGCTATAGTACATTTACTTCTCCAGCGCGTTGTGTTTGTTTAGGGCTCTTTGGTACGCCAGCCAGGTGGCATTTAACTGGGATCCGAGATTGAAGCTTTGGCGAATCCTTTGTTGCGCATTTTGTCCCAGCATTTCAGCATAGTTACGATCAGAGGCTAGTTTGACAAGTCCTTGTGCCAGTGCCGCGGGATCACCAGGCGGCACGAGCAGTGCATGTTCTTCGTGTCTGACCAATTCAGGAATGCCTCCACTACAGGATGCCAGAATGGGACGTGCCAGTGCAGCAGCCTCAAGAAGAGCAATGGGTGTGCCCTCGTATCGAGATGGCATGACAAAGATATCGCTGGATTTTAAAATCGCCATTACATTCTGGCGATCATAATACCCAATCAGACGAATCCGATTTTCCAGTCCAGCCTGCTGAATTTGCTCAGATAATTTCTCTTTATATTCTCCTTCTCCAACAATCAGGCAGAATAGCTGAGGAATCTGCGCTGCAATTTTCTGAATTGCAGTGACCAACACATCGTATCCTTTGACCGGTACCAGACGTCCAACCGCTGTACAAATGATCGAGTCTGGCGGCAGTTGAAATTTATTTCGTATCCATTCCGAGTCTCCCGGGATTTCAGAAATGTTCACATCCACCGCGTTGTAAATCAACTCAATGGCATCTTCCGATATGCCAGCCTTGAGCAAGGATTGACGGTCTCTTTCCGATACTGTGATGTATCGGTCAAGACTCTGATTGGTTAATAACTCCAGTGATGTGTAAATCTTGCCTTTGAGGGAAGCCTTGCCGTGTTCATTGGCGTACCAACTGTTGAGCGTGGAAACAAGAGAAGTCCTGGTAATGATCGCCGCCATGTTCGCCCAAAACTTGGATTGGATATTCTGGCTATCCAGAATGTTATAGCCTTCCTGACGGATGACTTGAACGAGGCGGAATAACAATCGCGGGTCTGTCTTGTGGCTTGCCAATATATGGACAGGTAAACCAAGCTGTGCGGCTTGTCTGGTAATTGCTCCGGACTTCAAACTGGCCAGTGCCATGGTCCCAGGCTTGGCACGCGCCATCAGCGAGAGCACACGAGAACTGGATCCTCCATAGTTATTTGAAAGATCCACAATGAGAACTTTGGGAGGGGAATCTATCGCTTGAGACATTTTTCGTTAAACGGTACCAACTGTCAACGTCGTTGGATGCGCTCCCAGAGGTGGTATTGTCCTCCTCGCAAGAATCTAAAAACCCCCTTAAGGGCCGCTAAATTGCTGTTCGTCAAAAAAGTCGGCAGGTAGAATAAGCGCAACAGTTTGTTTTGTTGGCCGCGATTCCCGGCATTTCTTCCAATCCATGCCAGGGCATAAAACAAAACTTGAAAACCCAAAAAGATAATGCTGTATGGCTTGCTGAGGATCAGCAAGCCTTTGCCTTGTGGGGGAAACAGGACTGCCATAATATTGAACACAGCAGCGCCAATCATGGCAAACGGTACCACCGGACGCAGGAACTTATGGGAAAGGACTTGCCAGACCAGGAGGGGACGCCCGAAGGGGAGGATCTGTTTTGCCATAGCAATGGCTTGAAAACGACCTGCGTTGATGCGTGTACGCCGGGTGACCTCATCTTCGGCGCTTGGCGATACCCGTTCGATAGACTTCGCTTCGGGGACATATACAAGGCGATATCCGCTCCGAACGATTTGCATTGCGATATAAAAATCATCATTAATCACGTTGTTCGGTGGCGGTGAATATAAGTGTTTTCGGATAGCCAACACCTCTCCAGCGGCGCTTGTGCAACTCCCCAGGCGGCTTTCCTGCTTTTTGATGAAGGATTCGTATTTCCAATACAGCCCCTCAGATGTGCCCAGGCTTCCATCACCCTTGTCGATCACCTTTGCGCCAGTTGCCGCTCCAACACCAGGATCCCCAAAAGGGCGGATCAGATTCTGAATTGTGTCAGCTGCATAGTAATTATTTGCGTCGGAAAAGATGATAATTTCACCTCGGGCATGAGTCAGGGCCCGATTGATCGCCGCCATTTTCCCGCGCCTCTCCGGCTGGTAGAGCAATTCAACCCCCCTATTAGTGTATCTTTTTGTGATTTCCAGCGTCTTGTCTGTTGATCCATCGGCGACTATAACTACCTGCAATCGGTCCTTTGGATAGTCGATGGCGAGCGAGTTCCTGATTTTGTCTTCAATGACACTCTCTTCATTGTAAGCGGCGATAAGAAGTGTGACAGGAGGTTGGCTGGCTTGGAATATTTCTGATTTGTAAATTAGCTTGGCAAGAAGAAAAACTAGAAGTGGATAGCCGAAATATGTATACAAAATACCCACTACGGATATCCAAAAAAATAAAGCTATAAGTATGGATCCCAACGATGTGACTTCCATATATTGGCCCTTAGTGAACGCCGAAGGTCTTGTTTAGACCAATGGTATACTGATAAGAACAACAAAATTGTAACATGAAGTAGTTACCTAACAACTTAGATGGAGACTTTACTATGGAGATGAGATTTTATCTCAGGATTATCCGGCGGGGTTGGTGGCTTATCCTGATTGCGGCCCTGGTTGCTGTTAACTTTTCCCTTGTATATTCCTATTATCTTACAAGACCTACATATGAAGCCGTGGCCCGGTTTATTGTGAGTCCAAACCTTCAAAATATTGAAAGCAGAGATTTGGTCAGTAGCCTGGAAGCACTGGACAAACGGTCCATTATTTCCACTTACGCCGAAGTTCTCAATAGCCATGAGATTATTGACAGCACCCTGATTTTGCTGGGTGTGAATCCCGTGCAATTCAACGCTTATAACACTTTTGTTACAGTCCTCCCTGATGCAAATATCATCAGGTTTAGCGTGCAGGGCCCGGACCCTGATGTAGCTGCTATGCTGGCAAATGGGATTGGGCAGACAGCAATTGATTTTATTAGCAAGTTGTACATTATCTATAACATAGAATTTCTCGATCAAGCACTTGTCCCCACTGAACCCATACAGCCCAAGCCTGTTCAAAACGCCGCTCTTGCGCTGTTGGTTGGGATTGTCGTTGGCGTGGGTCTGACGATTTTCCGCGACCAGTTGTCTTCCACGCTCGATGGGTTGGGTGAGCGCAATAAGATCGATTACGAATCGCTTGCCTATTCCCGCCCTTATTTTGAGAGAAGGATACGCCAGGAAATTAGCAGCCAACCTGACAGCGTCGTTACCTTTGGGATCATTCATTTGAACGGCATACAGGATTTCTACGACTCTTTGCCACAAACTTATGTGAATAAGATTATGCGGTATGTCGCTGAGACACTCAAGTATCAGTTGCGCGGCAACGATATTGTTGGCAGATGGTCTAACCTGGAGTTCGGTATCTTGTTGCCTTCTACCGATGGGGTTTCAGCAGAAGGCAGAATGATGCGCATCCGCCAGGTACTGGATCGGCCTTTTTCATTGGAGGCAGGTGGCGAAACGGAAGTCCTACTGGATCTGCGGATTGGGCTGGCAGATCGCCAGGGTGGGGAATCGCTGGCTTTATTGATTGAACAGGCAGAAAAGGCCCTTGATGTTGCCATGCAGTCCGATGGGAAAGCGTACCTATATAAGGTACGCCCATTTGGTTAGGGCTGGAATTACTACCCAAAGTTATGTGGTCTTTTATATTGAATAAAAGTGCTGGAAAAGGACGCGCTGCGATGAAAAACAAAGTTGTTGCCATCATTATTTTGTTCGGCTTAATACTCGGAAACCCACTCAAAGTTTCTGCGCGGACGTGGAACGAGTTGGGTACTTATGAGCAGAACAACTTTATTGATGTTGGAGCAGGTGAGGCTTCTGTGACTTTTGCTGAGTTGGGGTTTCGAGAGACAGGCTTGGTGAGTCCCTTTGATTCAACAAGAGTATTATTCAGTGTTCCGCTGAATTGGCGGCTTAACTCAGGTGGGACTGTTCAATTAGATTATGAAGTTACCTTAAGTGGCGCCGATGCTGGTTTGGCCGGAACGGATAAGAACCCCTATGGCGGTTCATTGTTGGTCACATTTAATAACAAACTCATTGGCACTATTGCATTACAAGATCTGGGTACTCAGACCATGCAGCTGCAATTGCCGCCCGATGCATTAACCTCCGTGCGACAGGATGGCCGCCATCAATTGACCATCTCCCTCGATGCGCAATTCAGTTGTCTCTATGATATTCGCGCGATTGTTGTTATTAAACCCACATCCACATTCAAGCTTCCACTTGAAGCTTCTTCCCCTGAATTAAACCTCTCCCGTTTGCCTGCACCTTTTTATCTCCGTAATGCCCTGCTTCCGGATCGTACTTTGCTCGTGGTTCCTAACGAGCCAGATATGAAGGAATTGCAGGCCGCATTGGATGTTATGTCAGGCCTCGGATCCCTGGTTGGGGATACCTTTGACCTGGGCATGGTGACGGTTGGAGAGCTTACAGATGAGATTCTTGCCTCCAGCAATTTGATATTTATTGGCAGACCGGAGCAGTTTGATCTTCTGGGTGGTATCAAGTTCCCACTTGCAGTTGAAAACAAGCGGTTTCCGAATCTGCCCGCAGAGTCAGAAACAGATGGTGTGATCGAACTGGCGCTTTCTCCATGGAACGAGAGTAAAGTGGTGTTGCTTGTCAGTGGGAATTCTTCTGATGCAGTGGTTAAGGCTGCTCAGGCAATCAGCTCTGGAAAGATATTAGTATACGAAGACCCGGCGCTTGCCTATGTGGCCGATGTGCAACTCCTTTCTGACGCTCTCCCAGTGATCGAGGATTTCACCCTGCAAGGTTTGGGCTACAAGACTGAGACTTTGAGTGGTGTTGGAGTCAATAGTGTACAGTATTTGTTCAATGCATCGAAAGAACAACTCAACACAAAGGACGCCTATCTTGACCTTTTGTATTATCACTCCGGGCTGCTCGATTACGGATTCTCTTCATTCACGGTTGAATTGAACAATCAGGTGATTGCCAGCACTGCATTTTCGAAGGAAACAGAACAGTTAACCACATTGCAGTTGAAGATTCCACCGGGTGTATTGCGATTTGGAGAGAATCGCCTGACGGTCAGTTCCAAGATGTTGGCTACTACCTCCTGCGATGTGACCGGATTTTCCGATCCCTGGCTCACAATCTCCGACCAGACCAATATCCATTTGCCAGCCGCCATAGCCGCAAACTCAGATTCTGCCTCATTGTTGGATCTAAAGTCATATCCCAGCCTTTTTATGACCCACAGTGATTTAGGTGATGTTGCGTTTGTGTTGCCCAAGTCCAGTCCAACCACTTGGAAAATTGCAGCCCAAATCGCTTATAACCTGGGCAGAACAGCCAATCCTTTGATCTCAAACTTGGAAGTCGTTTATGCGGATGATATCCCTCAACAGGTTCTCAACGAGAATTCACTGATCGTTATTGGAAAGTCAAGTTCTGTTCCATTGCTCTCTCAGATAAATGATCGGCTTCCGGCTCCTTTTGATCTTGAAAGTGACACGGCAAGTGAGAGCCAGATGCAAGTCGTATATCGAATTCCAAATGGGATGAGTGTTGGATATTTGGAATTACTAAGTTCACCATACAATGCAGAAAAGCCCATCCTTGTATTGGCGGGCAATAGCGATGATGGTGTTGTCCTGGCTGGGAATGCTATACTGCAGAACGAATTAAGCAGTCAACTAACAGGCGTTTTTGCTGTTACCAATGGGACACAGGTTGCAACGGGCAATGCCTCGTCACCTTTCTCTGCCGTGGGAACGCTTGTTCCGGCAGCCGCGGCGGTTGTGACCACGCCGGTCCCGGTTTCTTCCATGGTCCCTGCTACTCTTGATCCACCCGGTTGGTTGATCCCGCTTCTCGCTGCGTCGGGGATTGCAGTTCTGTTGATTATTGGCCTGGTGATCGTCAATGCGTTTTCGAGAAGACGTGCTATGACACTAGGGGCGTTCACCCCTACGAATAAATCGAATGGGAAGTCGTCGCATTCTAAGGATAATAAGGACTAATAATAGCTACCGACTTGGAAATTCTTATTACAAAACAGGAGTATCGATTGGATACTCCTGTTTTACTATTTTTGCATGTATTGATTTTATGTGTATTCTTCAGCGGCTTCTTTCAGGATTTCAAAACCAATCAAAATATTCGTTTTCAAAGATACCGGATCTACCGCGGTTCCCGTTTCCATTTGTTCCAATAATTTTGTCAGCGCGCCTCTCACGCCGCTGGCCCGATGCGCCCAGTACGAATCGACAGAGATGCGTTCCAGGCGCGGCAGCAACAAACGGATCAATTTAGCATTCGGCTCAGGGGATCCCATAAAAATCAGGCGCCCCCGGCGCGGCTCGGATGCACATCATCGCCAACAAAGTCAATATCGACCGTCAGACGGGGGCTTCCCAACAGTGCCAACGCTCCTCTGCTCGGCTCATAATGTCATTATATCCCATGAAAACTTGAGCCCCGCCAGCAATTCGCACGCTACTACCTGATGCGCTTGGGCATTGGACACGATCTGACTCGTGTGGCCCTCAACCCAAAGTATCCGCGCAAGCTTGCCAGTGAAGCGGAACTTCTGGCACTACGCCCCGAACTCCCACACCTCGAGTAACGGATCTGGTTCGTTCCGCTGACTTGAAACAACCGCACTCGAGCGCACACCCAGGCGCGGGTCAACTCACAGGCTTTTAGCGGACGAATTGATCCATGAATTTATCCATTTCACACGCTACCCGCAGCGTATCTTCCAAAATATACAAGTGGCTCAACCCAGTAAACTTGACATGCTGCCCATTCCGCAATAACAACATCGCACGGACTACTTCAGTATCCGTCATTGCGCCACCTGCATTGGGGTCGGCCTGCATGAGTAGAACTGGACATTCTATCTTTGGCAAGACCTTGTCCATCTCGTAACCAGCCGCTACTGTGGCGTAATCGTCTAATAACATCCGGAGTACATCCGGGTCATGGCCAATGAGCCGCGAGGCGATATACTCGTAAAATGGATCCCCGTCTGGGTAAATATCTCCCAATGTTTTATATTGGCCTTTTGAATCTGGCGCATCTCCCCGGGCCATCTTTATTCCAGCAATTACTTGATCCATCGTATACTTTCCGCCAGACAGCGCTCGCATCCATCGCTGCGTTTCACGATGGTCTGGCCTATCCATAGCCGCCTTCCAAGAGATAGAATCCAAGGGAGCATCGCCAACCAGCAGTGCGCGCACAGCCAGCGGGAACAGCGACGCAGTCATCACTGCGACAACCCCACCGAGCGAGTGCCCAAACAGGGCCGCAGGCCCACTGACCTGCTGGAGAAACGCACCTATATCAGCAGCATACTCCTGCACTGAATACCCCCACGGCACGCGCCCTGATTTGCCATGCCCGCGCAGGTCGGGTATGTAGACGTGCCAGTGCCCGCTGAACACATTTCCCAGATCTTCAAAATCATGCCAGTTCGCCGAACCGCCGTGCAACAACACAATGGACGGGCCTTTATCGGGCCCTTCTGCATAGTTGATGCCTATCGCGCCTGCCTGGAAAGTTTTTTCGGTAAGCCGTTGACTCATTCTCACATCCTCTTTATCCTATAGAACTTGCTAACCTTTTCCAGTACGCGGCTTCAGTTGAGCAGCCCAACGGCTGGCGTTTGCGTAGCACCCCTGCGCAGCGCCCTGATGAGGGTGTGGGTACCCGCTGGTGGTCGGGACGAGGAAACGCTGTTTTGCCGGAACCAACCTCAAGCCACGAAAACTGCCTGACTGCCCGCAGGGCATGCGGCGACTCCCACCACCATGGTCCCAACGTACTTTGTCGGGGGTCGGGTGCACGCTGTGTTGGGCGCTATTCTCAACCTTTCCATGTTGTGTGTCCCCTGGAGCTAAAACCGTTATTAGCAAGGTTGACCTCACTTTCCCGCGATAGTTGATTTCACCGCTCATTATCTGGCAGGTCTATGGAACTCTCCTGATGTAATCTGCTAGTTTTCCAGACTGCATACAAAGAAGAGCTGCAGAACAAGATACATACGGCCCCAGCAGCTATGACCCACCAGCCATCAGAATTGTTAGACTTGGCATCATTGAGCATTCGTGTCTGAAAGTGATCGTTGGATGTGAAAATCAGAACCGTTTGGATAATCAGACTGGCGATTCCCGGAAGGTAGATTCCTGCCAAGATGATCATAATCCCAAGAACGATTCCCAGGATGCTCGTAATATTCTCCCGTATGAAGTACGACCAGATCCATGACTGGGATCGGGCACTGCTGACCTTCCCTCGGCTGAGAGGAGTACCACAAGCAACACAGTATAGGGCATCCTGTGCATTGAGTTCTTCACACTTTGGACAAGAAGACAGGGTCATTGGTTGCTCCATTTATCTATGATATGCGTCGCTATTGCTCTGAATCCATGGCCCAGCGCCCAACGGCTCGTGTTACCTGTTGGTGGGTGGGACGAGACAATGCCGCTTTGCCGGAACCAGCCTTGGGCCAAAGAAACTGCTCGAAAACGCGCACGCCGCGAAGCGGCAGTCCCACCATCATGACCCCGGTGTTCGCCTGAGGGTCGGGTGCATGTCGCAGATCCCGCTAGGCGGGGCTGTGTTGGACCGCTGGTTCTTTG
>Ga0105104_10003282_pt1 | contig 11594 bp, 13 predicted proteins | sample PPLLaktember2015_3_FD_87034 | JGI IMG/M metagenome (GOLD analysis project Ga0105104, IMG submission 87034) | Freshwater sediment microbial communities from Prairie Pothole Lake near Jamestown, North Dakota, USA - PPLs Lake P7 Core (6) Depth... | ecosystem: Environmental > Aquatic > Freshwater >...
AACGCCGCTGGCCGTCCCAGCCAGTATCAGGCCTGCATGGGCAATGACACTGGTCACATGGTGATCTCTCAGCCCGCGTGTAACCGGGACCCAATTGTCACCTTCCCGTTCACAAATTACAATGCCTTGCTCAGTTGCAAGAATTAATTTGTTCATAAATACTCATTTCCAAAGTTTTGCTTGATATATAAATGAGATGACGGCTAAAAGAAAATCCTTTCCATTTTGCGAAGGAATTACTTACTATATGCATAACCCGTCTCCATAAGAGACGGGCTATTTTGCAGCATATCCTCAGCGAACGCTCACACAACTCAGATGAGCCTGGAACCACTCCGTGGCAAGCCGCGCGGCGTCTTCGAGCGTTCCGGGCTCTTCGAAGAGGTGGGAGGCTCCTGGCACGATCACCAGCTTCTTTTCTGCTCCCTTTTCCATCTGGTCAAGCGCCTCCTCATTCAGGTCGATGACAGGCTCATCATTGCCTCCCACGATCAATAAAGTTGGCGCCTGCACCTTTGGCAGAGCGGGACCTGCCAGGTCGGGCCGTCCGCCGCGTGAAACCACCGCATCCACCTTATCCGGAAGTTCGGCGGCAGCCATCAACGCCGCGGCTGCACCGGTACTGGAACCAAACAGACCTCTCCTCAGATCATAGGCAAAAGGTTGGAGATCCAGCCATTCCAGCACGCCCGCGGTCCGTCGGGCGAGCATGTCAATATCGAAGCGCAGGTGACGTGTGCGCACGTCGATTTCCTCCTCGTAGGGGGTCAATAGATCGAACAGCAGGGTGGCTAGTCCGCCTTCCTGCAACGTTTGAGCGACAAACTGATTCCGTGGGCTATTACGGCTGCTGCCACTTCCGTGCACGAATACCACAAGCCCCTGCGGGTTTTCCGGGATGCTCGCAATTCCCTCCAGGCGAACGCCCGTACTCAAAATCTGAACATAACGATTCTCTGTATTTGTTTCATTCATACGACCTCTTCTGAAATAATTCACTCATGCAGCAACTGCCGGGTTGCTTCTTCCAGGAAGGTGCGGACTTCCTCGTCAGTGGTTTGCCTGAAATCCGCATACCAGCGGCCGACGCCCTCAAATGGTTCAGGCGTCATCGCACAAACGATTTCATCCACCTCGAACTTGAATGCGTCACATGTTTCCGGCGCAGCGGTTGGCACGCCAATCACGATCCGGGCAGGCTGCCTCGTGCGCAGCCCAGCCACAGCAGCGCGCATGCTTGCACCGGTGGCGAGCCCATCATCGATCAGGATGACGGTCTTGTCGCAGACGTCTGACGCAGGGCGGTCTCCCCGGTACATCTGTTCACGCCGTTGCAGTTCCTGAAATTCCCGTTGAGCAATAACATTGATCACTTCTTCGGGGATGGCGAGCGCACGAACGATGTCGTCGTTCAACACGCGTATCCCTCCCGATGCAATTGCACCCATTGCCAGTTCTTCCTGTCCCGGCAAGCCAAGTTTCCGAACGATAAACACATCCAATGGCGCATTCAGAGCCAGAGCCACTTCATATGCCACTGGGACACCACCGCGCGGCAGGGCGAATACGATCACATCCAGGCGACCGGTATACGCTGACAATTTTTGGGCGAGTATTTTGCCTGCATCCCTGCGGTCTTTAAATTGTGTCATCTTGCCTTCTTTCGTTCACTAAGGACCATTTCCCACTGCTTTTTGTTCGCTATTATACGTTTGAACGTTTTCTACTCAACAAAGGTTCCTGGATGGAATATAACCTGCGCTTTTGACGAATGGAAGGAGGAAATATCCCCAATCCAGTAGGGTTCTTCCTGTCAGGCATTCGGGACCAACAAAAACCGCCTCTCACGAGGCGGGTTGCTGGTTCCGCTATATGATTATTTCCTGCGCCTCGGCGCGAGCCGGTTGCGGGCGTGACGCGTAGGGGTGGGGGCAGGGCGTGGGGGACGATTTCCGCCTCTATCTCCTCTATCGGAGGCAGACCGCGGCGGCGCGGGGACCGTATAGTCAAAGTCCGGGAGGACCTCGCGTTTGATGGGTCCGCTCATGATGCGCTCGAGAGTCCTGATCAAATCATTGTCTTCCGGCGTGACCAGCGTGAACGCGTCGCCTGTGTGTTGCGCGCGGCCCGTGCGTCCAATGCGGTGGATGTAGGCGTCGGCGGTATCGGGCATGTCGAAGTTGATGACGTGTGAGATGTTCTCCACATCGAGGCCGCGTGCCGCGATATCGGTGGCAACCATGATGGGGAAGTGCCCACTCTTGAAACCACTGAGCGCCTGCTGGCGCTGTCCCTGGGTGCGATTGCTGTGCAAACTCGTCACGCGGAACCCCGCGTGGGCGATCTGGCGCGCGATTTTGTCGGCGCGATGTTTGGTACGGGTAAAGATCAGCACCGATTCAGTTGCCGTCTGCTGGAGCAGTTTCAACAACAGGGCAGACTTCAAATGTTGGGGCACAGGATACAACATGTGCGTGACGGTGTGAGCGGGGCGGCTAAGACCCATGGTAATGCGCTGCGGGTCTCTAAGCGACTGCGCGGCGAGTTGTTCGACTTCAGCAGGAAATGTGGCCGAGAACAGCATGGTTTGACGCTGAGTCGGCACAGCCTTGATAATGCGTTTCAAGTCCGGCAGGAAGCCCATGTCGAACATGCGGTCGGCTTCATCGATCACCAGGATCTCGATGCGCTCCAATCTCACATAGCGTTGTTGCATCAGGTCCAGGAGGCGGCCTGGGGTTGCAACCAGGATTTCCACACCTTCTTTTAATGCTTTGATCTGACGGCTGGCGGTCACGCCTCCGTAGATGGTTGCGCTGCGGGGCTTCGTCCCCGCCGAGAGGGCGCGTACCACCTGATGGATCTGCTCGGCAAGTTCGCGGGTCGGCGTGACGATGAGGGCGCGCGGCATGCCGCGCGGTCCATCGAGCAGCTTATTGAGGATGGGTAAAACAAAGGCAGCGGTCTTGCCGGTACCGGTTTGCGCGGTGCCAATGATGTCACGCCCACGCAGCGCCGCGGGGATGGCCGCTTCCTGGATGGGCGTCGCGGTTTCATAGCCCGCGTACTTGATTCCCTGCATGAGCCGGGAATCCAGATTAAATTGTTCGAAATTCAAAACTTTTTCCTTATCTTCAGAAGTCGAGCGATTGTTTGGGGGATTGAGTGAGTGCTCAAAAACGAAAACAGCGGTGGACTGCTGATATATGAGTCGGTAGATTGGTAATCGGGACTCGTTAAAATGTAATGAATGAATTATACCCTATGAATGGGCATATTGCTGCGCGCGATGCCGCGAATTTAGGCAGATTGGCACGAATTGCTTCTAATGCAGCGCCAGCACCGCACTGCGTTTGGTGCAGTGCGGTGCAAGTGTTTACCCGCAGGGCATTCGTGCGCAAAAAGGATGCTTACCGGCACTTTGAGAAAGCCATGAAATAGCCCACTTGCTCAATTTAAGCCTCGCACCTATAATGGCAGGGGTCAGAACGTGAAGCTCGCCTCCCATATATAGGGGTCAAAAAAGCACAAAAAGCTGAATTCCTTCACTATCGGTCCTTCGCTCATCCTCCGGTCATCCTTCGCTCATCCTTCGGTGATCCTATAGTGCTCGAAGATACCCCCATATATGGCAAGTCCCTTCCACTAAAATTATCTTCGCAAAGAGGCTTACCATGCACACGAATAATCGATCGCGATCCCTGATGTGGGCTTTGGTCGGGTTTGTCGTATTGATTGGGATGAGTTGTTCCCTGCTCAGCCGCGGGCTGGAAAATTCAGGCGTGGAAGATGAGCAGCTTCCTCCGCCGACACCCACCGTGGAACAGGGCAATCTGCCTATGCCATTGCCTCCCGACGCGGCGAGTATTGATGCCAGTGAGGGATCTTTCTCCTACACCACCCAGCTTTCCGTTGAAGAGGTAGCCAATTTCTATCGCGAAGCACTCCCGCCGCAGGGTTGGACGATCGAGCAACAAGGGGATGCGGGTGGCACTCTCATGTGGTCAGTCTCCTATCAGGACACAACCTATTTGCTGTCCATCATGCCATCGAATGGGATGACGATCGTGACCGGGGGACACATCAGGTGATTTATGCAGCAAAAACCCGCCTCTTATCGAGACGGGTCTACTCCTAACGGATTACTCTTTACAGCCCGATGACTAACCCCATCCCATATCTCCTGTGGATAAATGATCGCGTTCGTGCCCGGTAACTGCTCCATGGCAAGGCCTGTGTTCAGGTTGATCCCAATTTGCTCATAGGCTTTATAGGCAAGCTGGCTGCAATAAAAAGATTCTTCCGACTCGGCATTCAGGAAATTCAGGTTGTACGACTTGCCTACCTGGGCAAGACAATACTTTGCGACCGTCGTGCGCATTTCGAACTCTTCGCCTTCAGAAAGGCCGAGTCCATCCAGGGGCGCGGCGATGCCGTAAAAGGAATCGAATAGCAGCCCGCGTTGCCGCGCCATCTTTTCCGTATTCCAATGGCTGCCGGGGACATCGAATGTGATTACGCCGCGCGCGCCCGCTTCGGCGCACCGGCCAGCGGGGCCCAGGTACACTGCCACGTGATCCACATCCCCGGGCACGAGCCGGCCGATCAGACGCCAAAACTCGCCCGGCAGGATATCGGGCTTGCCATTCATCGTACAGATAATATCGCCTGTTTGCAGGCTCAGTCCTTCGATTTGATACGTGTAAACCATTTTTCTCCGTACTCATTATACGGGAAATATGGCGTTTTGTTTCAGTACCCCACTTTATCGTGAAGACGTTTATGATCGCTTGCGGATCAGAAAATCCATTTGGTGCGCGATGTAGACCAGCTCACCGCGCTCGATCTGCGCCCGTCGTTCTGCCAGCCAGCTGTTAAAGCTGGCTGGCTCCAGTTCCGCGTGAGTCTTCAGAGAGTTCTCGAAAAAGCTCAAAATAAAATGCAGGAAATATTTTTCGTCTGCCAGGTAAGCTCCATTGGCGCTATGCACCACCCAATCCGACGCACCCGCGGCAATGACTCCGGCATTCAGCGAACGCAGATGGTCGAATAATTTTCTGCCTGTGCGGCTGTCGCCGCCCGAGGGACGTCCGTCCATGCTCTTGTGATAGAGCCGTTCCACTGTCTCATCGAAAGAATCGTCGATGACCGGCTGCAGCGTGGTCACCCCGTCGAAGTTGAGGGTCAGCCATGCCAGACCTTTTGTCAGCAAAAATAATTTTTCCAGGCTCCCGGGCAGGGGAAGCAGATCCAGGAATGCGTGCGCAATCAGCAGGTCGGCTGGTATCTCGTTTTTTCTGATGAAATCAAAGATATCCGCGCACTCCAAATGGATGTGGATGTCACGCGTCGGGTCACAGATGTGCAACTGATCCGACCCGAAGCTTTCCACGCTCAGGCCCGCCTCCGTTGCCCATTGAGGGATCCACTCCCGGGCGTAAGCGATGTTTGCGGGCATGGCATCCACCAGAATGTAATTGCCGGTGCAGAAAATGTCCCACTGGATCAAACGCTTGAGCATCGTGCCGATCCCCGCCCCGACTTCGATCAGCGTGACGGGTTGTTGTAACAGATTGACCCGCAAGGCGTTCAACACGTCCTTGTTGAGGGCACGATCGTCCACAGTTTGTTTGGAAAGCAGGTAGTGCGGAAAGGAGTAGTCCATGGTTTTAACCTGTTGTAGTACAGCAACAATAAAGTATTTACCTGGTGAGCGCGTATAAAAACTCTCGAATGCTCTTTGCCGTTTGCTCCCACGAAGGTTGACGGAGATAACGCTTGCGAGCATTGATGGATAGACGCCTCAACAGCCCGCGATCTTCCGCCAGGGATGTCAGGTGCGCCGCGAGGGACTTCGGATCATCGGGTTCGATCAAAAAGCCGGTCTGTCCATTCTCGATCACCTCGCGGGCTGCTCCGGCACGGGTCCCGATCGCCGGCAGACCGAAGCACATGCCTTCGAGATAGACGATCCCGAAGCCTTCATAACTGGACGGGACAACCAGCACATGCGCCTGTTTGAGCATGTCGGTGAGCAGCTGTTTGTCGAGCGACCCGTGAAGAAAGATGAAAGAGGAAAGATCGTTCTGCGCAATCAACTCCCGTATTCGCTTTGCGTATACAGGATCGGAAGTGAGTGAGCCAATCACATCCACCCTAAAAGCTAATCGCTGAGAGCTAACAGCTTTCAGCAACGTATGCAGTCCTTTGCGCTCGATCACATTTCCCAAAAACAGGATCCGCAAAGGGTTTGTCCGCGCACGGCTTTCAATTACCTCTTCCGAAATCGGTCCCCCGAATCGATCGGCAGGCGGATAGGCGACAATGCCTGCTTTTTTGTTCTCTACTAAACTATGCACAACTCTCTCTGTTGTCCTTGAATTAAAGATAAATCCATCCACCGATCGGAGATATTTTTTCTCGATCAGGCGATAAAAGGCGTTCTGCCACTTCGGTCTCAGCTCCGAGCAGCGCAGGTGATGGACAAGCGAGATGACAGGATAGGGATGTTTTCCCTGGTTTGCGAGGATCAGCGATGGATGGTTGAGCTCATCCTGAACAAGGATGTCGAATGGTTGGTGAAGAGGAGATTGCTTCGTCGTCGCTGTGCTCCTCCTCGCAACGACATCAGGAAGCCGAAAATGGAGGTTATCCGTCAAATGTGCGGCATAATTTCGCCAGGGCAGGGAAATGATCTCGACAGTGTCCCCCTGCGAACGCAGATACTCGACCAGTTTGCGATCGTACAAATATCCCCCGCTCAGGGTATCCAGCGAACCATAAATAACGAGTCCAATTCTCATTAAGATCGAAGCTGCTAACGTTTCAACTCGTATGCCGCCCAGGCCGAATCGTTTTCCCACAGGATAATTTTGATTGCAGAGATATTCTTTGCCTTGATCTTCTCACTGAGGGTAGCGCATAAAATCCGGGAGAAATGTTCAATGGACGGGTTCAAGCCTGCAAATTCCGGCTTGTCGTTCAGCATCTGTTCCTTGTAGTAGTTCACGACTTCATCAAGATGCTTTTCCACATCGACGATATCCACCAGATAACCGTGCTGGTCGAGTTCTGTTCCTATGAGCTGTAGTTCCAGGACATAGTGATGGGAATTCGGAAAGTTCTCCGGTCCCCAGTCTCCGCCGATGAGGAAGTGTCTGGCAATGAATTCCCGCTTTACTCCGAGTGTATACATAAGGGTGCTCCTGTTTCAGGTGTCAGGTTTCAAGTATCAGGTGGCGCGCATGATGAGTTTTCCATCTTCACGTGAGATGGGCAGGATGAAATCAAATTCGTCAATCCGTGTGCAGTAATCCAGGTCGGACAACGGAAACGCCGGCTGGGCAGGATCCAAATGTTGCAGGGCATCCCGCGAGTCATACACGCGCTGTACAAAGCGTTTTGTATCTGGTCGCTGTCCCTTCAGCAATGCTTCGAGATATTCCGCACAGGCGAGGTCCTCGTCATTATTGAGGATGCCCGTGATGACAAACGTGACCTCCATCGGCTCGAGCCTGGAAACATAACTGACCGTTGGACCTGCAACGACGAAGCTTGCGGCAACCAGGAGATCCGCCTTTTTGCTGCGCACGGCTCCCTGTGTGCCTGCGCCTGTCCTTTGAATGAGTGTTAATCCGGTCAGATCCTGTTCACGGATCTGTGCCGGAGAGTTGCCGAAGTCGAAGCCATCCGGGGGAAGTCCGCCCACCTCGCCCATCACTTTCGAGTTTGGGACTTGCGATCTGAGCGCCAGCGCCTCCTCGACGGTGCTGACGAGCAGGATCTCTTTTGCGCCGCGTGAGAATGCATAGGCAGCTGTGGAAAAGGCACGCAGGACATCGATGACAAGCACTACTCCGGTTGCTTCGTGACAGGTTTCTAGGTCCGTGTAATTGAATTTTAGCATTGGCTTCAATCAGCGCCGATCGGTTACGTACGTCTTTACGAGAAGGTCGTAGAGAGTTTGACGGGTCTTTGTCAGGACGAGACTGAGGATGTTCAACCCGATCAGCAGATAGACCAGAACAAAACCATAGCTGATCCAGACAGAATCTGTTTGCGGTGAAAAATATATTTGCCAGATCAGGGTGTGCGAGATTTCCCAGGGAACGAATTTCAGCAGCGTGCGTCCCAACGCTCTCCAAAAGCTAATTCGATTTTCGTCCCGATCTGCAACCTTCAATCTCAAGCGTTGTTTTCCCCAGGTTGCCTGTCGGGTGGATGATTCGCTTAAGGCAAAATAAAGCACCACTGGCAGAGTCACAAGCATAAACCCAATCAACTGTGCCTGAACCCGATTTGCAAACAGTTGATTTACGTCAAACAGGGTATTGAAAAGAAAAAACAATAAAGTCATCGCGAGCAAGTAAATAAAGATGAGGATGTAATCCAGGGCAAACGCGCCCACCCTTTTCCAGAATCCAGCATGCATTTTCACGGGTCTACCCTTTATCGATAAGTAAGCAGAATTTGGATTGTCTCTTGCGGATTCTCATCGAGCAATTGATAGGCTTCTTTTGCATTTCCGATCGAAAAGCGGTGCGTGATCCACTTTTCAGGTTTGACCCTTACCAACGCTTTCCAGGCAGCCTCGAAGCGCCGTGCCTTGTCCCAGCGCCCGGACAATTCCGGCGCAATTGTGCTGACTTGCGACGAGATCAATTTGATCCGCGAGCGGTGGAACGCGCCGCCCAGATCGATCTCGGCGCGTTTCTCCCCGTACCACGAACCGATGACGATGCGACCGGAGAATCCGGTCAGTGCCAGCGCGTCGTTGAGGGTTTCCGGACGCCCGCTCAGTTCAAAGGTTAGGTCTGCGCGATCCTTCAGAAGGCTGATTGCATCTTTGTGAAAACTCGCCGAATTCGGGTCAAGCGCTGAACCCGGCTTGACAGGCGATGAGTTTCGCCTTGGTTCATAACAATCCGCGCTGACCAGCGTTTCAAGCGGAAACTCACTGAGCAGCGCTGCCGTCAATAAACCCACCACTCCCTGACCCAGCACAAGCACCCGTTCCCCGAGGAGCGGCGCGGCGTCCTGCACCAGATTGACGGCCGTTTCCATGTTGGGGAGAAAGCAGGCGGTTTCAGGGAAAAGGGAGTTGGGGATCGGTAAAAGGGAATTGGGTTGGGTGATGAAGTGCGAAGTATGAGGTTGAAACGCAAAGACAGGTTTGTCCTGCCAGGATTTGTCCACTTGAGCACCTGTCTGCTTGACTCGGCCTACACACGCGTACCCGAACGGGAGCGGATACTGGAAGCCGCCGCGCAACGCTGAAATAACGGGATCCGTTTCGAGGTCGCGCGGGAAGCGGCCCCGATAGACCAGCATCTCTGTCCCGGCGCTGATCGCGGAGCAGGTCGTCTCCACCAGCACGTCATCCGCCTCGAGAGCGGGCAGAGTCTCTTCGCGGAGTTCCACCTGGCGCGGCGCGGTGAAATACAACGTCTTTCGTTTCACTGTCCCCATTTTACCTTGTACAGCGAGCTTAAGCTCGCTCTACCTGGGTTTGTCGGCGAAAAGAAATGCGAGCAGAAGGACCTCGGCCGCCTTGGCATAGTAGCCGGTGGCGCTGCTCGTTCCAGCTACAAATTCCTTACTCCCCATGACGACCCATAAGAGGATCGTAAGCAAGGTATAGCCGACCAGCGCCCACCAGACGAGTTTGTGGCGCTGCTGAAAAAACGGGATCGGTAGAAAGTAAGCGCCCAATAAGCCAAGATAACCCAATCCGTTCAGTGTAAACATGATGTCCGGCCAAAGAGAAATGTGGAGGATTGCTGTTGCCAGGTTGCTCAAAATAATCCCGTAGTGCTTAAGAGACAAGTTCATGTTCAACTCCTTTATTTGTTTGGAATATTTATAAAGTCTTTACGAACATCACATCAGGAATGGATCTCGCGAATAAATTTTCCAGCCAGCAGCAAACCGATGCCGCCATTCAGAATATCGCGGCCGCGCATGATCAGACTCAGACTGATCCCGATCGCAGGCGCATAGCCCATAACTGTCAGCGCGTAGACCTGGCTGGCTTCCAACGCGCCCAACCCGCCGGGCAGCGGCAGGAGAAAGGCAAACAACGCGGCCGTCAGGGCGGCGAGCGTCTGTTCCAGGGAAAGGTTTGCATTCAAAAAGGAAGCCATCAAAACATACTCGGCAGCCATGCCGGCCCATGCCAGCATCGAAAACCCGAGCGCGAGCAACAACGCTTTCAACCTTCTGCGTGCGAACGCCGCTGCCATTCGTTCAGAGACGATGATCAGACGGACCCAGTTTGGATTCCCCAGGATACTCGCGGCGGAGCGGAGCAGACTCGAAATGGGATACTGGCCGCGATAAAGCAAAACCAAATGGATGACGGGCCATGCCAGGATCACAGCCATCGGGATCAGGCTCAGACTCCCGAGCGCCTGCGTGCCGTTGCGCGAGATCATCCCCACCCGGACGGCCGCCGTTAACCCGATCCCGATCAGAATGAAGTTCGCCAGGAACTCCAGCAGCTTATCCATGATGACGGCTGAAGTCGCCCGGGCGAAGGAAATACCATGATTGCGTTGCAGGTAGAGCACCTGCAGTGGTTCGCCTCCCACCTGGGGCCCGGGCGTAAAGTAACTCAACCCGAATATGGAAAGTCGATACCGGATCAAGGGTAGAAATGGAACAGCGGGGGTTTCTGCGCGCACGATGACCCACCAGCGGGCAGTCATGCACAGGATGACAAGGGCATTGATGGCAAAGAGGATCGCGAGCTGGGAAAGCTGCAACTGTCTGAGTGTATTCCAGATATCGATGAATGGGGCGTTACGGAGGGCAAGATAGAGCAGTACAGCGAGAATGGAATAAACCACAAAAAGCCGGAAGAGGCGCGCGTTCCTCTGCCCCTTTTCCCCTACTCCCTTGACTACTGAAATGTCAGATCTCGCGACTGACAGGCTTTCTCCCGCCTCCGGAGAAGACAGCGGCGCAAGAGGCTTCACAACAATCGTTCTCCTTCTTCCAGCGGGGGATTCGCGATCAGCTGCCTCATCTCTGCCAAGACAGCTTCGTGGATAACCTTTGTCGCGGTTGTGCCCAGATCCCTGGCATAAATCGGGTTGCCAATCTGCACGCGCACATGGACATCCTTCTTCCTGAACATGACATGTGCCAGCATTTGCAAGGCGGCGGCAAGCTTTTCACGTTCTGGGCGCGCCCGTTTGAGATAGGTGAGCGGATGATGGACGGTTTTCGCGCGGATCACGCCGCGCACCAGGACAGGCAGGACCGGGACCTCAGGAGCCATACGAATAAAGACACCGGCGCTGTCTGTCCATGCACATAAGGATTCGATCGCATCATCCTGGACATCCGGGTCGGGCTCGATCTGCCCGGCGGGGAAGGTGAGCGCTGCGCCGCCATTCCGCAAATGGGCACTGATCTGGCGGATGAGTGTGAAGCGTGCCCCGGAGTCTTCGGTCACATAGGCGAGTTGCCTGCTCATGTTGGGCAGGGCGTTCAGGAAGGGCCGGTCGAGGGCGATGATCTTCAGGTCAGGGCGATCCAGTGAGACAAAGAGCGAGAGCGTATGGGTCATGCCCGGATGGTTGGACAAAGCC
>Ga0105104_10003283_pt1 | contig 11594 bp, 5 predicted proteins | sample PPLLaktember2015_3_FD_87034 | JGI IMG/M metagenome (GOLD analysis project Ga0105104, IMG submission 87034) | Freshwater sediment microbial communities from Prairie Pothole Lake near Jamestown, North Dakota, USA - PPLs Lake P7 Core (6) Depth... | ecosystem: Environmental > Aquatic > Freshwater >...
GCCTTCATCCTTCCGCCTTCATCCTTTTAAGGGCGGCGCGTCCCTGTCGTATACAAACACCTGAATATCCAGCCCATCGCTGTTCAACAGGTTAATTGCCGGTTGAAAGGTCGCGACCTTGATCCTTTCCATATCCACGGCCGGTGCATAGACGCTCAAGCGTGCCTCCTCCTCGGACATCTTGACCGTCTTGATCTCCGCGCTCCCGCTCGCGGATTTGATGATACTGGTTACTTCTTTGATCGCCTCATCAAGAGTCATAAATCACTCCTAAAAATTATATCAACTTCACGTCATCGCGAGTGAAGCGAAGCAATCTCCTGTCCACTGCGCTTCGTCTGCGCCTGCGGCTTCGCTCAGCGCGCGGTTATTTTGCCATTTTGGCGACGGTCACGCCCGCGCCGCCTTCACTGTCCTTCGGCTCTTCGAACGAGGCAACATACGGGCTGGATTTCAACGCGCTGCGTACCGCTTCGCGCAGTCTGCCTGTCCCTTTCCCGTGGACGATCCGCACGAACAACAAACCGGAGGAATATGCCTTCTCCAGATAGCGGTCCAGTTCTTCGAGCCCATCTTCCACAAGTTTGCCGCGCAGATTCAGTTCGATCCCGGGAGACTTCGTGCCGCTGACTGCTGCTCGGCCACTTCCTTCTGCGATCGATTTTCTTTCCTCTTGGGTCTTTCCTTCCGGGTTCTCTTCCTCACGACCTTTCCGCACAAGATCCGCGAGCCTCGCCCGCACACGCAGACTGCCGATCTGGACTTCCGCATCCGACTCACCTAAAGCGGTGACCACTCCCTCGGCATTCAGCGTGCCGACAAAGACTCGTTCTCCCAACTTCAGCGGCTGATCGCTAATGGCTAAGCGCTGTTCGCTCTTTCGCTCGACAGGCGCTTCGAGCTTCTCTTCGATCGCTTCCACTTTTTCTTCGATCTCTTTCAAAACCTCCAAAGGCTGCTTCGCCCTCTTCAATTGAGACTTCAGCGAATCGATATTCCTCTTCAACACCGCAACTTCGAGTTCGCCCTCCGCCCGGGCTTTAGCTAACACATCGCGGCGTTCGTCCTCGACCTTTTCGAGGCGCTTTTCGATTTCTTTGGTCTGTGCTTCGAGACGTTCGCGGGCTTTTTCCAGTTTCTGACGTTCGCGGGAAGTGCGATTGCGTTCCTTGCGGATATCGTCGAGCAGTTTATCGGCGCGCAGGTCCTCGGGGTTGATCTCTCCCTTGGCCGATTCAATGATCGGCTGAGGCAGACCGAGGCGCTGGGCGATCAGCAGCGCATTGGAGCGTCCGGGCAGCCCGATGGTCAGGTGATAGGTGGGTCGCAGCGTCTTGATATCAAATTCCAGCGAAGCATTGACCACACCTTCGGTCGAGTGCGCAAATGTCTTGAGTTCAGGATAGTGCGTGGCGACCATGATCGTACATCCCGTTTCAAGCAGGAATGTAAGGATGGCGCGCGCCAGTGCCGCACCTTCCTGTGGATCCGTGCCTGCGCCAAGCTCATCGAGGATGATGAGCGAGCGCTGGTCGATTTGCTTGAGGATACGGATGATGTTCGTGATGTGACCGCTGAACGTACTGAGCGATTGCTCGATGGATTGTTCATCGCCGATATCGGCATAGACGGCATGGAAGCAGGGCAGCTCCGAGCCGCTCAGGGCCGGGATGTGCAGTCCGCTTTGTGCCATGAGCGCCAGCAGACCCACTGTTTTGAGCGAAACTGTTTTCCCACCTGTGTTCGGACCGGTGATGACGATCGCGCGTGTGCCGGGCCTGGGGTCGACATCGACAGGAACGACGGTCTGTGGATCGAGCAGAGGATGGCGCGCCTGAATCAGGCGGATCAGTGTCCGGCTCTCAGTTTTCGGCTCTTGATTTTTAGCTAACCGCTGATGGCTAATCGCTGACAGCTGATGGAGCACCGGTTCACTCGCCTTCAATTCCTCCGCATACTTTGCCTTTGCCAGGATCAGATCGAGCATCGCCAGGTTTTCGACGCCATAGGTGAGTTCGTCGTGGTGTTCGCCGATCTGCACGGAGAGTTCATAAAGGATGCGCCGCTCTTCATCGCGCGCCTGCAACTCCAGCTCGCGTACCTGGTTGTTGAGCTCCACAACCGGGAGCGGCTCCACAAACAGCGTCGCGCCGCTGGAGGATTGATCGTGAACGACGGCTTTGATCTGCCCTTTGAACTCTGCCCGCAAGGGGATGACGTACCGCCCGTCGCGCTGCGTGATGATGGGTTCCTGCAGCTTGTTCGCGGATTCGGTTAGGTATTTTTGCAGGCGGGACATCAAACGGTCGTGGGCAATCCTGATTTCACGCCGCAGGGTGGCAAGCTTCGGCGAAGCGGAATCCAATACTTCGCCGCGCTCGGAGAGCACGCGCGTGATCGCGTCCACGATGCCGTGCGATTCAGGTAACCCGGCTGCGATCTGCGCGAGGCGCGGATATTCATCCGTTTTGCGCTCCAGTGACTTCTTTATTTCGCGACAGGAAATCAACGTGGACTTGATATCCAAAAGCTGCTGGGGATCGAGCACACCGCCGCGTGCGGCGAGATCCGCAGCCGGGCGGACATCATGCGCGCCGCCGATGCCAATATCTTGTACAGACAATAAATTCCGCGCTTCGGTGGTCTCTGCCAGACGAGCAAGAGCGAGGTCATAGGAATCGGTTGGCTCGAGCGCGCGTGCCAGTTCCATCGAAGCGGAGAAGTCACAGAAGGCTTTCAACCGCTCGAGGATCTTTGGATATTCGAGAACGGACAGGGTTTTGGAATCCATAGGACGATTTAACCACAAGATAGTGGATTAGAGAATGGAATAGCGAAGTAGAAATTTGTAGAGGGTACCTAACAAAACTGATTGCGGGCGCGCTGGTCTCCGGGTGCTTCCTTGCAGAAAGGTTAATACAAACTTAACGGAATTTAATTTTAGGATACTACACTTTCATCGTTGGCAGCATGCCTTATGCCTACAAACAACGAAGCCGATGCTGGTGACGCAGCATCGACTTCTTTGGTCAAAGTGCCTGGAGGACACAGATGACTCTTTTCAATCTTATCACCCGGTCATCGGGGCTGCAAGTGGGGGTTTCACTGATATGCAGCCGAATTTCCAGCTATTGGCAGCAATCCTTTCCGCCCAAGAGAGGCCGCTAGTTTCTTTCCCCTATCCAGTAAGACTCAAAAACTGATCTGAACGCAGAACCTGCACCCTAGCACGTGTTCCCATATCTGTGGGAACACAACACAACACGCCATAAAAAGGAGAACATCCATGCTTTCAACATCCCGAGGTTCATTGCAACAAGCGTTACCCTGGCTGCGTCGTATTATGGTGATGATCCTGATCATCTCCAATTTCGCGACGGTTATGCTGGCAGACGCCGCCCCTGCCCAGGCGGATACCCAGCCCTCGTTCCCGATCCGGGCCGCGTTCTACTATCCGTGGTTCCCGGAATCCTGGGACCAAAATAGGATCAACCCCTATACCAACTACAACCCCTCCCTTGGTTTTTATGACGGTAGAAGCCAGTCAGTGATCCAACAGCATATTGCCGCCATGCAATACGGCGGCATCCAGGTGGGGATCGCCTCCTGGTGGGGCCAAGGTTCCCAGACCGATGCCAAGATTCCCGCTCTCCTGCAAGCGGCGGCCGGAACGAACTTCCGCTGGTCGATCTACCATGAGAATGAAAGCCTGGGGAATCCTTCTGTTGCCCAGCTTACCAGTGACCTGACCTACCTGCGCGACCGATATGGTAATGACCCAAGCTTCCTGCGGGTCAACGGCCGTTTTGTGATCTTCGTCTATTCCGATGGTACCGATAACTGCGGTATGGCCGATCGCTGGAAGCAAGCCAACACGGTGGGCGCCTATGTTGTGCTTAAGGTCTTTGCCGGATATCGCAACTGTGCCAGCCAGCCGGATGGATGGCATCAATACAGCCCGGCCGTGGCAGCCGATAGCCAGCAGGGCTATTCGTATGCGATTGCACCCGGCTTTTGGCAAAAGGGTCAACCCGTCCGTTTAGCCCGTGATCTCAACCGCTGGAACCAGAATGTCAAGGATATGGTCGCTTCCGGTGCCCCGTGGCAATTGATCGCAACCTTCAACGAATGGGGCGAAGGGACCTCCGTCGAAAGTGCCCAGGAGTGGGCGACCGGTTCCGGCTATGGCGCTTATCTGGATGTGCTTCACAATAACGGCGGACAGACCCCTCCGACAGCGGTCCCGCCGACCCAAACCACCCAGCCGACGGCAACCTCCGTACCGCCTACGCAGACGACTCAACCGACTGCAACGACCGTACCTTCTACCGTGGTGCCAACCAACACACCGATCTCGAATCCCCTGCCGGTGGGTGGCAACCTGGTATTGAACCCGGGTTTTGAAACGCAGGGCAACAGTGCAGGAGATGCCGCCAACTGGACAGAAGGGGCGAACCATGTCCGCGCCAATGACAAGTTCAACACTGGCGGCTGGTCTCTGCATTCCACCTATCGCGGCGCGGGGACCGATACGCGCACGACCGCTCCGATCGCGGTCACCCCGAACACAAACTATACTTACTCCGGCTACGTTTGGCGGACGAACGCAGCTGGTGCCGCCTGCATGGATATGGCGGATCTAGTCGGCGAGAGACAATTGTGCACGACTGGGACGGGCAGCTGGCAGTTCCTGAGCGGGACGTGGAACAGTGGCTCGAACACCAGTGTGACCCTGCGCCTGATCACCGATGGCTCCCCCACCGGCGACATCTGGTTCGATGACATCACATTGAAAGGTGCGGGCGGTCCCACTCCAACCTCCCTGCCGCCTACTCAGACCACCATTCCTCCTAGCCCCACCAAGACATCCATTCCATCGGGTGATCCGGTCATCGCCGCGGCCGGCGATATTGCCTGCAGTCCTGACCGCTCTACCTTCAATGGTGGCTACGGCACGGCGAATGAGTGTCGTCAGATGGCGGTCTCAGACTTGCTCGTGAATGGGAATCTGGCTGCGGTCCTGACTCTTGGCGATAATAGCAATGAGGATGGAGCACTGAGGATCTATGAAGAGTCTTACGATCCCACCTGGGGTCGAGTCAAAGGTATCACTCATCCTTCAGCGGGGAATCATGACTATCTAAATGCGCCGGAGGCCAGTGGCTATTTCACATACTTTGGTGCGGCCGCGGGCGAACCGGGGAAAGGGTACTACAGTTTCGATGTCGGCGCCTGGCATATCATTGCCCTGAATTCGAACTGCAGCCGGGCGGGTGGCTGTGCAGTGGGCTCACCGCAGGAGACATGGCTAAAAGCCGACCTGGCCGCCCACCCCAATATGTGTACGATCGCGTACTGGCATCACCCACGCTTTTCCTCCGGCGAGCAAGGCAACTACGCCGCCGCGGATCCCTTCTGGAAAGCTTTGTATGCTGCGGGAGTCGAAATTGTGATGAACGGTCACGATCACGTCTATGAACGCTTCGCCCCGCAAAACCCGGGCGGCGCAGCAGATCCGAAGGGCATTCAGGAGTTCATTGTCGGTACCGGTGGAAAGGTTCTCAACAATTTTGCCACCACGCAGCCGAACAGCCTGGTTCGTCACAGGGATACATTCGGTGTCCTCAAGTTGACACTCCATCCCACCAGTTACGACTGGCAGTTTGCTCCTGAAGCGGGAAAGACGTTTACCGACACAGGCACGCGGAATTGCTTCACTCCCTCCTCGCCTATGCCGACATCTGTTCCCACGAGCATCCCCACAACGACGCCCACACCGTCCGGGCAGTCAGCAACGCTGACCTTTAATCCGGCCGCGGATGCTTATGTCAATGCAAGTGCTCCCACGATCAACTATGGCACTGCGCTTCAACTCCGTGCGGATGCTTCCCCGGTTCTCAACAGTTACCTGACGTTCAATGTCCAGGGAATAAACACCTCCGTTGCAAGCGCAAAGTTACGGATTTATGCAAATACCAGTTCGGGTGCCGGGATTCGAGTGTATGGGGTATCCAGTGCCTCCTGGGCGGAGAACGGTATTACCTTTAGCACTGCACCCGCCATGGGAAGTCTTGGCGGCTCAACTGGCAGTTTTGCAGGCGGGGCATGGATCGAGGTGGATATTACGCCGCTGATCACAGGTAATGGTACCTTCAGCGTGGCAGTTACCGGAATTAATAGTACTGCCATCAGCCTGGCAAGCCGTGAAACGGGTGCAAATGCACCACAATTGATCATTACAACGCGCTAATAACAAGGCAATTAACGAAAATGGCGGACACTATACGAATGTGTCCGCCATTTTCGTTACAAAACGGAGATGGAAGGGGAAACATGACAAGAACATTGCAGACCCACTAGTCCTTAAGCGCCATCTTACAGAATGGCAAACCGGAATTTAGCGAAATTTAATTTGGGGATACTAGACTTTTACCAGGTAGCAGGTACAGAGCAATTCCATTTGCGAACAAACGAGAAATGATTTCAGTTATACCTGAGCCGTGATCTGCTCTATGTGTCAACGAGCGATCAAAAACGAAGCTGATGCTGGTGACGCAGCATCGACTTCTTCGGTCAAAGTGCCTGGAGGACCCAGATGACTTTTATTATTTTTTTCATCCGGTCATCGCGGCTGCAAGCAGGGGTTCACGCATAGGCAGCCGGAATCTCCAAGCCTGGCAATCAAACCTGAGTACAAAAGCAAAAGCCGCACTTTGCACTGCGTTTATCACTATTGTGTGGATTGCAAGGAAGAACGCCAAAAAGAGGAGAGACACATGTTTAGAACATCTCGAAACAGATTGCAGAATTCATTACGCTGGATGCGTCGTGCGCTGACAGTGATCCTGATCGTCTCGAATTTTGCGACAGTCATGCTGGCAGACGCCGCCCCTGCCCAGGCGGATACCCAGCCCTCGTTCCCGATCCGAGCCGCGTTCTACTATCCGTGGTTCCCGGAAGCCTGGAAGCAGCAAGGTTTCAACCCCTTTACCAACTACAACCCTTCCCTTGGTTTTTACGATGGCGGCAGCCAGACAGTGATCAAACAACAAATTGCTGCCATGCAGTACGGCGGCATCCAGGTGGGGATTGCCTCCTGGTGGGGGCAGGGATCACAGACGGACGGCAAGATTCCGGCTCTGCTCCAGGCGTCCGCCGGGACCAGCTTCCGCTGGTCGATCTATCATGAAAACGAAAGCCAGGCTGACCCTTCCGTGGAGCAGCTCAAGAGTGACCTGACCTATCTCCGCGACAAGTATGGCAATGACCCGAGCTTCCTGCGCATCAACGGCCGCTTTGTCGTATTCGTTTATGCGGCTGGCAACGATGCCTGCGGCATGGCAGACCGCTGGAAGCAGGCAAACACGGTTGGCGCTTACATCGTGCTGAAGGTCTTCTCGGGTTACAGCAATTGTGCCAGCCAGCCGGATGGATGGCATCAGTACAGTCCGGCGGTCGCAGCGGATCATCAGAAAGGCTATTCATATTCCATCGCCCCCGGCTTTTGGCAGAAAGGTAAATCCGTCCGTTTAGCCCGTGACCTCAACCGCTGGAACCAGAACGTCAAGGATATGGTCGCTTCCCGTGCACCCTGGCAATTGATCGCCACCTTCAACGAATGGGGCGAGGGCACCTCCGTGGAAAGTGCTAAGGAGTGGGCGACCAGCTCCGGGTATGGTGCCTATCTCGATGCACTTCACAACAACGGGAATGGTGTTCCGGCCCAGCCGGCAACGGTCTCCCCCACCCAGACCACCCAGCCCACCGCGACGTTTGTCCCCCCCACCCAAACCACTCAGCCAACTGCGACGTCTGTCCCCCCCACCCAGCCCGCGCAGCCGACTGCGACATCTGTGCCGCCTACCCAGATCACGCAGCCAACTTTCACGGCAGTGGCACCTACCTTAGCCTTGCCTGTCAGCAGCCCAACAGCCAGCCCGCTGCCAGTTCCAACGAAAGCGGCACCGCAAAACACGACCGGAGACCCGGTGATCGGCGCTGCCGGTGATATTGCCTGTGACCCCACCAGCAGCAGCTTTAACAGTGGCAACGGCACGTCCAGCAGCTGTCGTCAGAAGGCGGTCTCGGATGTGATGCTGAACTCTGGCTTGACCGCGGTCCTGACCCTTGGCGATATTCAATATGAGGATGGCACGCTCACAAAATATCAACAGTCCTATGATCTTAGTTGGGGCCGTTTGAAGAGTATTACTCGTCCCGCGCTGGGCAATCATGAATATCTGACTGCAGGTGCCAGTGGCTACTATGATTACTTTGGCGCGGCTGCCGGCGACAGGACAAAGGGTTACTATAGTTACGATATTGGCGCCTGGCATATCATCGCCCTGAATTCGAACTGCAGCAAGGTGGGCGGTTGTGGTGCCGGTTCCCCTCAGGAACTGTGGCTGAAAGCAGACCTGGCGGCACACCCCAACATGTGTACACTGGCGTACTGGCATCACCCGAAATTCTCCTCCGGGGAGCACGGCAGCAGTTCCAGCTACGACGTGTTCTGGAAGGATTTATATGATGCGCGGGTCGAGCTCGTGTTGAACGGTCACGATCATGACTATGAACGTTTTGCCCCACAAAACCCGGGTGGTACGGCGGACCCGAATGGCATCCAGGAGTTCGTTGTCGGCACGGGCGGAAAGAATCATTATACATTTCGTACAACACTCCCGAATAGCGTCGTGCGCAACTCCGACACCTATGGATTTCTCAAATTGACGCTGCACCCGACAAGCTACGATTGGCAGTTTGTCCCCGAACTGGGTAAGACGTTCACCGACTCGGGCACACGAAACTGTTTCACTCCCTCCTCCCAGCCGGCGCCGGTTGCGACGCAAACCTCCACCCCAGCCAACCCGGCAGCAACGGTAGTGCCTACTCAAACGGCGGTTGGAACGAACCCTCCTGCAGCGACGGTCTTGCCTACTCAAACCGCGCTTGGAACGAACCCTCCTGCCTCAACACAACCGCCATCCGTCTCAGGAACGATCACTTTCACTCCTGCCGCGGATGCCTACGTTACCGCCGCGATCCCCAACACCAACTTTGGCGCCTCGAAGATGATCCGTTTTGACGCCAATCCTGTTGTGAATGGGTACCTGACTTTCAACGTCCAGGGATTAAGCGCCCCGATCGCCAATGCCAAACTCAGGATCTATGCCAATAGCAGCTCCAGCAAAGGCTGTAACGTGTATGCGGTTCCCAATAGCAGTTGGGGCGAGCGGACGATCACCTATAACAATGCTCCTGCCCTCGGCAACCAGATCGGCTCCATTGGAGCTTTCAGGAGCAGCAGATGGATCGAGGTGGACGTGACTGCTTTTGTAACCGGCAATGGAACGTACAGCCTGGCGGTGACCGGAATGAGCAGCACTGCCGTCAGCCTGGCAAGCCGTGAGACCGGTTCAAAGGCTCCCCAGTTGATCATCATCACTCGCTAACAAATAGAATTAAAAAACGGCGGACTGTGCTTCGTGCAGTCCGCCGTTTTCATTCTGGGTGCGGCAAGGTTCCGGAGCGATCCCGCAATCGCTCCATTCGGATTGCGGATAGCTGGCTGGCGATCAAGCCCAGCACAAAGAATAGCAGACCCGTGACAATCGCGAGCATGGCGCCGACGCTCACGCCCCGTCCCAGCAGGACAATCGGTATCCCCCAACCCAGACCCGCCAGCATACAGAATGCGGATATCGGCAGGAAGATCTTCAAGGGATTGAACATCAAGGCAATATTCAGGACCTGGATCACCGTTTCGAACGCGGTAAAGGTGTTGATGGTGCTGTGTCCCACCCTGCGCGGCGACGTGCGGATCGGATGTTCCAGGACCAGATTGCGCTCACTGAGGAACACAAGGGTAATGACGTCACTGAACGCCATCGAGTCGGGGCATACCGTAATATACCTTTTCGCCAGTTCTGTCCGGTAAAGTTTGAAACCGGAGTTAAGATCTGTGATCGGCAGGGGCATGAGGATTTTTGTGAAAGAACGAATCAGAAACTTCCCCAGCTGTCGATAGGCGTTCGAGCCGCTCCACTCGTCACGCTTGCCAACGACCATATCCGCATCGTTCTCGATGGCAAATTGGAATAGTGTTTGCACGTCCTCGAAATTGTGCTGGCCGTCGCCGTCCAGGGTCACCAGAAAAGGCGTGGTCACATGGCTGATGCCGGTCTTGAGGGCGCCGCCATAGCCTCGGTTTATCTTATGATGGAGCACATGCACATCCGGTGATGATGACAGTTGCACGAGGATCTGTTTTGTGTTGTCACGCGATCCGTCATTGACGAATATGACCATCCAGCCTTTTGTGCGACAGAATTCGATCAGGGAGGGAGCAAAGGAAGCCAGGGTTTCCCCTTCGTTATATACCGGTATGACAACAGTCAGCATTGGATCGCCAAAAATTGAGTTCATCCATGATCATCCTTGTGAACGGAATCAGATTGCCAGCCTCGATATTACCATTGGTGCCTGATACGTCAACCCGTTCCCGCGCAATTTTGGAGAGTGTCTAATTGTGTGGGCTTGCCAAACTGTTTCACCACGGAGCAAACCTTTTAAAAATCTCCGTGAACTCCATGTCCTTTACACTTGCCTGATTTGCTAAGCAAATCACGGGCAGTGCCAGGGTTATCCCCTTTAGGGGACTGTGGTGAGATGATACTTAGCCCATCCTTCTGGACACTCCCCAATTTTGTCAGGGTGCAAAATCGTACCCATTCCATGTTATACTCTCGTCGCTCTAAAACGAGCATACATTTTGGGAATTGTTTTGATACTCCTAACGCAGTTAGTGCAGCCCGCTGTACGTGAGTCGGGCTTTTTTGTTGGGCAGGTTTGCTTGCAAAAGTAAGCTTTGATTGGCAAGAAGAAGTTGGACGGAGTCATTGAAACATCCCGACCATAGGTTGTTGCAAGCGGGCGAGAAGAACACTTGCCTCGCAACAACGTGATAAGGATTAAGATGACAACCGATTTTACTTCTCTCAACCTGCGCGAGGAACTCGTGCAGGCAATTACGGGGCTTGGCTATGCCGAGCCGACGCCCATTCAAGCCGGCATTATCCCGATTATGCTCAAGGGGGCTGATGTGATCGGTCAGGCGCAGACCGGCACCGGCAAGACCGCCGCTTTCGCTCTCCCCATCCTCCACAACTTTACCCCGCAGCGCCATGTGCAGGCGTTGGTGCTTGCACCGACGCGTGAGCTTGCCCTGCAGGTTGCCGATTCCATGACAGTCTATGGAAAGCATCTCAATGTACGCGTCCTCGCCGTTTACGGCGGGCAGCCGTACGGACCCCAGATCTCGCTGCTCAACCGTGGCGTGGATGTCGTGGTGGGCACGCCCGGTCGTTTGCTCGACCTGATCGAGCGCAAGGCTCTCAATATCAAGCATGTCCGCACGCTCGTCCTCGACGAAGCGGATGAAATGCTCAACATGGGTTTCATGGAAGATGTGGAGAAGATCCTTGCGGAAACTCCACCGGAAAGGCAGACTGCCTTATTTTCCGCGACCCTGCCGCCGCGCATCCGCTCCCTTGCCAACCGCTTCATGCACGACCCTCAGCCGGTCACCATTAAAC
>Ga0105104_10003284_pt1 | contig 11593 bp, 8 predicted proteins | sample PPLLaktember2015_3_FD_87034 | JGI IMG/M metagenome (GOLD analysis project Ga0105104, IMG submission 87034) | Freshwater sediment microbial communities from Prairie Pothole Lake near Jamestown, North Dakota, USA - PPLs Lake P7 Core (6) Depth... | ecosystem: Environmental > Aquatic > Freshwater >...
ACATAATTGATTCGACGTCAATACCGATGTATTGGTCATAGCCGGTGTTTCTCTCGTATCCGACGCCGCCTGAGCCGCTTGTCCAGCTTGCATCGTTATATGGTTCGGAGCCTCCTCGCCATGTTGTGCCGATGTCGCTTCCAGGGACGAGTACTTTTTTAGAAGCGTTCTCAGCAATATATACAACGTTTTCAGGTCCGACGTCGCCGGTAACGGGGAGTCGCGGGTCGGAACCGTCGGTAGTGTAATAGATCGTTCCGCCTGAGGAACAGGGGTCAGTCAGGGTGAAAGTATCGCTTGTCGAGACATAGCCGCCGAACTTGTAACCGCCGTTGACGTTGAAGACCGGGGCGCCTAAGGAAAGGTTGAATAAGCCGTTATTTTGAAAAGCGGCCAATACGTATGGCTCTCTTCTCGGCAGGAAGACCGTCCCGACAAACGAGGGAGGTAATACGCCGTCATAAGCCGGCAGGACGGGTTTAATTTCATTAACCATATCATTCCAGGTGGTCAGCAGGCGAGAGGTCATCATAATACCGTTGTTGCGATAGTGCCTGTGAATGCGGTCGGCGAAAAGCTGCTTGAAGTTGGGATTGGCCTTAAGGGCGCGATAAATCCGGCAGATAGGCCAGGGGCCGTTATTCAATCCTTTTGGTCCGGATTCATAGCTGGGAAAATCATCAAATGCGGTATCGGCACATTTTGAGCAATCACCCTGGAAATACCACTGTTCCGTGCCTTCCGCGTCCCAAATTGAGAACCTGAATATGCCTTCAGGGATTTTTTCGCGATGGACGGTCCAGTTGTTATTGGGCCAGTCAAAGTTGCCGGAGTGAATCTGTACAATCAGCATATCTATAAACTGCACGATATCAAGCTGGCCGGCGATGTATTCGTAGTTGGCGTTATCTGAAAGGTCGAGGGTGTCAATGTCGTTGAGGAAAGCATCCCAGACGGCTGTATCACCATCTCTGAGACCTGACTGGGTAATTACATCGAAATCATTACCACTGCCATACCATTCCTCGAAGAATTGCGAATTGTCGCGATTGACGGGATTGTGATAGGCCTTATAGACGCCGTTTATGAACAGATTTGTCAAGGCCCCTGTAACCTGGACGCCGTCCATAAACCTGAAAAGGCGTCTCCAGAACTCGTCCTTGATAAAGGGGGTGCAGGAATCGTTTTTCCCGCCTCTATAAACGATGCCTTGTTTCTTTTCACCTTCAGGTTCATAAGGGAACAGCGGAAAATCGAAACGGTCATCCCCGTAAATACTTCGGAAATAGAACCTGAAGCTGAATTTGTTGGCATTCTGCTGGTCCCACCAGTTAATCCAGCAGGTCAGCCAGTCATTGCCGATGGTGTAGCCCCTGAAGTTACCGTGAACGCGGATGCCGCCGTCAATCTGATAATCATTGCCCAAATTATTACGGTCGAGAACTTCGAGAGAAATGGGCTTTTCCCAAAGAATCCCGTGGCCGGTCGGATTGGCCATTACTCCGTTAGGGGCATAGAGCGATTCAGTGGGGTCGCCTACGATAGCCAATATAGGCAGCGCTTTATGGAATGAATTGGCATCGAATATGTATGTGTGCGTTTCAATTTTTGCGGGCATCCAGCCGGTTTTAATGGCGGCGGCCCGGATATATTTTGTGGAGTTGACTGCTATCTGGTTTGTATATTGGATGCTTGTCGGCGACGGTGCTTCACCTACAATGGGTGTCCGGCCGTCGGTTGTGTAATAAACGGTTGCGCCGGGGGTAACGGTAGCCAAAGTGAGGTTAAAGGGGGAACCGGAGGTGTAGAAACCGCGTTTATGGCTGAACTCGACTTCCTCGACCTCGCCCAGATAAGCGCCGTTATTGTCGGCGCCGGGTGTAGGAACGGGGAAGAATCGCCATGCATCGTTTGCATCGGGGTATCGGCCATAAGCGATATTGGTTGATTGTGAGGCGAAGGCGATAGAATCAATCAGGGTGCTGCCGTCGGAGGCGAATATCGCTAAATCCTCACCGCTGCCGGAAAGCTTGAAAGTTGCGTGCAGGGGGCCTTCAGTCGGCTCTTCATCGGCCCAGATTATCACAAAACTATCGGGAGCAACGGTTGTCTGAGAAGAATAACCCGAAGGAACCTGCCATTTGGTAGGATTGGCGAGGTCATCGGTAATATACATACCAGCCAGGTCTATCGGCTCATCGCTGAGATTATAAATCTCAATCCAGTCGTCAAAGTCGCCGGCAGGGTCGTTAATGTCGCTGTCGCTGTTGTTTGACGCCATAAATTCATTGATAAAAAGCGGCGTCGGCAGTGTTCCGCCAAGCTGCCAGTTAGTTGCTAAAACTGTAAAATCTATAAAATCAATGCCCTGAGGCGCGAGATAATCGGCGCAGTTTCCGCCTTCGTCGCACATTTCAGGATTTAGTATTAGCCATTGTTCAACAAATGCATCCACGTCTCTTAAATCAACGAAGCAGTTTTCGTCGAGGTCGCCCAGCGGGCAATCGGCCGCGAAAGAAACGGAGGTAAATAAGCAGATTAGTAAGAAAACTAAACGACAAGACCCCTGTAGTTTATTCATTATATCACTCTACTCCTAAAATAAAGACCCCAATTGGATGTGGTTTTCGCATTATAGCAGTTTTTGAGGTCTAAAAGCAAGGGAAAACGGCAGAAAACTGATTATAGGGCCTGAATTGTTTTGATAAGGTTAAAATTTCGTTAAAATGAGGGATTATAAGTCCCAGCCGGCGGTGGATTTTCCTGATTGGTTTGCAGCGTGTAAACGCTGAATTTGACGTAATAAGACTCCCCTGCGATTATTTCGCAACAGAGGGGCGATGATTTTAGCGTTTTGTTTGAGGTAATATTGCATCAATGCGGCCTGTTCGCGTTTTTCGCCCCGGCCGCGAGGAATGTAAATTTGCCGCTTACGCGTATCCTGACCGCTAACGAACATAGCCGTTGATAACGTCAATGGTATGGGAACGAAGTCCTGGACTTGTCTCGGCCGCCAGCGACGTCCAACCAGATACTCGGTAAGTTTAATCGAATCATCAATTTTGCAGCCGGGATGAGCGCTTATGAAGTAGGGCACAAGATACTGCTCTTTGCCGGCCCTTTGGCAGGATTCGTTAAAGCGTGACTCGAATTGCTCGAAAACCTCAAAACCGGGCTTTCCCATAAGCTCAAGCACTTGCGGGCAATAATGTTCAGGTGCGACCTTGAGATGGCCTCCTACGAAATGTCTTGTGAGCATATCAAGATAGTCGCTGCTTTGAAGGGCTAAATCGTGCCTGATACCGGAGGCGACGTAAACGTTCGCTTTTTTTGTTGTTTTCCACTTCAAAAACGAATCGAGCATCTTCAATTGTTGGCTATAATCAGCGTTCAAATTCCTGCAAATAGCCGGGAAAACACAGCTTGGTTTGTTACAAGTCGCTGATTTTACGCATTGTGTCGCGGGCATCTTGCCCGCGTTTATTATTTGATTCGCGGGCGGGACGCCCGCGACACATTTCATACCGAACATATTAGCGGTAGGCCCGCCGATATCGAAAATCGTACCGTGAAAGTCAGGGTGCAAGCGCAGTCGCTCGGCCTCGGCTATCAGCGATTCAATCGAGCGGGAGGTAATGTTTTTACCCTGGTGGAAATATATCGAGCAGAACGAGCAGCCGCCGAAGCAGCCGCGATGGGTCGTTATTGAAAATTGCACCGGCTTTAACGCGGGAACCCCTCCCGCAGCGTCATATTTCGGATGCCAGCAGCGCGTAAAGGCAAGCTCGTATAAACTATCGAGTTTAGCCGGCTCAATCGGCTCAGCGGGAGGCAATAAAACAATCCCGCACGGGTCCTGCTCCTGGATAATAGCTTTCCCTTTCGGATGAGCTTGTTGTTGGTATTCCAATTGAGCGGTTAAAACCAGCGATTTATCATCCTGCTGGTGGGAAAGTGAAGGCAATCGCACTAAATTGGCAGACAGGAGGGTATTACTTTTGAGCGGGTAAGCCGTTCCAGATATGTCGGTCAGTTTTTCGATTGGTTCGCCGTTTGAGAGCCGGCGGGCGATTTCCACGACCTGCTCCTCGCCCATTCCGTGAACGAGCAGGTCCGCCTTGGCGTCGATTAGCACGGAGCGTTTGAGTTTATCTTCGATATAATCGTAATGGACTAATCGTCGAAGCGATGCCTCAAGTCCGCCCAGGATTATTGGAACATCGGGATACGCTTGTCTTGCCCTGGCGGAATAGGTAAGCAGGGGGCGGTCGGGTCTCAAACCGGTTTGACCGCCGGGGCTGTAAACGTCTTGCTTACGACGATTCCCAAGTGAGGCGTAATCATTGAGCCGCGAGTCGATACACCCGCTTGTAATCCCCCAAAAAAGCCGGGGTTTTCCCAACGCTCGAAACGGCTCGACGCTGCGCCAGTCCGGCTGAGCGAGAATCGCGACCCTGTAGCCCTCGCTTTCCAGCAGCCGGCCAATCAGCGCAATCCCGAATGACGGATGGTCAACATACGCATCCCCCGTAATCAGGACAATATCAGGCCTGTCCCAGCCGTAGTGTTTGACCTCATCCGGCGTTATTGGCAGAAAACTACCCTTACGCATAATTGTTTTCATAATCTTATTCTACCAGAATGACGGGTTATCTGTTTGGTCTTTATTTTTGGTATTTTAACGGGTAGTTTTTGGGACTGACTAAGCAGTCGAGTTCGAGGTCGATATCGAGGTCGGGCCAATAAAGGTGGTAATCGTGCAATAACTGAACGTTGAGAATCTCCTTGACCTTTGCCTGTTTGAACCACGGATATTCATCGTAAGGCAGGAAATACTCGCTGCTTTTGACGTAAAGCCAGAAACCATGCGAATCTATATGCGTAACTTCAATCGCTGAAGTGTTTTTCAAGTTCATTTCCTAATTTTACTGTAGTATATTGTCGGACTCAGATTTTTATTATACGACCTTTTGACGTGTTTTTCAACTGCCGAGGAAGGATAAAAATGGTTATTGGACTTGCCCAGATTGCCTGGGTTTCGCAGTCGGGGTGATTGATACAGGCGCTTATTACCCAGATCAAAATTATTGTAAATATTTCAAGGAAAACTCAAGCACAGGCCGATTGATTGACGTAGTAAAAAGTGAAGAAAAATATGTGGCTCTATGGAATGACCATCCGGCCATAATTAGCCAGGCCTTACTGGCCCGACACGCAAAAACTAACAAGTTAGACGGTGACTCAGGGTTGCAGTGAGCGGACGGCTAAAGGCATAAAGAAAGAGCCACCAGATTAATGGGAGAGCAGCGTATGCTCTCCCATTCTTTTTTAAGCAGAACAGAGGTTTCAAATGCCGGCTGTCGCGATTGATGTTGTTTTGCTGCCTGATGAGGCGATGAGGGATATGGCAATTGCAGCCAATGCCGAGCTTGTCAGAAATTTTAAAAGCGAGATCATTCTCAATAAAGACGATTGCCTGCCTCATATATCGCTGGCGATGGGGTGCGTGAATCAGGAGGATATCGTTAAAATCGGTGAATTACTCGAACCGTTAGCGGGGATTTCGCCCAAACGGCTTAAGCCGGGGGGTATTCAAAAATCGACTAATTTTTCAGGTGATATTATATCGGTCCTGCTTGTCGAACCAGGCGAGCCGCTTCAAACGCTTCACGAAAAAATCTGTGACGCAGTCAAGCCGTTTTGCGGAACTGAGGTTAGTGAGGAAATGATAGCAGGGGGATACGCGAGCAGGACATCTCTTCAATGGATAGCGACTTATTTCGATAATGCCGCACATTCGAATTTTTCGCCGCATATAACAATCGGCTATGGCGACCTGTCGGATATTGCGTTTCCGGCGGATTTTGCCGTATCCCGGCTGGCGATATGCCATCTCGGTAATCACTGTACGTGCAGGGAAATTTTATGGTCTGTTGGAATCTGAAAAGGAAGGATAAAAACCAATTTTATGCGCAGAATAAAAGGGAGGCATGCGTATAGAAAAAAGGGAGGCATGGACTCAGCTTTTCATCATTGACCCTATCGTCGGTCTATAGATATTTTTATCTGACCCGCCTCCCTTGCAAGACCTCTCCATCGAACGATATTTTAATGTATAGAGAACTACTATGTATTATAAACTCCGGATAGACGACCACAAATAAAAAAAGGAAATATTTTACTCAAGACCGCCATAACCCCTGTAATTTGCGAAAATCGGCATAAGGCGGATAAAAATGTTGCATTTTGGGCGGGGGGCGTCTAAGATTTATTCGAGCCCGTTCGAGGGGCCGCGTTAGGCAGGTAAGCTTTGATGGCTGAAAAAACACAAAATAGACCGGGTAAAGACGCCGCAAAAAAGGTCGTTTTGGATTACGTCGGGACGCTCAGCGAAGAGTACCGTATGCTGGTCGTCCTGAAAGCACAATTATACGGAGGCGCCTGGGAGCCGATGCTGGACGACCTTCGCAACCGTCTGGCGGGTAATCCCTATATTTTCAAGCTTGCCAACAGAATAGAGGAAGATATCGAGCGCATCGAAGAGATGCGGAAGTTCGAGCAGAAACACAAGGTTGATCTCGCGGATTACGTAGCGATTGAATGACGCACTAAATAGAAGCCGTTAATATTGGAGGAGACGAAAGTATGTTGAAATCGAGATTTTTCTTGTCGGCTGTTTGCCTTGTTTTTTTATCGTTGTTATTGACGGGAAATGCTTTAGCTTTAGGCCGGCGCGCCCCCGTCAGCGTTGATACCAACTTAACGGCAAGCCCCCAGTGGCTTGTTCCGCAAAGCGCCGTCGAAGCGACGGACATTAAAATCGTCTGGCAATACAATATACCGATAAACAAAAACGAGTCGCTTGACCGGCTGTATGTTTTTGATAATCGGCTTTTGGCGATAACGAGCCGGAATTTTATGACCTGCCTGAACAAAAACGACGGCAACGTTTTGTTCAGCACGTCAATCGCCCCGGCGGGATTGCCTATAACAGGCCTGAAATATTACGACGGTGAATTGTTAACAGTTGTCGGCGACAGGATTGTCGTAACAAACATCGATACAGGCGTGGAAAGGTCATCCATGCGCTTAATGAATGGCGCCGCCTGCCCCGTCGTTCGCAATGATAAGTTTTTTTATATCGCGGGAAATGACAAACGGCTGCTGGCTCTAAGAGCCGACAACAAGGTCAAGGCATTCGAGGCAGCCGCGGAAAATGCCTCGAAAATAACATCGGTTCTGGCGGAGAAGGAATTCGTAATCTTCGCAACCGCGGCGGGAAACGTAATTTATATCGCGCCCGATAAGCCGGCAAAAGAGTGGGAATTCATCGCCCCTGACGCCGTAATTGGGGAAATTATCCGGGATGTTAACTCGCTTTATTTCGCCTGCCGCGATACCGGCGTTTACCGTCTCGAATTATCCACGGGCGAACTGCTTTGGAAGCATCAGATTCAGGCGATTCCGCAGGCAGGCCCCCGGCTCGGCAAAAAAACGATTTACCAGTGTCTGCCGGAAATAGGTCTCGAAGCGATTGATAAAGAGGCCGCAAAGCACCTTTGGCAGGTGCCGGACGGTATCGGACTGCTGGCGGAAATGGAAGATAAGGCGTTTGTGGTAACTAAAACGGGACTGATAACGGCGATGGATAATGTTAAGGCGAAAAAACTATATTCGATAGACATAGGCCGGCCTGTCAAATTCGCGACCAATCTTGCCGACTCGATGATTTACATCGCCGACGCCAAAGGAAGGGTTGCCTGCCTCAAACCGATTCGGTAAGCGACTAACCTGATTTGTAAAATCGGAGGAGTTTGAAAATGGATATTAAAATCAAAACGGCTTTGATAAGCGTTTCGGATAAAACGGGTGTTGTCGATTTCGCACAGGAACTGGCCGATATGGGGGTCAAAATCATATCGACAGGCGGCACAGCGAGGACGCTCGCAGGCGAGGGCATCGAGGTTACGCCGATTGAAAACGTTACCGGTTTTCCCGAAATGATGGATGGAAGGGTAAAGACGCTCCATCCCAAAATTCACGGCGGGTTGCTTGCCCTTCGCGATAAAGCAGACCATAAAGCGGCGATGAAGCAGCATAATATCGAGCCGATTGATTTGGTCTGCGTGAATCTGTATCCGTTCGAGCAGACCGTGGCCAAACCCGGCTGCCGGCTCGAAGAGGCAATCGAAAATATCGATATAGGCGGGCCCAGTATGATTCGCTCCGCCGCGAAAAATCATAAATTCGTAGCAGTAGTTACAAGCCCCGACCAGTATTCGCTGGTCATAGAGCAGATGAAGAAAAATTCAGGCGCGGTAACCGAACAGCTTAGGAGCGACCTGGCAAGAAAGGCATTTTCCCTTACCGCCTCTTATGACGCCGCGATTGCCGGCTATCTCAATAAAAAGGCAGGCGACGATTATCCTGAGAAATTATCGATACCCCTGATAAAAGAGAAATCATTGCGTTACGGCGAGAACCCTCACCAGAGCGCCGCGTTTTATAAATCGCCCACAGCCGGCGAACCGAGCATCGGCACGGGAAAAATAATGGAAGCCGATACCGCAATCAGCTTCAATAACCTGCTCGATTCGGACGCGGCCTTTGAGTTAGTCAAGGAATTCGACGAGCCGGCGGCGGTCATCGTCAAGCACCTCAATCCCTGCGGCTGCGCCATCGACGACGATATCTGCGTCGCTTACCGCAAGGCATACGAGGGCGACGTAACAAGCGCTTTCGGCGGTATTGTCGCGGTCAATCGAAAGGTCAATACCGAGCTTGCACAGACGATAATGGAATCATACAGCAGGTTCGGAAAATCGCTCGGCGCCGAAGGTTTCTTTGCCGAGGTGATAATCGCGCCCCAGTTCGAGCCGGAGGCAATTGAGATTATCCGCACGCTAAAAAGCTGGGGAAGCCGCGTCCGTCTTATCGAGACAGGGCCGATTGATAAATCAAAAGTCGATAATGGCCAATATGACCTTCGCTGTATCGTAGGCGGTGTGCTTTTACAACAGCGAGACCTCGTCGGCTGGGAGCCGGAGACGCTTACTTATCCCACAAAAGCCAAACCGGCGGAAGAACAAATCGCCGACCTGCGAATCGCCTGGCTCGCCGCCAAGCATACGAAAAGTAATACAATCGTGCTTGTCAAACATAAGAGGGTCATAGGCGTTGGCGCGGGCCAGATGAACCGCGTCCAGTCGGGAATGCTGGCGATAAAGCACGCAGGCGAACAGGCAAAGGGTTCGGTTATGGCATCAGACGCCTTTTTCCCGTTCCCGGATAACGTGGAGAACGCCGCCGCAGCAGGTATCGCCGCGGTAGTGCAGCCCGGCGGCTCCAAAAAAGACGACGAAGTAATCGCCTGCGCCGACAAACACGGTATCGCGATGGTCTTCACCGGCAAACGGCACTTCAAGCATTAAACCGTTACTCGCCTGCCCTCGAAAGTTGTAATCGAGGTTGGCTCGTGTATTTCGGCGGGGCAAGCCCAGCCCTACAAAAGAGGAATATATATTTGGTAGGGCGGGGTTTACCCCGCCATTTTTATATAAAGAACGAAAGAGAATACAATAAAATGGAGCTATGTAGGAAAATTGTTGAGGAATTGCAAAAGAAGATAAAATCTTTTCCGGAAGATTTCTACGGCACATTCGATTTTACGAATACTGGAAATAATTTGACGCACCCTCGCACAATAGGCATTATTTGTAAGATACTATGGAGTATAAGCACAATATCCGAAGTTTACGTCGATATGAGATTTAATAACGGAGAAATAAAATTTCAACCAGACCTGACTGGAATTGATAATGATGGAAATCCCCTAATATTCGTAGATTACGAAAGCCCTAATTCAAGTGATGCACGAATCCCTGTTAAAGATATAGATTCATACAAAAATTGGATAGCTGTTCAAAAAACAAAAGCTCCATATCTTATCATCACTACGTTGCCAGATAGAGAGTCGATGGATTGGCAAACGAGATATACGAGCGAAAACGGATGTAATTACAATGTTCGTGAGAAGAAATCAGAAATACAAAAGAATCCGTTTCGTTTTTGGTATTCATATTATCGTGAATATATGAAAGATGTAAATGACTGTAACATTTTCTTTGCAAATATTAGCGGCAAGGTCGTCGAACTGATAGGAATGTAAAAAGAAGTGTAGGGCTGGGCTTGCCCCGCCGTTTATTCTCCATAATCGTTTGTATTTTCGCCGACCACATCCATAAAGTCATTGATTTTTCCGTAAAGGCCGTCTTTTAAAAACTGCCGATAAGTTGACCAAGGCCAATCTTCGGCGGATTTGGTTAAGCCGTGTTTGACTGGATTATAATGAATGTAATCGATGTGTTTTTGTAAGTCACTTTCATCGCGTATCTGGTGCTCCCAAAAGCGTTGTTGCCAGATACAGACCTCTCCTTTATCAACACGAGATAATATTGTGCGTCTTTGCCTATTCACTCGCAGGTATTCTCGGCTGAAAGCTCCTTTTATAGACGACCATCGAAACGAAAAATTGGCGTCCCCGTCGGGCATCTTCCAAACACAATGCAAATGTTCCGGCAACAAGCAAATAGCAACGATTTCAAAAGGATGTCTTGATTGAGTTGCGGTTATGGCCTGCTTGAGAAGGTCTCTGTTAGATTCTTCTATAAAGAGGGGTTTACGGTGAAAGGTTACCAAGGTAAAGAAATAATAACCTCCTTCAAATTTTGCCCGTATGTAATTTGGCATAATTTATAATTATGCCAAATTGTTTCGGCGGGGCAAGCCCCGCCCTACGAAAAAATAGACATTTTGATGAGGATACAAAAATGACGATACATAAAGGTAGGGCGGGGTTTACCCCGCCAAAATAAAAAGCCCGACTGTATGTCGGGCTTTTTTGCTTTTAAGGTATCCCTGATTGTTACAAACCCGCGGCTTTGCGGAGTTTGACGGCTAAATCGGTTTTTTCCCAGGTGAATTCGGGAATTTCCCGGCCAAAGTGTCCGCCGTGGCTGGTCAATGAGAAAATCGGCCTTTCGAGCTTGAGGTGCGTAATCATTCCCTTGGGGGTAAGAGGAAAGAGCTTACGAACAATCGAGTCGAGTTTTTGCTCGCTGATTTTCCCCGTGCCCTTTGTATCGACCAGCACCGAGAGTGGATTGGCGTAGCCGATGACGTAAGAAAGCTGTATCTCGCAGGCGTCGGCCAGTCCGGCGGCGACGATATTTTTCGCGACGTATCTTGCCATATAGCTTGCGGTCCTGTCAACCTTTGTCGGGTCTTTGCCGCTAAAGCATCCGCCGCCGTGACGGCCCATTCCGCCATAGGTATCAACAATAATCTTTCGGCCTGTTACGCCGCAGTCGCCTTTGGGGCCGCCGACAACAAACCGGCCTGTGGGATTAACATGATATATTGTTTTGGAATCGAGAAGTTTTTTGGGCATTGTGGGCAGGATTACCTTATTGATAATCTCTTTGCGGATTGTCGCGTAATTTACTTTTTCCGAATGCTGCGTTGAAATTACGACGGTATGAATCCGGACTGGTTTGCCATTTTTGTATTCGATTGTGACCTGACTTTTGCCATC
>Ga0105104_10003286_pt1 | contig 11590 bp, 8 predicted proteins | sample PPLLaktember2015_3_FD_87034 | JGI IMG/M metagenome (GOLD analysis project Ga0105104, IMG submission 87034) | Freshwater sediment microbial communities from Prairie Pothole Lake near Jamestown, North Dakota, USA - PPLs Lake P7 Core (6) Depth... | ecosystem: Environmental > Aquatic > Freshwater >...
ATAAATCCCCCCGCTATTATGCAAAGCCGGCTTCGCCGGCTCAACCGAGACCCAGCCGGTTTTCAGCCGGCGCAGCCCGGCTTCGCAAACGTAGAGGGTGGCTTCAGCCTCCCTCGACCCTCGACCCGCTACCCCCCGGCAGCGTTTGCGGTTTGAGCCCATCTCCAAAATGCGCACGGATGATATGTTGATAGACAATCCTTTCAATTTCTTGTAAAATGGTTTTTAAGGTTAAAAAACCATGGCATTTTCGACCCATGCGGCAGAGTCTGGTTCTCCTCCCGGCAGTTATCTCTTTTGGCTCTGCGAAACTCAAAAGGAACAACGCGACCGGATTGGCCTCCTGATCAAGGAGGCTGCCGGGCAAGCGGTTAAGATCCTCTACCTGGGGAGCCAGGCTGGTTGGGAATGGTTTCGCTCAGACCAAAATGCCTATGCCGAGGAGGTTGGACAGTGGATCCAGGCAGGTCATCTTGAGCCGTGTATCGCTGACATCGAATATCGATCCACGGATGATCATTGGGGATTGGACAGTCCATGGCTTGACCAACAGATCCATGCTGCCCAGGAACGCGGATATCAAAGTCTGCTGCTTCTAAAAGATGAGGAGCCTTCCCTCGAACGCGGGGCAGATCGAGAAAACCTTTTTTCTGGCCTGGTGTCGGTTGGCCAGGCCCTGCGAGATCGACCCTGTCTCCTGGTATGGGTCCTGGACGTCCATCAGTTGGACTGGAGTAATGTCATCAATATTGTGTATACCCAACACCAGGTGGGGATAGGGGACCGCCTTTATCCAAACCCCGATTCGGTCCGACCGATAGAGTTGAGCACCTCGCCGGATATTGCGGTATCTGTTTTACGGATCATTCAAAACCAGCTTGCCAGGATGCAGCTGCCAGAACGGTACCAGGACTATGATCGCTTTATCTTTAACGAGACCGACCTTGGTATTGCCCTGGTCAACCTGTCCGGGAAAATCCTGAACTGCAACCCTGCATTTGAAGAGATGATGGGGTATGGTCCCGGAGAGGTGCGTTATCAGTCGTTAGAAAGTCTGGTTTATCCCGGCGAACAGACCATGATTTCATTTGATCTGCTCGTGCGGGGGATAAGGGAAACGGTTCGCGGAGACCGGTGTTTCCTTTCCAAAACTGGAAAACGCGTCTGGGGGAGGATCAATGCTTCGCTGGTGCGCACGGAAAATGCCACCCCGTCCTATGTGATATTCCTTGTCGAAGATGTCACCACACGCAAACAGCTCGAATCCGAGCTGATGGAGGTACAGCACCGCTTGATGCAGAATCGAGATCAGGAGCGCCTGCATATCGCTCAAGAACTCCATGATGGCCCGCTCCAGGATCTTTACGGTTTGACGTTTAGCCTGAAGGATTTGAGTAGAAAAATCGAGGATTTGGGTGCAGAGGAGGAGCTCAGCCAGTTGAGAGCTGCGGTAGAACAACAGATCCGCAATTTACGTGCATTCTGCAGCGAGCTCCGGCCGCCAACCTTGACCCCCTTTGGATTGGAAAAGGCAATCCGTTCTCATTCCAGCTCGGTCAGGGAGGCTCATCCGGAGCTGGATATCCATCTGGACTTAATGGCTGACGGTCAACTTCTCCCAGAGAATGTGCGCATCGCGCTGTACCGGATCTACCAGGAGCTGTTCAATAACATCATCCGCCACGCACATGCCAGCCTGGTAACCGTAAGGTTTATCCTGGATGATGTTCAGGCTGTGGTTGAGGTGAGTGATAATGGAAAGGGTTTTGAGGTGCCCGAGCGCTGGATTGAAGTAGCCAGACAGGGACACCTGGGACTGTTAGGCGCCCAGGAAAGAGCTGAAGCCGCGGGGGGTAACCTGGATATTCTTTCAAAACCAGGCGAAGGCACCACTGTAAGGGTCTGGATCCCGATGGAACCCTCCAACATTCCACTTCAACTCTAAGGGAATACAAATTAATATGGGTTATAAAAAGGAGTACTATAAATATGGAACCGATACGTGTGATCCTGGCAGATGACCATCCGGTGATGCGTATGGGGATCCGCAATCTTTTGAGCCGCTCGCCGGATATCAATGTCATCGCGGAGGCGGGTAACGGGATTGAAGCGTTAAAACTTGTGGATGAGTTAAACCCGGATGTCCTTCTTTTGGACATGGAAATGCCTGTGATGGATGGCGTCGAGGTCGCGCGGCGGTTGAGAACTGCGCATTCACCGGTAAAGGTTCTGGTGCTCAGCGCTTACAATGACCGGCAGTATATCCTTTCAGTCCTGGAACAGGGAGCGGCCGGCTATCTGACCAAAGATGAGGCCCCCGACACAATTGTCGAGGCAGTTCGCAGTGTCGCCCGTGAAGAAAAGGGTTGGATCAGCCGTAAGGCGTCTGCCCGGATCAGCGATCCAAAGGATGATGGTGACAAGCACGCAAAATAGTGACCGGCCTGGATAATGGTGGTTGACAGTTTACAGACATGGATGCAAGCTCAAATAAAGAAACATAAAACCGCCTGGATCGGCGGTTTTATGTTTGTGCCCCCAGCGAGATTCGAACTCGCGTTTTAGCCTTGAAAGGGCTGCGTCCTGGTCCCCTAGACGATGGGGGCATGTACAACGGGCAAGATTTTATCATCTACCCGCCATTCGGTCAAGAGCGCGGCCGGTTTTCAATGGATCTTGCAAAGGAGCTTGAGGAACCATGGCTGCGCATACAGCGGAGTTAGCTCCTTCTGCGCTCCGCGATCAATGCTTGCCAGACCCGGGTATATTCGTTTTCCAGGCGCTGGTACAGGATCACAGCCGGTTTTAGATTTTCCGACTGGGCCACTTGTTCCAATTCAAAACAAAGGTTTGCTAAGCGTTTCGCACCCAGGTTGAGGCTGCTGCCTTTTAGCGTATGCGCCATTCGCCGGAGCCCAACCGGATCACTTTTATCGATCGCTAACTTGACCTTTTCCAACAGTTCCGATGAATCGGTCAGGTAAATGTCGATTAGCTCGGTAAGGAAATCCGGCTCACCTTCGATTTGTAGAGCTCGGATATTTTCCAGGGTAGCCTGATCCAGCGCGGTTTCGGTAATATCGGTCTCTTCGGCAAGTATGTCATCCGTCGAGGCGGCAGGTTCGAGTTTGATCCAACGTTCGATCACCCGCCTGAGCTCATCCAGCCGGATCGGTTTGCTGATGTAATCGTCCATCCCGGAAGCCAGGCAGGTTTCCCGATCGCCCTGCATCGCATTTGCAGTCATGGCGATGATGGGGATATTGCGCCCGGTGGCAAGCTCTGATTTGCGGATGATGCGGGTCGCGGCGAAACCATCCACTTCCGGCATCTGGCAGTCCATCAGGATCAGGGCATACCGCTGGTTGGTCTGCAGGACAGCCTCGACGACCTGCCGGCCGGTACCCACCGCCTCGACCCGGTATCCCAGTTTTTTGAGCTGGATCTGTGCCAGCTTCTGATTGGCGGAGTTATCCTCTGCCAGCAGGATCAATGGAGCCACGCGAGGTTTCTCTGTTGCGGGCGTTTCTGGGTCCAGGCTGGGTCGAAGATCGTTTTTGATCTCCACTTGAGGGAGGGATGAGGTAATAACCTGCATCAGTGTATTCAACAAAGTGGATTGGCGGACAGGTTTGACCAGGTAAGCAGAGAAACCGGCCTCGCTGGCTTGTTCTGCCTGCCCGTGCTCATCGTATGCCGTCAGCATGATCCTGCGGATCTGCGCCAGATCTTTATCGTGTTGGATGGCCAGCGACAGGTTGAATCCATCCATCTCAGGCATCATCAGGTCAAGGATGGCAACCTGGTATGGGTCTCCGGCGGCAAGAGCAGCCCGCAGGAGGATGAGGGCCTGTTCACCACTGGCGGCCTCACCGGAGCGCATCCCCCAGGAGGCCAGATATCTGGTCAGAATTTCGCGGTGTGTGTCATTATCGTCGACCAGAAGAACGTATAGGTTCTCGAGATCTGGTATGGACATATTCTCCTGACTGTCGGACGTTTGCCCGCGCTCGAATTGAGCTGTAAACCAGAAGGTAGAGCCACGGCCTTCTTCGCTCTCCACCCCGATTTTTCCCCCCATGGCTTCTACCAGTCGTTTGGATATGGCCAGTCCAAGACCTGTGCCTCCATACCGGCGGGTCGTGCTGCCTTCCGCCTGGGTAAAGGGTTGGAACAGGGTCAGCTGGCTGCTGTCTGAGAGGCCAATACCGGTATCCTGCACCTCAAGGCGCAGCTCGAACTTGTTATGGACTGCTTCCTTCACAAGGACCACTGAGACGGTAATCTGGCCCTCATCCGTAAATTTGATCGCGTTTCCTAACAGGTTGAGCAGGATTTGCCGCAGACGGGTAGGATCTCCGCGGAGTTGAGTGGGGATTTGAGGGTCGACGTAAGTCATCAAGGCCAGGCCTTTTTCACGAACCTTGCCGATAAACAGCTCGGCCGACCCTTCCACGATTTCTTTGGGGCTGAAATCGATCGATTCCAGGGCAAGTTTGCCTGCTTCGATCTTGGAGAAATCCAGGATATCGTTGATCAGCGATAAGAGCACCTGGGCAGAATCGCGTACAATCGATCCGTATTCGCGCTGTTCCACAGTAAGCGGAGAATCCAGCAGCAGATCGTTCATACCGATCACGGCGTTCATCGGCGTGCGGATCTCGTGGCTCATGGTTGCCAGGAATTCAGACTTGAGCCTGGAAGCCTCCAGGGCCTGGTCGCGGGCAACCGCCAGTGCCTGGTTTTTCTTGACGATCTCAGCGGCATATTTCTGAAGCTGCTGGGTGTTAATATCTCGCTCGACCTCGCTGCCGATCCACTGGCTCATCAGCCGCAGGAATTCCTTGTCGCTGGTCGTGAAAGGCATTTCGCGCGGTTTCATGCTGGAAAAACTGATCGTCCCATAGGTTTTCCCCGCCACCAACACCGGCGTGCCCAGATAGGATTCAACACCGGTCGACTGATAACAAGGATGGCTGGCCCACTCACTTGCGCCAGCATGCGTAATTCCAAGCGGTCCCCCGGCGCGCAGGGTATCGAAGCAGTAGGTCATCTCCAGGCTAAGGATAACCCCGTTTGACAGCCCGTTTCTTGAGGCGTAAGACTCCTGGATCTCATACCGGTCACCGGAGATGTGAGCCAGCAGGCCGATTTGCATTTCGTAATGCTGGCAGCCCATGACCAAAAGGGCCTGGACTTTTTCTGAGTATGTAAGCTGCTGTGAGGATGTAATGTTATACAGGATGCGGATCGATTCTTCGCTGCGGCTGAGGGCGTTCTCGGCAGCCTTGTGCTCGGTGATATCGGTCAAAGTTCCTGATATGCCAATTTTTTCATCACCGGGCGCCTGGCTGGCCCGCGCCTGGATTTCAACCCAGCGGCTCTCATTTTTGCGGGTCAGTATGCGCAGCTCGAAATGGGCAACCACCTGGGTGCTGTTCAAAACCGAGTCCAGCTCCTCCTGCGCAATCAACCGGTGATCCGGGTGGACGAACTGGATAAAAGGCTGTCCCAGGCTCTCCGTGATCTCGTGACCGGTAATTTCAGTCCAGGCGGGGTTGATAAATGTGATCTGTCCGTTTGGGTCGAGCTGGTAGATCACCTCTGCCACCGCGTTGACAACCGAGCGGTACCGGTTTTCGCTCTCCCTCAGGGCTGCTTCGGCGCGTTTCCGGTCCGCCAGCTCCTGTTCGATCTCCTGATACAACCGGTTGGTTTCTTCCTGGGCCAGGATTTGCGCGGTCACATCGCGGAGGATGGTGTAATTCACCTTCTTACTGTTATATAGGATCAGACTTGTGCTGACCTCCAGGATCGTTTGCCTGCCGTCCGTAAGTTTGAGATAGTGGATCCCACTGACCCGTTCTCCCCGCGCCAGAGAGGATAACAAATCCGGGTCTTCGGCCTTGGAGCCGGGTATCCAGGTAAAGACAGGCAGGTTGGAGGAGATATCATCCGGGAGGTTCATCAGTCGTTTGAAGGCCGTATTAGCCTCCAGGATGGTCTGGTTTTCCACATCGATGAGCGCAAACCCTTCCTGGGCCTGTTCCAGGACGGTCTGGTAGCGTTCTTCGCTCTCCCGCTGGCGGAGTTGAGAATGTTGGATCGAGTCGAGCATCTGATTGATGGATCGACCCAGACCAGCGATCTCTCCATTCCCAGAAACCCGCAAGCGGCTCGCCGGGTTTGCGCTTGTATCGACCTTTTCTACCTCGCTGCTCAGCTGCTGGATCCGCAGCAAGATCCAGCGCACGGTCAACAGGATACCCACCACCAGTCCAACCAATACCACTACGACCAGCGTGATAAACCAATCACTCAGGTTGCCAACCCCTACAATGATCAGACCGACAAGTGTCGCTCCAATCATCAGTAGAGTTTTCATCCGGACTGTCATGACGGCTTAATCCTGGTTCCAGCAGCTAGGTGGGTTCGGTAGTTGTCAGGCGCGGCAAAATACAGAGGTCACAGGTATTCTGTCGAATTACCTGTGATGCTTATCTGTATCGTTTTATTGTACATGGTATTGCAATTTCTATTCCATTAGCTCATAGCACTTCATCCAAATCCAGCAGGATCGACCCGTACAGACCCGCTGGCGCCTGCCTGGGCATCCCAACTGGCTTCAGGATACTGCTTCGACCAATTCGGGACTGTCGTTGGCCGGGTTATTGACCAGAGGAGAGACCGGGTGCGAGACCATCTGGTCAGGCGGGAAGGGGGCGAGCATATCCTGCAGGAACGGCATCTTGGCATCCGGCTTTATCCAATCCCACAACCGGCTGCCATCCAGGATGACCGGCATGCGGTCATGGTATTGAGAGACCAATTCATTCGCCGGGCAGGTGATGATGGTCGTGGACTTTACCAGCTCTCCCTCAGGAGAACGCCAGGTTTCCCACAACCCGGCAAAAGCAAACGGTTTGTGGGAAGCCAATTGAAAATAATACGGGATCCGGCGAGCAGATTTGCCAGCGGCATCTTTGTCTGGCCGATACCACTCATAAAACCCATCCGCCAGAATCAGACAGCGCCGCCGTGCAAACGCCGTGCGGAAAGCTGGCTTTTCAAGAAGCGTCTCCGAGCGGGCATTGATCAAACGATTCCCGATGGCCGCGTCTTTTGCCCAGGAAGGGATAAAACCCCAATGGAACAATTCGACATTTCGGCTTTCCGGATCGGTTACTACTGCGATGGGTTGAGAAGGGGCAACATTGTAGCGGGATTGAAAATCATCTGGAAAATCACCAAGTTTCAGTTCTTTTTGAACTGCCTCGGGTTCGAGGATTAGGGTAAATCGTCCGCACATAAGCCTTTCACCTTATCATCCGATTTTAATCAGGCCCCATTCAATTGTCTGGATGGCTGAGTACTATTCAAACGGAACCCCACTGGTATTATATTATAATTGCCCTATCTTATTCCACGAGGGGAATTATGCCCACACCCTTGGTCGAAAGTATCCCGAACTTTTCTGAAGCACGCCGGCCGGAGGTGGTTGAACAGATCTTGAACTCGATCCAGGCAGTTCCAGGTGTGCATATCCTGGATCGCCACTCCGATCTGGACCACAACCGCACCGTAGTCACATTCGTAGGTGAACCACAAGCAGTAGAAGAAGCCGCTTTCCAGGCAATCGCCCGGGCATCCCAGCTGATCGATCTCAACCATCACAGCGGCGAGCACCCGCGGATCGGGGCGACGGATGTGGTTCCTTTTGTCCCTATTTCCGATATCAGTATGGTGGAGTGTGTAGAGATGGCCCGCCGCCTGGGACAGCGGGTGGGGAAAGAGCTGGATATCCCGGTTTATCTGTATGAAGAGGCAGCCACGCGGCCGGAACGCCAGAACCTGGAAAACATCCGCCGCGGGCAGTTCGAAGCCTTGAAAGATGAAATTGGTGTAGATGTAGAGCGCCGCCCGGATTTCGGCCCGGATCGGGTTGGCCCGGCGGGCGCGACCGTTATCGGCGCCCGGCAGCCTCTGGTGGCTTTCAATGTCTATCTGACCAGCGACGACGTCTCGATCGCTCAAAAGATTGCCAAAGCTGTGCGCAGTTCATCGGGTGGCCTGCGTTTTGTCAAAGCTCTCGGGCTCCTGGTGGAAGGTCGCGCTCAGGTGTCGATGAACCTGACAAATTTCCACCAAACACCCATTGCACGGGTGGTCGAGATGATCCGGCGGGAGGCCCAGCGCTATGGGGTTGCCATCCACCACAGCGAGCTGGTTGGACTGATCCCCCAGCAGGCCCTGGTGGACGCCGCGCTCTGGTACCTGCAGTTAGATGATTTCGAGCCCAAACAGGTCCTGGAATCACGCCTGTACACTGCTCAGACAGAAAAACCGCTCGATGACGGCTCTGCTCCGGCGCGAACTTTCCTGGATGAGCTGGCAGCCGGTACACCCACACCGGGCGGAGGATCAGCCGCGGCCCACACCGGCGCGGCAGGGGCTGCCCTGGTGGCGATGGTGGCCAGGTTGACGATCGGTAAGAAAAAATATATCGGGGTCGAGCCGCGCATGTGGCAGATGGTCGAACAGGCGGAAACGATACGCGAGCGGCTTACCCAGGCCGTAGATCGAGACGCCGCCAGTTTCGAGGCGGTCATGACAGCCATGAAACTGCCCAAAGATACCCCCGAAAACCAGGCAAAGCGCGGCCTGGCGATCGAGCAGGCCAGCCTGGCGGCAGCCGATGTGCCGCTGGAGGTTGCCCGCTGGGCTGTAGAGGTCATGTCATTGGGGGCTGAAGCGGCAGCTACCGCGAACTTGAATGCGATTTCGGATGCAGCCAGTGCGGTCGCTCTGGGCCGGGCAGCTTTGACCGGTGCGGGTTTAAATGTACGCATCAATACCCAGTCTGTTAGCGACCAGGCGGCCGCCCAACCCATGCTGTCTGCGCTGCACCAGCTTGAAAATCGGGCTGATGAGATCGAGAAGGATCTGAAGGCCACCCTATCCGAGCGGGGCGGTTTGGCAATCGGCCAATCGTAGTGTCTTGAACCCATTCCGCGGCGGGCGAATGGGTATATCGTTCGTTATTCCAGCTCAATGTGCCTCGTGCCTGAGCTCTTACGCAAATGATCAAACAATGGAGACAAAGAATGGGATTGAAACCTGACCACTGGATCCGCAAGATGGCGCTCGAGCAGCAAATGATTGAACCCTACGCAGCCAATCAGGTACGCCAGGGCGTAATTTCGTATGGCGTTTCTTCTTACGGGTACGATATCCGGGTTGCTGATGAGTTCAAGATCTTTACCAATGTATTTTCTGCGATCGTCGACCCCAAGGCCTTCGACCCGCGCTCGATGATCGATTTCAAGGGGGATGTCTGCATTATCCCCCCTAATTCTTTTGCGCTGGCCCGGACGATCGAGTATTTTCGCATCCCGCGCGGTGTTCTGACGATTTGTTTAGGGAAAAGCACCTATGCGCGCTGCGGGATCATCGTCAACGTGACTCCTTTTGAGCCGGAGTGGGAAGGTTATGTGACCCTCGAAATCTCGAACACCACCCCGCTCCCCGCAAAAATTTATGCCAATGAAGGCATCGCCCAGGTGCTGTTTTTTGAGGGAGACGAGCCGTGCGAGGTCTCTTACGCGGATAAAAAAGGGAAATACCAGAAACAGCAGTCGATTGTGCTGCCCAAGTTATAAAATAGAACTGGTCTAAAAAAACGGCGCCGATTTTTCAGGTCGGCGCCGTTTTTTGTTATTCTGCTGTCACCGGGATCTCGGAAGTGCACTCCGGGCAGCGAGTGGCTTTGATCGAAATCAACGAAGCGCAGTAGGGACACTCTTTCGTGTTTGTCTCAGGCGGCGGACCCTGGCGCTTGGTCCGGTTGATCTGGCGGATAACGATAAACAGGACCAAGGCGACCAGCAGGAAATTGATCACATTTGTGAAGAACAACCCATAATTCAGGGTAGGCGCCCCGGCTGCCTCGGCTGCGGTCAGGTTGGGGTAAGGCTGTCCGTCTAGGGTCAGAAAATACTGGCTAAAGTCTAGAGGCCCAATCAGGCGGCCGATAGGCGGCATAATGATGTCATTCACCAGTGAATCGATGATCTTCCCAAATGCCGCCCCAATGATCACACCCACGGCCAGGTCGATCACGTTTCCCCGCAAGGCAAATTCTCGAAACTCCCTTAGCATGCTCGCCCTCCTTCAGATAATTTCGGAATTCCAATAAAAGAATTGTATACCGGAATTATCCCAAATTCCAAGGTAATTTGCTGGATCAGGCCCCTCGACCCCATCCGGGCCGGCCCACGGAGCATGCCCTCGCCGCTAACACCAACCCCACCCCCCTGACCAGTACATCAGGGACTGCGCCGGCCCCCCCTGGACAGAACACCAGGATCTGCGACCCGCAAACGGGGAGGGAGAAGTCGGCATGGTCGGCGAGTCTGGCGCACACCCCCGCCGACCGCAGGGGCGGGGGTGCACTAATTGCTCAGCCGCTCGAAGATCCCGGGTAATCTCCGGGGCGTCCTCGGCGGGCGTGGTATGCGGACTGGTATATGCCCTGTTCCGGAGAAGACACCCTGACAAATACATCAGGGTTTCGCCGGGATTTCCCCCTTCGTTTTCTTTGTCTCTTCGGGTTTCAGTTTTTCTTCATCCCCCCATCTTCGTTTGCAAAAATGCGCCCAGGGTCTGGTCGACTTTCCCGATGTGGTTGACCAGCCAATCCCCTAGCTGGCGCTGGAGCTGGAGGGTCAGGGTAGGGGTGGCGCCTTCGAAGTCGATCTGCCGCCGCGCCTCTTCGTAAAGGCGGATAAAACCTGCGTGCTGGATCTTATGCGAGGCAATACCGGTATAATGGTACTTCCGCATCAGGATCTCTTCCGCCTCGAAATGCTTTTTGACATAGTCACCCAGGAATTGGACGACAAACTGCACTTCAGCCTTCCCCTTACCTTTGCTCATCGCATCCAGCAGGGCGTTCGCCTGTTTGTATAATTCCTGGTGCTGCCGGTCGATTTCGGCTACCCCGACGGATAATTCCGGCGTCCATTGTAAGGGCATATTTCCTCCAGTGTAAATGATTGGTTTGGCTGTCTGGATTATCCTAATCCAGGGTGCGTCAAAAGGATGTAAAGATCCCGAAAAAAAGATGTTAAAAATGGTTCGATGGGCTGGAAAATCCTCCTCCCATTCCAGAGTTTCTATGCTATATTAACCCTGGGGTGCGGTAACTTTGATTCTCCAATACTGTACGAACACACCTGGAAATCCCTCATTATGTCTCGTTTGACCCGGACAACGCTCCTGCTGGCCTTCTTTTTCGCTGTAGATAAGGCCCTGGCTATCGTACGCCAGATCCTGATTGCTCGCGAGTTTGGGCTTTCTCGGGAATTGGATGCATTCAACGCGGCCAATAATCTCCCCGACCTGTTGTATGCCCTGATCTCGGGTGGGGCATTGGCATTGGCCTTTATCCCCGTGTTGAGCGAAACCCTGACTCGCCACGGGCGCTCCCAGACCTGGGATCTCTTCTCGCGGATTGCCAACCTGGATTTCCTGGTGACGGGAGGGTTTGCCATCCTTGTCGCTATTCTCGCCCGGCCCCTGGTGGGTTGGG
>Ga0105104_10003288_pt1 | contig 11584 bp, 8 predicted proteins | sample PPLLaktember2015_3_FD_87034 | JGI IMG/M metagenome (GOLD analysis project Ga0105104, IMG submission 87034) | Freshwater sediment microbial communities from Prairie Pothole Lake near Jamestown, North Dakota, USA - PPLs Lake P7 Core (6) Depth... | ecosystem: Environmental > Aquatic > Freshwater >...
ATTGAATGTTGCAATAGATTTGTATGAAGCAAAATTAAAGAGTAAAATAATAGTCAATAATAACAATTCTGATACTATTGACAAATTACAGGAAGGAATAAAGCAACTTAAAACATCTATAGAATTGAAAAAACCCTCTAGTGAAATAACTAACATTATCAATGGAGCTGTATATCCAGCATTGCAGGAGTTATATAACTTTAAACTAGGAGAAGAAGATGATGCCCATACAGAAGAAAAAGAACATAGTGAAGCACATAAAACAGTAAGAGATTCAGTTACAGTATTATTACAAGACTTGAGTATTCCAGCAACAGATTTTATACATCTTTATGATTCCACACCATACCATATAATGAATGGCCATGTTGCTTTAAAAGTTCCATGTGGAGATGATAGCACTTCTCCCATTACAGTTTTAATTGGTTCAGCTCCCAACATGACAGCAGGAACCCTTGAAAATCTTCCCACTTTATCGACTCCAGGAGAGCAATGCCTATATCATGTTGATTTAATTCCAGGTGGAAATGTAACAACAATTACAGATATTGCTATATCTAATACTGGAGAAGAAGATATACAATTCCCACCAACTGCAACAGTAGTAATAGGTATAAATAAAGTAACGAAAGGAGAGCATGGAGGAGAACATTCTGTAAGTACAGAAGAACATGCTTCTACTACTAATACAATAGCAGCAGCAGCAGAAGCTGAACATACAGAATAATAATAAGAAATGAATGAAAATAACATCTAAAAAAATAGCTTTTCCTTTTTTAATTCATAACTATTTTAGATTTTAATTATCTAATATCCAACAAAAAAACTTAAAAAATCAAATTATCTAAGGTTCATATCTACTTGGTCCCACTAGTGAGAAGGATTCACTTTTGAAATAAATCTATAGTAACTATTGAAGGTTTAATATCAAATGAAAATATGAACCCGCTTATATAATGGGGCCAGTGGTATTTGAGCCCTTCTATAAAGTGGGACCAATTATTAGTACCTATTTTCAATTCAGTGATTATATCTATCCTTATATCCAGACGGCAAGTACCATAGTGAGAATATGTAAAAATAAGAAATAAAAATATCAATATCAACTTTTAAATTATTTTAAACCAATAATTACTATAAAAAAATAACAAAAATAACCATCTAACATGGAACAATAATATTAAATTAAGCATAAAAATTATAATCTAAAATATTTTATATTTTATATTTTAAATTCTTATTAAATTTTCTCAATAGATTTATAATTATTGAATTATTAATTTTACTCATAAGAAAAAAAGTTGATGAGATAATGATTGAGCAAATTATCTGATCCACATATTCACATGTACTCTCGTACTACTAATGATTATGATGCAATGTCAAAGGCAGGTATAGAAGTTGTAGTTGAACCTTCATCTTGGCTTGGAAGCCCAAGAACATCTATTGGTACATTTGAAGATTATTGGGAACATATAATATCTTTTGAGACGACAAGAGCTAAACAATTTGGAATTGAACATTTTGTTTGTATTTCTGTAAATCCTAAAGAGGCGAACAACAGACCATTAGCAATTGATGCTATAAAATCTATGAAGAAATATTTAGATAGAGAAAGAGTTGTAGCTATATTATGACTATTCATCTTCTGCATAATAACATAAATGAAGGAATAAAATAATTGATAATATCTTATTTAACAATAACAGTAGCAGCAATAATAATTATAATAGAAATAAAATCCTTGTTGATCATAATGTAAAAGAGACTATTGAAAAAATATTGGAATTTTCTTCAATACGATCTATATGATAAAGAATTTAATGAATTTTTTTATTAATAGATAAAGTTTTGATTGCAAATCAGACCTAATTTTTAGCTTTATTTTTCTTTTTAATAATATTTTTATTTTTAAATTGGTCCTGTTAACTTTGGACTAATTCACCTCCAATTTTGAATGGAATTATGTTTTTGGTTATTGTTATATTGTAGAGATGAATAAATAATCAATCTAATCCAATTGTATACATGTTGTAGATCACAATTTTATTTGTTATTGTTGTTGTTATTGTTTGGATTAATATAACTTATAACTGGATAGGCAGTGTAAATCTAAAGATTGCTCCCTTATCCTCATCAGAGTTATTTCCAGCCCATATTTTGCCTCCATGTGCTTCTATAATATTTTTAGAGATATACAATCCTAAACCAATTCCTTCAAAAGATTTTGTAATAAACTTTGAAAACATCTTTGGTAATATTTCTGGATCTACTCCTTCGCCGGTATCTCTGACAGTCACTAATGCATAATTAACATGGTTGTTATCATCTTCTTTCTTTTCGACGGCGGCGGAAACAAATATTTCACCATTTTGAGTAAATTTAATAGCATTACTTAGAAGATTGGAAACAACTTCTGCAATTCTTCCTTTATCTGCATTTACTAGTAAATTCTCATTAAATGGCTTAAAATATAACTTGACCTTATTATTGTCCTTTACAATAATATTCTTATAATCATATATAATATTTGATATCAAATCATTTAAATTCAATTGTTCTTTGTTTAGCTTTAGTGACTGACTTTCAATTTTTGTAACATCTATGATATCATCTGCAAGTCGATTTAATCGTTTTGCATTTCTAACTACAGTATCAAGTACTTCAAGTTGTTCAGGATTTTGTATTTGAGAGTAAACTATTTCAGTTAAACCAATTATTGGTTGAATGGGAGTACGGAGTTCATGAGCTGCCAAATTAATGAATTCATTTTGCATTTTGTCATGCTGCTTTAGCTGTTCATTTGCTTCTTTAAGATGCTTATATAATTCTGCTTGTATCCAAAGACTTTCAAATATAGAAGCATATGATAAAGCAATATACTTGCTATTTGAGTATGCAGCCAATCCTGATGCTTCATAAGAATTATCCTTTGTATCATCCTTTGTCTCTATAATTAGAGATTCTTTTTTATCAACCACTACAATTCCAATACTAGTATGCAAACTCATGTCAATAGCCCTAATATCTATCTCAGGCAATACCAACATTACTTCATTTACTATCTGTCTAATTTGTTTCTCATCAGCATGGATTAATACTCTAACTTTTATACCATTTTCTATTACTTCCCTAAATAGATGCATTATACCCATACGTCCTTGTCGTCGAAATGCATGAATTGAGGGAAATATTCGTAGTATTTCTTGTTTTGCTGATTTTATTAGATCATAAGCTAGCTTTATTGATTCTCTAGGATTTTGAATAATCACTATGTTAGATGATCTAATTTCTTCTTCCTTTTTTTCTTCTTCTATTCTTGTTTTAGTAATAAAGTTATTCAGTTTAGAGTATAATTCTTTTAGTATCTCTCTTCTCGATAATTTCATCATTTTGCAATACTGAGGAATTGCCTTCTCAAACATCGATCACTCTATAAACTAAAATTATTAAGTTTTTTGATGCCCTATTTTTCCCATCATTTTATTTTTACTTTCTTAAATTTGTTATTTCTATAGAAATTTTTTACTAAAAAATAATATTTTTCGGCGCCGAAAATTTTTAAATAAGAAAAATAAATTTAATAATTAATAGGTTGACTTGAATGGCTCGATTCATCCTATTTGCATTACATAATCATTGTGTAATGATATATCATATGGTATTTGTATTATTTAGGGGTATTTGTTAATATGGAAATATTTTTCAAAATATTAATAGGAAGAAAAAATTGAGTTTAGGTAGTGATATGATATTCGGAAATTTTTGTTTTGAAATCCTGGTTCTCTAAGTATACATAGTTTATTGGGTTTGTCTATTTTTCTAACAATGACTACATACCAACCCTACAAAAGGTAGTGCCCCAATTAGAGTTATTCCTGTAATCATTCCTATGGTACAGATTTTGAATTTTGTTAACTTGAACATACCTTATTATACACATTAGAATACTAAAAGATTTTCCACATCTAAAATTGTGTTTAAGGTAAAAGGAAACATAATATTGAACTTACAAAAAGGAGACTAATCAGATTGTAACGTAGGTCCTAACAACGATAGCAATTCTAAAATAAGATTCTATTATAAAAGAACAAGAATAATATTTAAATTTTTTTATCTATCATAAAATAATTTACAAAATAGAATTGATATGATACAAAATTCACAACCAATTAAGCTGCTTTATCTGGAATACAGTCCTGCTTGTTGTTATTGGTCGTTCATCAAAATATTTTTACTCGTTTCTATTTCTAAAAATTTTACCATTGATGATTTTTGATTCAATAGTTTCGAGCTTCTCTAAAATCTTTATTGCAGAGAATATTATATTTCTTTTACAATTACAACTTTATTATATATCTATTTAATAGAATACTAAATTAATAATAAGTTTATTGAAGTCGTCATAGCTCTAATACCTCATCCATGCACAGAGGGCTATGGCTTTTTATTGTAAAAAACAAAAATAAGTTACAAGAATCAATAAACATACAAATTTCCAACCAACAACTCTGCAGATACACAAAAGAACTTTAATACTATATGTTAAAGAAACTAAATATTATTTAGTTTTTTAACATTAAACAAGAATAACAATAATGTCATATTGAAAACGAAGTTAAAGAATTAAAAGAAAAATGAATAACAATATATTTTAAGTTATTGGTAATTTGTCAAAAACCTCTAAAGTTTTGTTTCAATATATTCTTATATTCTTTAATAGTATAATATGCATCCAAGAAATTAGTATTTTTTTATAACTTTATATCATTAAAAATAATTTTTATCTATTCTACTGGTTTCTTTTGTAATTTCATATTTAATACTCAATATATTTACTCAACATATTTAAGAATAATTATAAAAGATTATTAGTCATTTCTAATAAGTAGTCCCATCTTCAAAGTAAAACTTCATCCATCCGTTCTTTACAACATAATGGTATATGATTCCTTTAATATTCTGATGATTTGTCTAGTATTGCTAATAATAAAGCAGAAAGGTCGTCGCTGTATCTATCATTTCTCCAGGAGGTACATCCGTGAAAAAACAACTGCACAGCATTACCACGCCTATTTGTTTGGCTGGATTAAAACCTACTATACTGCTATAACCATCTATGCCATCATAGCTAAAGAATCAACAACATTAGTTATAGAATCAAGAATAATATTCTCATTTTTCATTTAACCGTGAATATAAACAGGATCCTGTGAGTTATTAAATACTTTATCAATCAAATTATCAGCTTTATAATCATCAATTATTGAATAAATGGCATTGACAAATTTAATAACATTGTATCTTGATAATGAATTTATATTTTTTATAGGTTTAATCATTAGGTGCATCTCTTCTGGCTGTCCACCAATTTGCGATGGAAGTAAGTAGTTAATGCCCTGAAGAAATTTGCAACCCAAATTTTTATAAAATTTAATTCTTCTTTTTCTAATCTCATTTTCTTTAATATTTTGTACATTATCCTTTTGGATTTCCATCAAAAGTGCAATCCCGTCAGAAATTTTTGAACTAAATATCTTGAAGGTAAAGTTGAAAAGTTTAGTTCCTATTCGTTTTCCTTCCCATTCCTTTAAAACTGCCATATAACCTAATAATCCAAATTTCAATGATGGAAATAAATATAGTAATGAAAAACCTATTACTGTTTCATCTTGTAATGCTGCAACAACATGATAATTATCATCTTTTTGTACCGTTGAAATAATTTTTTCCAAAGGTATGGTTTCGTGAGGCGGAAAATAAGTCGAATAAATATCTAAAATTTGTTTTAACAATTTGTTGTTCTCGTTATTGTAACTAATCTCCTTGAATACTAACAAATTCAATATTTGCTTGATTCTTCGGATTATTTATTTATAATATATCTCAAAAATCAAGGTTAACAAAATTCTAGCAAAAATCTTAATACAAGGTAGCTGAATCCAGTTAAATGATAGATTTTGCTCTATATGATCCATTAAGTATTATGATTTACATGAAAATATTGAAGTTCTAATTGACAAATTTATTATTAGTTCATCATCAATTGTAACGTAAGGTGGATGGACTAGGATGGACAACAAAAATTTCTTGATTTCAGACAATTCATCTTGAATATTATAGATACTAGTAACAAATTTGTAACTCGAAAGACCCTCCGTCTGTGGTAAATTTACTTTCGGCGTGTGATACCTAAGATACTGTCACACGCTAGCATAAAACTCACGACATTAAGATAAAAACATGATCTAATACACCTAAGACAAAAAAATAATACAAATTTAAATACACTTCAAGGTAGTAATTATGAATATACGTACATGTCAGATTTATTACATCCGCGTGATTTAGGAGTTATAGTTAGAAACACGAATAAACAAGACATTTCTAAAATAGTGGATTTGCAGAAGCAATCCTATCCATATCTTGCTCCTTACGGAAATATATGGCGTTCAGAAGAGCTTGAAAGTCATCTTAACATTTTTCCGCAAGGGCAATTTGTTGCCGTTGAACCAGACGGTACTTTAGTCGGGTCCGCGAGTACTTTTATAGTCACCCTCAATCCTGATTACGCAGAACACACATGGAAAGAGATTACTGCTGACGGTTTATTTACAACCCATATCCTAAATGGAGACACATTATATCTAGCAGATATATCTACCCATCCAAAACACAGACATGAAGGTATTGGAAGCATGATTATTGACAGGTGGAAAGAATTAGTATTTAATTTAAATCTGAGGAGAATGATAGGAGGAGGAAGATTATTCAATTACACTGAACACGCAAACAAGTTGTCTGTGTATGAATACGCTGAGAAGGTGATGAAAAGGGAATTAAGAGATCTTGTTTTGACATTCGAATTGGATATTGGGTTTAGAGCTGTCAAAATACTCCCAAACTATTTGGAAGACGTTCGTTCTCTTAATTATGCATGTTTCATAGAATGGTTAAATCCTACGTACCCTCCCATCTAGCTACGGGTCCATGAATTAAGGTGCCGACACTTTGGGTCCTACTCTTAAATTATAATCAATTATTTGTTGTTGTAGTTTGTCAACTTCTTTTTTAAGATTTGAGTATTGTGATTGTAAATTTAATATATCATTTGCAAATTTCAAAATATTTGTGATTTGGTATCTGGAGATTTTTCTAATTACATTAGAGAAAAGATTCAGAAGGATTAATGAGTTTGATTTTCCCTTTAAAATAATCGTTAAGTTAATTTCAGAACAAATCTATTCATTTATTCTTGGTTTTATTATTTACAAAAAGGATTCAACAAATTTATTTGATAGAAGTATTTGAGCTACACCTTTTTAATTGTCTATAGGAAATACAATTCCAAGGTAAACTGAATATGGTTTTGATCCATAAATTGCAGCAATATATCCAGTAAAAAACCAACTAAAGCAACTTATACACAACCAGCAAATTCATCAAGCCCTGCAACCATTTCATCATGGATTGATTTAAGATGGCATGGTTGTAAATCCTAATTAGTGACAAACAGAATTAACCATTCAATACAATAATATCCTATTAACCATAACCTATTATTTAGAGCTATTATATAGGCTATATTTTTTGATAGCAGATCTTAAAATATAAAAAGGTCATCCTTTCCTTCTTTACAAAAATCTAATATCAAATTCAAAGTATATGAATCTACTTATAGAATGGGGCCAGTGGAATGTGAAACTAATTTGACGTAAATTTTGGTCCTTCTATAGAAAATATATTATATTAATACAAAGTTGCCTATGTATTTGTTTTCTGGTAAAGTTGAATAACAGACTTTATTTTTATAGATGAAAGTATTTCTATATACTAATCAAGATAAGAATCATGGTTACCTTCGTAATCAAAACAAATAATTCGATATAAAAAATAATAGATGGAATTTTAGTAATTAATTCATTATTATTTTTGTTATTGTTAGCATATGATTATTATTATGGTAATACTACTAATTTTCCTGTCATAGTTGGTTGATGATATATACAGTAATAGGTAAATATTCCTTCATTATTTGCAACAAAATTAATTGTACTGTTTTCTCCTCCCTTTATATCTGAATTGATATTATATGGAGCATCTAAAGTAAAGGTATGTGGTTCCAGTGCTTCAGTGTTATAGAATTTAATGGTTATGTTATCTCCTTTCTTGGCAATAATTGTTTGTACTGTAAATGTATCGGAGGGGACGTTTGCAATATGTCCTTCAATTCCCTCTATCTCTGCTGGAAATATATAGTATGGGATTTTGGATCCTATCACGGTTGTCGTATTTGTCGCCGTTATATTTGTCGCCGTTATATTTGTCGTAATTATCGTTGGAGTCGTTGTATTCTGGGCAAATACTGGTGATGAATTCTCAAATAGCGAAGGAACAACGATCGCTAGTAGTAGTAGTATTGCTATAGTTGTCATATAAGAAAATATAATTATTTTCATATCTTAAATACATAAACATATTGATATATTTAACTTTTATACAATCCCTTCATTTAATATAGCAATGAATGTATCTATAAAATGGAAAAGAAATTTTGTTTTAACTATAAATAAAAATGATATGAATGACTAACCTACTTATTGAGTTAATATATTGTTTAGATTCTTTAAATCAGAAGTAGAAACCGGATTATTATGAATAGTAGGCTTTTCGATTAAGATTAGACTTTTGCTAATGGCTTTATCTTTTATTTTATCAATAAAGTAATAGCTTTCATTAGTAATACTTTCTCCAATTATCATTGCTAATCCAATTTTGTTTCCTTCCTTTCTATAATTTTGCAATGATTTTATAACACTTTGAGTAAGATTTTTATCAATAGTACCATCTGTGAGTTTGATTAATATGCTCCCATAGCCTTGAAAAGTATTTTTTAAGGAGTCAGAATTTGTATTTGTTTTAATTGTTGATTTATCAATAAGAATATCAAAGATGACATCACTAATATTAATACCATAAAATTCTGTACCATCTCCTGATTTTGAAAGATAATATTGTAATGGAGATGCAATCTCCTCAATATTTTTTGATAATGCTTTCAAAATTTCTTCTTTACTCTTGTTGTTGATTGAAAGTAGTATGCCAGTTCTAATTGAATTATTTTCAAACAGATTTGACCATTTATCTAATATTTTTTGCGATCTCAATACTGGACGTACTGTGAAAATAAGAAATATGATAAGTAGAATAGATACAGCAATTATCATTGTATCAATTGTTTTATCAGTTAACACATTGGTAAAAAATCCTGATTGCCTAACTACTAAATCAAAGGTTGTAATCGATGTAATTAAAATTAGTATTATTACAACAAATGGCATATATTTTGTAAATGATTTAATTAATTGTGATGCCTCAGAGCTATATTGTGTTAGTAAGATAGGAGAATCAACAGCAGCAACTTCATCTATATTATCATCAATGCTACGCTTTTTAGTTCCCCAATTTGTCATTGTATCTTAATATTAGTTACTAAAATATATAAATAATGATATAACTATCTTATGGATGAGTTATTCCAAAAATAGAAAAGAATTAGCTGATTAATTTCTTTATTGCAAAAATAATAATAATAATTGAATAATACCAGAAAGATAATACATATGTTTAAACAAATAGTGTAACATATAGAGATACCTTCGGTCAGTTTTGTCAAGTTTGTTGATATTTTTGCTTCGTAATGGATACTATACTAAAGCTCTGCAAACGGCAGCCGTAACAATCTGAGAGTGTTGACATTTGCTATTAAGAAGAGTCGAACCATGAGTTAATCTGTCAGATTATTTTTGAGGGCATATAAAACAAAAAACTTCTAGATTGGATGAATGCGGTGATGATATAACTTTCAGATCTCCTAATTTACTTACAATATTTAACATTGAGGATAAAGATGCATTAAGTCTTTTTAAAATTTTAGATATAAAATACGCAGCAAAAACTATGATATCAGTATTAGAAACATCAATCTTTGGATTTGATGGACGAATAATTGGAGTCCCATCTAGTTACTTTTGATAACAAAATAGCAGCAACAGCGGTTATTGCTGCGGAGGAAAGTTATTATAATCCTCCTTTTAAATTTGTAGATCAACAATGGATAGTGATTATTGGTAGTAACGCAGATTTAATATCATACCTAGATAGTCCAATAGATGATTTTGATAGTCCCTCTCATACTATGATTAGAGATCATTTTATCAAATCAATAAAGTGTCTAAAAGATAGTTCAGCAGCAACAGCAAAAACCATAAAAATTTCTAGCTCTCACTTCAATTAATAAAATATTTTAATGTTTATTGTGGCATTTGTTGTGGCAAGCTGTTGCAAAATTGAGGATTAACAACATTTTTGTTTTTATCTTATTGGGATTGAAACAAATTTGAAATAAATTTTGGTTCTTCTATAGGAAGTGTATAAATTTTAGAAATTGATGTATAAAGATTTAACGTAGGATAAAATCAAAGAGTATGCCAATTGATTTGTAAACAGGTATTTTCTAATTATGAGTATATGGATAACAAAAAGAATAGATCTAAAAGTAAATAAATCAACTAATAGTCATACAATGTTAAGGAATTGATATCTGAACATAAGCAGTTACATCGTCAAGATATTATAAGAATAACAGATGATGAGCAGAATGTCATTGAGGGTAATCTAACTGTACCTAAAACTATTGATATAGATGTTAAAGGAATTGTAATATTTGCTCATGGAAGTGGAAGCAGTCGCCATAGCCAACGAAATCAATATGTTGCTAAATTATTAAATGAGGCTGGTATTGCTACTTTGCTAATTGATCTTCTCACCTCTAAAGAGGAAGAAGTAGATGATATTACTCGAGAGCATAGATTTAACATTAAATTACTTGCTAAACGGCTTCTTGCTGCAACTGATTGGATATCACAAAGTGATGAATTTAAGAACCTAAAGGTCGGATATTTTGGTGCTAGTACAGGAGCTGCAGCTGCTTTAGTTGCAGCCGCTGAAAGGGCTAGTTTAGTCTATGCTATTGTATCACGTGGTGGTAGACCTGATCTAGCTAGTTCAGACATTCTAAATCGCATTGAAGCTCCCACACTTTTGATAGTAGGAGAAAAAGATAAGCAAGTAATAGAGCTAAATGAAATGACATTGAAGCAACTTACCAGGATAGAAAAAAAGAAAAAGATTGTAATTATTCCCAAAGCTACCCATCTATTTGAAGAGCCAGGCACCTTAGAAGAGGTTGCAAAAGTTGCTAGTGGGTGGTTTCAGTGCTTCTTTTTAGAGGACAAAAAATAAGGATAACCAGAAACTATTGTTTAAATATGCTTCCAACTTATTATATAGAAACATTATGCTATACTTAATTTGTTAGTGGATAGTATGTATTACATTCTTCACCATTTTGTTCTATTATTTCAATTATTTTTTGGTTCAATTTATTCTATTATTTTGGAGTGAATCTAATTTAAGAACTATTATCATAATACGGCCAGTGGGATATGAGACTAATTTGATCTTATATTTGGTGTCTTTTTAAGTGATTCAATTTTTTATATAAAAAAATTAATCTTCAGAA
>Ga0105104_10003289_pt1 | contig 11582 bp, 9 predicted proteins | sample PPLLaktember2015_3_FD_87034 | JGI IMG/M metagenome (GOLD analysis project Ga0105104, IMG submission 87034) | Freshwater sediment microbial communities from Prairie Pothole Lake near Jamestown, North Dakota, USA - PPLs Lake P7 Core (6) Depth... | ecosystem: Environmental > Aquatic > Freshwater >...
CGCGCAAGCGGAAACACATGGCAATGATAGAGATGCAAACCGAACGGCTCCGCGTCAAACTCATATGTGAAACTGCCTCCCGGTTCGACGAGTCCGCCCGGACCAGAGCCGGGCACACCGTCCATCTCGCCGGGATGAAATCCGTGAAAATGGATGGAATGCGGATGACTGCTTCCGTTGCTGAAGTGAATGCGGATGCGGTCGCCTTCGGTAGCTCGAATTGTGGGACCAGGAATTCTTCCGTTATACGTCCACGCAGGGAATTCAATACCGGGAACGACCTCGATATTTTTATTGAGTGAAACGATTTTGTATTCGCGCAAGGTTTGTCCGTTTGGCAGAGTGGACACTTCCCCATAATCAAAATCTGTCAATAGGTCGGTTGGGTTGAAGCCATTCTTTTCATGATCCACTTCACCAACAGTGCCAGGCAAATCGCCATGATCGCCTTGTTGCATGGCATGCGATGGATGAACTTTATTGGGATCTTCAACCGCATGCGCGTGATTGTGATTGTTTTGAGTCAGGGCTGTCGCGCCAGCTGTGCCAAGGACAGCAAGGCCGCCAACTTTGAGAAAGTCTCTTCTAGATAAAGGCTTCATAGATTCTCCTTAAGGCTAAAGTAAAATTTAGGCTTACCTAAATATTTTAGACGAAAAAACGAGCCGCGTCAAGAGGCACGACTCGTTAGAAGCTTTTATGCAGAACAACTAATTGTGGCTTTTACTCCTAATGACTGTTTTTATTCTAGCAGCGGTTATAAACAGAATCCCCATATTGAAAATCAAAGTGACTAATGAGAGCGTATTCAAAATTTTCTGGGTGGGGGGCATATTCCATTCAGGTTGGCCTCGCTTAAGGAATATCTCAAGTTTCTCTCGCTCGCTTACTTTGATCCTTTCAAAGGGATAAAGATTATTGACTTCCGGGAAAACCAAGCTCACGGGATTGGTCATATTGAAATAACCATCACTCGTTTCACGAATTTTGCCGGGATGTATGTCTGGGGTGAATGATTCCAGTTCATATCCAAAAATCGGTTCATATGGTTTGTATAAACTTGAATGTTCTGCGAACCCATTCCAGCCTGCTAGAGCCGTATCCGTAATATCGGTGACTGGAAATGTCATTCCCCTTTGAATTTCTTCATGTAAGGCGCTAGAGGCGATCACACTGAAATCACGTGAATGGACTTTATTGGAAAAAGAAAAGAATGACAACAACGATAGACCTGTAATAAGCACGCTTACTGAAAAAAGCCATGGCCTTGGATTTTTAAGAAAATAACGATGGTACTGGAATGCCCCTACGATTGTCAAAGGGAGTATAAAGGCTGCAGCAAAACGAACGTTTACATGCAGTGACCGCAGGAAAGGCAATTGTTTCGTGAATGTAAAAATGCTCCCTTTTTCAAGAGTCATTTCAGCAGTAATCCACATGGCGAGCATCAACAGTATGAAGCTAAGGCCTTGGGAACGAGTAACATTCGGCTTCGTGTTTGTACGAATGCTTCTAATTGCGCCTGCCAGGCTGATGAAAAGAATAATCACTAAAACTGGGGATAACCCGGTGTCAATTTCCCATATGCCATAACTGGTACCAGTGATGTTATTAAAAGCTCCAGCGAGGAACTCTGGATTCTGGCGTGTAAGGATCAGGATAGGACTTAATAGCATGACCCCAAATAATTGGGCGAACAAGCCAATCATGCCCTGCAGTAAGCCAATATCATATGCATCGAACAACTGCCGCGGGAAATGCTGCATAAAGGCATATATTGCATATACCTTCGAAGCGATCATAGTAACGGACAGAATCATAGACGTTATGGCTGTTCGCGTGATTTGTTTCAGGTTGAACATCAAAGGTTTGTACAGAAAAAGGATCGGCAATGCCATACTAAGAGACAAAATGAGGATAATGAGAAAATAAAAACCCGCCTGGTGGGTGATCAAGGCAATGACGATTGCAATCAACGCTGAATTGAACAGATATGGGTTGCGCGTATCGATCAGCGCATAAAGAACGACGGCGCTAAGTGGAAATAATTGATATCCCAAATGCCCAACGATCAAATGCTCTATATAAAAGCCGTTTCCCAAAAAGAACATGGCTCCCAACGTGCTGGACATCCAATCCAGTTCAAGTTTCTGCTGTAGAAGTTTGAAAAAGAAGTAGTACCCAATCAGTGAGATGCCTGCCGTACTTAGTAAAATTGCCGCCCAGGGATTAATAAAAAAAGATAGCCCTTGAACAATGGAATATTCAATATGCTGAGGGTTAGGAAACGCGGGCAGGCCGCCGCCAAAGCTCGGTGTATACCATTGGATGCTCAGTCCATTCAGCCGAATATATAGGTTGGTATCAATCAAATGGGGAATAAAATAGCGATAATCGTGTCCAACAAATGGGTAGTCTCGATTCATGATTAGAATTATGATCAATGTGACACAGCCACCACATGCCAGCGCGAATATATCCTGGGCAGAAAAGATCACTCTGTTAGATTTCATCTTTTTTCCAAATCCCCAGCAGTGATCTGCCAAAGCTGTAGCGAATTAGACGGTCAAGCCATTTTGCGATTGGTATGATCTGCTTGTCCCAAAACATGATCTGACCAACAGTTGGCATTGATTGAGACAAGAATAATCGATTGACTAATGAAGTTGCCATGCCAACCGAATCCAGATAAATCATTTTTTCCACTTTACAATCTCGGGGAGTTAGTGCATGGAACATTTTTTTACTGTAGCGGCGATAATGTCCAATGGAATGGTCGAATGGGCTATAAAGGAAGTTGAAAGCCGGGGAAAGCACGATCAACTGTCCGCCTGGAGAGAGCCGGACGGCGGCTGTTGCCAGTTCGGTACGGTCGTCTTCGATATGTTCCAATACATCAATGTAAATAAATGTGTCAATACGATTTTCAGAGGGGATATCTGATACCAATCCACCTTGAGTGTGACAACAAGCTGGCAGTTTTCCATCGGAGATGAGCTGGTCAATCTCAGTTCGTAAAATAGGGTCCGGCTCCAGACAAATCCATTCTTCCTGGATTCCACTACAAATTACTGCAGTGGTTGCCCCAATTCCTGCACCCACTTCGACTACATGTTTTCCAAAATACGGTTGGATGATGGATGAATAATATTTTTTCCAATTTGTGGCGTGCGCGAAGATTGCCAATTCCTGTCCAATGTAGGTCTGGTCAATTGGCATAAATTTTTTCCAAATTGAGCAGATAATCCTGAAAATCCTTCGCGGGAATGAACAATTTACTGCTGCGATAATTTAGCGAGAGAAATGCAAGCAGCGCAAGCAATAATATTGCCTGAAACATAATGACGACAATGCCGATGGCCACATTGGTTGCCCAACCAGGGATCGCAAGTGGTGTGAGGTATTTGACATAGAGCAGAACAAAAAAACTAACGATGCCAATCAGGATGATGATAATTGCGAAAAGCATCAGGCGTACAGTAAGGATTTCAATGTAAACGGAAATTGCACTCAGTCCGTGGATCACCAGCGCGATAAAGCTCATGCTGGATTTCCCACCATAACGTTTGCCACGTTGTGTAGGGATGCTTGAACAGGGAATGTTTGCCCGCATGATGCCCGCAGCAAAATGATTCCATATCTCTGGAAAGTGTGCCACACGATTCAATAAACTAGCGGGGATGACTGAAAAATTGCCAAAAGCGATTTCACTGCCGGTTAAAAGATTGAAAAAAGCTTTGTAAAGGAAATAAAATATGCGAAAGACAAATCCCTCCGAGCGGCGGGAGCGACGCGCAAATATAATTTGCCTTTGAGATTTATTGCTTTCTTCCAACAATTTTGCGATGTCTTTTGCTTGATCTTCACCATCCGCGTCCATAACTATGACAAAGTCACAAAGTACATTTGAGTTGATGTAGGCAATTCCCAGTGCAATTGCCTTTTGATGCCCCATATTGCGGACAAGATGCAGGACACTGATTTCCCTGATATGTTTATATTTGCCAGTTTCGTTGTTCACGTCACAAAGGGATTGTGTCGAACCGTCGTCTATCGCGATGACATCGGTACTGACATTTTCTAAGCGGCCAGCGCATTGGTCAACATCATTCACCAGTTGGATGAATGAATCCCAATCGTTATAAACAGGTGTGAGGACGATAATCCTTTTTAATGACATATTGTAGTGAAATGAAGCGTCAGTGGCTATAAATGTTTTCGCGGAGAGCTGTTTCTGCTTTTTCTTAACCACTTCCCACCCAGGACTAGCGATATCAATACGAAGGCAATTGCAATCCAGGTGAATGCGGTTTGATCCGTTGCAATGCCGATTGCAAGGAATGTCATTCCAAGAATGAGGAAAATGGTCGATGAACGCTTGCGTAGTTGTTGCTTTCTCATATTGTTATTATACATAATGTTTTTCAGTATTCCTGAATGCAAAACTTTTAATATTGAAAGGTATTGTCATTATATGAGTTTATGTAATAATAAGAAATGTGATTTGCAGTTCATTATGTGAATTACAGATTTACACGTAGGTTTGAAATATAAATAATCAATAGAGAGGTGAATGATGCGCATTTGCATTCTTACAGATGAAGAGATCAAAGATTTCAATCCTGCGCCTTATATGCAGGGATTTGATTGGGAGATGGTCACGATGACAGATCCCGTTATGGATGTTTTGCGTGAACTGGATGCGCGCAAGGAATTCGATGTTTATTTGAATCTTTGTGAAGGCTATGAAAATGATGAAGACTCAGATTGGGATTATCAGGGAATCGATGTTGTAAGAGCGCTTGAAGAATTGAATCTCCCGTTCACTGGAGCAGATTCAAGATTCTTTGACCCGACGCGTGAGGAGATGCAAGCCGCGGCGGATGCACATGGAGTTGGTTTTGCGAAGGGATATCGGGTAACGAGCGTTGAGCAAGCAGAGCGGCTTGTTAAGAATCTGCGTTATCCCATCATGGTAAAACATCCCAAGAGTTATGGAAGCACAGGTATGTTCCGCGAATCACGTGTCGATACACCTGAGCAATTGGTTGCGCAAGTCGAACGCGTCTGTAGTGAATTCGGGGCAGCTCGCATGGAGGAGTTTATTGTGGGAAAGGAATACAATGTCCTCGTTATGGATAATCCAGATGACATTAATAACCCTATTGCGTATCCTCCTGCTGAGTTGATTTTCCCTCCTGGTGAAGAGTTCTGGCATACCGATGTGAAGTGGGATTACAACGTTCCTTTTGATTTCAAGCAGGTCACAGATACTGATCTGATCGCGCGTCTACATGACACTGCGATTCGAATGTACAAAGCGATGGATGGTGTGAGCTGTGGACGTTGTGATATTCGCATGAACGATAAGGGAGAGTTGTTCATTTTGGAAATTAACCCCAATCCCGCGATCATGCTTACACCTGAAGAATACGGCCCTGCAGATTATATGATCTTGTATGATCCAGGTGGCTATAGGGTTTTCTTTGAGCGCTTGATCAAAGTAGCGCTTGCTCGTCATAGGATGAAGGCAGCAGCAGACTAGCTCTGTGAGAGTAGATTCCCAATTTCCTTTGTTCGCTCTGAAATGGATGAGGCAGTTGCAAGAATGGCTGTCTCATCTATTTTTTCTATGCCAATCATCATCCCCTCAGCTTCCGCCAGCGCGGAATAGATCTTACGAAGTAATTGTTTTGACTCACCAGGCGCTTGCCCAATTGCCATAAGTGTTTTATCAATTTGAACGGTATGCTGCATAAAGTGCGCTTCATAGCGATGCAATCTATGCTTGATCGGAAAACGCGTCTCCTCCCAAAATGTGGATGACAGGTCAAGTTCCTTATCTGTAATTTTGCTGAACTCCTCAATAATCGTCGGATGAAATTCGCGATGATAAGCCAGCATTTCTTCAAACGGCCCGCTTAATAAGGCTCGATATTCTTCTTCGTTCATTCCTGCAAGCCTATTTTCGTCCTCATCGGATATTTTCTCCGGCGTCCATGTTCCGGCGCGATGTTTTTGGAGCGCGTAGCGGACGACAATTGTAAAGTTGATCTCCGCTCCCAGGATGTGAGCATATACCCGTCTTACAGGCCATTCTCCTTCGGCGGGAACGCGCTCGGCGTCTTCGGCAGAGAGGCCGAGGAGCGCGGCTTGCAGGTCCATATATGCGGCGTGGTACTGGCTCAAGATGTGCTGAACAGGCGTCGGCTTGGGGCGAAGCGTGGACAATGTCACAGCGAGCTGACGCAATTCCTGTAATGTCACAAAGAAGGCGAAGCGAATCCCTTCCTCATCGTGATCTTTCCAGATCCACTGATGCCCCAAATCTTTTTCCGAAAGAGGGAGCATGAGTGCCGCAAATTCCTGAATAGCGCTAGTCAGTTTTGAGTTGAACATTGTGCCTCACACATACAAATCATTGAAATAGTTGACCAAAAAGACGTTGCAGAGTTCATCGGGCAGGGCATCGAGAACTTCATTGATGAATGCCATCTCGCCTGGAAGGTCCGTTCCCGTAAGACCCGCGCTTGCCGCGAGTTGATTGAACGCCGACGCGGGATCGGGGCTTTGAAGCGCTGCGCTCACCATCGTGCGGATCGCGTCACTGTCTATTGGCGTGGATTGTTTGACGATTTCCACACATTCGCGCAAATCTTTGAGCAGCGCATCCGTGTTGTGGATCGTGCCATGAGTGACTGAGACGTGCAGGTTGCGGGGGGTGAGGGGTGTAGAGAACTGCCCTTGAATGTACCAACCGCGTTTGCTCATTTCATCTGCAAGTTGATACACATTGATTGTGTCTGACTTGAACGAGAACATGCACATGGCTGGCTCACCGAGCACTTGCAGATCTTCAATTGCTTTAATACCATCTATCAATTTCTTTGTAGCTTCCTGGACTTCGCTGATGATTTTCCTGTAACCCTCTTCGCCAAGAAAATTCAAGATCGCCCACGCGCCCGCCATGGGTCCGCCACTCTTTGAACTGAGCACAGTTGGGTTGATCAGTGTATACGCGGTTGTATCGGTACAGGCAAAGATTTGATATTTGCGGATGTCCTTGCTGCGATACATAATTACCGAACAACCTTTAGCAGCGTAGCCATATTTGTGCAGGTCAGTTGAGATAGATGTTACACCTGGAACAGTGAAATCAAGATCAGGAACCTCATATCCGAGTTGGCGCATGAACGAAAGATGGAGTCCACCGACACAGGCGTCAACATGAAATAAAAGATTCTTTTCTTGCGCAATCTTTCCGATTTCAGCAATCGGATCGATCACGCCTTGAGAATAACTGGGGGCGGAGGCAACAAGCAGAATTGTGTTTGGAGTGATTGCAGCGCGCATATCTTCCGCGCGGACTTTGAAAGTTTGCGAGTCAATATCCACCAATACCGGCTTCACACCTAGATAATGTGAAGCTTTGTGAAATGCAGCGTGTGCAGTCTTTGGCAGGACCATTTCGGGTTGTGTGATCTCTGGATGTTCGGCGCGCGCTTTGTCGCGTGCGGTTTTCACTGCAAGCATGATACTTTCCGTGCCGCCTGTTGTAAGATGACCAACTGCGTTTGAGTCGCCGCGTAAGAGATTGATCACCGCGCGTACAACATCTGTTTCCAACTTCAGCAACGATGGGAATACCGATGGGTCAAGTCCGTTCTCACTCAGGAAGGAAAGATATGCTTCACGCGTGACTTCGGCTGACTCACTATCCGGGGTATAAACATAGCACCAAACCTTGCCAGCTTTCCAGTCCATGTCGCGGGATTTGAAGGCTTGCAGCGTGCTGAGAATCTCTTCTTTTGAAAGACCTTGCTGTGGAATGTGCATAAGTGTTTCCTATTTATTTGAACCGCGAAGCGCGCTAAGAGCGCGAAGAAGATGAAAGGGGAAAGATTACGAATGTGTCTCGCGCCCCAGCGGATAGTGTGACATGCACCACGCGACGATCAATGCTGCAATGGCAGGCGTGACGCCGATCAGAAAACGGATGCCCCAGACTGCCGATGCTGTTTGCACATCACTGCCTTCGGCGAAGCCGGTCAACACGGTGACGAGCGCGAAAAGAAGTCCTTGCGCGGAGAATGCGAGTTTGATAATGCCGCTATTCATACCGAAGAACAATCCTTCGCGGCGAAAACCGTTTTCCTGTTTTGCATCTTCATCAACGATCTCGGAAAGCACTGGAAAGGGCATGATCATCGAGTTTGCCAGCCCTGGAATGATGAGCATCGTTCCGAGTAACCCGGTGTAAAAACTATTGGCGAAGGTCATGACCAGCAAGCCGGGGATAAACATCAGCGTACCGATCATCCATGTTCTGCGGTAACCAAGCCTTGCAACAATGGGGCGCCAGATCAGCAGAGTGGGGATCGCCAGCAGGATCGGCACGCCCAGCAAGACCGCTTCGGCATCCCCGCCGCCCAGGTTGACCCCAAAGACATTGATCTGATCTTGAATGCCTAAGGCATACTTCCGCCAGAACGGTAACATGCCCGCCAGCAACAGCCAGATGTATTCCTTTGAGATGTTCGCACCCAAAAACCAGCGAAAGGCTTTGTTTGCCAGCACGATCCTGAGCGAATGTCCCAGCCCGAATGATTCTTCTCTTGTTTCGTCAATTGGCCGTTCCTTCACCCCGATCATAGCAACCAAATAACCCGCGGCAATGAGCGTCCCCATGATGGCGCCCATCGTGAAGTAACCAACTTCCTCAGCGATGATTGGCGCCAGGATAAACGACAGCAGCAATGCAAAGGTGGCCAGGATTTCGCGCGTAGTGGAGAGATCAATGCGGTCACGTAGGGTAGGAGCGATCTCGGGAAAAAGCGAGGTATAGGCAATAAACGTCAAGCTATAAAGCGTATCGAAGATGAACAGGATCATCAAAAAATACGCCGCAAGGATGAACGGACTTTGCGACGGTGGAGTCCACAAGAAGAAGAACGATAGTCCCAGTGGGATTGCGCCTAATGCCACATAAGGCACGCGCCGCCCAAACTTCGAGCGTGTACGGTCAGATATTTGTCCCATCAACGGATCGTTGACCGCATTCCATAAGCCGTAAATGCTCCACAAGATTCCTGCCACGCCTGCATTGAGTCCAAGCACATCGATATAATAAAAATTGATGCGGTTGCCAAATACTTGATAGGCAATGGTATTTGCAAAATTACCGAACGAGTAGCTGATGAATTTTAGAATGCGCATATTGTTTTCGCTTGGCAAAGTATTGTTTTGCTTAGCCCCTCATTGATGACATCCAAACTCACAAAAGCCAGAGAAAATCTCTGGCGGGGTAAGATGGCTCGAAAGGATTGATCGTGTTCGTGAGCGAAAGCCATGCTATGCGTGATAACACCACGGATGGGATAGGGTGACTATATTTTAGCAGAATAGTAAAAAATAGGATGCCGATACTAGTGACTTAAGAAAATGCCCGCACCTAGAAGGTGCGGGCTGGTGTCTGCTGGCTTGCACGTGATTTCAGATACTCATAAACCTGAATAGCTTCGTTGCCCCCAGCCAGTGCATGTGCGATCAAAGGGATGCCGTGTGGACCAGGGATATCGATCGCTTCAGGATACCTCTCGAGCGTGGCTCGGACGATGCCCAGGTTTCCAAGCATGGCGTTGGCAAACAGGTCGAGACGCGCGCCGTTTTCGAGCAGGTAGGTCGCGATATCCCTTCTCCCCATATGGGCTGCGGCGCCGAGACCGGTTTCCCAATCCCCGCCGCCCCAATCCCAGGAACTGTTGATGATGGCAGGCTCCTGCGCGAGCAATTCCTTTACCCCATCCAGATCGGCGTGTGACTTACCGACAAATTCCTGTACAAGTGTCATTTCTAAAGCAGGTTTCTTCTCCATTTCTTTTCTCCTATAAGCAATATCCGAAAACTTGAGTAAGACTACCTACTAAATTTAACCTCTTTATGTTTGATTTTGTTCCCTAAAAGGTTCGCTGGCATACCTGCGAGTGTTAGTTTAAAAATAATAACAGAAAATCAGTGACGGTTGTTACGCGTTTGCCCAGACCTTTGATCCCAAGTTTGAAAGCGAGAGGCTGTAACATTTTAATAGCAAAATTTCGTTGACTCTCGTAATTTAGACGATTAGAATAAACTTTATCTTTCTTTGTCTCGGCCGTCAAACCAACTGACATTTAGGAGACCTTTATAAATTACTTATGAAAGGCGGTGCTATCGGGCAAAAATATTAATGTAATGAGGAGAGATAGCTGCGCACTTGTCTGTGCAGCCATTTAATCTTAGACAAAATTTCTCAGAGGAGAACAAATGAGCATTATGAAAAATGTTTCCCGAAAGTTCTTTACCATGTCAATTTTAATTGTCATGGTTCTAACCTCTACTACCAGTGCGGTAGCAGCTCCAAGCCCTACGGTTAATATTCAACTTTTAAACGTGTCCGACTGGCACGGACAGCTTGATCCGGTCAACGGAGTTGGTGGTGCCGCCGTCATTTCAGCGTACTGGCAAGCCGATCGCCTCGCCAACCCCAATAGCTTGACGCTGACCGCAGGAGATGCAGTTGGGGCGACCCCTGCACTCTCGGGCTTTTTTGAAGACGTGCCTACCATTCTAGCAATGAACCTGATGGGCTTCCAGGTTGATACATTCGGTAACCATAACTTTGATGCTGGTATTGAACGTTTACAGAGCCAGATCGACCTGGCAGACTTTCAATACGTTTCCGCCAATTTGCGAAACCGCGATGATAACCTGACCGGCGTCAAGGATTTCGAGATTTTCGACATTGGAGGCGTAAAGGTCGGGGTGATCGGCATTACGAATCCCGAAGCGCCGACGCTCGTCTTCCCGGGCAGATTTGGGACGATTGTACCAAGCGACCCTGTGCCAGCGGCGAACAAGGCCAGGGTTGCGGCGAAGAAAGCGGGCGCGGAAGTATTCGTTGTCATTACCCATATGGGCGTCACCGGTTTTGACTCGGTCACTGGTGCTCCCTTCGGCCCACTGATTGACTTTGCCAATAACGTTGGTGGATTTGACGTAATCGTGGGCGACCATACCGACATTCAATTCAGTGGTGTGATCAACAACGCGCTGGTGTACGAGAATCGCAGTAAGGGTCTCACCTATGCCCGTGCACATCTCACTGTCGATCTGCAAAGCAAGAAGGTCAAAAACAAGTCGGTCGAATTTGTCACGCCCCTGGCGAGTGCTGTCACACCTGACCCGGCTATTGTAGCTATGCTGCAACCATATCGGGATGCCCTCGGTCCCATATTCAGCACCGTTGTCGGAGCTTCTACGGTCTTTATCCCGCGCGCCGACGCCTGTGGTCGTGCCGACAGTCGCCTGTGCGAGTCCCTCGTAGGGGATGTCACGGCGGACGCGCTGCGCACAGCCTACAGCAGCGACTTTGCCATCACGAACTCGGGCGGCTTGCGTGACAATCTTACGTGTCCGGTCGTGGACAACGCCACTGATTTTTGCCCAGCGTACACACCGCCGCCCTTCCCGATCACGCGCGGACAGGTACAATCTGTCCTGCGGTTTGGGAATGTGGCAGTTACACTTGACGTTAATGGTGCAGA
>Ga0105104_10003290_pt1 | contig 11580 bp, 9 predicted proteins | sample PPLLaktember2015_3_FD_87034 | JGI IMG/M metagenome (GOLD analysis project Ga0105104, IMG submission 87034) | Freshwater sediment microbial communities from Prairie Pothole Lake near Jamestown, North Dakota, USA - PPLs Lake P7 Core (6) Depth... | ecosystem: Environmental > Aquatic > Freshwater >...
GACGGCGTAGCCGGGATTTCGCGGGCCGGCATAATTCAGCATATCGTTATTGACAAGATTGATAAAGAACTGGCAGGCAGCGCTGTTGGGGTCGGGTCTCCTGGCCATAGCGATTGTGCCGCGGTCATTTTTAAGGCCGTTTTGGGCCTCATTTACTATCGTCTCGTGAGTTTGTTTTTCCTGCATATCGGGGGTGAAACCGCCGCCCTGAATCATAAAACCGGGAATTACCCTGTGAAAAATCAGGCCGTCGTAGTGCCCTTCCTGGACGTATCGCAGGAAATTGACGGATGATACCGGGGCGGCTGTTTCGTTGACCTCGATTACGATTTTACCTTTTGTCGTCTCTAACGTTATCATTTTTTGCTTCCCGACATTAGAACCATCCTGTTTATTGGCGGCGCCGGAAAACAACACAAGACCGGCAAGCGAGGCCAAAACCAATCCGACTTTGATATTTTCTCTGCGAATCATAATATACCTTCCTTTTTTTTCCAATAAAATAAGTTAAACCTTTTCCCACGGGTGGCTGCGCATCGACTGCAATATCATATCAGCGCATTCCATCGCGGCAAGTCCTTCTTCTGCGCTTACCTCGGGCCGTAGCGACCTGTCGGCGACTGCGCCAAGGAACGCCTGCTGCTCAAGCCGAAGTGGTTCGGCGTCGTCAACGTCGAGTTTTTCGACTGCAAGAAGGTCCTGCCAGTTTTGCGTCAGTAAAGCAAACGCGCCGGCCTTTTTGAGCTGTCTTATTTTTTCAACGACGTTTATATTCGGTGCGGCCTTGATGACCACGCCTGTTTTTTTGAGGTAGTCAACGCTGAGGTATCCCTGCCTGCTGAAAACCCGGACTTTGCGCTCAGTTTTAAGCGCCAGGCGCGAGGCGGTAACATTAGCGATGCAGCCGTTTTCAAATGTGATTCGGGCGTTGCAGATATCCTCGTTATTGGGATCGATTACGCCTATACCGACGGCCTCAACTCTTGTGACTTTGCTGGCTGCCAGCGACAGAATAATATCGATATCGTGAATCATAATATCGAGGACCACGCCGATGTCGGTCGAGCGGAACGGATACGGGCTGATTCTTGCCGCCTCGATAAACTTTGGCTCGATTTGCAGCCGCTTCATCGCCTGAACGACGGGATTACATCGCTCGGAATGACCTACCGCGACAAGACAATTCTTTTGTCCGGCAAGGGCCACGATGGCTTTTGCCTGGGCGACGTCTGAGGCGAGCGGTTTTTCTATGAGGACCGGTATGCCCGCTTCGATTAGAGGTTTTGCAAGTGTAAAATGCTCGCTCGTCGGGGCGGCTATTGTAACGGCGTCGACTTTGCCTATAAGCTCGGCCACATCACAAATTGCCTCACAACGGTATTTTTTAGCGAGTCGTTTTGCCCTGTCCGGGTCGATATCAACAATAGCGACAAGATTGCTCTGGGGCAGTTCCGAATAGACGCGGGAATGTATTTCGCCCATTTTCCCCGCGCCAACAACCGCCGTGCGAAGCTTGTCCATAGCAAAAAGACTCCTGACCCCTTTTTTATCTGAATGTTTCGAGATACCTGCCGTAGCGATGCTCGCTGCTATTGATAATGGCGTCGAGCATTTCGCGGACGTTTTCATCGAGGCCGGTTTCGCCGGTCATTTCTTTTGCTTTTTGCAGCAGCGGTACACTGTCGTCGCGGTAGAGGCGCTTGTAAGCGTCGAAGATTGCCTCCTGCTGTTGTTCGCTGAGGCCCGCGCGTTTGAGGCCGCGTTTATTAACGCCGCGAATTTTTGGCGGGTAATGGCCGCTGACAATTAAAAACGGGGGAATATCCTTGTTGATGCCCGACAGGCCGGCCGCGTAGCACCACCTGCCGATGGTGATAAACTGGTGAATCAGGACTACGCCGGAAAGCCAGACGCCCGTCCCGATGTTGCAGTGGCCGCTTATTTGCGTGTAGTTGCTGATGACGGCTTTATCTCCGATGATGCAGTCGTGGCCTATGTGCGCCCCGACCATAATAAGGTTATTATTTCCGATTTTCGTCAGGGCGTCGTGGTGCATGCTCGGATGAATGGTAACCATTTCGCGGATAGTGTTGTTATCGCCGATTACCAGCCCGCCTAACTTGGCGTCCGGACGCAGGTTTAATATCTGCGGCTGGCCTCCTATAACGCAGTTAGGAAAGAAGTGGTTGCCTCTTCCTATCTGAACATTTTTGGCTACAACAACGTTGGCTTCGAGGATGGACCCATGGCCTATTGTTGTGCCGCTTCCGATAAAGCAGTTTGGTCCGACTGAGACGGCGTCCTCTAAGCCGGCGCCTTCTTCAACCACCGCTGTTGGATGTATCTGATTCATTTTATCGTCCCGCAGGAAAATATTTTTAAGTTACAATCTGTCATTATCTACGAGCATAAACTTGATTTCACATTCAGCCACGACGGCATGGCCTACCATCGCTTTGCATTTGCAGTGCGCTGCGCGGGAATGACTCTTACCCGCCTCGGCGATAAGAATAAGCTGGTCGCCGGGGACGACTGCTTTGCGCAGCTTGACTCCGTCCATACTAAGAAGAACAGCGAGCTTGCCGGTGTGCTCGAGCTTCTGGGCAAAAAGCAGGCCCGACACCTGGGCCATCGCCTCGACAATCAAAACGCCCGGCATAATGGGCGTTCCGGGAAAGTGCCCCTGAAAAAATGGCTCATTTATGGTTACGTTTTTTATTCCTTTTATAAAGGAATCGCTTTCAAGCTCGATTACCTTGTCAACTAACAAAAACGGATACCTGTGCGGCAGAATTTTGGTAATCTGGCGTATATCGAGCAGCGCGTCGGTCCCGAATTTCGCGGTGCGCTGCTGTCTTTCCGCGGCTTCATAAAGCTTGTGTGCCAGTTGCTGGTTGAGGGAGTGGCCGCTTTTATAGGAAACGATTCTGCCTTTGATGGGCCTTCCGGCCAGCGTCAAATCGCCTATGAGGTCTACGATTTTATGCCTGGCGCACTCATCGGGAAACCTGTAAGAGTTTTTGATGGGACCGTCGGAATCAATAACGAGGATATCCCTTGGCGTCAGGTGCGTGCCCATTCCATGCGCCTGGAACTGCTTTGCCTCGACTTCGAGCAGAAACGTCCTGGCGGGGGCGAGGTGCTTTTCGAATCCTTCGGGGGTGAGCCGGCAACTGAAGATTTGCCTGCCTATGCCGGTATGGCCGCCGTAATCAAGCTCATAAGTTATATTAAGAGCATCGTCGGCATAAGGCAGCGCGTAAATGGAGGCGTCGCCTTCGGTGATGATGATGGGGTCCTCAATTCTGAATTCGGACCGCGGCGCATCCTGTTCCACGACGCCTGCCCGGCTGAGGACCTTGTAAAAATCAATCGAACTGCCGTCCATGGCGGGAAGCTCGGGGCCGTTGACTTCGATAATGAGATTGTCTATTTCCAGGGCGCTGACCGACGACAGGCAATGCTCGACGGTCTCGATTGAGACGGCGCCTTTTTTCAGCGTGGTCCGCCGCGTCCTCTCGCCGATGTTGGGAGCGATGGCCTTGATGCGGACCGGCTCCGCGACGTCGGTGCGGACAAATACCACGCCGGTATCTACCGGCGCCGGCCGAAAAACAACCGTCGCGTCTTTGCCGCCGAAAAGACCCTTGCCCTCAAGGGCCGCCGGACCGCTAATCGTCTTTTGAAGCTTCAATTTTGTCGACCCTTGTGTTCAGTTCTCTGACTTGCTCAATGAGTTTGGGCAGTCGATTCCTGGTGGCCCAGTCCCGCAATGCCTCCTGGCGTTCGATGGCAGGGAAACCCATTACCTGCTTACCCGGCCCGATATCTTTTATCACCAAACTGCGAGCGCCAACGACGGCACCGTCGCCTATCTCGATATTATCAATAATTCCAACCGACCCCGCTATAACAACGCCGTCTCCGAGTTTGACGCTGCCGCCCATACCCGATTGCCCCGCTATCAAACAGCATTTGCCGATTATGTCGTTATGGGCAATCTGAACGAGATTATCAATTTTGGTTCCCGCCCCAATTCTGGTTTCGCCGAATTTTGCCCTGTCAACACAGCAATTAGCGCCGATTTCGACAAAGTCCTCGATAACGACGACGCCGTTATGAGGAATAAGCTGATGGGCGCCTTCGATAAAGGCGTAGCCGAAGCCGGTCGAGCCGATTGTGCAATTGGCCTGAATTATAACGTTATTTCCGATTGTGCAGTTGTGATAAATAACAACGTTGGAATCCAGCCGGCAGGTGCTTCCGACTTTTGAGTTTTCGCCTATTTTGCACCCTGACGCGATAACGGTTTCATCGCCTATCTCGACGCCGTTATCGATAACAACACACGGGCCAATCGAAACATTTCTGCCCACTATCGCATTTTGACTAATCACAGCGCTCGGGTGAATTCCCACGGCCGGCGGCGTAAGTTTGGGCGCGAAAATCTTCTGCGCCTCAATAAGGGCCGCGTTCACGTTTTTAACCACAAGCTGAGGCATCGTTACGCCATCGACCCTGCCGGCAACTATGACCGCGCCTGCATTTGATTTTTTCAGCGCAGATAAATGTTTGTCGGAAGTCATAAAGGTCAGGACGCTTCTATCAGCGGAAGAGACAGGCCCGACGGAACGAATAACGCAGTCCCCCGGGCCGATTAATTCGGCTTTTAGCTTTTGAGCCAATTGTGAGACCGTCAATTCCATTTCCCTTCACGCCCTTTATGTTACGGGGTATTGGCGTCCACCTTTGCCAGGACCTCACTTGTAATATCATCGCAGCCGGCGCTGTATAATACCTTGTGCGTGCTGATTGTCAGGGTCAGCTCGTTGTTGTTCGATGCGGGCAGTTCCGGCTCGCTTTTTTCGAGCACCATATCGATGCCTTTTTCCTTAGCGACTTCAGCGGTAGCGTTAACGACGTCTTTGAACAAGCTTTCAATCACTGATTGTTCCCGCATATCCATCTGCCGCTTGAAATATTCCTGCTGCGCCTGCAGCCGGCCCTGTTTTTCAAAAATTTCCTTCATTGAAGCGGAATAATCGCTGCTGTTGGGCTTTAGCGTCTTGAGACTCGCCTTTCCGAGGTCGATTTCCTTGGATAGCTTGTCAAGCTCGGCCTCCATCTTGTCGCGTTCGGCCATCATGTCCTGGCGATATTTGACGTTGCGCTTGCAGTCCTGGAATATCTTGCGGATGCTGACGACGGCGATTTTCAGGCATTTGCCCTCCGAGGGCGCAGCCGCCTTGGGGTCGCCGCCGGCGAATATTACCGATATTAACGTTATCAGAACCACAAGAGCAGTCATTTTCAATTTCATATTTCATCCTTTCAAATAAACGACATTTTACGGTTTATTGTGAATTTCGCAATGATAAGAAATGCCGATGCGCACAATCCGCGGTTTAGAACAAAGTGCCCATCGAGAAATTGAAGACCTGGGTTTCATCGCCTTCGGCCTTTCTCAGGGGCGCCGCCAGTTCAAAACGCATAGGAACAGGCCCGAACCACTGCGGTATCAATATCTGAAAACCCGCGCCTGTGCTTGCGCGAATGCCTCCCGTGTCAATAGCGCCCGAGTCGATGAAGAACAACATGGCGATGTTATCGCCTACGAGCGGCACGATTGTCTCGGCGTTGGCAAGAATTATCCAGTCGCTGCCGATGGGGTCTTTCCGTTCGCCGTCCGGGTCATTTGCGGGCCGGCCTCTTGTACTGACGCCGCGGTATCTAAAACCACGGATACCGTATGTGCCGGTGCCGCCTGCGTAGAATTTCTCGAAAACAGGCGCGTCGCCCGCGATTGTAGCGCCTAATAATTTGGCGGCCAAAACTGTCTTTCGTTCGGCCAGGTCCTCGGAAAGCGTGTAATATTTTCTGTAAACGCCGCTTGCGATACCGAAGGTAAAATCGCCTATGACCTGCTCATAAGACACGTCGAAACTATGGCCGTCGGTGGGATTGATCCTGCTGTTGGTGAGGTCCCGGCCAATACCAAAACGCAGGCCTGTAAGAAAATTATTGCCGCGGACGTCATTTACCTCCTGCGGGGCCTCATCTTCGACATCCTTGATTTCGACGTTTTCAACGCGAAGGCCGATACCGCGCCGCCATTTATCACGGAACCGTTTTTCCAGTCCTATGAAGCCCTTGGTCCTCTCCTCGATATAAGATTCGCGAAACCGCGACCAGCTTGAGCCGGCCAAATCGAGCGAGACGGGTTTGTCGTTGAGATACGGCTCGGTGAAGCTGACGGAATACTGGCTGACCACGGTTCCGGGCATCAGGGAGATTCGCAGGGTTTGCCCGGCGCCCCTGAAAGCTTTACCCGTGATAAAATCAGCCAGCGATTTGGGCCTGTCGCTTATGTCGAAATTCCTCTGCTCGAAGGTAAACTGGCCTATGACGCCGCTGTCGGTGGAAACGCCCGCACCCACCATTACCATTCCGGTTTTGCCTTCGATGATATTGACCTGGGCGTCCCTCTGGCCCGGGCTTTTCCCCGCCGGAGTAATGTTTGTGCCCTCGCGCTCCGTCAAAAGAGTCTGCTGGAGGATTTTTTCGAGGTCGCCCTTTCCGTCGCCGCGGGCGATATCGGCGTTATACCATTTTCCCGGCTGGAATTCATACTCGTCGAGGACCCGCCGAACGACCCTGTCCCGCGTCTGCTCGTTGCCGGTGATTATGACCTGGCCTATGCGAAAACGTTCGCCTTCCTTTATCTTATAGTCGACCGCGACGGTATCTTCGGAAACAAATGAAATACTCCGTTCGACCTGCGCATCGACGTAGCCGGTTTCCTTGTAAAGCTTGGCAAGCTGCTTTGTATCGGATTGCGCCAACTGTTCGTTGAATATCTGGCCGTTTTGAAGCTTCAACTGCTCATTGAGTTTTACGCTTTCCATCTGCGAGTTGCCGGAAAAGACGGTATTGGCGACGGAGTAGGCGACGCCCTCCACGATATTAAAGTTGATGCGGATTTTTGTCTTTTCGGCGTTAAACTGGCGCTGGGCTTCAATCGCGGCGTTAAGGAAACCTTTTCTCTGGTACGCCCGCTGCAAGCTCGAAACGTCCTCGGTAAGCTCCTGCTCGTTGTAGTATTTCGAGAAAATCACCCAGCTCCGTGTGCTGAGCTTGATTGTTTTTCTCAGCTCGCTTGACTTAAGCTTCGAATTACCGCTGAACGTTACGGCCACGATTTTGACGCGGGGTCCTTCCTTGACGTTATAAACCAGCTTGCCCGCTGCGGTCACAGCGCTGTCCAGCGAGACCTCGGCATACGGGTAACCGTTTTTGTGATAAAATTCCGCGATTGTGGTCGTATAAGTCGCCGCCAGGACCGGGTCAAGATAATCGCCCACCTTGAATCCGAGCTTGCCGGTCAGTTTTTTCCGGCTAAACGCCTTGTTGCCGTTAAAATCAATCGACCTGATGATATTTTTTTCGACTACGACAAATGTCAGCTCAAGCCCGCCTTCTATTGGCTTAGTGTTATAGTAACAATATTCGATGGCTTTAAGCTCGGCTATCCGCTTTGTGTCCTCGGCGGCGATGCTCGGGCTGAATGGTTCGCCCTGCCTTGTGCGGACTTTAGCCAGGATTTCCGCCGGCTTAATGCTGACGTTGCCTTCGACGCGGATGGTAATAATGACAAGATTTGAGTCGCTCGCTACGCTCACTGCGTTCGCTTCGTTGGCGTCAGCCGACTGTGCCTGCTGCGTAAAAGCCAGGACCAAACCAGTGATTAACAAACAAGCGCTGAATCTCAAACCCGAAATTCCTTTAAAAAGGCGATTCATCAATTCCTATCTGTTCGAGCTTGCCGGATGGCTCGCCCCCGAAAGAGGCGCTCTCGAATCGTGTGAATTTGTCTAAGAATACAAGGTCAACGTCCCCCGTTGGGCCGTTACGCTGCTTGGCTATTATCAGTTTGGCCATATTGTTGGGCGCATATTCCTTGTCTCCGCGGTGATAATAATCCTCGCGATGAATAAGCATAACAACGTCGGCGTCCTGCTCGATACTGCCGCTTTCACGAAGGTCGCTCATCCTCGGCAGATGGTCCTCTCCCCTGCTTTCAGGGGAACGGTTAAGCTGGCTAAGCACGACAACCGGAACATTCAGCTCACGCGCGATGGACTTGAGATACCGCGATATAGTTGTGATTTCCTGCTGACGAGATTCGATTTTGCCGCCGAGGTGCATCAATTGCAGATAATCGACGAAGATGCATTTAATGCCGAACTGGCTTTTCAGCCGTCTTGCCTTTGCCCGCAATTCGAGCGGCGTCAGAGTCGAGGCGTCATCGATGTAAATCGGGGCAGCCGATAAAACCCCGCACGCCTCGACTAATTTTTGATAATGTTCCGTTTGCAGCATACCTTTCCGGACAAGCTGGCTTTCAACCCCGCTTCTGCTGCACAGTATCCTTTCGGCCAATTGCTGCTGGCCCATTTCGAGCGAGAAAATGGCGACGGGATTTTTTTCCACGACGCCGATATTTTCCGCGATATTAAGCGCAAGAGCGGTTTTACCCATACTGGGTCTTCCCGCCACGATAATCATCTCGCCGTTTTGAAGGCCGCAGGTCAACTGGTCGAGCATAATAAACCCGGTCGCTAAGCCCGTAACATGTTTTCCGTCGCGTTTTTCGATAAGCTCATAAGCGCGGGGAACAAGGTCTTTAAGGGCCATCGCCTGGCCGGTGGTGCGCTTGTCGGTAATCGCAAAGATGCGCTGTTCTGCCTCATCGAGCTTCACTAAGGATTCGCCCGCTGAATCATAGGCGTCGTTTAGAATCTCGGTCGAGGCCGATATAAGCTCGCGAAGAAGCTGCTTTTCTTTAACGATGCCGGCGTAATACGCGACGTTGGCGGAGCTTGGCATCGAGTTAAGGACCTTGTCTAAGTATTCGACGCCGCCCACCTGTTCGAGCTGTTTACGTTTCTCAAGCTCGTCGCGAAGCAACAGGCCGTCAATGACTCCGCCCTTGTTTTTCTCATAAAGGGCGACGATGGCGTCGTAAATCAACTGGTGCTCAATCCGGTAAAACGCGTCGCGTTTGAGGATTTCGATGACCTGGCCTATGCAGACCGAGTCAATAACCATCGAGCCGAGGACCGCGGCTTCAGCCGGCAGCGACTCAGGCATAATGCGTCCCGTCAGCGCCGCCAGGTCCGCAGCCCCCTGCGGGGATTGCGTCTTGACTGATACCGTCTCCAAACGCTTACGGGTGGGTCTTCCTGTATTTTCCTTAATCAAATCTGCCATCTTCAACCAACATCCTGTGTTGATAGAGTATTTCCGTTGATTAAAGGATTGTAGATTGCCGGCCCCCAACTGTCAAATGACTTTTGCCGGCGACTCCGAAATGCTGAATTTCTGTAACCCCGTCGCCGCCAAAGACAAGCACGTCATAAATATCGACGATTCAGCCGCCAATCATCAGCGAGCCGGCAATGTTCTGCGATGTCGTTCCCGACGCGTAACCGTCATCGGCGCTTGCGGAAACCTGATAAGTTCGCACATACTCCGCGGCAAAAGCATTACCAGTTGAAACAACCCAGCATACCGCGGAAATGAGCAAGGCAAAGGCAAAATTACGAATGGACAATCCCAGCGTCCGATTGACCAGCCGGCCAATCGGCTTAGAACCTGCCAGCACGACGCCTTTAACCGCCATTCCAGGCCTCTCCTAATCCATATAATCTGAGTAGTAATTATATACGGCCGGAGGCCAAATTACAAGAAAAAGACAAGTAAAATTATAATGTGTCAGCTATAGGAATGTCGCGGCATGGACAACGCTACCCGTAATAGGCGTTCCCCTTGCGCTAAACAAGGGCTTGCTGGTTTAGACGCCCTTTTAAGCACGGCCCATATGCCTTCAGGCGTCCCGCCGCCATCGGCAAAGCCAGCGCCAAAAATGCCGCCGTTTTAGCCGTCCAGATTCTTGCCCTATCGGATCAATCCCTCGCGACCAAACTCCTCCGCCTCAAATCCTCCCAGGCAAAAGAAATCACAAAAAAGAACTCCGCCATCAGACAATCACACCTGGCCGATTTGCTGCTCGACTCTTGCCTCGTAATCCCTCTTTAAAATTCCCTGGGAATTAAGTATGGTGTCCCTAATGGCACTAACTTAAGCGATTGCATATGTTTTACTCCGAGGTGTTTTAAGGAAGCCATAACTGCGAGTTTGGCGTTTCACTAATCGCGTTTCGATACGATTAGGTCGATAGAGATTTGTTTGGCCGGCGATATGGCATAGCATCGCTGCATAAACCCTGTGACGTTCGTAAATATCTTCTGTTTGCAATCGAATTGAAAACGCGAGAATCGTTCTGGCCGCGCCAAGGAAGCTGATTCGCCGAGCGGCTATTCCGGTTTTCATCGAGGCCTGATGTATAACCGTCCAGACGAGATTATGAGCCAGCACGGTTGCGGCCACTTCATAATACACGTTTTTAGTTGTTTTACTTTGCAGAACTTTCATTTGCAGCGTCGTTTTAAGAGAGCCGATACGGGTTTCGATTTCCCATCGTTGTCGATACAATCTGATGATGCTTGAACGGAAGTATTTCATGTGGTCCAGCAAAGTCGTGACCAGCCACATCTGACGGAGCTTGCCTTTATGTCGGAATTTTACGTGAATCAGTCGCACCGGCAAGCAGAGCGGCAGCGATTTATCGTCGTATCGTTTTCTTAAGTGCGGCGCCAACTTCAGGAAAACTATCCACTGGTCATTGCCGATACGTTTGCCGGATTTGATAAGCTCATAGGGTTTACGTTTCTGATGAAGAGGCGTGACAACAAATATGTGACGCTGCTGAAGTTTTGCCAGGTTGTAAAACGAACAGAACTTCTTGTCAAATAAGCAGATAGAGTGATTTGGAATTTCAGGCCACATCCGCTTAAACTGGGCGTCTTCACCGGTGCGATAATGTCCTATTTCATAGCTGCATATGGCTTGAACGCCGAGACGAACAAGAAAAGTTATTCTTGCGACTGGGAAGCGGCTTAATCCGTGTTTTGTGTCGGCATAGCCGAATGTTTCGGCCAATTGCGGCTCATCCGGCATTGATACAGTCGAACCATCGACCATAAACACAGGCAGACCGCGATAGAGATACTTATGACCGACTAAGCGAGTCAAACGCTGCTCGCTGTGCTGAATTAATTGCATCCAGAGTCCTGCCGGGAGTTTGGATCGAGCCCTGCACCACGCGGCATCAGTTGGGGTTTGAATCTGGATGTTTGCAGCAGCGATGTCGGCAAGCAATGTTTTTATAGACCTGTTTCTATGGATGCTGCGATATACCATTGACCGGACCATAGTCGGCGGCGGCAGCAGCCGTTGCCGCCAGGAATATCCTAATTGGCGATAGACGGTTTGTATCTCTGTATCTGTAATAAGGTCTCGGATTGTGGCAAAAGAGATGGTTTTGGAAATTGCTTGATGACTTTTTGCGAGCTTGTCGATATTGTGCATAACAGGCCTCCTTGCTAATGAGTATTGGACGGTTCGTACACCAATCTCATCGGGCAAGTAGGCCTTGTTTTTTGAGCTTTAATCGCTTAA
>Ga0105104_10003291_pt1 | contig 11580 bp, 10 predicted proteins | sample PPLLaktember2015_3_FD_87034 | JGI IMG/M metagenome (GOLD analysis project Ga0105104, IMG submission 87034) | Freshwater sediment microbial communities from Prairie Pothole Lake near Jamestown, North Dakota, USA - PPLs Lake P7 Core (6) Depth... | ecosystem: Environmental > Aquatic > Freshwater >...
TAAATCAACTGTAAAATTGCGCAACGTAATTCTCAGTGCCCTCAGTGAAATCTCTGCGACCCCTGTTGTTATATTTTACTTTATCTGTTGAAAAGGGGCAGAATAAGCAGTGTAAATGAAAGGCCGATAAGGATAATAATGGTGCTCCATCCGATCATATTATTCAAAGGCTTGTTCACATAAGGGCCCATGATCTTTTTGTTGTTTACGAGAAGTATCATACATAACAGTACAACCGGCAACAACAAGCCATTGATCACCTGTGACCACAGGGATATGAAAATCAGCGGTGCATTGGGAATGAGGATGATAACCATTGCCAGCACAAGGATGAAGGTATACAATACATAGAATTCCCGGGCTTCATCCCATTTCTTGTCAATTCCGGCCTCAAAACCGAATGCCTCACAAACATAAAAAGCGGTTGCCAGTGGCAGAATCGTAGCTGAAAATACGGAAGCCACAAACAGTCCGAATGCAAACACCGCAGAAGCCAGTTCCCCGGCCATTGGCTTTAGAGCCAGGGCTGCATCCTTGGCCTCGTTGATATGTATTCCATTCACATGTAGTGTGGAGGCACAGGCCACGATAATGAAAAATGCAACCACCACGGTGGCCACACATCCCACTAAAATATCGATGATTGTATATTTATAATTTTTCATCTTCAGTCCCTTTTCTATTACCGATGACTGCATATAGAAAAGCATCCAAGGAGCAATGGTTGTACCCACGATCCCGATGATCATGGCCAGGCTTTGGGTATTCATCTCAAACTGCGGGCGAATGATCGCACGGCCGATTTCTGACCAGCGTGGATTGCCCATGATGGCCGATACGACGTAGGTAAGCAGGGAAACACTGAATATCAGGAACAGCCGTTCGGCAAATTTATAGGTACCTTTTACAACCAGTATCCACACCAGGAATCCCATAACGGGTACCGAAATGTACTTGGATATGCCAAATATTTCCATACTCCCGGCAATCCCTGCAAATTCGGTTGTTGTATTTCCGATATCCGCGAGATACAGTCCGCCAAAAATAAAGAAAGTAATTTTCACACCGGCATTTTCGCGGATGAGGTCGGCAAGTCCCTTGCCTGTAACAATCCCCATCCTGGCATTCATTTCCTGAATGACGATCAGTACAATAAATGAAGGGATCAGGGTCCATAACAAATTATATCCATAAACAGCCCCTGCCACCGAATAAGTGGTAATTCCGCCGGCATCGTTGTCCACGCTGCCGGTAATGATACCTGGTCCCAAAATTACAAGAAACAATCCTATGCGGCGAAAGAAGTGCTTGTGTCTGAGCATGGCAAAAATCTGCTATTTATTTGTTCTGCGTTTATTAATCAAATCTTCCACCACATCATCGATCAGCACCATACCCTGCAGCACGCTGTTGTTATCAACAACCGGAATGGCCAGCATGCTGTATTTCGAAATGACCTCGGCCACTTCATCCAGTTCCTGATCGTCATACAGGCAAACTGGCGAGGGACTCATGATCTGTTCGATCCTGCTTCCGGGTTCAGCAACAACCAGGTCGCGGAGGGAGAATGCAGCAATCAGTTCCTCATGCTCATTCGTGACAAACAAATTATATAACTCAGAAGCTTCGGGTTTTCTATTTCTCAACTCACGGATCACATCTTCCACTGTATTATTTTGTTTGAAGGATAATACATCCGTAAACATGATACTTCCTACAGTATTTTGCGGATATTCAAGCAATTCCCTGACCTCATCGGACGAATCGGATTCCATTTCATTCAACAGGAGTTCTGCCTTATCATCTTCCAGGGCATCCAGAATATCTGCCACTTCGTCGGCAGGCATTTTCTCCAGTACATCAGCTACTTTTGCAACCGGAAGTGTTTCAATAAGATGCAACTGTGCATCGGGTTCAAGTTCTTCCATTACATCCGCTGCCTGTTCTTCGTCGAGTGCTGAGAATACATCGGCGCTGGATTTCTTTCCTAACTCTTCGATGATATCTGCCAGGTCGGATGGATGCAATGTCTGCAGTTTGGAATAGCTTTTTGACAGCTTGATGTTCAGGTTTGAAAAATCAACGGCTTCTACGTCTTCCCACAATATAAACTTGGAAGGCATTGAAATTTTAACCAGAGACAACAACCATTTCAGTTGTTTGGAAATGCCGATCCTGCGAAGCAATCCTTCGATGCCTATATCCACAGCAATGGCATGAGTGCTGCGGGAAACTGACACCAACCGTACATCATTTACCCGCACAAGCTTCCGGCCATTCAGGTCCACGATCTGTTTATCGAGGATGATATCGGCCAGGAAAAGACCTTCATTCAGAGTATCCTGGGGCAATTCGACAAGCTGGCTGCAACTTACCCTGAGCTTGCCACGGATCTTCTCAATGTCGAAATGGTGAAAGGAATATATTCCGTAATGTTTTCCTTTCCTGATTTTGATGCCTATAACAACCGGCCGTTCAAAAGTCTGGCTTGCCTGATGAAATAGAATTAACAGGTCTTTTACAATGCCAATGACTTTTCCGTTAGCATCGTAAACCTTTCTTCCGATTATGCGGCTTAAATAAAAAGTTGTAAAAGATGTCATATGCACCTCCTTACTGTTACTGATACAGGAAGGATGGCATATCAACGGACACGCTACCTTTCTATATCATGATTAATAAATAAATATACTCGCAGGGCCGTCGTCCATTTGAAGTTTTTCTTGGTTTGCGAAGCAAAAATAGAAACTTTTTTTATTTGACAACCGAAGGCAGGCATTTTATGCAGGGAAAAGAAGCAGAATTAATACTTTTTAACAGATAATGAACGGATTATGCCAGTATCACATCGATACCTGCCTGATCAAATTCATTGCGGAATATGTCATTCAGGTCATTGTCGGTGGCAATGTGGTGAATATCCTTCAGAAAACAAATGTTGGTGAGTTCGGTCATTCCAAACTTACTGGAATCTGAAACAATAAACACCTCCCGGGATTTGTGGATGATATGACTTGAAATTTCCGCCCTGAACAGATCACGCAGGGTAAAGCCGGTTTCTGTCGTATAGCCGTCAATTCCCACAAATGCCTTGTCGTAGTTCACCTGGTCAAGGCATATTTTGGTGATTTTTCCGACCATGCTCTCGCTTTCATGCTGGTATACGCCGCCAAGGATAATGATGTTGGCCTGCTCATCCCGGCGGAATTGCCTGGCAATATACACATTGGTGGTAATGATGGTTACTTTTTTCCTTTTCACAAGTTCCCGGGCCAGGAGGGCATTCACTGAACCCGATTCGATGAGGATGGTCTCACCGTCTTTGACATATCCTGCCAGTTTCCGGGCGATGTTCAGTTTATTCTCATAATTGACCCCAAGCCGGTTGGATAAGTCATCGGCATCCTTTAGAACCGCACCGCCATGAACCCGCTTAAGAAGTCCTTCGGATTCGAGGAAGTTCAGGTCCTGACGGATTGTCACCGACGATACGTTAAGGTTCCGCGCGAGCTCCTTAACGGTTGTCTGGTCATTGCGTCCCAGCAACTCCAGAATGGTATTTTGTCTTTCGCTGATCATTGTTCAAGGGCCAGGGAAGCAGCACCGATAACGCCTACATCGGGTCCTATCTTTGAAACAACGATTGAAAAAGGATCAAAGACCATATTCCCGGCATAATCATAAAATGTTTTTTTAATCGGTTAAGATAAAAATTGCCCCAGCTCATTAATCCACCACCCAGTACGATCAGGGGCGGATTTAAAGCCTGGAAGATGTTATAAATACCAATCCCTACATACCGGGCGCTATCCAGGATGATTTCCATTGACAGCGGATCTTCCTGGTCCAGTCCCTGTTTCAGCAATTTGCCATCCACGCTGCCAAAATCAAAAGAAGGGGGAAGATCCAGGGTGCAGGTCATGCCGGCCTCGGTTTTTTGCCTGAATAAATGCGGAAGAGCCATACCACAGGCACATGCCATCAGACAGCCCCGGTTGCCGCAGGTACAGGTGAGGCGGCTGTCAGGCTCGACAATTGTATGGCCAAATTCCCCGGCTGTTCCCGTCATTCCCCTGTAAAGCTTATGGTTGATAATAATGCCGGCTCCAATCCCGGTGCTGATTGTGAGGAATACCATGCTGTCAAATCCTTTACCGGCACCAAATTTAAATTCCCCAAATGCCTGGGCATTGGCGTCGTTATCCAGGAACACGGGAATTTGAAATTTGGCCTGTACAGCGCCACGAAGGGGGTAATTCTTATAGCCTTTGAGGTTGGATGTGGTAATGATAACGCCATCGCGGAAGCGAATGTGGCCGGCGCAGCCTATGCCGATGCCCAGCAGATCAGCTTCCTGCAGCCCGTTATGCCGGAGAAGCCGGTTGATTGTATAAGTGATCTGATCAACCATGAGGCATTCCGGCTTGTCCACATGGTCACACTCAATGCATTTGTCAATAATTTCACCGCTTTCTGTAATGAGGGCGGTAGACAATTTGGTACCCCCGATGTCAACACCACAAAGTAATTTGCCCATGGTTTGAAATTAAAATGTATGTTCGGTACGTGCAATAATATCATCCTGCGTGTCAGGTGACAAGGTAGTGAAAAAGGCCGAATATCCGGCTACCCGCACGATGAGATCACGGTATTGTTCGGGATCGCGTTTGGCAGCCAGCAAGGTATCCCTTGTCACGATGTTGTATTGCACATGCCACCCCTTCATTTCTGTGAAAAACGTATGGAGGATGGAGATCAGCTTCATTTTATCGGAATCGGATTTTAAAGCTGCGGGGGATAGTTTCTGGTTAAGCAATACCCCGCCCATGATTTTTGCCGTGGGCAATTTGGCCACCGATTTAAATACTGCAGTCGGGCCTTTGATGTCAGTTCCTGATGTCGGAGAGCTTCCTTCGGCAACCGGGGTGAAGGCCTTTCTGCCATCCGGGGTAGCTGGTACAACCGAACCGTTCGGAACGTTGGCCGAGATGCTTGAAGTGCCTGCATAATAGCGGCATCCGATGGGTCCGCGGTTATGACGGGTTGTATGGTATTGATCGAGTTCATTGATAAACTGCAGGTAGGCATCTTTCAGTAACAGATCCACATAGTCATCATCATTGCCATATTTGGGCGCAAAATTGAGCAGAAGGTAACGGATTTTTTCCGCTTCCTTTCCTTCAAAATTGCTTTCAATGGCATCGAGGAGTTGCTGTTTTGTGATCCTTTGTTCCTCAAAAACCAGTTTTTTGATGGCTGCCATGGAATTGCCAAGGTTTGCAATACCCACCTGTAATCCTGAAATAAAATCGTATTTCGAACCGCCTTCCTTGATTGTTTTTCCTCGGCTGATACACGAGTCTACAAAGGCGGAACACAGAATATCCGGTACGTTTTCTTCAATGGCGGTGTCAACAGCCGTATCAATTTCAATAGTCTTGCGGGCATAATACCTGATTTGCTGGCTCCATGCATTGAACAGATCCTGAAAAGAACTGAAATCAAGAAAATGACCCAGTCCCTTATGGAATGTTCTGCCTGAAGACTTATCCAGCCCGTCATACATGGAGGCAAGGAAAACACGCATCATGTTCAAAAAGCTCATGCCCGTGCAGCGGTAACCCCATTTACCCGGAACTGCAATTTCAATGCAGCCGATGGCCGAGTATTGCCATGCATCAGAAGGCTCAACACCCAGTTTGATGAGTTCGGGGATTACAATCTCATCATTATTAAAGGCGGGCATGCCAAATCCTTTTTCAATGACCTTCATGCATTCCATCATAAAGTCCTTGCTGATATGCTTATGAAAGCGAACGGAAAGATTGGGCTGGGTTAATTTCATATTGCCAACCGAACGCAGGATGAGGTAACTCAATTCATTTACCGCATCAGACCCGTCCTCTTTTATTCCACCGATTGTAACATTCTGGTACAGGGGTCCGCCCGCTGAAAAGCGGGTATGCGACCACGGACGGATCTTGTTTATTGACAGTAGCCGGATCCAGGTGTTTTCCAGCAATTCAGTAGCGAATTCCTCCGTCAGCATGCCTTTCAGTACGTCATTCTTATAAAATGGAAACAGATACTGATCCAACCGGCCCAATGATACGGAATGCCCGTTGCTTTCAATTTGCAGTACAAGCTGCACAAAGTAAACAAGCTGCAGGGCCTGGTAGAAATCGCGGGGAGGATAGGCCGAGATATGCTCACAATTGTGGCTGATCAGCTCCAATTCTTTTTTCCGTAAACTATTTGGTTCTTTTTCAGCCAGCGATCCCGCAAGGTGCCTGAATCGACTGATAAAATGCTGGAATGACCGGATGCTGATGTCAAGGGCCGTATAGAAATGATCTTTACGAATGCCAGCCTGGTCGCATCTGTCAACCTGGTCATGAAAATCCTGTATTTCCTTCAGATATCCGCCGAGACCGATGGATAATACTTTCTGCAGATCTACCGCAATATGCGCATCTCCCGAAGTGAGATTCCCGGTAGCCTTAATGATGGATGCATCCTGAAGATCGCGCAATTCCTGTGACATGAGTGCCCTGCCCTTGTCATACAATACCTTGCCTTTCCACCAGCCGGAGATACGGAGCAGTTCCTTCTTGTCTTCTTCGGCAATGAAAAAGGCATCCCCGGGTCTTTTATCCAGCTCATCCATCTCCCTGGGCAGCCAGTCGATGGCGTATTCGGGAAAAACCGGTGCAGCCCTCAGCCTTGACGACTGGTTGCCAACAACCAGATCTCCCTCATCCATAAAAATGGTCATTTCTTCCAGGGTTTTTTTCAGGGCCAGGGCACGTTTGATAATCACAGGCTGATCTTCGTGCTCCTGGTAGACCAGGGTGTAAAAACGGGCCCTTTCGGTGCACACCGTTGGCTTTGTGCTCAGCACCCTTTCCCTGAGACGGGCAATTCTATCCGTCATGTGGCCCGAAAGCCCCTGTATATTCCTAGCCTCCGGTTCTGACTGTAAATCCTTTATTACGGGCATAATCAATATAATATATTAAACCGGTCTCATCCACCGGCCTCTTTTTACCAAAGGTATATTCCATTCCCAGCATTGTATATTTTTCGGTTCCCAGTGTATGGTAGGGAAGGAAGTGTATTTCCCGGATATGATGGAGGGAAGCAATGAAATCAATTATTTTTTTCATTTCCTCCAGGGTATGATTGAAATCGGGAATGACCGGAATTCGGATGACTATATTTTCATTTAATCCGGCAAGCTGTTTCAGGTTGTTGGTCACCAGGTCAAGGTTCCCCCCGGTAAACCGGTAGAATTTGTCCCTGTCAGTATGTTTAACATCCACCAGGAATGTGCCGACCAGTCCCAGGCATCTTTCCACACGAAGCCAATCCACATGAAGGGATGTTTCCATGGCAACATCCAGGTTCTTCTTTTTTAGCAGGGTCAACAGGTCAATCAGTTCATCTCCCTGGGAGAGCGGTTCTCCACCTGATAAAGTTACCCCGCCTTCACTATGTTGATAAAATGGAAGGTCTTTTTCGATTTCCAGCAGCAGATCGGCTGCTGATTTTTCCTCCCCTGAAACCTGGATGGCCCGGGACAGGCAAATATTTCTGAAGACTTCGGGGTTGGGGACAAGAGATCTCCAGGTTTTTGAAAACCATGGAGGTCCACCCTCAGGTGAAGGGGTAATGGCGGAATTACCTGTTTTGAGGCAGTCGCCAAAGGATTTGCATTTCCGGCGATCATACAGGATGCTGTAGTCAAATGACTGGCTTTCGGGATTGCAGCACCATGCACAATGTAACGGGCATCCCTTGTAAAAGATCATGGTTCTGATCCCTGTTCCATCATGCGTAGAAAAGTGCTGGATGTTGAAAATCATGGCGATAAAAATTCAATCCCAAAAACTAGGTTCAAATATAAATATTTTCATAACAAATGCAAAGAAATTATGAATGAAAGTAAATTAAATTACGAATGAAGAATTTATTTGTACTTAAAAAAAGATTCCTCGGAATGACAGGAATTAATTGTACCTTTGATCGATATTTTCATTTGAAAACTATGCACTCCCGGAACGGCATATCTCGCGGTAGCTGGTAAAGGCATATAAATTAATTACGTATAACTATTTATATGAGCAGATCACAGGAAACTTATAACAAAAAGGAAGTTAGAAACAAAAAGGAAAAGAAAAGAAAAGACAAGGAGAAGAAAAGGCTGGACAGAAAAGAAAATGCCCAGGACGGTAAAAGCTTCGATGATATGATCGCCTACGTGGATGAAAACGGAAGATTAACTTCCACTCCACCCGATCCAAGCATGAGAAGAAAAGTAAACGCTGAAGATATTGAAGTCAGTGTACCAAGGAATAGTTCCGAAGCCCCTGAAAATGCCGTCCGCAAAGGAATTGTTTCATTTTTCAATGAATCTAAGGGATACGGGTTTATCAGGGATCTCGACAACCAGCAGAGTGTATTTGTTCACATCAACGACTTTGTCGATTCTATCGGTGAGCAAAACCGGGTAACTTTCGAAATAGAAATGGGCCACAAAGGACCTCGTGCTGTCAATGTCAAACTTGATAAATAGGCCATTTTTTTATCCCGCGAATAAAAATCAGCAGGGATATTTCGACTTAGATCAGCACAGCCTCCAGGCTTATCGTTATGTTAAGCGCCTTTGAAACAGGACAGGTAGATTTCGTACCTGCCGCAATTTTTGCAAATTCTTCTTTACTGATCCCTGGGACTTTCGCTTTCACAACAAGGTGTGAGGTGGTGATCGTGCCATTCTCTACTGTTACGGTAGCCGAGGTCTCAACAGAATCAGGTACAAAATTGGCTTTTCCGAGGTCACCACTGAGCGCCATGCTATAACAGCCGGCATGGGCTGCGGCAATCAACTCTTCGGGATTTGTACCTCCTTTACCATCCACAAACCGGGAAGTAAAAGTATAAGGCAATTTATCGAAATATTTCGTGGATGAATTCATGATGCCAGTGCCTTCTTTCAGGGAGCCTTTCCAGGTGGCAATTGCAGTGCTTTTCATTTCTTAATTATATTGGATTATTAATAGGGCTATATTCAGGAAACAACAAAGCGAAGCCGCAATTGGTTCAAAATATTACTTAATCACTTCAACATAATCCAGCTCCTTGCCGTATGTTTCTTCTGTTTTGAAAGCAGACCAGAGTGCTACAGCGATAAATATTACCCCCACGATCACCCCCGACCACCACAGGCCTGTAATGGGTGTAAGCGCACCTAGTAAATAGGCAATTAGGATGGTTCCGCCACGTACAAAATTCGGTGCTGTGGTAGTAACCGTTGCGCGTATATTGGTGCCGAACTGCTCCGATGCCGCTGCCACAAATATGGCCCATAAGCCACCCATTGGTATACCCAGCAGCAGTAATACGGAATAAAACATGAACGGAGTGGCACCAAAAAGTGAAAAATACACTGCTGTAAAAATACCAATACTTACTATAGCAAGGAAAATAGCCTTTTTGCGTGAACTGAACAGCATTGAGAGATATCCGAACAGGAAGCTGCCGAGTGAGGCGCCGATATAATGCATCATTACAGACGTGGATCCCTTGATGGTGCCGGCTATTCTGAGGGCATCCTGGGCAAATGAAGGTGCGTTGATGGCCAGGACACTTACGGTATACCACGTTGGAAGGGCCAGCAGGGTACAAAAAACGAATTTCCTGAATCGTTTTTGATTTGTAAACAATGCAAAGAAATTGCCCTTGCTCACAGCCTGGTTTTTGGTTTTTTCATACATGCCTGATTCATAAACGGCGATGCGCAAAACCAGCAATAATAAACCGAGTGCGCCGCCTGTGAAATAGGCAGTTCGCCAGCTAAAACGTTCAGCCACAAAAAAGGCAAATACAGCTCCCACGATGCCGATGCCTGAAACAATGCTGGCGCCCAGTCCTCTCTTTTCTTTTGACATTACTTCAGACACCATTGTAACGCCCAATCCGAATTCTCCGGATAGTCCAAAACCTGCTACAAACCTGAGCCATGCATACTGGTGAACGCTGGTTATAAAACCGTTTGCAATGTTGGCCAGGGAATATAACAGAATGGTCATGAACAGGATGGACAGGCGACCCTTTTTGTCCCCCAGCATGCCCCAGACAATACCGCCTATGAGCATCCCGGCCATTTGCATGCTTAAAATGAAATTTCCCTGGCTGAAAAGTTCCGCCTGTGGCAGCCCGAGATCGGTAAGGCTGGGGTTCTTGACGATACCAAACAGGATAAGATCATAAATATCGACAAAGTAGCCGAGGGCGGCTACAACGACAATTACATTGAAAAGTTTTGTCGACAGGAGATGTTTCATTAAACCAAAGATAAAAAAATGACCTGATTGAACATTCAAAATGCATTGAATTGTTCATTCATAATGCAGTGAACGGGCAGGATCAGTTCGGGCGGCCTTTAAGGTTTGCCAGCTTACTGTAATGGCCAGCATTACGGCTATCAGCAGTCCTCCATACAGCAAAAACAGGATGCCGGGGTGAACACGTTCGGGAAAAACGGCCAAATATCCCATGCCCATCATATAGGATACCGGGGATGCCAGGGTTATTGCAAAAAGTGTCTGGATGATCAGGCCTTTTGAATGTCTCAACATGATCCCGATAATGTTTGCCCCGAATACTTTCCGGATCCCGATAGCTTTCCGGTTTCGCTGGGCTATGAAAACCGACAGGCCAAAAATACCGATCAGCGTATTTATGATGGTCAAAAGGAAGAACACGTGCATCAGCCGGCTTGCGGCAACGTATGATTTTGCCTCTTTTGTATTCATAATGACATCATTGTGATATCTTATTTCAACGGGGTAATCGGGATTGAATTTATGAAGGGTGGCGGTAATATACTGATGGATTGCTTCCTTCATTCCGGGCTTTACCCGAATAATCAGGTAATCATTTACTTCCCTGCTGTAAGTGATTATTTGGGCCATTTTATCCATGATAGGTGGGACGGCCATATAATCATCGGTAACCCCCACAATCGTAAATTGTCTGCCCCTGATCAGCATCTGTTTATTGACAGGATCGGTATACCCCAGTTCAGCAGCCGTTCTTTCATTGATTACAACTGCCTGTTCTTTATCAGATGGATATTCCTCTGACAGGAATCGTCCCGCTTTTAATTTGATGGAATAAACTTTGTCATAATCCGGTGCGAAATAGAAATCGGTGATCATTGATTTGTTATCCTTTTCTTTCCAATCCATGGTTAGATTATATCCCATGGCAGGAAGATTAGATCCCCATGAAACAGCCTCTATTCCTGAGTTTTTGAGCAGTTCATCCTTTACTTTGCTGAGATCACCCCAGGGATATCCATTGATACAGATCACATTCGTTGCATCAAACCTGTTCAGGTCTGTGCTACTCAAATAATTGTTCTGTTTATCCATGATCATGATAACCTGTATAAATATGACAGCCAAAACGATCTGTAAAGTGGTCAGAATTCTCCGGGAATAAGATTTTGAGTGACCGGCAGTCAAATCAGGCTTCATAAGGATAACCGGTTTTACGGCTGAATACCTGAACGCA
>Ga0105104_10003292_pt1 | contig 11579 bp, 11 predicted proteins | sample PPLLaktember2015_3_FD_87034 | JGI IMG/M metagenome (GOLD analysis project Ga0105104, IMG submission 87034) | Freshwater sediment microbial communities from Prairie Pothole Lake near Jamestown, North Dakota, USA - PPLs Lake P7 Core (6) Depth... | ecosystem: Environmental > Aquatic > Freshwater >...
AAGACTGGGTTCCGTTCTCCGAGGTCTGGCCCCGCATCACCGGGTGGCGCAGCCCGTCCGCGGTGAGCTTCACCTTGAAGGACTCGACGACCGCCGGCATCCCGCTGGGGTCCACCGGCAGCGCCCGATCGAGGATGGGGTACGCGGCCCGGCCCTCGCCGAAGGCGTGGTCCCCGCCGATGACCAGCAGCGCGCCTCCTCCCGAGACGTACTGCTCGAGGTTGCGCTCGTAGCTGGCGATCGAGAGCGCCGGCTCGGCGTATCCGAAGTTCTGGAAGACGACCACGTCGAAGGTGTGGAGCTTGGTGTCGAAGATCTCCTCCATCGGGAAGGGAATCAGCGACAGCTCGCGCTCCGGGTTGCGGGTCTGCGTGTCGTCGCTCGAGGTCCGGAGGATGTAGAACGAGACCAGGTCCACGTTGGGGTCCTGCCTGAGGAGCCCGCGGAGGAAGCGCTCGTCCCAGCTCGGACGACCCACCACGAGCAGCACCCGCACCCGGTCCCGGATGATCTTCAGCACGAAGGAGCGACTGTTGTTCTCGGTGACCGCCTCGCCGGGGAAGACCGGCGCGCCGACCGTGTAGACGAACCGACCGGTCTGGTCGGGGGTGAAGGTGAAGGACACCGGCGTGCGCTGGTCGTCCTGGTCCAGGTGCACCGTCCGGGTCCCCACGGTGAGCCCCTCGCGCTGGAGCACCACCGGAACGTCGCGGCCCTTGAGCCCACGGGCGTGCAGCTCGAGGTCCACCGTCACCGCGTTCCGGACGAAGGCGAAGTCGTCGACCTTCACCGCCTCCACCGCGAGGTCCACCAGCGCCGGCTCCCCGACCCGGATGGTGGAGACCGGGAAGCCGAGCGCTCCGAGCTCGTCCGACTGCCGGCCCTGGAGGCCACTCTGGAGCTCGGCGTTGTCCGCCCCGTCGGAGAGGAGGACTGCCCCCGCGAGCTTGCGGCTTCCTCCGGTGTCGGTCGCCTTCAGCGCCCGGAGCGCGGCCATGAGATCGGTCCGGTTGGCGGAGCCCGCGGTCCGCAGGGCCTCCGAGGACACCGGCCCCAGCTCGGGGGAGAAGCCCAGCACCTCGACCTGGTAGCGATCGCGCAGCCTCTCCAGACCAGGGGCGAAGCGGTCCAGGGCCTCGGCTGCCGCCGCCGCCCTGCTCTGCCCGTCGGGCCGCACCGGGAAGCTCATGCTCGCGCTGCGGTCGACCAGCACCGCCATCCGGTTCTTCACCCGGACCTGGGCCAGCTGCCGCAGCCCGGGCTCGAGCAAGAAGAAGAGCGCCATCGCCCCGGCCAGCAGCCGCAGCACGAGCAGCAACCGACGGCGGTGGGTGGACGGCTCGCGACGGAGGCCGAGCACCGCCAGCACCACCCCGGCCAGCACCAGCAAGGTGAGCGCCATCAGCGCCCAGGCCGGGAGCGGGGAAAGGCTCACCAGCCGCCAGGTGGTGGTGGTGCCTCCGTTCATCTCCGCTTCTTGAGGATGAGCGGCAGGTGCACCGCGTCGTCCTTGTAGTCGAGGCAGAGCGCGTACATGCAGATGTTGATGCCGACGCGTACCGCGAGCTCGCGCTGTGGCTCACCGCCCGGCGAGACCTCGTACGCGTACGCTCCGCTCTCGTCCCGCTCCCAGGCGCCGGCCAGGTCGTTCTGCGAGTACACCACCGCCGCCCGGTTCCCGAGGTTCACCATCTGCAGCTGCGGATGCAGGAAGACCCGTCCCGGCGCCGAGTCGAGGAGGAAGAAGGTCTTGAACAGCACATGGGTGCTGGGCACGGGCTCCAGGCCCGAGCCCGGCAAGACCCTCGCCAGCTCGCGGCGAAAGCTGGCGTCGAACCCGCGGCCGCCGCTGCCGTCGTTGGCGTCGGCGAGCACGAATCCGCCGAAGGTCAGGTAGCGCCGGAGCGCCTCCACCTCCGGCGCGGAGAGCGGTGGAAACTCGCCGTCTCCCCCGAAGTAGAGGAAGGGGTGATCGAACAGGCGCGGGTTGGTGAGCACGAGCGCGCGTGCCTCGGGCACCACCTCCACCGACGTGCGGCGCTGAAGCTCCCAGGCGAGCCGGCGGAGGCCAGACAGCCGGCCATCCCACCTCCCTCCGTGCTGGGCAACACCGGGCACGAAGCGCGCGCCCTCCCCGAAGGCCAGCGCCCGGCCGCCCAGTCCGAGAAGCGGGAGGCTCCGGAGGAGGGTTCGTCGAGAAAGGGGAAACGCCATCGCAGGAGCCAGGGGCTCGCTTATCACGCCCGGAGCATCCAACAGCCGCGCCGGCGCGCTTCATCCAGCCCCCCCTGGGCGTGTATAGACCGGCCCCGGCATTCCATCCCCCGACATGAAGCCATCCGACTCCGAACCTGCCGAGGCGCTCCGCCGGGCCCAGCAGGCAGTGACCGCCGGCGACGTCGTCACCGCTCGCCGACTGGCCGCGAAGGCGCTGGACACGCACCCACACGAGAAGGAGGCGGCCGAGGCGCGGGACATCCTGGCCCGGACGGACGTCGCCTGGCCGCTGGTCGCCTACGGCGCGGTGGCCGCGGTGTGCTTCCTCCTCCTGGTGCTGGTGGCGGTGCTGCGGAGCGGCCCGACATGAAGCGGCGTCCTGCGACGGCCGCGGCCGCGGAGGCCGAGGTGCCGGCGGAGGCCGGGGGCCCCGTCACCGCCCGGCGCCCGGCGCTCGGCCGCAGGGGCTGGCTGGTGCTCGGGGCAGTCATCCTCGGGGTCAATCTTCCCGTCCTGCACCTGCTCGTCCGGAGCGAGCCCAGGGCCTCGGGGCAAGTTCCGTTCTCGGACGACTTCTCCGATCCGGGCACGGTGGGGCGCAACTACCGTTCGTATGGGGGGTACCCGCGGGTCAGCAAGGGCGAGCTGCTCTCACCGGGAACGAAGAACAACCCGCTCTGGCTGGACGCGGCGCTGCCTCACGACGTGGTCGTGGAGGTCTCGGCGAGGCCGATCAGCCCGGAGGGGGAGATCCGGGTCACGCTCTTCGGGAACGGGATCGACGCGGACACCGGCTACCAGGCGGTGCTCGGCCCCTGGAGCCCGATGGGCACCCCGCAGCGGCTCGGCTCGAGCCTAGTGCGGCTGGAGGAGAACGGCGCCACCCTGTCCCGGTGGCTGTCACGGGCGCGCGTGCCGGGCGACCTGCGCTCGGCCGGGTTCAAGAAGGACTCGGGGCTGCGAGTCGAGGCGGTGCCGGTCACGCTCGAGCCCTCGCACGTGTACCGCATGCGCTTCGAGCGGCGCGGCTCGGTGCTGCGCTGGACCGTGGACGGGCGGGTGCTGGCCGAGCTCGACGACCCCTTCCCGCTGGCCGGCCCCGGGCACGACCGGATCGGGCTCTCCAGCGGCGAGTGGGACGTCTACTACGACGACCTTCGGGTCACCCCCGCGACGGGCACGGGCTTCGCTCCGGTGGCCGCCGCTCCGCCCGAGCCTGCCGCCGGCCCGTTCTCCGACGACTTCGACCGCGCCCAGCCGGGCCCGGACTGGCTGGCCACCGACCCAGCGGCGGTCTCCATCGAGAAGGGCGCCCTGGTCGTGCAGCGCGCCCACAACCACCCGGCGTGGCTCAAGCGGCCACTTCCCGAGAACGTGGTCATCGATCTCGACGTCTGGACCGACAGCCCCGAGGGGGACGTGAAGGTGGAGGTCTTCGGCGACGGGCAGTCCTTCCACCGCGGGGACATGCGGGCGGCGTACGACGCCACCGGCTACGTGCTGGTGATGGGGGGGTGGCGCAACACGCTCTCGGCGATTGCCCGGATGCACGAGCACGCCGCCGATCGCGTCACCCGGGCGGACCCCCGGGTGGTGCCCGGCAGGAAGTACCACTGGACCATCCGGCGGCAGGGTCGGGTCCTGACCTGGCTGGTCGATGGACAGCCGTTCCTCACCCTCGACGACCCGGACCCGCTGCGCGGACCCGCGCACCGGTACTTCGCGGTGTCGGGATGGGAGTCGAAGGTGTACTTCGACAACCTGAAGATCCGCCCGTTGTGACCTTCAGGGCTTCGGCTCGGCAACGAGATCGAAGTCCGGCATCTCCGAGCGGACGAACTCGCGCATCCTGTCCATCAGCGCCGCCTCGATCTGCCGGGCGCGCTCGCGCGAGATGCCGAAGTGGGTGCCGATGTCCTGGAGGGTCATCGGCTCGTCGGCGGTGAGCCGCTTCTCGAAGATGTATCGCTCCCTGCCCTCGAGCGTCTTCCCGAAGGTCTCGAGCTTGTCGTGGAACAGCCGCTTCAGCTCCTCGCTGGCCAGCCGCTCGTCGGCCGCGGGGAAGCTGCTCGCGGGGAGGATCCGGTCGCCGCGGGTTGAATCGCCGTCCTCGCCCACCGGCGCGTCGATCGAGACCTCGTCGGGGCCGAGCCGCTGGTCCATCTCCACCACGTCCTGTTCGGTGACGTTGAGCCGCTCGGCGAGGAGCTTGGGCGTGGCCTCGTAGCCCTGCTTGAGGAGTCGCTCCTGCTCCTGGCGCAGCTTGAAGAACAGCTTCCGCTGGGCCTCGGTCGTCCCGAGCTTCACCAGCTTCCAGTTGTCCATGATGTAGCGAAGGATGTACGCGCGGATCCACCAGGCGGCGTAGGTGGAGAGCTTCACCCCTCGGTCGGGATCGAACTTCTTCACCGCCTGCATCAGCCCGATGTTTCCCTCCTGCACCAGATCGAGCAGCGCCAGGGGATTTCGGTGGTACTCGTGGGCCAGCTTCACCACCAGGCGCAGGTTGGCCGAGACCAGCCGGGCGGCGGCGTCCAGGTCGCCGCTGCTCCGGTAGATGCGGGCGAGTCGCTGCTCCTCCTCGCGCGACAGCAGCGGGTGCCGGTGCACCTCGGCCATGTAGGCCGCCATCGGATCGGCCCGGGCGATGCTGCTGGAGGAGGAGGGGGCGGGCGTCGCGGCCGCGGACTCCACGACCGGTTCCAGCTCGGCCAGCTCCTCGCCCTCGGGCTCGGCCGAGTCGACCGGCTCGGTCTGCTCGGCGGACTCCATGGCCTCGGAGGAGTCGCTCTCCTCGACCGGGGTGACCTCGCGGACCTCCTCGGGGGCCCGGCGCTCCTGGCGATTGCCACGCCGGCGCGACACCTGCGCGGCCGAGCCGGGGCGGGCCCGGGCTCCTGGGCGTGAGGCGGCGCGCGTCGGCCGGGCGGCCGTCTTCGGGCGAGGCTTCCCTGGCTTCTTGGGCGGATGGGCCATGGAACGAGGAGACCGGCTGCTTCTAGCAGGACCCCTGGCCTGCGCGATTGCTACGTGATGGGGGAGGGATTAAGCCCGTGCCCGATGAGTGACAACCCGTCCGCGCCCGAACACGGCGAATCTGCTCCGCCGTCCGACGCGGCCCCTGCTCCCGAGGCGGCGGCACCCTCGGAGCGACCGGCCGAATACCTGGCGGAGGTGGGCTTCGAGGAGCTGGCCCTCTCCCCGGAGATCCGCCGCGCCCTGGTGGATCGCGGATACACCCACCCCACCCCGGTGCAGGCCCAGGCCTTCGACCCGGTGATGCAGGGCAAGGATCTGATCGTCCGGAGCAAGACCGGCACCGGGAAGACCGCCGCCTTCGGGCTCCCGCTGCTGGAGAAGATGAACCCCGAGGACAAGGCCGTGCGCGCGCTCGTCCTCTGCCCCACCCGTGAGCTGGCGCTCCAGGTCGCGGCCGAGCTCTCGGACCTCGGCAAGTACAAGGGGGTGCGGGTCTCCGCGATCTACGGCGGCGCCTCGATGAAGGACCAGGAGGACGCGCTGGAGAGCGGGTCGCCGATCGTGGTCGGCACGCCGGGCCGCATCTGGGACCACATCCGGAGGAAGAACCTCAAGCTGCAGGGTTGCCGGCACGTGGTCCTCGACGAGGCCGACGAGATGCTGAACCAGGGCTTCTACGAGGAGGTCACCCGGATCCTCGACCAGCTCCCGAAGGACCGGCAGGTGCTCCTGTTCAGCGCCACCGTGCCGCCGGAGATCCAGAATCTCATCAGCCAGTACACCACCTCGCCGGAGATGCTGATGCTCTCCGGCGACGTCCTCACCGTCGACCACATCTACCACGTCCGCTACGACGTCACCGACGCCTACCCGAAGCCCCGGAATCTCATCTACCTGCTGGAGATGGAGGAGCCGGATAACGCGATCGTCTTCTGCAACACCCGGGACGACACGGCGCTGGTCACCGCGGTGCTGAACCGGAACGGCTTCGACGCCGAGCTGCTCAACGGCGACCTGCCCCAGAAGGAGCGGGAGCGGGTGATGGGCAAGGTGAAGCGCGGCGAGGTGGCGTTCATGGTGGCGACGGACATCGCCGCGCGGGGAATCGACATCTCGGATCTGCAGTACGTCATCAACTACTCGTTGCCCGAGGACCCGGCGGTGTACCTCCATCGGGTCGGCCGGACCGGACGCATCGGGAAGAAGGGCACCGCGATCAACCTCATCTCCGGGCGGGAGCTGGGCACATTCACCGTTCTGGAGAAGAAGTACGGGATCCGGTTCGAGAAGCGGGAGATGCCGTCGCCCGAGGACGCGATGCGGATGTGGACCGAGCGCCACGTCCGGGAGATCCAGTCCGCGGCCGCGGGGAGCGTGTACGAGGGCTATCTCGGCCTGGCCGGGGAGCTGAAGCAGCGGCCGGATGCGGACGATGCGATCGCCTACCTGCTCAAGTACTTCTTCGGGCACCTGCGGATGGAGAAGCTGAAGGCCGCCGGGGGCGCGTTGCCGGAGCCGGCGCCCGCGCGGCCACCGCGCGACCGGGAGCGTTCCCGGGGCGACCGGCCACGTCGCGACGACCGCGGCGAGCGGGGAGACCGTCCCGAGCGGCGCGAGCGCTCGGATCGCGGCGAGCGCGCCGGGGCTCCCCGCGAGCGTCGTGAGCGCGCTGAACGGCCACCTCGCCGTGACCGGGCCGAGGAGGGACCGCGCCCGCCGTCCGAGGCCGCCGCGCCCGGGCAGGTCCGGCTGTGGATGAACGTCGGGACCGCCGAGGGTCTCGACGCGGCCGGCATCACCGCGATGCTCGAGAGTCTGGGCGCACCGGCGGGCAAGGTGCAGCGGCTGGACGTCAAGCAGACCTACAGCTACGCCTTCGTCGCCGAGGAGGACGCTCCGGCGTTCGAGAAGCTCGACGGGCAGAAGCGGGGCGAGAAGTCGCTTCGCCTGGAGCGCGCGAGGCGGCGATGATCGAGCGACCGACGGCCGAGGCACTCCGCCACGTTCCTTTGCTCTCGGGGCTCACCCCAGCGGAGCTGGCCGAGGTCGCGGGGCTCGCCGAGCTGAAGACGCTCGAGACACAGCTGCCGCTGTTCCGTGAAGGAGATGCGGGAGACGCGCTGGTGTTCGTGCTCTCTGGATCGGCCCAGGTGGTGAAGAAGGACCCCGCCGGGAAGCATCAGGTCCTCTCCGTCGTCTCCGCCCCCGCGGTGCTGGGCGAGATGGCGGTGCTCGAGGCTGGCGGAAAGCGCAGCGCCTCTGCCATCGCGGTGGGGGCGGTGACCCTGGCTGTCATCGCCGGTCCGGCGCTCCGCTCCCGGATGTCGAGCGGGAACGTCGCCGCGCTGAAGATCGCCCACGGGCTGGCGCGGATCCTGGCCCGGCGGCTCGGCGAGGTGAACGCCCGGCTGGTGCAGGTGCTGCAGAGCGGGAAGGCCGAGGCCGGAGTCGCCGAGGCGCAGCAGGCGCTCGGGCAAGACACGGCGTCCTGAAGGGTGCAGAGCGATGTCGCTCGAGGCCAGTTGACTCGGGCCAGATATTCACCCTATAGGGTTAATATCTTGAACGCACCGGCCAGGCTGGACCACACCCTCGGCGCCCTCGCCGACCCCACGCGGCGGGCCATCCTCCTTCGCCTCTCCGAGGGCGAGGCGCGGGTCACCGACCTCGCGGCACCGTTCGACATCTCTCTCAACTCGGTCTCGAAGCACATCCGGATCCTCGAGCGGGCACAGCTGGTGAGGCGGCGGCGCGTGGGACGCGAGCACCTCCTTTCGCGGAACCCCCGGCCACTGGACGAGGCCGCCGAGTGGATCGACCGGCTCAGGAGTCACTGGAGCAAGCGGCTCGATCGACTGGCGAAGGCACTCGAGGAGGACGACACACCATGACTGCACCCGCGAAGAAGACCTTCACCGTCGAGCGCATGCTCAAGGCCAGCCCGGACAAGGTCTGGAGCATGTGGACCACCCGGGAAGGGCTCGAGCGCTGGTGGGGCCCGGAGGGATTCAGCGTCCAGGTGCTCCACATCGACGTTCGCGTGGGCGGTCACTTCGAGCTGATCATGAAGACCGAGGTCCGGGAGATCGTCGCCATGCTCAAGGAAGGCGGGATGGGCCCGAGCCACCGCCTCCGGGGCGACTACACCGAGGTCGAGCCGAACCGGCGGCTCGTCTACACCAACGCCGTGGACTTCGTGCCCGGCGTCGCACCCTACGCCGCGACGACTCGCGTGGAGCTCACGGCGGCCCCGGGCGGCACACGCCTCGCGGTCACCAATGACGTCATGCACGAAGCGATGTGGACCGAGCGCGCCCGGATGGGCTGGGAGCAGGAGATCGGGAAGCTCGAGCGGGCGCTCGCCTGATCACACCTGGCGAACGAGGGGCGTCTCCTCGGGAAGACAGACCTCGACGACGCCGGGGAGGACGTCGAACCGGAGCGTCTTCCCCGAGATCGGCTCACCGTCGAGGTTGACCTGGAGCGGCTCGTCAGACGTCAGCTCCACCCACGGCAGGCGCGCGGTCACCGAGTGGCGCCACAGGGCGACCTTCCCCTCCTGGATGAGGGACCGCAGCGCGGCCGCGCGCTCGCGTCGGGGAACATCCGGAAGGATGCTCACGTCGAGCACTCCATCGTCGATCAACGCCTCCCGACAGAGGACGTGGCCCCCGCCGGCCTGCCGACCATTCCCAATGGCGAGCACCAGCAGCTCGCCGGACCAGGAAAACTCCGGGCCGGTGAAGGTGGCCCTCACCGGCCGCAGCTCCGCCAGGTGGGTGAGACCGGTGATCAGGTAAGCCGCCCCGTGCAGCAGCTTCTTCAACGTGGGGCTGGTCTCCACGGTGATCTCCGCCCCGAAGCCACCCGTGGCCAGGTTGATGAAGGGCCGTCCGGCCACGCGCCCCACGTCGATGCGGCGGGGCGTCGCGGTGGCCGCCAGGTGGAGTGCGGGGCCTGGCTCGAGCGGGACCCGGCAGGCGTGTGCGAAGTCGTTCGCCGTCCCGAGGGGGAGGAGCCCGAGGGCCGGGTGCCGCTGGCCAGTGCCCCGAGCTGCGAGGAGCCCGCTGACCACTTCGTTGATCGTCCCATCGCCGCCCCCGGCGACCACGCGCTCCGTTCCGAGGCGGGCGGCCTCCTCGGCCAGCCGGACGCCATCTCCGGGTTCCCAGGTCACGCGGACGTCGACCCGATTGCCGGCAGCGCGCTCGGATGCGACCGCGGCCCGGACCGCGGGGTTCTGCGCCTGCTTGCCGTGGAGCACGACTCGGAGGGTCGTCATGCGTCGGGACGGTATGACCGTCACGGTCCCGTGGGAATGCCGCACGGCCTCAGGGAGCGCCGCATGCCAAGTCCCGGGCAGCGGGGGTGGCGAGTCACATCGCAAGAGCTCGGGCCCGAGCTCAGATTGCCGCAGCCAGCCCGCGCTTCACCGCCTCGCGCAAGGCCTGCACTCCGGCGCCCGGTCCGCTCGGGTGGGCGAACACGCAGGTCCCGGCCACCAACACGTCCGCGCCCGCCGCCGCGGCGATGGGCCCGGTCGTCAGGTCCACTCCGCCGTCCACCTCGAGCTCGCAGCGGGGGGCACGCTGCTGGAGGAGCGCCCGCGCCCGGGTCAGCTTGGGCATCACCTCGTGGATGAACTTCTGCCCCCCGAACCCAGGGTTCACGGTCATGAGGAGGAGGAGGTCCAGGTTCTCCACCACCTCCTCCACCACGCCCAGCGGCGTGGCGGGGTTGATGCCCACGCCCACCTGCTTCCCGGCCTGTCGCACCTGCTGGATGGCCCGGTGCAGGTTCGGGGTCGCCTCCTGGTGCAGGATGAGCAGGTCTCCGCCCGCCTTGATGAAGGCGTCCGTGTACCGCTCCGGCCGCTCGATCATCAGGTGGATCTCCAGCGGCAGCTTCGTCCCCCGCCGCATCGCCTCGACGATGGGGATTCCCAGCGACAGGTTGGGCACGAACAGCCCATCCATGACGTCGATGTGGAAGCGGTCCGCCCCGCCCCGCTCGGCGTCCGAGACCTGCTCGCCCAGTCGCCAGTAGTCCGCTGCGAGGATGGAGGGAAGGATCTTCATGCTCAGGTCGACTGAACTAGCCCGGCTGCGGCCGCCCGGTCCACCAGGTAGGTGAGTCGCCCCGAGGGCGGGACGACGCCCCGGGCCGGGACCTCCGAGATCGGCGCAGTGCCCTTGAGCACCTCCTTCAGCGCCCAGGCCTTGTCCTCGCCTGCCACCAGGAAGATCACCTCCGACGCCGCGTTCAGCACCGGGAAGGTGAGCGTGATGCGCTTGGTCCGGAGCTTCTCCACCCAGTTCGCAACCACCCAGCGGGAGCGCTCGGCGAGCGCCGGCGAGTACGGGAAGAGCGAGGCGGTGTGTCCGTCGGGGCCCAGCCCGAGGAGGACCAGATCGAAGGTGGGAAACGCCGTCGTCCCCGGGAAGAGCGTGCGCAGCGTCTGCTCGTAGTCCGCCGCCGCCTCCTCGGCCGGAAGCTCGCCCCTGATCCGGTAGACGCTGGACTGGTTCACGAAGGGCTGAGCGAGCAACGTCTGCTGTGCCATCCGGGCGTTGCTCTCCGGGTGGTCGGGGGGAACGTTCCGCTCGTCGCCGAAGCAGAACACCATCCGCTCCCAGGGAAGCCGGGGGCCATCCGCCATCGCGCGGTAGAGGGCGCGCGGCGTGTTCCCGCCCGAGAGTGCCAGCGTGAAACGGCCGCGCGCGTTCACCGCGGCCCACGCTCGGTCATGCATCCACTGTGCTGCGGTGCGAGCCACCGCGTCCAGGTTGTCCAGCACTCGCAGGTTCCGACCCGGCATGGCTCACCTCAGCTCTCGTCGAAGGCCGCGCAGTGCGCCGCGCCCCAGAGCGCGGCCCGGTCGTTCAGCACCACCAGCACCGGGACCGTCTCGAGGAGCGGCCGCATCCGTCCCTTGTTCAGGAAGGCGGTCATGAAGGTTCCGTCCCGCTGGAAGGCGGCGAGATTCTTGGGCGCGATGCCGCCCCCCAGGAAGACGCCGCCGGTGGCAAGCATCCGCAGCGCGACGTTCCCCGCCTCCGCTCCGTAGGCCGAGACGAACATTTCCAGCGCCTCGACGCAGACCGGGTCCAGGCCGTCCAGCGCCGAGCGCGAAATGACCGCGGCCGGATCCTCCTTCGCGAAGCGCTCGGTCAGCGCTGGCGGCTCCGGCACCCCGGACCGCTCTCGGAGGAAGCGGTAGATCCGCACCAGCCCGCTCCCGGACAGGATGCGCTCCGCGCTCACCCGCCCCTTCTCCCGGGCGATCTCCTCCATCAGCTCCGCCTCGAGGTGGTTCCGGGGCGCGAAGTCGACATGCCCGCCTTCGGTGGCGAAGGGACGGTGGCGCCGCCCGTCCCAGTAGA
>Ga0105104_10003295_pt1 | contig 11575 bp, 7 predicted proteins | sample PPLLaktember2015_3_FD_87034 | JGI IMG/M metagenome (GOLD analysis project Ga0105104, IMG submission 87034) | Freshwater sediment microbial communities from Prairie Pothole Lake near Jamestown, North Dakota, USA - PPLs Lake P7 Core (6) Depth... | ecosystem: Environmental > Aquatic > Freshwater >...
AATGCCCGGGAAGCAGCCAGGATCTCCTCGGCGGTAGCTTTTGAGTCCGGGAGCAGTGCGTCCAGGATGGCCGTCTCCTGCCCATAGATGTAGCGCAGGCGGTGAGCAGCCGCGCGGTCCAGCTTGGTCTCGCGGGGGTTGACCACGATCAGCGTAGCGCCGCGTTCGGCGGCCTGTTTGACGCGCAGCCACCAGATGGGCGCCTCTTCTTCCAGATCGCAGGCCACCACCAGGATGGCGCTGCCCTTCCCCAGGTCTTTCAGATTGCTATCCGGGGCCAGTCCATAACGGGAGACAACATCGCCCCCGCCCATATGCGTGTATAGGATTGATTTACCGCCCTGTGCCTGGACCAACTGCTGCAGGTTGAACAGATCCTCGTTGGCCAGCCGCCCGCCCGCCAGCGCTACCAGCTTGGAGCCGGCAAAGCGCATTTGCTCGGCGATCTTCTCCAACGCCGCTTCCCAGGTCGAGGGGACCAGCTCGCCCGCCTGGCTTCGCACCAGGGGCTGTTCCAGCCGCGCGCCAGACATGGTGTAGTGGTAGCCGAAGCGGCCTTTGTCGCAAATCCAGATCTCGTTGACCGCTTCGTTCTGGCGCGGCATGGCGCGCTTGATGACCGTATCGCCGCCGGAACGCGCCTCACGGCGCACATTGAAGGTCAGGTTGCAGCCCACCGGGCAGTGCGGGCAGATCGAGGCGGCTGTGTTCATCTCCCAAGGCCGCGCTCTGAATCGGAAATCCGTGCTGGTCAGCGCGCCTACCGGGCAGATATCGGTTGTGTTGCCAGAGAAATAAGAATCGAACCCGGGGTCGGAGAAAGTGGCGATCTCGAGCGCCCGGCCGCGCTGGTAAAAGCCGATCACCGGGTCGTCGACCACCTCGCTCTGGAAGCGCACGCAGCGCCCGCACTGGATACAGCGCTCGCGGTCCAGATAGATCAGCTCGCCCAGCGGGTAGTGCTTGGCAAGGTGCATCTTCTCGTCGTATAAGAAGCGGCTTTGCCCGGGGCCGTGCGCCATGGTCAGGTTCTGCAGCGGGCACTCACCCCCCTTGTCGCAGATCGGGCAGTCAAGCGGGTGCGAGGTCAGCAGGAACTCGACCACTTCCCGCCGGGCTGCTTCGACCTTTTCGTTCATCCCAACCACCACCATGCCTTCCGAGACCGGCGTGGTGCAGGCTGTATCCAGCTTGGGGCCAAAGGCGATCTTGAGATTACCGGTCTCGTCTTTGACGAACTCGCCCGTTGCGCGGTCGATCGTCGGCCGGCCGATGTCCACCAGGCACATGCGGCACATCCCCACCGGCTCCAACTTGGGATGGTAGCAAAACACCGGGATATCGATGCCCAGCAGTTTCGCCGCATCCACTACCAGCGTACCGGGTGGTACGCTGACCGTTTGTCCATCGATGCTCAGGGTGACCAATTTACCCATAAAACTTATCTCCCCACGCGTGCTTCAAAGTCAGCTCTGAACTGCTGGATCCCAGAGCGCACCGCCATCGTCGAAAACTCTCCCAGGGCGCACAGGCACTTGCCCTGGATCTGGCGCGCCACGTTGTCCAACAGATCGATATCTTCCAGCCTGGCTTCTCCAGCGTGGATGCGCTCGGCGATATGGTGCATCCAGTACGTTCCCTCCCGGCAGGGGGTGCATTTGCCGCAGGATTCGTGGTTGAAGAAGCGCACCGTTTTTTTGACCAGCCAATCCACGCTGACCGTCTCATCCATAACGATGACCGAAGCCGACCCCAAGGGAGTTCCCAGGGCATTGACCGATTCGTAGTCCATGGGAGTGTCCAGCGCTTCGTCGGTCGCCGCGATCAAGCCGGAGGAGGCCCCCGCCGGCATGATCAGCTTGACCTTACGACCGCCCGGCACACCGCCGCCCAGGTCGTAGATCAACTGGCGAAAAGTATTCGCGCCCAGCGCCAGCTCGTAGTTGCCGGGGCGGTTGACGTGCCCGGACAGGCAGAAGATCTTGGTGCCCGGGCTTTTCTCCGTGCCGATCGTACGGTACCAGGCAGAGCCCTTCTCGATGATGGGCGGCAGGTTTGCCAGCGTCTCGACATTGTTGATCACAGTCGGTTTGCCGTACAACCCGGCGGTCGCCGGGAAAGGCGGGCGCAGCCGCGGCTGACCCAGCTTGCCTTCCAATGATTCGAGCAGCGCAGTCTCTTCACCGCAGATATAGGCCCCTGCGCCCAGGTGAGTATACACATGAAGTGAATAGTCCGTGCCCATCAGCTTAAACCCCAGGAGGCCGGCTTTTTCCAGCTCGGCAATCTTACGGTCCAGCTTTCGGGCAATCTGCCAGAACTCGCCGCGCAGGTATACGTAAGCCGCGTTGGCCTGCACGGCATAGGCGGCGATCATCAGCCCTTCCAGGAATTGGAAGGGGTTCTTGTCCATGATCTCGCGGTCCTTGAACGTTCCCGGCTCGGATTCGTCGGCGTTGGCGACTACATAGCGCGGGAACACATCCTTGGGGAGGAAGGACCACTTCATCCCGGTCGGGAAACCCGCGCCGCCGCGCCCCCGCAGCCCGGAGTTCTTGACCTCCTGGAGGATGGCGTCTGGCTGGAGCTCGGTGACCGCTTTGCGGAAGGCGGCAAAACCGCCGTGTTCGCGGTAGACGGAAAGGTTCTCCAGGTTGGGGGTTTCGCGATGGCGTAAAAGTACAAGCTCGCTCACCGGCTCACCTCCCGGGTCCCTTCCGCCCGGCGCAAGCCCTCGATGTAATCGAGCGCGCTCTCGACGGTTTCATTCTCATGATAAGAGATCTCTTCCACGGTCTGGACCTGGAACATGGGCGCCCGGTCACAGCCCGCCAGGCAGGTCACCTCTTCGATGGTCACCAGGCCATCCGCCGTAGTCTCGCCCACCTTGACACCCAAATTTGCGCAGATCCGCGCCAGGAAATCGTCGGCCCCGCGCAGCGCGCAGGCCAGGTCGGTGCACACCTGGACGCGGTATTTCCCACCCGGCCGGTCGTGGTACAGCGTGTAGAAGCCAACGATCGTGCCGACTTCCGTGGGGGTGATCTCCAAAATTTCGGCGATCTCTTCCAGGCCCTGTTTGGTGATATAGCCGGTTTCGCGCTGGGCAATATACAGCAGCGGCATGACGGCAGAGCGCTTCTGGTCAGGCGGGTATTTGCCCAGGACCTGGGTTATTTCGGTGGAGTATTTTTGCTGCAGAGCATTCACCGGTCACAATCTCCCAATACGATGTCGACGCTGCCGATGATCCCCACGATATCGGCGACAAAATGGCCCTTGGAAAGCAGCGGCATGATCTGCAGGTTGGGAAATGAATTGCCCCGGTAGAACACGCGCTGCGGCTGCGGGCCGCCGTTCCCCTCGATAAGAATTGACAACCGCCCGCGGGGCGATTCGGTCGAAGCCGTCACCGAGCCCTTGGGGGCTGAGAAGCCCTCCGTCCACAGCTTGAAATGGTGGATGACAGCTTCCATACTGGTGGACAGCTCCGAGCGCGGGGGAGGGACGAATTTGCGGTTATTGCTGCGTACAGGTCCGTAAGGCAGCATATCCAGCGCCTGCTGGATGATGCGCACCGACTGGCGCATTTCGTCCATACGCACCAGGTAACGCCCGTAGATATCCCCACTGGTGGCGGTCGGGATTTCGAAGTCATACTGGTCGTAACCGGAATACGGCTCGGCTTTGCGGATATCAAACGGCCTGCCGGTCGCCCGCATCACCGGGCCGGTGATGCCCCAATGGATACATTGTTCCGTGTCGATCACCCCGATCTTCTGGGTGCGGTCTTTGAAAAGGGCATTGTTCGTCAGCAGGGACTCGTATTCGTCCAACCGTCCGGGCATGACCTTGATAAAGTTACGCACGGCGCTCTCGAATTCGACGGGCACATCCCGCCACAGCCCGCCCGGGCGGATATAGGTAGTCATCATGCGCGCCCCGGAAACCAGCTCCTTGATATCCATGATCATCTCGCGCTCGCGCATCCCGTACAGGAAGACCGACATGGCCGCCAGGTCGAGGGCCGAGGTGCCCATCCACAATAAGTGAGAGCTGATACGGTCTAACTCGGCCAGGATCACACGGATACCCTGCGCGCGGGGTGGCACGTCCAGGTCTACCAGTTTCTCCACCGCCAGACAGTAGGTGAGATTGCCGCCCATATTGTTCAGGTAATCGATGCGGTCGGTCATCACCTCGGCCTTCTGGTAAGTCTTGGCCTCCATATTCTTCTCGATCCCGGTGTGCAGAAAACCGATGTCCGGGATACAGTTGACCACGATCTCACCGTCCAGCTCCAACAACAGGCGCAGCACTCCATGCGTACTGGGATGCTGGGGACCCATATTCAACAGCATGGTCTCTCCGCGCAGGGCGCGCTCGCTGACCAGGTGCTTGATACTTTGTAAAGTCTCGTCTTGAGACAGATCGATCTCTTGCATGTCTGTCATCGCGGGTTCCTCCTGGTGGTCCGGCTCTATTCTCTCGCGTACGGCTTCTTCGAGTCCACTTCTTTGTGATTGAAGCTGAACTGGACTTCCTCGTACCCAAGCGGATAGTCTTTGCGCAGGGGGTGGCCCTCCCATTCCGCCGGCATCAGGATGCGGCGCAGGTCAGAGTGCCCATCGAAGCGGATGCCAAACATATCCCAGAGTTCGCGCTCGTACCAGTTGGCGTTGGGATAGATCCCTTCGATCGTCGGCAGATGCGGCGCGTTTCCGTCCAGCGGGGCACGCAGGTTCAGGTTGGCATTCGAAGCGAAAGAGTACAAGAGATAAACCACATGGAAACGCGGCTCGAGCTTTGGCCAGTAATCCACCGCAGTTTCGGCAACCAGCATATCGAAATGGAACTCGTCGCGCAGCAGACGGCAGGTATCGACGATTTGTTCCGCGGGGACAAACAGGGTCACTTCTCCGCGGAATTCCTCCGAACGGAAACCCGGGCGCGCGGTCAGAGCGGAAACGACAGGCTGCAGCTTTTCGTTCATTTGGCCGCCCATCTTTGCAGTTTTTCACCGCGTACTTTTTCGTGGAGAGTGATGATGCCGTGGATCAAGGCTTCAGGGCGCGGCGGGCAGCCGGCCACGTAGACATCCACCGGGACCACTTCGTCGACCCCCTGGACCAGGGCGTAGTTATTGAAGACGCCCGTGCAGGAGGCGCAGTCTCCCATGGCAACCACCCACTTGGGATCCGGCATCTGGTCATACAGGCGGCGCAGTACGGGAGCCATCTTGCGGCTCACCCGTCCGGCGACGATCATCAGGTCCGATTGGCGCGGACTGGCGCGCATCAGCTCCATGCCAAAGCGGCTCATATCGTAGTTGGCCGCCTGGGCTGCCATCATTTCGATGGCGCAGCAGGCCAATCCAAACAACATGGGCCACATCGAATTGGTGCGCGCCCAGTTGACTGCCTGCTCGAGGGTAGTTGTGGCTACCCCCATATTGCCCAATTTTGTTTCTATTCCCATTCCAAAGCTCCCTTCTTCCAGGCATAAACATAGCCTACCATTAAGATCAGGATGAAGGCGATCATTTCGACCAATCCAAACAGCCCCAGCTTGCGGAATACCACCGCCCAGGGCAGGAAGAAAACGACTTCAATGTCGAAGAGGATAAAGAGGACCGCGATCAGGTAGTAGCGCACCGAGATGCGCCGCGTCCCCGGTCCATAGGGGGTCATGCCTGACTCGTAGGGCATGCCTTTACGTTGGGTGGGCCGCTTTGGCCCAAAGATGTGCCCGAGGATCACCACCAGAAAGGCGAGGATCGTGGCCAACCCGATCAAGATTGCGATAGGCAAATACTCGATCAACATGCTAAACCTTACCTATGTGGTCTAAATTCAATTGAACTAGTATATCACAGATAGAATAAGGTGGCAATTTTCACAAAGCAAATAGATAAATTGGATTATATTTACCCAATTATTAGAATTCCCCCCTCTACCCTATGGTTCTGTCTGGATCTTCCCGGCGATGATATCCGCTTCGATCTGCTCCAGGTCGGCCTTGACCCTGGGGGAGACGAACGCATCCAGGTTGTGAAAGGGCGCGAGGCCGACCCCGCCGTTCTCCAGCGCGCCGATGTGGTTACCTCCCGTAAATGTGCCGTCCACGATGGCCTGGACAGCGGACACCACGCTTACGTCCAGCCGTTTCTGGATGCTGGTCAGAATGATGTCCGCGTACTCGGGATAGGTGACCACCCAATCGGTGTCTACGCCAATCAGGTAAGCGTCTCCACGCTCCTTGACGACCGCCGCCGTACCAAGACCCACATCGCCGGCCACTGGCAGGATGACGTCGGCTCCCTCATCCATCAGCATCTCCCCCATCCGGCGGCCATCTTCGCTGTTTACAAAGTTTCCGGTGAACAGGCCATCCTGTTTATCCACGTCCCAACCCAGTGCTGCGACCTGGGCCCCATTTCTCTCGTTGTAGTATGCCACACCCAATACAAAGCCATCCATAAAGCGGGTGACGGGGGGAAAGTTAATCCCGCCGAACGTGCCGACCTTGCCAGTTTTGGTCGCCGATGCTGCTACATAGCCAGCCAGGAATCCAACCTGGTCAACGGCATACCACTGCTGCCACACATTGTTAGCCTGGGAGTCATAGAGGGACTCGTTGATCAGGAACTTCTGATCAGGATTGGCTTCGGCGGCAGATTTGACCTGATCAGCAAAGTTGTCGCCGGTCGGTATAACGATCAAGTCGCAGTCCAGGCCCAGGAACTGCTGGATATTCTTTTCGTAATCCACTGGCTGCCGCGATTCGAGGAGCGCGCTATCCCAACCGAATCTCTGGGCAGCCTCTTGAACACCCTGGTAAGCGATCTGGTTATAAAACTGGTCATTAACTCCGGCCTCATTGGTTACCTCGCAGACTTTGTTTTTAACGCTCGCCTGTTGAGCGACCTCCGAATTGGATGGGACTGTCGCCGCGGGGATGAACCGCTCAGTATCCTCCTGACACTGCTCTTTCGAGAAGTGCAGAAATTGCTGGCACTCCGCCGTGGTTAACTTGCGAGATACGCGCGTGTGCGCCAGCGTCACCAGGTCTTCAATGCGCAGGAGATAGAAACGCACCATTCCATCCAGGCCGGCTGTAACCAACTGCGACCCACACCGCTCCGCTGGGGCTTCGGGGGAGCCGGCGCACTCCGGACTGAAATTTACGCTCACCACCGCACCGGCGTGGCCAGACAGCGTAGCCAACTCCTGGCCTGTGGCTGCATCCCACACTTTTGCCGTCCCGTCCAGGCTGGCAGTCGCCAGGCGCGTCCCGTCCGAATTGAAAACGATGCTCTCCACCGACCCATTGTGTCCTTCCAGGGTGAGCAGTTCTTTTCCGGTTGCGACATCCCACACTTTTGCCGTCCTATCATTGCTTGCAGTTGCCAGACGCTTTCCATCCGGGCTAAAGGCAACCTTCCAAACTTCACCGGTATGGCCACGAAATACCCGTAGTTCCTTTCCGGTCGCCGCGTCCCAAACTTTTGCTGTCATATCGCTGGCCCCCGCGGCCAGGAGCTTTCCACACCGCTCCGCTGGGGCTTCGGGTAGGCCGGCGCACTCCGGGCTATAAGCGACGTCATAGCTCGTGGCCCAGGGAGAAAGTGAAGGCGGCGCCTGATCATCAGCCCCTGTCAGGTCCCATATTTTGACCGTATAGTCAGTACTAGAGGTGGCCAGGCGCTTTCCGTCCGGGCTAAACGCGACGGAAATGACCCCGGCAGTGTGCCCGCGCAAAGTGAGCAGCTCCTGTCCGGTTTCCGCATCCCACAGCTTCACCGTCCTATCTTCACTGGCAGTGGCCAGGCGTTTTCCGTCTGGGCTGAAGACGACCTGGTTTAGCGTGCCAGTGTGACCGCTGAAGACCAGGGGTTCCCTGCTGGCTGCCACCGCGATATTGTCCCCAACCAATCCTTCCTGCAGCGCAGTCGACAGAACCATTATTTTTACGGTACCATCTCTGAAGCCACTAGCCATGCGCGTCCCATCTGGGCTGATGTCGCTCGCAGAAGCATCCGGAGAATAGAGGGTAAGGTACTCCTTACTAAAAGAGACGTTCCATACCTTCACCGTGCCATCGAAGCTGGTCGTAGCCAGGCGCGACCCACACAACTCCATTAGCGCTTCGGGTGGGCTGGCGCACTCCGGGCTAAACGCGACTCCGAGGACCGGGCCGGTATGGCCGACGAGGGTGAGCAGCTCCTGGCCGGTTCCGACGTCCCATACTTTTGCTTTCCCATCGAAGCTGCTCGTGGCCAGTCGTCTTCCGTCTGGACTGAAAGCAACACCTCCGACCAGTTCGGTATGGCCGCGTAGGGTCAGGATCTCCTCACCGGTTGCCATATCCCAGATTTTAGCAGTCCCATCCCCACTGGCTGTGGCCAGGCGTGTACCACACTGCTCGGCTGGCGCTTCGGGTGGGCTGGCGCACTTCCGGCTGAAAGCAACCCCATATACCGGACCGGTATGACCTGAAAGCGTTAATAATTCCTGGCCTATAACAGCATCCCATACCTTGACCTTCCCATCATCGCCGGTCGTGACCAGGCGCGTCCCATCAGGGCTAAAACCGACAGCCCAGACTGCGCCAGTATGACCGCTTAACGTAAGCACCAATTGACCCGTAACAGCGTCCCATATCTTCGCCGTTCTATCTTCACTGCTTGTGGCCAGCCGCTTACCATCCGGACTGAAGACAACTCCAGACACCCAATCGGTATGGCCGGCGAGGGTGAGCAGTTCCTGGCCGGTTACGGCGTCCCACACTTTGGCCGTCCCGACCTCGCTGGCCGTAGCCAGCCGCTTACCATCCGGGCTAAAGGCTATGCCGTGATGCCCGCGGCTGGCATTCGTGGATATGGTGAGCAGATCTTGCCCGCTGGCGCTATCCCACACTCTCACCGTCCCGTCATCGCTGACGGTGGCCAGCCGCGTCCCGCACCGCTCCACTGGCGCTTCGGGTGAGCTTGGGCACTCCGGGCTGAAAGCAACCCCGGCGACCACGTCGGTATGCCCGTACAGCGTTAATTCCACGCGCGAAGCCTGGAGCGCACGGCGCAGAGCATCCTCTGCCTCTGCCGTCCAGGTTTCATCTACGGAATAAGTGGACTCCACTGCTTGCAGCGCGATCAAAATGCTGCGCTCCGGGTCTCTGTCTAAATTGCTGACGGCTGCCGCCGCCAATTCGCGTGAGAAAGCGATCCGCTCGTTCGCCTGGGCGGTGAGGGCGGCCTGGCGAGCCTGCGCCCCAAAGAACAACGCCACGAAGGCCATCCCGATCGCAATCATGAATGCACCAGTGAGATACAGCGCGCGCTTGCGTAACTGTCCGGCAGATTGAGCCTGCTCTTCCGCCCGTTGCTTCTCGGTTTCTGCCAGCTTCTGGGCCGCTTCCAGTTCCCGCTGACGCTGTATCTCTCTCTCAGCAACTTCGTGCTCAACCCACGCCTGGGATGTCTGAAGGAACTCGCGTTCCAGGGTGTTGATCTCATCATGATGGGTTATTGCCCACTCGCGCGCCTGGACCAGGCGCGCACCGCGATACAACAAATCTGAATCTCGGTCCAGATCGGCCCATTCCTGCGCGGCCTCGGTCAGATGGCGATGCAAACGCAGACCTTCGCGGTTGTCTTCGAGCCAGCCGCGCAGGGTCGGCCATTCGCGGATCAATGCCTCATGCGCCACCTCAGCGGAGTCCTGGCTGGTGGTGATCAGCCGGGCGTCGGCCAGGGCTTTCAACACGCTCTGGGTCGCAGCAGCTTCCTCTGGCTTCAAGATCAACTCTTTAAATGCAGCCCGGCGGCGGGTATCCCCGGGGGTCGTTTCTTCACCCAGCTCGGTCAGGCGCAGGAAAATTCGGCGGGCAATCGCTTGCTGTTCGTGCGTGAATTGATCTGCGAACACAGCCTCCGCGGTCTCAGCGATGGCGCCGCGCACACCGCCCGAAGCAGTATAGCCGCTCAGGGTCAGCGTGCGCCCGCGCCGCCGCTGCCAGGTTTCCAACAGCGCGTGAGAGAGGAGCGGCAAAGCGCCCGGCTCCTGGCCCACATCGTGGAGCAGCAAATCGACCAATCCAGGCTCAAACTCCCAACGCCCGCGGCGGGCAGGCTCTTCAATGGCGCGGCGCAGTTCTTCCTTGCTCATCACGCCGATGTACTTCTGCTGTTGGGATAGAGCTTCGCGCAGCTGGAGATAGCCCGCGCAGTGAGCATAGAAGTCGGCCCGCAGTGTGATGACGATGATCGCGGACCCATCCGCTGCGGATGCAGCCGTGAGCAGGTTGTCGATAAAAGAGCCGCGCTCTTCTTCCGAGCGGCATAAAGCAAACAGCGCTTCAAACTGGTCAACCACCAGCATGAGCCGAGGGGCAGCTACGGTTTTGAATGCGCGCTTGATGAAAAGATCCAGGCTGCGCGGATCGCGCGCCAGATCGTCCATCAACCCTGCGGTGGCCGCAACCGAGCCGGTGTCGGTTGTCAGACTCGTCGCCAGGCTTTCGATTGGATGTGGAGTGGGGGTGAAAACGTAAATAGGCCAGTTTGCGGAAACCGGGTTCCAGCGCAATGCGGGCACCAGCCCGGCCCGCACGAGCGAGGATTTCCCACTGCCCGAGGCGCCAACGATAGCAAGGAACCTCTCTTTACCTGTCTCGCGAAGCGAGGCCAACGACAGTACACGTTCGGTCAGTTTGGCTGTCAGAGCCTCGCGGCCAACGAACAGGTCTGCGTCCGTCTCGTCGAAATAGTTCAGTCCTTTGTAAGGACAAAGTCCGAGACCGGGCGCATCTTCACGCCGCACATTGGCGGCCAGATCCAACAGCCGCGAAACAGCCTGGGGTTCATCATCTAGGTCAAGGGCGGAAACAAAACGGGCCTCAATGGTGGGGATATCGGGCAAACGCAAATTTTGTTCGAGGCGGCTGATCTGGGCATCGCTGTACCCAACGGCAATCGATAATTCTAACTGAGTGATGCCTGCCCGGCGTCTGAGGAAACGCAGCAAATCACCAAAGGTGGTGAATTTTTCCAACGTACTGCTGGGAATGGCAGCGGACATGTGCGCTTCCTTTCATGAAATCACCCACTGGATACTCTTATGGATAAGATAGCACGATTTTCGCCTATTTGGAGAATTTTGGTAGGAAATGGCAAGTCTGGTAATCTCCCAGATGCTAAATTAAGCGTAACAAAAAGCCGGCGCGCTATCCAGGCGCAAATCCAAACCGGCCAACGGAGGTCGAAATGACTATGAATCGTTTATTCAATCTGGTGCTTGTGGTCGTGATATTCGCGGTCGGCGCGCTCACCATCCGCGAAGCCGTAATAACGACAGCCGTCGTTCATCAGGATGCCAGCACCGCCCGCTGGGTCGCGATGGGCGAATATTACACCGCCAGGCAGAATCAGGACGTCCTGCGCTTGCAGCGCAGCCGGGCCGCTGAAGCCGCGCGCTGGTCAGCCATGGGCGAATATTATGCAGCCGGTCAATCTCCCGAAGCACAGCGAATCCAGCGCAGCCGGGCCGCCGAGGCCGCGCGCTGGTCAGCCATGGGC
>Ga0105104_10003296_pt1 | contig 11570 bp, 5 predicted proteins | sample PPLLaktember2015_3_FD_87034 | JGI IMG/M metagenome (GOLD analysis project Ga0105104, IMG submission 87034) | Freshwater sediment microbial communities from Prairie Pothole Lake near Jamestown, North Dakota, USA - PPLs Lake P7 Core (6) Depth... | ecosystem: Environmental > Aquatic > Freshwater >...
AATTTCGACCAGGTGTCTGCAAACAATGCAACATTTACAAAAGGTGATTCACACCTTGGGATTGTCCGCATTACCAGCCCCGGAAAAGTAAAGATCCTTGGAAAAGCCTACTCCACATCAAAACATAAAGAATCTCCGTATGCGATTGCTGTAAAAAATCTTATCTATTTTTCCGATTCTCCATTTTCCTACGCAATTCCGGGGGATCATTACAACTATTTTGCCGATTATCTGCACGATATATTAAAAGAAGAACACGAGACTTCGCACCGTGCGATGATCCGCATTGAAGATGTGACGGTTTTTGAAAACCCGGATAACCTTCGCGAAATTGCAGATATTCTTTCCAGCCGGGGCATCCCGTTTATGGTCGGCGTGATTCCCTTCTTTGTCGATCCCGGCGAAGGAACTCGTTTAAGCCTTTCCGACAAACCGGACCTGGTGGATGCGTTGCAATATATGGTCCATAACGGCGGAACGATCGTTATGCACGGTGTCACCCATCAGTATAAAGGAACGACTGCTGTTGATTATGAATTTTGGGATGACAACACCGGCGGACCAATCAAGGGAGAAACGGAGGAAGAAGACGCGCGAAAGATCGAAACGGGGATTCAGGAATTCATGAAAAACGACCTCTATCCGCTCGTCTGGGAGACACCTCATTATACCGCATCATTTATACTCTATAAAACTATCGCAAAATATTTCAGCTCGGCCTGCGAGCAGCGGCTTTCGATGGAAGATGCAGACTTCAGCCAGTTCTTTCCCTATATCATCAACAAAGACCTGTTTGGCCAGAAAATCTATCCGGAAAATCTTGGGTACGTCCCGTTAAATCCTGACAAAGCAGCGAGCCGCGCTTCCGTGGATCAACTGATAAAAAATGCAAAAGCACAACTCTATATTCGCGACGGAGTTGCGACGGCATTCTTTCATGCATTCCTTGACCTGGACCTGTTAAAACAGCTTGCCGACGGGCTGGAAGGGCTGGGCTACAGTTTTCTCGATATGCGGGAAGAAACGCATTGGGTGAAAATGAAGGACCGTGTGATCCTCTCAGGCACGCAAGGTTATTCCGTGACACTCAAGGACCAGTATCTTTCCGAGGTGACCTTCGATGAATCCGGAGAGGTGCGCGAGCGTTCGATATCCGAAAAAAGAATTCTCGGGACGATCTCGAAACACGTGACGCTTCAACCGCGGGAATTTTATAAAGCAGAACCGACTGAATTCCGCGAGCGTGAGCAGTCATTCGTTGAAAAAACGGTTTCCGAGGCAGAACGCGTTTATGACAATATTTTTTCAAAGGAAGATGAGTGGAAAGCGGCGCATGCGCTGATTTTGTGGAATCATTTTGCACGGGGCGCCCTCTTTAACGACCAGGCATCATTTGCCTCTGCATTGCGCAGTGTGAGCATTCCGACCGACACGGCCTTTCTTGGGCAGCCGATCAATCCATCGAAATACAACCTGTTGATAGTACCGGCGGCAATCGCCGATTCCCTGACGCCGCAGGATATCTCGGTTATTACGGCGTTCGTTTCTTCCGGAGGCAATATTATTCTTGACTTCAAGTCCGATGTTGCCGGAGAATTCGGGATTCAATATGCCAAAACACAATTACGAGTGAGACGGGTACGGGATCAATTATTCCCGGAAGAACAAATTGTGTGGCGATATGCCGAGCTCGTTAATAAATTCGATGTGGATAATCTTGATAAAATATTCTGCGCCGATGAAGCGACTGAAAGTCCGATGGTCATCGGCAAGCGGTTCGGGAAGGGAAAAGTCCTGTATATTAATTCGCGGTTTGATCCGCATTCCCAGCAGGGATATTCCAATTACCCGTTCCTGATTGAATATATCCGGCGGTATTTTCAATTACGCCCCATTGTCCGGCGTGAACAGCTCGAAGTGTATTTCGAGCCGGGGATCCGGCGGCAGTACAGCATCGAAAACCTTGTCCGGTCATGGGTTTCCAACGGGATCCGGATTATCCATGTTTCAGGCTGGCATGAATATCCGAAATATACGTATGATTATGCGCGGCTCATCCGGCTTGCTCATGCCAACGGGATACTCGTGTATGCGTGGCTTGAACCTCCGCAGGTCAGCCAGATGTTTTGGACAAACCATCCGGAATGGCGGGAAAAAAATATTTATGGAGACGATGCACGGCCATCGTGGAGATATCCCGTTGCGCTTACCGATACGCTCTGCCTCCATGAAGTCAGCAGAGTGTACCGTTTATTCCTCGATTCGTATGACTGGGATGGAGTGGATCTTGCCGAGCTTTATTTTGAATCCGGGCTGGGATTGAAGGAACCGAGACAGTTTACACCGGCTCATCCCTCCGCACGTCTTGAACTAAAACACCGATACGGTATTGACTTAAAAGCAGCATTCGATTCCCTTTCCCCTTCCTACTGGAAAACCAACGAGGTCGTCAAAGAATCGATTGTGAATTACCGCGTGCAGAAGCTGAAGAGTATCTACGAAATTTTTCTCACATCATTTTCGGAAATTGCAAAGCAAAAGCCGGGCTTTCAAATCATAGTGACGGCAATCGACAATTTCGGAACACCGGAGCTCCGCGAACAATCCGGTATTGATATGCACAGTATCATAGAACTCCAGAAGAAATTTGGATTCACGCTGCAGGTTGAAGATCCGGAGGCAAAATGGTCCAGCAATCCGCGCAGGTATATCGACCTGGGAAAACAATATAGCAAACTGGTGGATTCCACCAAGCTCATGCTTGATCTCAACATTCTCACGTTCCGTAAAAAGGATGCCGTGATCCCCTTTCCGACGCTCATTCAAACAGGGATCGAGAGTTTCCATCTTGTACGATCGGCCGCTCTGGGCGCACCGCGGCTGACCATCTATTCAGAAGCAAGCGTGAATCCGCAGGACCTGGCGTTCTTCGCCAATGCCCTCGCCGGCGATGTTCAGTACAGGTTCGATGACGGAGGTATCGACGTACGATCAGGATCTTCCTTTGTTCTGCGCCTCCCGAAAGAGATCACGGAAATCACACTCGATGGCAAACCGCTGCCTCCATTCCGGGACAATAGATATGTGATCCCGGCGGGCGAGCATGCGATCCTCCTGGCGCCTCAAGCCTCAAGTAATTTTTCCACCCATGAGCTCCAGACACGGATCATGTCCGCCACCGGAGGATTGACCGCCATTCAGTACGGGTTGCGGGATGTCACGCTGGATTATAATTCCGACGGCCGCATGTTGATCTCCCTCAGTAATATGCCAACGGCATTGACCGTCGATGGTTCGCCGGTGGAGTTTACGGTGATGAAAGGAAACGACTGTTTCAGCATCTTTCTTCCCCCCGGCAAACACCAGGCAAACATTACCGCCGGCGACCGTTTTGCGTACGGCATTAATTTTACCAGCTTCTGGTCTACGACCGCAATTGCGGTCTTTAGTGCAATCGCTATTTCGCTGCTCTTGCTGATGTATATCTTCCTGAAATTTGTGCGGCGGTTGGCGGTCAATCGAAAGGGTTGATGTTCTATGACTGTTCTGGAAGTTGATCTGAGCTTTCTTTTTGTTATTGCGGTCATCCTCATCTGGTTTACGATTGCCTACCAGTTTATTCTGACCGTCTTCGGGTACATCAACTGCGTCCGTTCATTTCGCGAGCGGCGCGAGGTGGATCAGCGCACCTTCGATTATCCTTCCTGCTCGGTCCTGATCCCCGCGCACAACGAAGAAAAAGTGATCGGTGCGACCATCGAGTCGATGTTGCAGCTCGACTATCCCAAGGACAAGCTTCAAATTATCGTTATTAACGACGGCTCCAGCGACCGCACCAAAGAGATTATCCGGCGATATGCATCGCTCGATGCACGTGTTCAATTATTCGATATCCCCAAAGGCGAAGGCGGCAAAGGAAAATCCCGGACGCTCAACCTTGGCATCAAACAGGCCAAGGGCGAGGTCGTTGCCGTCTACGACGCCGACAACACGCCCGAGAAAGATTCATTGCGCTATCTGGTCGCACAATTGTTGATGCATGAGGAACTCGGCGCCGTGATCGGAAAATTCCGTACGGTGAATAAGGATGCGACGCTGCTGACGCGCTTCATCAATATCGAGACGTTGAGTTTCCAGTTGATGCTGCAGGCGGGACGGTGGCAGATGCATGGGATTTCCACATTACCGGGAACGAACCTGGTCATGTGGAATCATATCATCCAGAAGCTCGGCGGATGGGACGAAGAAGCACTGACAGAAGATTCCGAACTCAGTATTCGTATTTATGAAGAAGGGTACAAAATTAAATTCATCCCCTACGCCATGACGTACGAACAGGAACCGCAGCAATGGGGGGTCTGGATCAAACAGCGCATGCGATGGGTCCGCGGCAATAATTATGTGATAAAAAAGTTCTGGAAAGAAATTCCCCATTTCAAAAACAAACGGCTCGCGTTCGACCTGCTCTACACTCTTTCCCTTTATTATATTTTCTTTGTCGCCGTCGTGTTTTCTGATTTATTATTTATCATCAGCTTGTTTCACGTCGTTGCCATATCGCTGCCGGGGCCGTATACCTTTGTGTGGGTCACATCATTGATCCTGTTCATTTTCGAAATATTTCTCTCCATATCATATGATGACGAAGATACACTTAAAAATCTCGTTATTATCGTTCTGATGTATTTCTCTTACTGCCAGTTGTGGATCTATGTCGTGATCAAATCGGCATACCAGGATTACATTAAAAAGGGAAAACACATCTGGGATAAAACCGTTCGGTTCGACACCGTGACCGCGCCTCAAAAAAAATGACCGGCAAGGATTATCCGCGAAATATTTCATTGCCTGCGATTTGATCATTTCGTATATTGAATACACGGTATTCTTTTGCCCCGTAGTGTAATTGGCAACACGCCTGACTCTGGATCAGGAAAGTCTAGGTTCGACCCCTAGCGGGGCAGCAAACATTGCAGATCGTTTTATTGAAGATGGAAGATGGAAAAATCACTCCAGATCAATCTAAAATCTTCACTCTTCAATCTTCATTCTTACGGCCTTATCGTCTAACGGTTTAGGACGTGACCCTCTCAAGGTCGAAATACGGGTTCGATTCCCGTTAAGGCTACACCTCCCCAACGCCAAATAATCTAAATTTTCCCGACCGATTCCCGCACAATTCCGATTTTTCCATCTGAATCACCAGAATTTCAAATTTATTGATATTCCCTACTCACCGTTCATCGCATTGATAGAGATCACTGTATTTTCAGCGATTTTATTAAATATTCATTAATTATCCTGCTTTTTGTCATCAAAGATCAAAAGATGAAGTTACGTTTGAATGATTCATTATCTCAAATATTTCAATATTTATTAAATTTTATTTGCTCATTTCATCAAGAATCTATATTTTCCACCACGTTTTCTTAACACTATCTCAAAGTGACCAATTATGGCTATTGATCTGCTCGAGCAGATACATCCTCATGTAAAAAATTCAATATACCCATTACGAATTCCGCTCCAGGATTGGAGAATGAAAGAGGGCGATATTCCTGATGCCGAATCAGCTTCGCTCAACGATAGATCCTGGACTTCCATCCGGATTCCTTTTCAATGGGGAAAATACGACAAGACGTACTGGTTCCGGAAGACGATTACCATTACTCCGGAATTCGCCGGTAAACCGCTGGTTCTCCTCTTCGATTATCCTGAGGCGCTTCTTTATCTGAATGGAAAACCTTTTCACGGGATCGACAAAAATCATAAAGAGATATTGATTTGCGAAAAATCGAAACTCCATGAACAGTTTGTCGTCGCCATACAGGCCTACAGCGGCCGGAGGATCGACCACAACACGTTTGCCGCTGCAGAGCTTGCGGTCCTGGATACCACCGCACGCCGCCTGGACAGTGCACTGACGGTTCTTCAAGACCTTGAAAAACTCATAGACCATGGTTCATTCGAATCAAAAAAGGTTCGCGACCTCATTCATCGGACCCTTATCTTTTTAAAATACTTCAAGCCCGGCAGCGAAGAATATCCAAACGCAATCCGGCGGGCGTATAATTTTCTCCTGAACACGCTGGAGACCGAACTGAAGACCGCCGCCCCCGGTCTGGTGCATCTCATCGGACATTCTCATATCGATGCCGCCTGGTTATGGACCTTCCGCGAGACCGTGCGAAAGTGCGGCCGGACGTTTTCCTCCGTTTTACGGCTGATGGAAGAATTCCCGGAGTTGAAGTTCTCCCAGAATCAACCTGTCCTGTACGAGTTTACGAAGCGGAATTATCCGGAATTATATAAACAGATCCATCAGCGGATCACCGAGGGCAGATGGGAACCGCTCGGTGCAATGTGGACCGAAGCCGACTGCAATATCCCCGGCGGTGAATCGCTGATCCGTCAAATCGTCTTCGGAAAGAGATTCTTTAAACAGGAATTCGGAATAGAATCCACCACTCTCTGGCTGCCGGATTCTTTTGGCTTCACATGGTCGCTGCCTCAAATACTGAAGAGATCCGGAATAACCAATTTCTATACATCCAAACTTCTGTGGAATGAGAAGACCACATTTCCTTACACTTCATTTTGGTGGCAGGGAATCGATAAAACAAAAATTCTCGCTCACCATTCTCCCGTCGGTCTTGAAGGACAGATCACTCCGAAATCTCTCCTGAATAATGTCATGCCGGCAGAGAATAACCAGCCCTCCCCCTCCACGCTTCAGACGTATGGTTTTGGAGACGGCGGCGGCGGTCCAATCAAAGAAAATCTTGAATTTGCCGTTATCCTGAAAACCATTATCGGATTGCCCCCTTCGCAGCTCTCCACGGTGCAATCCTTTTTTAAACAGTTGGAAGAACAATCGGCGAACCTTCCCGTTTGGAACAATGAGCTTTACCTGGAGACGCATCGGGGCGTCTACACCACCAACGCCGAGATAAAAAAATTAAACCGTGTCAGCGAAGGTCTTCTGTATTCCTCCGAACTCCTTTCCACTCTCGCGTTCCTCTATGGAAAAAACAGCTCTGCACGGCGCTATCCGAAGCAGAAGCTCGATGAGGCATGGAAAAAACTTCTTCTTCTCCAATTCCATGATATCATCTCGGGCACCGTCATCGCCGATGTCGTGAAAGAGAGCAGGCAGGAGTACCGGGAAATCAACACGATCTGCACGGAAATCATCAGCGCCTCTCTTCAAGGCGTCTCGCAGCCGGTGAAGAAGTCGAAATCTGAATTTCACTTTGAGCTCTTTAATCCGTTGGGCTGGCGGCGGAGCGAATATGTTGAGCTCGCCATAAAGTCGAATGATAAAAACATTTCCGTAATCGATAAAGATGGGAATCCCATCGCGCATCAGGTGGTTGACCGCACGAAGACCGGCCAAACACTGCTTTGTTATGTAGAACATATACCTGCATTTGGATTTAAACATCTCATGGTCCGCAACCACGAATCCGTAGAAGAGGCCGGAGAACCCTGGACAGCGACTTCAAACAAATTAGAAACACCATTTTATAGAATTCACCTGGACAGCAAAGGGGCATTCCGGTCTATTTACTCAAAGCCGCTGCGTCGCGAACTTTTTCAGAAGGGAAAAACCGGCAACACCATCGCGACCTTCCGTGATGTACCAAAACAATGGGAATCCTGGAATATCGATGCCGAATACGAAAAGCACCGGATTGATCTCTGGAAAACCAAGCAATGTAAGATCATTGAACAGGGCCCTTTGCGGGCGACGGTCCGGATTGAATTGAAGACCGAAAACGGCTCCATGCTTACGCAGCATATCCGTTTCTATCATCGATCACCGAGAATTGATTTTCAAACCTCGGTACGCTGGCATGAGAAACAGATCTTGATGAAGGTCGCCTTCCCGTTCAATATGAAAACTTCATCTGCAACGTATGAAATCCAGTTCGGTGCAATAGACCGATCATCGAAACCGCGGACGGATGAAGAAAGTGCAAAATTTGAAGTGCCGGCTCAGCAATGGGCGGATATGTCCGATGCAAAATACGGCGTCAGCCTTCTCAATGACTGCAAATATGGATACAATGCAAAAGAAAATTCACTCCAACTGACCCTGTTGCGGTCGGCCCGGTATCCCAATCCGCTCGATCCGATCCGTGCCGATGAGGAAGTCATCGACCAGGACGAACAGGTGTTTTGCTATTCACTCTTCCCTCACAGCGGTGATTGGACGAAGGGCGGCACCGTGCAGCAAGCCCGCGAACTGAATAATTCCATATGCCTTTTCCAGAACCTTCAAGTACAGCACATCCCTTCACTCCTGGATTCATCAAAGCCGAACGTCCTCATCGATGCGGTAAAAAAAGCCGAAGACAGCGATGCCATCGTTGTGCGTCTTCACGAAGCTCATGGGAATACGACAGAGACCGTGCTTCGATTTGCTCTCGATGTCGCCGGTGCAACAGAATGCGATTTATTAGAGAACGAAGAAAAATCGCATAAAATCATTAAATCAAAACTGGCGCTCAAGTTCAGACCGTTTGAGATCAAGACGCTCAAGCTGGCCGTCAGACCGGCGAAAAAGAAACGGTAGGCAGCAGTTCACGGGTGGTGTGAACGGACCTGTTAATTTCGTTCATGAAACTTTCGGCACTGTTGACCCGCTTTAAAAAGGGAATCTCTCTTGCCATCGGGCTTGTCATCATCGAGCATATTGCATGGATTATTGAACCGGCCGTCTTTGGAAAAGTTATTGACGCGTTAATTGAACGAGCGTCAGGTCAGACCACCAATATCAACGCTGCGCTCGTTCCGGTGGCCCTCTGGATTGGCGTCTTTGCAATAAACTCCGGCACCGGCGTCGTTCGTCGAATCGTCGATCAGAAGATTTATCTTTCCATGTTCACTCACCTCGCGAGTGAAATTTCCAGCGTTGCCAAGAAAAAAAAATCAGCGCCTCCAAAACTGCTGCACTTGCCCAGTTATCGGAGCAGTAGATAACCTTTTTCCAATACCGGATTCCCGAGATTATTGAGCAGCTGGTCCAGATTGGCGGGACGGTCATTGCCCTCGCGGTATTTGACTGGCGAATATCCGTTACCTGCCTGACCATCGTCTTTCCGCTTCTGCTCATGAACAGGATGTACAACCGAAAGGTGAGCACACTGCAAAAAGAGGTGCACGATAATTACGAGCATACGTACGACGTGTTTACGATGGAAAGACCTGAAGAGATCCGCCGGTATTACACGGATTCTGCACTCGTGAAACAGAAGATAGCAAATTGGGGGGCGCTGAATTTTGGCGTGATGCGGTTTTTTTTGCTTTTTATCTTTCTCGCAATACTGTATATCTCGATCGATATGGATAACTTCACCACCGGCAGCATTTATTCCATTGTGGCATATATTTGGACGTTCGTCACTTCCTCCGAATATCTTCCTGAGCTGATGGAAAGCTGGACATCCCTCAAGGATGTCTCCGACCGGCTGAATAAAGCATCGATCTAAAAAGCGGGATCTTTTTTTACTTCGTCAAATGCCTGGCGTACGAGCGCAATGATCTGAGCCGAATTATACGGTTTGGCGATAAAATCTTTCGCCCCGGAATTGATAATTTCTTTTCTCGTGTTTTTATTAAAAAAACCGCTGGCCAGGATTCCGATCAACCGGGGATTAATCTCCTTCATCTTGACAAACGCCTCCCAACCGCCAAGTCGAGGCAGCCCAAGATCGGATAAGACCACTCCGATTTCATTCTGGTGCTCTCTAAATAATTCCACCGCTTCCAATCCATCGACCGCCTGGATCACTTTAAACCCATTATCTTCCAGCATCATTCTGAGGAGATCACGCAACGTCTCTTCATCTTCGACGATAAGGATCGTCTCCCGGCTGCTCATACATCATTCCTTCAACGAGTAATCCGTCATTCTCTCATTTCATTTTTTCCGTGCAGGAGAAACGCGGACATCCTCTCCATCTCCATGATCCGGTTTCACTCTCAAGGGTCGAGTAATTTTCCTTTGATGGTCTTTGATCATATACAGTACTCAAGAGGGCCTCATTCGATTCCGCTGCCGCTCCTGACTGATTCCTTCAATTCCATGACCGAAGACCCCTAATGATACCTTGAATATTTCTGAGGTGCAATACTCGACAGTCGCAGGATATCGTCCTCCGGGTGGCCGGCTTATCATTCGTACGGATGAACAGCAATGAATACCGATGGGTGAGAAAAAAAAGGGACCATATGGTCCCTTGACTCCTTTTAAAATATTGAAGTTTACGGATACTCGTTTTTTTTCTTCAATGAATATCCGGTTGCTAACCCCAGGACAAACAGCACAAGCACGATCGCACCGACTGCAAAAATTGTATCGCCAAAAATTCTCGACCACTTGATCGCATTGACGACGGGAGTATTTAAAAACTCGGAACTCCGGGCGTACCAGTACCCGTATTTTACGGATGCCCAGGTTTGAATCAGTCCCACGGGCAGCAGGCTTCCAACGACCATGGCCATCAGACCGATATTCAGCGACCAGAAGGAGAACTTCAGCATTGGCTCCTTCCACTCGTTTTTTACCCACAGCACTCGAAGACAGAACAGCATTAATCCGATTCCGAGCATGCCATAGACACCGAACAATGCCGCATGGGCATGAACCGGAGTGGTATTCAAACCCTGCATATAATACAGCGCGATCGGGGGATTAATCATAAACCCGAATAATCCTGCTCCGATCATATTCCAAAATGCGACCGAGATGAAATAATAAATCGGCCACTTGTAACTGACCACCCATGCCGCTCCCCGCGAAAGTCGAATATTTTCCCATGCCTCGTATCCGGCAAGCACGAGAGGGACGACCTCCAGCGCACTAAAGACGGATCCAAATGCAAGAACCGCTGTGGGTGTACCAGAAAAATAGAGATGATGGAGCGTACCAATAATGCCACCCGAAAGATAGACCGTTGATGATAAAATAACGGCGGTGTTTGCCGTTTTCACACGAATGAGTTTCAACCGGGCGAACATAAAAATGATGACCACGGTGGCAAAAACTTCAAAAAATCCCTCCACCCAGAGATGCACCACCCACCAGCGCCAGTATTCTACTATCGTGAGATTGGTGTGCTTGCCCCACATCAGACCGGCCATATAGAAGCCGCCGATCGCGACTGCTGAGATAAGAAAGAGAGCAAGAAGTGACCGGTGTTCATCCTTTCGCCGGATGGCGATCATGATATTTCTGGCAAGCAGGTACACCCAGAGCACAAGCCCGGCGGTGAGGGCAATCTGCCATACTCTGCCGAGATCGATATACTCGTATCCCTGGTGACCGAAATAGAACCATGCATTTTCGGATAATTTGTGGTTGATGCTCAGCCATTCTCCCGCCATGGAGCCTGTGACCACAAGCAGTAATGCACCAAAGAGAACATTCACCCCGAATCGCTGCCCTTTCAGTTCGATACCGCTTACTGCCGGTGCAATATAAAGACCTGCGGCCAGCCATGCAGTTGCAATCCAGAAAATGCCAAGCTGAACATGCCATGTCCGTGTCACGACATACGGCAGCC
>Ga0105104_10003297_pt1 | contig 11565 bp, 9 predicted proteins | sample PPLLaktember2015_3_FD_87034 | JGI IMG/M metagenome (GOLD analysis project Ga0105104, IMG submission 87034) | Freshwater sediment microbial communities from Prairie Pothole Lake near Jamestown, North Dakota, USA - PPLs Lake P7 Core (6) Depth... | ecosystem: Environmental > Aquatic > Freshwater >...
CCCCTGGTTGTAACGACGAATCTTGGTTTGGATGAGATCGACGCACGGATCCGCTCGCGTCTCACTGATCCGCAACTTGTTTCCATTGTTCGAATTAATGCCCCCGATTACCGTCACCCCATGGATGATACCGGGCACCCCGAGCTTTCATCACTTGATATGTTGGTAAACAAAACTTTCGGATCATTTGAAGACCGCACGAGCGATGGGCTACAACCTGATGAATTGAAGTCCCTCCAGAAAGCCTTGAAAGCCGCGCATAGTTATGCAGAAAAACCAAGAGGCTGGCTGGTCTTCGTGGGAGGCTATGGCTCCGGGAAAACTCATCTTGCTGCGGCGATTGCCAACTACCGGGCAGGGCTTGGGGAACCACCCCTCTTTGTCATGGTTCCAGACTTGCTCGATCATTTGCGCGCAACATTTAGCCCGCATAGCAGCGTCGCATTTGACCGCCGTTTTGATGAGATCCGTACGGCTCCCCTGCTCGTGCTCGATGATCTTGGCACACAGTCCATGACGCCCTGGGTGCGCGAGAAGCTCTATCAGCTTTTCAACTACCGTTACAACGCCGAGTTGCCCACGGTGATCACCACCTCCGATTCCCTCGAAGAGATGGATCCTCGCATCCGTTCGCGATTGCTGGATGGGAAACTATGTTCGATCTATGCCATCACGGCTCCCAGCTATCATGGCAGCCGTGGAAAGAAAGTAAGGAAGTAAATTTGCAAAAATCCCTTTGGCAGCCAAAGGGATTTTTTGTGACAATCGACAGCTACGGGGTCGACGAATATATATCAATTTTTTGATAAATATCTTGTCAAATACTGGGTTCGCGAGTAGAATGCCGTCGTAAATTAGGCTAAATTAGTCCAATTTACACCAAACTACTCTACGAGGTATTTCATGCTCCCAACCTATCTCCTGTCCCTGCGCGAAGGACTTGAAGCCGCCCTGATTATCGGCATTGTGCTTGGTGCGCTCACCAAGATCCGCCGCAATGACCTCGCCCCCGCCGTCTGGCTGGGTACATGGAGCGCGGTCGGCGTCAGTATCCTGACCGCCGTTTTACTCACCAGCTTCGGCATGTCGCTCGAAGAGGAAGCCGAGCAAATCTTCGAAGGCATTACCATGCTCATCGCGGCCGGCATCCTGACCTGGATGATCTTCTGGATGAGCAAGCAGGCCCGTTTTCTCAAAGGGGAACTCGAAGCCGGCGTGAATAAAGCCGCGGCTTCCACCGGCAAGCGCGCCATGTTCTGGCTGGCTTTTGTTGCCGTGGTTCGTGAAGGTATTGAACTGGCGCTCTTTATCACCGCCGCATTCTTTGCCGGCGATCAAAACCAGTTGACCAGTAACATCATTCAAACATTGGCGGGAACGATCCTCGGATTGGGTACTTCCGTTCTTCTCGGTTGGACCTTATTTGCTACTACGATCCGTCTGGACCTGCGGCGCTTCTTCCAGGTGACAGGCTTCCTGCTCATTCTGTTCGCGGCCGGGCTTGTGGCGCATGGAGTGCATGAGTTCAATGAGGTGGGCTGGATCCCGGCCGTGGTCGAACACGTTTGGGATGTGAACACGATCGTGGATGAGAACTCCGTCGCCGGTCAATTGCTCAAGACCTTGTTTGGCTACAATGGCAATCCCTCCCTGACTGAGATGATCTTCTATTTTGTTTATCTGGCGGTTGTGACGGTTCTGTGGAGGCGCGATACCGCGCCCGCCAAAGCGCCGGCAACGTCGCAGGCGTAATAAATATAGGTGACAGTCACTTTGGAAGTGACTGTCACCTATTTATTTCATAATCAAATACTTCGCCAAAAGCAGCGATCACTGCCTGTTTGACATATTCCATGGTTGGTGGTTCCGGGAACAGATCCGCCAGCGAAACAACCGGTTCGTCCTGCAAACCGCAGGCGATGATGCCCTCCCAGTAATCCATATCCGGATTCACGTTCAAGGCGAAGCCATGCCGTGAGATTCCGCGCGCATCCACTTTGACGCCGATCGCCGCGATCTTGGCAGGTTTCTGGCGATCTTCCGGCTTGCAGCGCGGACAGCGCGAATGGACGTCGGCCTGGATCCATACACCGGTCAAACCGGACCTCTGGCCGGCCGCCAGCCCGAGGCGCGCCAGCGCGCCGATCAGCGTTTTCTCCAGCTTGCGCACATAGCCAACGTAATCGGCATCGGGGATACGAGCGGACTGCGAAGCGTCGCCGTGGCGCCGTGGCGATATCTCCTGGCTTCGAGTTTGCAAAGTCGGGCCCCACGGGGGTGCTTCGCGAAGACTTTGCGTTCCCAACGGCAATAACGGATACCCAACCAACTGCCCTGGCCCATGATACGTGACGTCCCCTCCCCGATCCACCCAGTGGATGGCGATCCCTTTTTCTCTCAGTTGTGATTCGCCCCACAGCAGATTCTCCTGCTTGCCGCGCCGGCCAAACGTGTACACATGCGGATGCTCCAGCAGCAACAGCGTCGGCGGACGCTTTCCCTCGGCAATTTCACGCGCGTACTCGTCCTGCAATTTCCAGGCACGTTCGTATTCAACCAGGCCTAGATCAAGAACTTCAACGGTCATTTCTTGTTCGCTTCCAGCCATTTTGTATAATTCGCCAGCCCATCATACGCGGCGTACTGATAGGAATCCGAGAGAGTGGGATAGTTGTAAACCGCCTCAATAAACGCATCGATCGGACCGCCCACCAGCATCACATGCGTAGCAATATGAATTAGCTCGGAAGCCTGCTCGCCGATAATATGCGCGCCCAGGAGTTTTTTGTCTGTGGGCGAGAAGACCAGTTTGATCATTCCGCTCATATCACCGATGATCTGCCCGCGCGCGTTTTCCTCGTAATAGGCACGCCCGACGAGATAGGGAATATGCTGTGCCTGGCATTCATCTTCCGTCAAACCGACCTCTGAGATCTCAGGGATGGCATAGACGGCCAGAGGCAGGAACGGCGCCAGTTTTTCCTTGTACTCCAGGTTGAACGCGTGCACAACGGCTGCGCGTGCCTGTTCCATCGAGGTGGAAGCCAGGGCCGGGAAGCCGATCACGTCCCCCACGGCATAAACACTGGGAATATTCGTCCGATAGTTTTCGTCGACAAGGATCAACCCACGTTCTCCCAGCTTTATGCCAACTTCCTCCAACCCCAACACCTGCACATTGCTTTGCCGTCCGGCTGCGATCAAGGCAACCTCTGCTTCCAGCTTGTCCCCTTTTTCCAGCGTCAAATGGACGCGATTTCCGCGCCGCTCAATGGCAGCCATGCGATCATCCAAAACAAAATGGATGCCAAGTTTCAAGAGCTGATCCATCAGACGCTGGCCGATTTCCGAATCCACAAATGAGACAATTCGTCCTTTTGGCTCGATCAGCGTCACACGGATGCCGAGCGCCGTGAAAATGGAGGCGTACTCCGTGCCGATCACCCCTCCGCCCACAACTACCATGGACTTCGGCAGGCGCTTCAGATCCAGGATGGAATCGGAGTCGCAGATCAGCTCATGGTCGAATGGAATTTCAGGTGGGTGATGCGGCGAGGAGCCGGTGGCGATCAGGATTGCTTCGCCAGAGATCTCCTTGGCACCCAGCGACGACTTTACGTAGACCGTGTGCGCATCTTGGAGCGACGCTTCCCCGTGCATCAGGGAGATGTTATGTTCATCAATATGTGCCGCGACCAGCCTGCGTTCCTTTTTAACAACGGTTCGCTCGCGATACATAAAGTCTTTAATGGTCAGGTTTTCTTTGAGAGAATAGTCGATGCCATACAAGCCGCGCTGCCGCAAGCCGGAAAAATATAGCGCAGATTCACGCAAGGTCTTCGATGGGATGGTCCCGGTATTGATCCCCGCGCCGCCCAGGAAAGGGGCGCGCTCGATCAGCGCGACTCGCTTTCCATACTGAGCGGCTTTTGCAGCACCCTTTTCCCCCGCTGGCCCGGCGCCAATGACGATCAGATCATACTTTTCTGTCAAAACCCTTTATTCAAACACTCTTCTAAATAAATCGGATTCCAGCAAATTGCTGGGATCGCAGCGTTTCTTGAGTTCCTTGAACTTCAGGATCGTTTCTTCGCCCAGGAATGCGCGCGCGGCTTCAGCCGAAGTTTCACTATTCTTCGCAAAATAGAAGCGTCCGCCGGCTTTCAGCACCATGCGATCGAACTCCTGCAGCATCTGACTTAATTTGGCACGCGTGCCATCTGTCACTTTGAAATCCATCGCCAGCGAGAAGCCATCCAGCGCATGGGTCAACAGGAATTTATCAGGGCGGTGACGCTTCGTGACGCCCAAGTAGGAGGGCAAACGGTTGCGGTGCGATAATGCGATCATCGCGCGCCAGGTCTCCTCCGCGGTTTCCTTCGGCAGGAACGATTGATACTGGATCAACCCGCCGCGCCCGTAGGCAAGTTCCCAGTTCGGGACGTAATCGAGCAAAAAATGGAACGCGGCATGGGACTGCCTGAATGTATGTGTACGAAGTGAAGCAACATATTTTGCAGTATTGACTCCCCACACGCCGATGTTGATCATGAACGGGCTCATAAAGTAGTGCAATAGGGATTTTGGAAATACGCCGAAAATGCGCGGTGGAAGAGTCTGGTTTTCGAGGCGCATCGTTTCCTGCGCGTTCGGATCTTCGACTTCCTTGAGATTGTTCGAGGCGTGGATCTGTCCGCGCCCAATATTCTTCCCGCCTGCCGTAGTATCCATCCAGCCAACCACATAATCATGCGTGGGAGCGTTATCGAGCAGGGCCCGCAGATGCTGGTTAAGATTGTGCACGGGAAATGCATCCACAGACATCAGCCCCGAATGGATGCGTTTCATCTTCATCGTGATGGACGTGAAAATGCCAAGCATCCCCAGTCCGCTGATCATCGCGTAGAACAAATCCGCGTTCTTTTCGGGTGTGCAGGTGATCTGCTCACCCGTTGGCAGCATCGCGGTGAACTCCAGCACATGCTCGCCAATCGGCCCTTTTTGAAAATTATTTTTGCCATGGATATTCGCAGCAAGACAGCCACCGAGCGTGGTCTTCATCGTGCCTGAGACCACGGGCGGCCACCAGCCACTCGGCTCGACGCGCTGCCACAATTGTTCCAGGGTGACACCCGGCTCGCAGCGCACCAGGCCGGAAGCCGGATCCCATTCGAGGATCTGATTCATGGCTGACAGGTCGAGTAGGATGCCACCACCGTTCAGCGCCGCGTCATTGTAGCTTTTCCCGGCCCCGCGCGCAGTGACACTGAGTCCCATTTTCTCGGCAAGGCAAAAGACCTCAAAAATTTCTTCGGCACGAGTGGGGTGGAAACGATAGGAGGGCGCACGGAGAGAGTGGCCGAAATTTTCAAGTTGGGTAAAACTGTTGAGAGAGAGAGTTGTGTTTGCTTCCATGTGAATAACCTTTCGCCGCCTTGCTAAAGGTGGACGGCGATCTGAGCAGATTAGAATGATAACCTTCGAAAGATGAAAGACGGAGTATGTTGAATAGCCAGCATGATCCAGCGCCAGATCGGAGGCGTGTAAACCACCTGCCTGCGTTTTTGCATGGCTTTCCAGATATCGTCCACGGCTTTTTCGGTCGTGATCATGAACGGCGTCGGTCCCTGTGCAGCTTGGATCATCGCCGTTTCGACAAAACCGGGTTTGACGGTCAGCACATTGACGCCGTGACGGGTGAGACGGTTGCGTAGCGCTTCGAGATAAGTGGACAGCCCGGCCTTCGAGGTATTATAGCCGGGGTTGCCTACCCGGCCGCGGTCACCCGCAACGGAACTGATGCCGACAATTTGGCCCGCTTTCGCAGATTGAAACATCTCACCGACGCGACTCAACCAAGCCATCGCACCAATCAAATTGATCTCGACCATCCTACGGTCATTCTCAAAGTTGTATTTATCGATCCCGCCAGGCGGATAGTTTACACCAGCGACAAACACAACCAGATCCAGACCGCCAAGATCGGCAACAATTCTGCGTAGAAGTTCCGGGGCCTTTTCATAGTCAGCCACATCGTGAACATAGGCTCGGGCACAATATTCACCGGTTTTCCGGTTGATCTGTTCACAGATCACTTCGAGTTTTTCCTGGCGGCGCGCCAGCAGTGCAAGGGTATAGCCTTCGTGAGCCAGGCGCTGCGCTAACGCCGCGCCGATTCCGTCAGATGCACCGATGATGATCCCGCGTCGGCGTGGATTCAGCGGTGTGGCGGCGACAGGTTTAGGGTAGTTTGACACAATGTCCTCCGATCACGGGTCAGCAGATTCTAACATATCCTTCCAGCCTCTCTCTCCTGACGCCTCACTCGCTTGGGATTTATATCGTCCTGGACAACAGGGGCTGTAATGTGGGTGCAATCATCCATTGTGATAGACTCGTTATAATCGAAGTATCCCGGTAGGAAAAAAGAGCCAATTAAAGTTTTATCGAATCGTGATTAAATACATGGTTACAAACAAGCATGGGCGATCTCAGATCAAGAATTCTCACAGAGGCACGCAATATTCTGGAACGAGAGGGTGGGACTCACAGCGAGAGGGAATCGCTTGTTAAATTGCTGGATATTCTGACCGCTGCTTCGGAAAAATTATCTCCGGCCGATAACAGCAGTATGGAAGCCATTGCGCGTGAGTTGATCAGCCACAGGTCATTGCTTGCCATGCTCAAACAGCAGACCGACGAACTGGATGCATTAAAGAAACTGAGCATCAACCTCACATCCAGTCTCGACCTTCCGGATGTCTTGGACGCCGTAGCAACCGAGGCAATGCGTCTGATAGAAAACACGCGCGATGTGAATATTTTTCTTTATAAGAACCATAAACTTTCCTTTGGGGCTGCCCTGGGCGCGGATGGCACCCGCAACAGACCCTGGGCGAAGCCCAGATCAAATGGCTTGACTTACACCGTGGCACGCGAGGGTGAAACAGTCATTGTCGAGGATATGCAGATTCATCCACTGTTCCAGAATGTGCCCCTGCATTGGGCTGGATCGATCATTGGCATCCCTTTAAAGGTGGGCGAGATCGTTGTGGGTGTGATGAATTTGTCACGCTCCACAGTCGGGGGGTTTTCGTCTTCCGAATTGCGGTTGCTCAGCCTGCTTTCCGATCAGGCTGCTGTGGCAATTTCCAATGCCAGCCTGCATCAAATGATCAGCCGTCAGGCCTACAGCGACACTTTGACCGGCTTGCCCAATCGCCGCGCCCTGGATGAAAGACTCGAGGAGGAGGTTCTTTCGGCGCGTAGAAGTAATTATTCCTTTGCAGTGATCATGATGGATCTCGATGGCTTCAAAGCCGTGAATGATACCTACGGCCATGCCGTGGGAGATGAGGTCCTGCGGCTGGTTTTCAGCCAAATGGCGCGTGGGGTGCGCACCACGGATTTTCTGGCGCGCTATGGCGGGGACGAGTTGACCCTGATCCTGAGCCAGACAGAGTTGTCGTCAGCTGAGATCGTCTCCGAAAAGATCATCGAGGGGATGAAAAAACTCAAATACAGGCTGCCCGATGGCAGAAGACTCAAACTTGGTATCTCCGGCGGGATGGCTTTATTTCCCGTCCACGCCCACAGTGGACCCGACCTCCTGCGGGCGGCCGATGCGGCACTGTATCGCGCCAAGAAATATCACCGGGGGACATTTCAAACTGCACATGGAATCACCGGTCCGCTTTCAGTGTATCAAATCGGGCATGAATAAAGCATCCGATTGATTTTGCGGGGGTTATATTTCGAGGAGAACTCATCATGCAGCGCAAAGTCAAAATTATCCTAAACCCCATGGCAGATATGGGCAATGCCTGGCGCATTGCACGTGACCTGCGTTCGATCACGGAACGACACGGCAACGTCGATTGGACCGGAACAGTTTACCCCGGTCACGCAATCGAGCTGGCGAAACAGGCTGGAGAGCAGGGTTACGAAAAAGTCATTGCCATGGGTGGAGATGGAACTGTCCATGAAGTGATCAACGGATTTATGAAAGTCCGTGAAAGGAGACGGCCTGTTCTTGGCGTGGTCCCGGCGGGCTCGGGCAACGATTTTTCGCACGCGATCGGTGCCTCCAGGAACCCAACAGAAGCGCTCTTCCGTGCGCTGGATGGTGAACCCTCCCCAGTAGACCTTGGCCTGCTGACCGACGAACAGAATGAAAAAAAAGAATATTTCGATAATACCGTTGGTATCGGCTTTGATACGGTCGTTACCATTCGCTCACACAAACTCCCGGTTCTGCGCGGTTTTCTCATCTATCTTACCGCGGTCATTCAAACCATCCTGCTTAACCACAACTCCATGACGATGCAGATCGAAACGGAGGATCAAAAATGGCAGCAGAGCAACTTGCTGCTCACCATGTGCAATGGCCCGCGTGAAGGCGGCGGCTTCATGCTCGCGCCGGAAGCAAAAGTGGACGATGGCATTTTGCATTATGCAATGATCAAGAGCGTCAGCCGCCTGATGATGTTTCGACTAATCCCCGAGGTGATGAAGGGCACGCACGGCCGGTTCAAAGAGGTAACGATGGGCTCCTGCAAAAAGATGAGTGTCGTCGCTGACCGCCCCATGTACATCCATACCGATGGCGAAATCTATTCGGGCTTCGGCACAGATGTTCGCAAAGTGGCTTTTGAAGTGTTGCCCAATGCGCTCAAAGTGGTCCGAGGTTAATCATCCCCTGCTTTCCACTTTCTATTTTAGAATATAGAAAGCGGAAAGTAAAACATGCCAGATTTATTTGACTCCCTCCTCAAACAAGATATCGGACATTTGCACATTATTGCGGAGCTCTGGGGACTTGAACTTAAAGCGATTGATGCAGACGCGGCGCGGGAGGAACTATCCGCTTCGCTCCTCGAACCGGAGCTGCTCACCGAGTTGATCGCCTCCCTCTCCCCTGAAGCGGATTCCGCCATCAGCGCCCTCGTCAACTCGGGCGGACGCATCCCCTGGCCCACCTTCACACGCAAGTATGGCGACATCCGTGAGGCCGGCGCGGGTAAACGCGACCGCGAGAAACTTTATCTCAAACCGACTTCCACTGCTGAGATCTTGTATTATCGCGGGCTTCTGGCGCGCGCATTTTTCGATACCCAAAAAGGACCCCAGGAGTTCGCTTACATCCCGGATGACCTGCTGCCTCTTTTGGATCATGAAGAGAGCGACGCCCATCAAGATATGCAGGCAGAAAGCAAGCCTACCGAGCCATTGGGACGTGCGGCCTCTCCCGGCGAAAAGGGAAAAGAAGTTCCAGCCAACGACCTGATCCTGGATGACGCAACAACGTTGCTGGCAGCCTTACGCCTGGGCATCGAGCCTCCTGAAACAAAGATACCGGTCAAGGTCATCCAGACCTTGCTTCGATCGGCAAAGCTCATTAAAGGATCTGCGCCGCAGCCGGAACCCGTCAAAGCGTTTCTGGAGGCGCCACGCGCGGAAGCATTGGCTGCCCTCCAAAACGCCTGGCTCGAGAGCGACTCCTTCAACGAGTTGCGCCTCATGCCAGGGATCATCTGCGAAGGCGAATGGAAAAACCAGCCACAGGAAACCAGAGAGTTCCTGTTGAATCTGTTGGATGCCATCCCGGAGGGCAAATGGTGGAGTCTGAACGCCTTCGTCCGCGACCTCAAACAAAAATATGCGGACTTCCAACGCCCCGCAGGCGACTATGATTCCTGGTTCATCAAACGCGCCTCCGATGGTCAGTATCTGCGCGGCTTCGCCTCCTGGGACCAGGTGGATGGCACGCTCATCAAACATTTCATTACGAGCATTTTGCACTGGCTCGGGCAAGTTGACTTGTGCGTCGCAGAAGGTGCCGCCGAACCAACTTCTTTCCGTATTATCAATTCAGATTCTCATGCTATCAGCAAAGAAGATAAGAAAGTACATATTTCATCGCAAGGGTTGATTTCCATCCCTCGGCTTGCGCCCCGGGTGGTACGTTATCAGGTTTCAAGATTCTGCGAATGGAGCGATCCAAAGGACGACGTTTACCGCTATCATATTTCCACAAACTCGTTGACCAGAGCCAAAGAGCAGGGGCTGAAAGCCGAACATCTGCTGACATTGCTGGCAAAACATTCTGATGCCGGAGCGCCGCCCTCGTTGGTCAAAGCTCTCAAACGCTGGGAAGTTAACGGGACCGAAGCGCGGGTGCAGACCCAGGTCATTTTAAAGGTAAGCAAGCCTGAGGTACTGGAAGAGATGCGTAAATCAAAAGCGGCGAAATTCCTGGGCGAGGTATTAAGCCCCACAACGGTGATCGTCAAAGGTGGAGCCATCCAAAAAGTGATGGAAGCGCTGACCGAGTTGGGTCTGCTTACCGAGGTTGAAAATCAAAAGGATTGAACGGTTGTCATCGCTACATTGTGACAATCGTTTTTTTGTAAGATGGCTATAATAATCAGAGCAAGCTCAAAAAGGGTTTATTATGCTTTTCAAATTAGAGCACAACAGAAATTACGCATATTTATTCTTTGTAATAATTGGCTTGACACTCTTCTCCTGGTTGACTATTGGAGAGAAATTAAGTGGGATTATGTTCTTTTTGAGTTTTTATTATTTGGGTATTCTACAACTTCAATCCGGTCTCGTGCTTAATAGATCATGGACTGCTAAATATAAAAAAGAAGAACATCCTTTCATGTTTTGGATAGCAATTATTTTGTCTTTTGCAATGGGAACTCTTGGTTTAATAGCAGTTTTGTCTAGTTTCTTCTAGTCAGATTTGCATGAAAAGATCATAGAAATCTTGCAATGAAGAAATGCCGAAATAATTTTGCACATTGAATAAGGAGACTTTCATGTCCAAACTCGATTGGCTTAATCAGGAAATTGACGGCTTGAAAGAACAGGGCTTGTACAACCGCATCCGCACGATCGGCTCGGCGCAGGGCGCCTGGCTGACCGTGGACGGGAAGAACGTGCTCAACTTCTGCTCGAACAATTATCTTGGCCTGGCAAACCATCCGAAAATCGTCGAAGCTGCAAAGGAAGCTACGAAGAAATATGGCGTGGGTCCTGCCGCGGTACGTTCGATTGCGGGCACCATGGATTTGCATGTCCAACTCGAAGAACGTCTCGCAAAATTCAAAGGCGCGGAGGATGTCATCACCTTCCAATCGGGTTTCGCTGCCAATCTCGGAACCATCTCTGCGCTCGTGGGCAAGGAGGATGTGATTTTTTCAGATCGACTCAATCACGCCTCGATCATTGATGGATCCCGGCTCTCGGGCGCGAAGATCGTTCCCTATGAACATAACGACCCGGGTGCGCTGGAGGACGCGATCAAGGAACACGCTTCGAACTTCCGCCGCGCCTTGATCGTCACCGACGGCGTTTTCAGCATGGACGGCGACATCGCCCCCCTCCCCGACCTGGTGGAGGTCGCGAAAAAGTACGATATCCTCTTCATGGTGGACGACGCGCACGGCGAAGGCGTTTTGGGCAAAGGCGGGCGCGGCATCGTGGATCACTTTGGCTTGCACGGCACAGTGGATATCGAGGTCGGCACGATGTCGAAGGCCTTCGGCGTGGTCGGCG
>Ga0105104_10003299_pt1 | contig 11559 bp, 4 predicted proteins | sample PPLLaktember2015_3_FD_87034 | JGI IMG/M metagenome (GOLD analysis project Ga0105104, IMG submission 87034) | Freshwater sediment microbial communities from Prairie Pothole Lake near Jamestown, North Dakota, USA - PPLs Lake P7 Core (6) Depth... | ecosystem: Environmental > Aquatic > Freshwater >...
CCAGCAAATTCTGGCCCAGCCGGCCCTGGTCGAGCGCATCCGTTCCAAATACCGCCAGAAAAATACCACCGGTTATTCGCTGAACGCTTTCATCGATTATGAAGAGCCTCAAGAAATATTGGCTCACCTGATGGTAGGCTCTGAAGGCACCCTGGGATTTATCTCCGAGGTCGTGCTGAAGACCCTGCCCAGCTACCCGCTCAAATATACCGGCCTGCTTCTGTTTGCCACCGTCCAGGCGGCTGCCAAAGCAGTCTTCCCCCTGGCCGATTCGGGCGCCCGGGCGATCGAGTTCATGGACCGGGCGGCCTTGCGCTCGGTGGAAGATGAGCCTGGGATTGCAGCCTTACTGCAAGCGCTGCCTGAAGGGGCAGCGGGTTTGCTGGTGGAATACCAGGGGACCACACCCACAGAGATGGAAGTTTACCGGTCCGCTGCTGAGGCGGCCTGCCTTTCATTACAGCTGCTCCGCCCCGCCTCTTTTACCGCCGACCCGCTCCAGCAGGCCGGTTTGTGGAAGATACGCAAAGGACTATATCCCTCGATTGGCGGTATGCGCCGCCCAGGGACCACCGTCCTGATCGAAGATGTTACCTTTGCGGTCGAGCAGCTGGCCGAGGCCACCACCGATCTGCAGGCGCTGTTTGTCAAGCACCATTACTCCGAGGCAATTATCTTCGGACATGCCAGGGATGGCAACCTGCACTTTGTCCTTACTCCTTCTTTTAGCAGCGAGGCTTCAATTCGCCAGTATGCCGACTTTATGGACGATGTGGTCGCGCTGGTGGTGCACAAGTACCACGGGGCCCTCAAGGCTGAACATGGCACCGGGCGCAACGTCGCTCCTTTCGTAGAGACTGAATGGGGGAGGGAAGCCTACCAGGTCATGCAGCGGCTCAAGACCCTGGTCGATCCAGAAAACCTGCTAAATCCGGGGGTGATCATTAATTCCGACCCGCGCGCCCACTTGAAAGATTTAAAACCCTGGCCTATCGTCGAAGAGGAAGTCAACAAGTGCATCGAGTGTGGTTTTTGCGAGCCGAAGTGTCCCAGTCGTGACCTGACCCTTTCTCCCCGCCAGCGCATCGTGGTCCGGCGTGAGATTGCCCGCCTGACCGCGAGCGGAGAAGCCCCGGCGACCCTGCTGAGTTTGCTGCGGGATTACCAGTACAGCGGGCTGGATACCTGCGCGGTCGACGGCTACTGCGCGATTGCCTGCCCGGTGCATATCAATACCGGCTTGCTGGTCAAGCGCATGCGCGCCGAGCAAATCTCTCCCCGGGGAAACTCGGCAGCGGTGTTTGTAGTTCGCCACTTTAAACATATCGAAGGCGATTTGCGCCTGGCGGTTGGCCTGGGGCACATCGCGGAGCGCGTCATCGGGATTAAAGGCGTCATTGGGGTTTCCAGGCTGGGCGAAAAAGTTTTCCGCACAGCGCTGCCCAAGTGGAGTGCGGTGGTACCCAGGGCAAACTTCAAGCCTCTGCCCAAAACCGATCGCTCCAGCGCGGAGATTGTCTATTTCCCATCTTGTATTGTCCGCGTGATGGGCAGCGGCCCAGAAAAGGGCGATGCCACCCTTGTGGAAATCTTCCAGACTCTTGGCCAACGGGCGGGCATCCAGCTCTGGATCCCGGAAGACAGCCCGGGTAACTGCTGCGGCATGCCGTTCAGCTCCAAGGGATACCTCTCCGCGTTTGGCGATACGCTGCACCGCACCGTCTCTCGCTTTTGGGACTGGTCCGAAGGCGGGCGCAGGCCGCTCGTGATCGATTCAAGTTCCTGCGCATACACCCTCCTGACCAGCCAGGAGGCTCTGTCACCGCAGGACTGCGAAAAATGGGGGCAGATGAAACTTTTGGACCCGCTGGAGTTCGCCTACCAGTACCTTCTGCCGCGTCTCAGCCTGCACAAACTGGATACCGCGGTGGTCCTCCATCCCAACTGCAGCGCGGTCAAGTCAGGGCTTCAGGAGCAGATGCTATCCGTGGCCAGGGCCTGCGCCGTCTCTGTGACCGTCCCGGATCATCTGAAGTGCTGCGGGTTCGCCGGGGACCGTGGATTGTTATTTCCCGAGCTGACCGAATCTGCCTCAAGCCTGGAAGCTGAAGAGGTGCTGCAAAAAGAGTATGCCGGATACTATTCCAGCAACCTGACCTGTGAGATGGGCATGCGCCAGGCCACTGGCAAGCCCTACCGCTCGATCCTCTACCTGCTCGAAGAAGCCAGCCGCTGATTCGACCGCTGAGGGGATATTTAGTGAAACCGGAGAGATAATCTTATGCGCACATGGATCTACGGCGGTAGGATCATTACCCCCGCACACACCATCGATGATTCGGTCTTGATCATCGAAAATGGCAAGATATCGGCTATTGAAGCCCGCCGCCAGGTGGCGACCCAACCGCCCGAGACCGAGCTGATCGATGCGGAAGGCCTGCTGGTTCTCCCCGGACTGATTGACATCCACGTTCACGGTGGGGCCGGCAGCGATACCATGGATGCCACTCCCCAGTCTCTCGCGCAGATGTCCACGTTTTTTTTGCAGCATGGGGTGACTGCCTATCTCCCCACCACAATTACCCACCAGGGCGAAGCGATCGACCGCGCACTTGAAAACGTCTCGAGCAGCCCTGTGAATACAGGCGGCGCGCAGCCGCTTGGCTTGCATATGGAAGGCCCCTACCTCAACCGGGCCAACCGCGGCGCGCAGCCACCGGGTTGGCTGCGCGACCCGGACCCGGCCGAGTACTGCCGCTGGCTCGACACGGGCGTGGTGCGCTCGGTCACCCTTGCCCCGGAGCTGCCCGGCGCGCTCGAGTTCATCCAGGAGGGTGCGCGCAGGGGGGTGCGCTTTTCGGCCGGCCATACCGCAGCCACCTTTGCGCAGATGCAGCAAGCCGCAGATGTTGGCCTGAGCCTGACCACCCACACCTTTAACGGCATGCCCGGTCTGCACCACCGCGAGCCGGGCGTCGTTGGGGCGGCGCTGACCGACGAGCGGATCTACTGCGAGGTCATCGCCGACGGGATCCACGTTCACCCGGCGGTTCTGCGCCTGCTGGTGCGCGCCAAAGGCGTGGAGCGAGTCGTCCTGGTTACCGATGCCATGCGCGCCGCGGGTCTTGCCGACGGCGAGTACGACCTGGGCGGCCAGATCGTCAGCGTGCGCGCGGGTGTGGCGCGGACTGCCACCGGCGAGCTGGCCGGGAGCACGCTGACCCTCGACAGCGCCGTGCGGAACATCCAAAGGTTTGACGGGGTAACCCTCAATCAGGCCGTTGCCATGGCCACCGCCACCCCCGCGGCTGCCCTGGGTCTCTCCGGCCGCAAAGGCGCCATCCAGCCGGGGGCAGATGCCGACATCCTCCTGGTTGATTCCAACCTGAACGTCAAGGCCGTCCTGCTGGGCGGCAAACGGATAACCATTCAATAACGGGTAAAAGCAGAAGAATTGGGTTGGGGAGTTATTGGGGATTAGGAAGACTCGATCAGACCAATCATATTATTCGGGTAAAATTGATAGGAATAATTGTTACGCGTGTTGCCTTGGATAGGTACGACCGGAGATAAGCTGTGCCAGCAAAACGGACACTCGAAGAAGAATGGTATCAAATGCTCACCCAAGGGGAGAATGTCCCACACCATCTCCGTCGCCTCATGGCCCTGCTGCCTTCAAGTCCCCGCTGCAAGATGTGCAACTCGCCTTTCCAGGGTTGGGGGGGATTCATCATGCATTTGATGGGAAAAGATCAATCGCGATTCAATCCTCGTTACTGCGAACCCTGCGAACGATTTGAACATCCTGGTGGTGCAGAAGTGGTTCTAACAATGCTCTTTGCCGATGTGCGAGGTTCAACAACCCTGGCTGCAAATATGAGCGCGCTTGAGTTTAGTAAGCTGATCAACCGTTTTTATATAGCCGCAACAGATGTCCTGGTAAAGAGCGATGCGATGGTAGACCGGTTAATTGGGGATGAGGTGGTTGGCTTATTTATTCCGGGAATCGCTGGTCCGAGACATTCCCACAGGGCGATCCAGGCAGCTGAAAGTCTACTTCACCTCACTGGTCACGCTGATCCCCAGGGACCCTGGGTTCCCTTGGGAATCGGAGTCCATACAGGGTTAGCCTTTGTAGGCGTTGTGGGCGGCAGCGAGAGCCGCCCCACGGATTTCACTGCCTTAGGCGACAATGTCAATATTGCGGCACGTCTGGCCTCGCAGGCTGGCGTGGGTGAGATTCTTATCAGTGACGCGGCATACACAGCCGCCAGTCTCGATTTGGGGAACCTGGAACACCAACAGCTTGAGCTGAAGGGTAAGAATGAACCGATTGGCGTTTGGGTGTTACGCTCTCAGCAGGCGGACCTTACGCCATAAAGCCATACCACCAATTAGCTCCTTGAGATCAAGAAATTATGCGCTGCGTGAATCAAGCGATTCTATTTGTTGAAATTTTGTGAATTTCACAAATAGGTGTATATTTGCAATAGCACTCCTTTTGGAAAATAATTTTAATATTTCTATTCCCCAACCATTCACATTAGCGTTGCGATAAACGGAAAGTATTCTGAAGCCGTACAAACTTATCCAGGAAACCGGGGTGGGATAAACTGGGTTTACACCGAACATAATAACAACAATATTCATCGAGGGATTTATGCGGCCTTCCGGACTTCGAATTGCGAGGCTAACGGTTTTCCTTGTCTATCTTGCCACGCTTTCCTCACCTGTTTATGCGCAGATTCCCGGCCCGGAACTGGCCTATCAAGAAGATTTTGAGGATGGGCAAGCGCAAGGTTGGGATCTCGAAAAAGGGTGGGAAATCCTTCAGGACGAGGGAAACCAGGTTCTCGCCGGCCAGGGACACGTTTGGGCAAACTCCAATGTCGGTTATGACGATTATCGATTGTCCTTCCGGTTAAAAGTTCTGCATGGGACAGTCCATCTGGTATATCATCTGAATGCCACGGGACGATATTTTATCGGGTTCCAGGCGGAAGGTTCCTATTTGCACAAGCAGCTCTGGCCCGATTCTTTTCAACATGACCTGGCGAACAGCGGTCATTCTCACGAACCCGCAACGTGGCACCAGATAGAGATCAGCAGCCAAAGCGACACCATCCAATTCAAGGTGGATGGCAACCCGGAATGGAGCTACATCGACCCCGAGCCCTTACTGGAGGGCAGTTTTGCTTTCGAAGCCCTGGATGATTCGCTCGTCTACGTTGACGACATTTCCGTCGAGCTGGCGCCAACCTCCGCCTATCTCCCGGCTCCAGGGACAACGCTCGCCGGGTCCCTGAGCTGGGTACGCACGGGCGGTCCATTGGGAGGGCTGGGATACGATGTGCGCATGCAGCCCGCTCATCCGGATCAGATGTTCGTCACGGACGCCAATGCCGGCATCTTTATCAGCAGCGACGGTGGAGAAAATTGGACGCTATCCAACGAAGGGATTACGACGCGCGCAGGCCAGACCGGCGATATCATCCCAATTTTCTGCCTGACCATCGATCCCACCCATCCAAACGTGGTTTGGGCCGGAACGCAGGACGCCCGCGGCATTTTCAAATCACAGGACGGTGGTCAAACCTGGGAGAAAAGGGATACCGGCATACTCGAAAGCCAGGGGATCACCTTTCGCGGTTTCAGCGTCGACCCAACGAATCCGGATATCGTCTACGCGGCGGCGGAAATCTCATCCTACGTCTGGAATAACGGCCAGGAAAAACAAGGACGCGAGTTCGACATGACCGCGGGAGTGGTTTATAAGACCATCGATGGGGGTCTGAGCTGGACGGCTATCTGGCGCGGAGATAACCTGGCGCGCTACATCTGGATCGACCCGCGGGATACGAACGTATTGTACGTCTCAACGGGTATCTTCGATCGTGAAGCAAAAAATTCAGACCCGCTAACGGGAGACCCGGGCGGCGAAGGCGTCCTCAAATCCACGGACGGCGGAGATACCTGGGCGCACGTAAACAACGGGATCAACAATCTTTACGTTGGCTCGCTGTTCATGCACCCCACCAACCCGGATATCCTGTTGGCCGCCACGGGCAACAACCAGTATCCCCAAAACAGCGGCGTCTATCTCACAGTCGATGGGGGCGCGAATTGGAAGCACGTCCTGTCTGGTGAAAACATTGAATCCGTTGAAATTGCCTCCAGCAACCCGTCCATCGCTTACGCTGCCAGCGCCGATTCGGTGTACCAGAGCGGCGACGGCGGTTTGACCTGGAAGCTGGTTGCAGGTGGAGGTGAGGAAAGCTGGGGACCTCCGGGCGTGCGCGCTGGATTCCCTATTGACTTGCAGGTCGACCCACGCAACCCAGACCGCATATTTGCAAACGCCTACGGCGGCGGCAATTTCGTGTCAGAAGATGGCGGGAAAACGTGGGCGGATGCCAGCCGTGGATATACTGGCGCGCAGGTGCGCGCTATTGCCGTAGATCCCAGCCAACCGGCGCGTGTGATTGCCGCGGCGCGCAGCGGTCTCTTCATCAGCCACGACGGCGGCTCGAACTGGGAAGGATTGAGTTATCCGCCGGTTGCCATTATGGAATGGAACGCCATTGCTGTGGATCCTTCGGACCCACAACACCTGGTCGCCGGAACGAATTGGGGGAACAGCCTGGCGAACAGTAATCATGGTGGTTCCCGATGGGACAGGGTATTCGACCTGGCTGGCCAACGGGTTGGTTGGAAAGCGCTCGTGTTCGCGCCGTCTGACCCTACGAAAGTATATGCGGGTACTGCGGGCTTTTATTCAGCCGGGTCGTTCGATGAGAACCGGCCTGGGAGGGGGATTTACGTCTCGCGGGATCGTGGTAGAACCTGGTCCCCGGTAAACGATCAGCTATCCCAGGATGCTTTCGTAAACGCCCTGGCCGTCGATCCACACAACCCCGACCTTGTATATGCGGCGACGGCCAATCGTGGTTTGCTGAAAACAACCGATGGCGGGCAGAGCTGGCGGGGAGTGCAGGGCGGTCTCCCGGAGGATTCGGCTTCGGCGGTTGCCATCAACCCTGGCGATCCGAACGTCATTTTTGCCGGTTTCGACCGCAAGTCGTTGTACGTCAGCAGCGACGGAGGGGTAACCTGGGAGGCATCCGTCCGCGGAATGATGGCGGAAGCCAGTCCTTCCGCGATCGTCTTCGACCCGGCAGACCCACAAGATACGGTTTACGTGGCCGATCGGTCAAACGGGGTTTTTCGTTCGACCGATGCCGGCAAAACCTGGCAGATCATCAACACAGGATTATCGATGCGCGCCATCAACGCGCTGGCCATCTCGGCAGACGGCGTGCACCTGTATGCAGCCTCCGAAGGCGGCGGGGTCTTCCGCCTGGACCTGAACGGAGAGCCGCCAACCTCTGAAATGAGTAACACACGGTCACCGCAGCAAAACATCCTCCCAACATCCACAACCGCGGTCTCGAATCCAGTTCAACCCACACCAGCGCCAGAACCCAAAACCCCTACCGGTCTTCCCTGTGGGAGCGCTGTAATTCTGCCGATGATCGTTCTCGGCCTGTCCCGGGTTTGGCGCAGGAGCTCTCTGTGAGGAAACTCTCCGCTCATTCCCTCGTGCCGGTCGCAATCCTGTTTGTGGCTGGGTTGGCTATAGGGTTGGTCTACTTATTCTCTCCGCACTTGCCTTTGACAGTTTCAGAAGCCGGCAAAACTGGCGCTTTACTCCAAACTCCTTCTCTCATCTCGCCGGACAGTATTAGCGGGATCGTGGTGGACTCTGAGGGCAGCCCGATCGCCGGAGCCAGGGTGCGCGTCAAGACAACAGAGCTGTCAAGCGTGACCGACGCCAACGGGTTTTTCCTCCTGGACAACCTGGCGCCAGGCAGAGCTGTAATCCTGACGGCCTGGGCTGAAGGGTTCTTCATTGGCGGGGGTGAGAAAGCCTACTTGCCTGGGACAGACAATGTTAAGCTAACCATCACCGCTCATGCCGCAGTGGATCATCCAGATTACCAGTGGCTGAGCGCTTTTTCTACGGCCGGGTATGCTGGTTCTGGCGAGGACGGCAACTGCCAGAACTGCCATGCCGGCCCGGAATACCAGGAAGCGAGTTTACCGTTTCCCGAATGGCTGGGGGACGCACATGCGCTCTCGGCACAGAACACGCGCTTTCTTTCCATGTATCTCGGAACGGATCTGCAAGGCAATCAAAGCCCGGAAACCACCTATTTTTCAAACCGAGATTATGGACGGACTCCCCTTCGCCCAGACCCTGACAAACCATATTATGGCCCCGGCTACAAGCTGGATTTCCCGGATACCGCCGGCAACTGCGCTGCCTGTCATGCCCCTGCTGCCGCAGTCGATTCAGCCTATGGCGTGGATCCAACCACGGTGAATGGGGTTGGCCAGGAGGGCGTTACCTGTGACTTTTGCCATAAAGTGTGGGACGCGCGCCTGGATCCGCTATCCGGCCGGCCGTATGCGAACATGCCCGGCGTGCTGTCTTTTGAATTCCGCCGCCCGCCGCAAGGCCACCAGTTCTTTGCGGGACCCTACGATGACGTGGCTCCCGGTGAAGATACCTACACGCCCATTCAGCAAGAAAGCCGGTTTTGCGCCGCCTGCCATTATGGGATTTTCTGGGATACGCTGGTCTACAATTCCTTTGGGGAATGGCTGGAGAGCCCGTACAGCGACACCGAACGGGCAGAAGCAGCCGGGTTAGCGTCGGCGAAGACCTGCCAGGACTGCCACATGCCCGCCGGGGAAAGCCACCTGATCGCCGCTTCGGAGAAAGGTGGACTCCCGCGCGACCCGGATACCATCTACAGCCACCGTATGCCGGGAGCCTCGGACGAGACCCTGCTCCAAAATACTGTCACGCTCACAACCGATGCCCGTCGCGAAGAAGAAAAACTGATCGTTGACGTTACTATACGTAACGATCAGGCCGGTCACCACGTTCCGACGGATTCTCCATTACGCCAGATGATCTTGCTGGTGAAGGCAGAGGACGATGAGGGACAGGCGCTTGAGTTTCTGGAAGGCCCGACCGTTCCGGATTGGGGCGGCGACCGCAGGGAGGGCGATCCGGGAGATGGTTATTACGCGGGCCTGCCTGGTAAGGGATATGCCAAAATCCTCGAGGAGTTATGGACCGAGATTTCACCCAGCGGCGCGTACTGGAACCCGACCCGCATCCTCAGCGACAACCGCATTCCCGCTTTGGGCGCAGACAGCAGCGCTTACATCTTCACCGCGCCCGAAACGGGCGAAGCCACCGTCGAAATCACCTTGCTCTTCCGGCGCGCCTTCAAGGAGCTGATGGATCAAAAAGGCTGGGACGTGCCCGACATCGTGATGGAGAGCCTGGTTATCCGGGTTCCATAGGGTTGGACGGGATGCGGATGAGCGCTGAATGGCGTAGGGAATCAGATAGGGTTGGCCAAGTTTAGCCTCTGGTCCGCTTTTCGCAGAACGATCGAAGAAAACTTTCGCCAACGATCACCTGGAGATACGAGCAACTATGAAAAAATTTGCGGTCCCTGTTTTTATACTCGTCTTTGTTCTGATCTTTGCCATCCCTCCCCAGGTGATTGCCCAACCTGCGCCGCAACAACTATTATTTACGGACGATTTCGAGAAAGGGTTGGTGCCGCCCTGGGATTGGGAAGATGGGTGGAAAGTAGACCAAATTGAAGAGAACCATGTTTTACACGGCGCAGGCCATATCTGGGCACGCCTGATACCCGTTGAGGAGCTGGGTACCATCGAAAGCTTCGAATCCAGGGTCAACTTGCTGAAAGGCTCCATCCATATCAATTACCGGACCAGCATGTCGGGCAGCCGGTACTTTGTCAGGTTGGAGAGCGGACGCCTTGCCTTCCTCAAAATGGGTAGATCCCAAACCACGCCCACCGAATTAATCAGCAAAAACCTGCCGATATCATTCGGCAAGTGGTATTCAATTCGCATCACGGGTATCGAAAACCACTTTCAGGTGTACCTGGATGATGAGCTGGTCGTTGAGTACACCGACCAGGAGAACCCTTATCCGGATGGCTCGGTCGCTTTCGAATCACTGGACGAAAGTGAAGTGCTGATCGATGACATTGTCTTAAAAGGACAGCCTCCCTCCGCGGCATCTTCCGGGATGGGCTGGTTATTTACCGGAGGTCCACGCGGTGGGATCGGGTATGATATCCGCTTCAATCCAAATGACCAGAATAATATCTGGGTAACCGACGCCTACGCCGGGGCCCATCAAAGCCTGGACGGCGGCCTGACCTGGATTGCCAGAAACCAGGGCATCGATGCTCGTTCGGGGATGTCGGGGGATGCCGTCCCCGTGTTCAGCCTGACCATTGACCCCATTCATCCGGAAATCCTCTGGGCCGGGGTTACGGGTACGCGCGGCCTGTATAAAAGCACTGATGGCGGCCAGAGCTGGGTTCGAAAGGATCATGGGATCCAGGATCACCCCAATATGGAAATGAGAGGGATCACTGTCGATCCTTTCGATTCGAATATCGTCTACTGCGGGGGAAACTATCTTGCCGATGAAAAAACATTGGACCAGCGTGGCTTCATATACAAGTCGATCGACGGCGGCGAAAATTGGACCCTGTTGATCGAACCCGAAGCCCTCGTGCGCTGGATCATCGTCGATCCGACTGACCGCAACATCGTCTATGCATCAACCGGGATCTTCGACCGGTTTGCGGTAAAGCCCACCGGGGTATTGAAAAGCACCGACGCAGGGAAAATCTGGGCGCCGATCAACAATGGATTCACCAGCCTTGCGGTTGCCGCCCTGGCGATGCACCCCAAGGATCATCTGACGTTGATCGCTGGAACCGGAAAAGCAAGCTCATTTACGGATGAGCCCAATGAGATCCACGGCGGCATTTTCATCACCCACGATGGTGGACAAAATTGGCGGCAGGTGGATCCCATCCTGGCGAACGGCGAGCAGGAGATCCGTTTTTCCGCTGTCGCTTATGCGCCCAGTGATCCAAATATTGTTTATGCCGACGCCGGTCATGAATTTCTGCGCAGCCAGGATGGCGGGGAGACATGGAAAAGATATTTTGTCGGCCCAAATTTAAGTAGTGGAATGCTGGAAAATCGGGGAACACCCATTGCCCTGGCCGTATTACCCTCTGACCCGAACACGATTTTCATGAACGCCTACGACGGAGGGGTGTTCGTTAGCAAAGATGGTGGTAAAACCTGGCAAGATTCAAGCAGCGGGTACTGCGGTTCGCAGGTTTGGGGTATCGCCATCGATCCAAATAACCCTGCCTTTGTCGTGGCAGCTTCAAAGAACGGGGTTCACGTCAGCCTCGATGCTGGCAGTACGTGGCATGGACGGATATCGGCTGGCTGGATCAATAACATCGAGAGCGCGGCGGTAGACCCTCAAAACAGAAACCACCTCCTGCTTGGACAGTCCATACAGGCTCTCCTTTTCCAATCTAAAGATGGCGGCAACACCTGGACACCCGTCCTGGGTCCTCTTGGAAAAGACGGTTTTGGCACAAGGATGAGTATCCACACGATCACCTTCTC
>Ga0105104_10003300_pt1 | contig 11559 bp, 13 predicted proteins | sample PPLLaktember2015_3_FD_87034 | JGI IMG/M metagenome (GOLD analysis project Ga0105104, IMG submission 87034) | Freshwater sediment microbial communities from Prairie Pothole Lake near Jamestown, North Dakota, USA - PPLs Lake P7 Core (6) Depth... | ecosystem: Environmental > Aquatic > Freshwater >...
GGCAGTGGTTCGCACCTACGAAGAAGTCGCGCGGCGCATCGGGCAGATCCCGGGCGTCCGTGCCGTCGGCATCTCCTCGTCGATCACGATGGACGGCCTCGCCAGCAGGGACGCGGTGTTCGTCGAGGAGTTCCCGATCGCGCCCGGACGGCTGCCGCCGGTTCGGCGCTTCAAGTGGGTGTCGCCCACCTACCAGGAGACGATGGGCAACGAGCTGGTGGCGGGTCGCCGGTTCCGCTGGAACGACGTCCACAGCCTGGCGCGCGTCACGTTGGTGAGCGAGGCGTTCGCACGCGAGTACTGGAAGACGCCAGCGGCTGCCCTCGGGAAGCGCATCAGGCAGGGCCCGGACCAGCCGTGGCGCGAGATCGTCGGGGTCGTCGGCGACGAGCGCGACGACGGCATGGCGAAGCCCGCGACGCCGATCGTCTATTGGCCGATGCTGCTGAAGTGGTGGCAGCACGAGAAGTGGACCCCGCGCGGCATGGCGATCGCCGTCCGCTCGGCGACGACCGGCTCGCCGACGCTGCTGCAAGAGGTGCAGAAGGCCGTGTGGTCCGTGAACTCCGCATTGCCGATCGCGAACGTGAGTACGCTCGACGACATCCAGGCGGAGTCGATGGCCCAAACCTCCTTCGCGCTCGTCATGCTCGCGATCGCAGCGGTCGTCGCGCTGCTGCTCGGCGTCGTGGGGATCTACGGCATCATCGCCTACGTGGCGACGCAACGCAGGCGGGAGATCGGGATCCGCATGGCGCTCGGGGCCGAGCCCCGGAACGTCAGCCGCCTCTTCGTGCGGCACGGGCTGCTGCTCACGGCGGCCGGCCTGGCCCTCGGGGTCGCCGCGGCGGCCGGGCTGACGCGGCTGATGGCGGCCCTGCTCTTCGGTGTGAGGGCGTGGGACCCGCTGACCTACGTGGTGGTGTCGGTCGCACTGGGGCTCGTCGCGCTGGCGTCGTGCTACCTGCCTGCGCGGCGTGCCGCGCGCCTCGAGCCGATTGTCGCGCTGCGCGCCGACTGACAGCGGCGAGAAGTTGCGCAAGACCCTCGACATGGTCGGATTCAGGCCGCGCGGTACCAGCCCAAACGACGTCCAACGGCCACTCCGACAAGGATCGAGCCACCCACGGCCAAGCCAGCAGCGAGCAGGACGGCGAGCCGCAGGTGCTCGCAACCCGTGGCGGCAAGACCCACATTCAAGAGGCCGCTGATCGAGAAGTAGATGAGAATCGCAGCCGCGACGCGCGCGGCTCGTTGCTGACGCGTTGCGGCATCATCGGGAAATCCGACGACGACGAGTGCCAGATACGCACCCACCAGCCCTGCCAGCGCCCCGACAGCCTCGGGGTCGAGCAACGGCGTGTAGAACGTCATTGACCCAAGTCCCACCGTGAGCCCGCAAGTGGCGGCCAGAAAGCGGCGGCGCTGGCGCGCGGGGACGCGCTCGAGCCAGCCAAGCGACGTGGCCACCAGCCCGGCAGCGACCGTGCCCACGGCCAGGCCTCCAAGCACGTCCCCAAGAAAGTGGCTACCCAGGTACATCCTCGACACACCCATACTCAGCGGCCAGGCCAGGGCCAGGGCTAGCCACCGACGTTTGCGAAGGAACACGACGAGCCCAAGGCAGAACGCCGTCGCGGCGCTCACGTGGCCGCTCGGGAACCCGTAGTTCGCCCCCGGCCTCGCCCGAATTTCGGCAGTCGCCTTGGCACTCGGAAGGCTCCAGAAGGCGACATCATCGGATACGCTCAGCGAGGTGGCCAACGGGGAACCAGCGTCGAACACGTTCGGGTTGACATCGGCCGGGCGCGGCAAGGCAAGAGCCGTCTTCAGCCCTCCGGTTACGACGACGGCGAGCAGGACGCCAAGCAAGACACGCAGGGCGGGACGCAGTCGCACGGAGAACGACAGCAGAAGCAGAAGAACGATGTAGACACGCGTCTGCCCGAGTTGGGACACCGTCACCATCAGCCAGGTGAGAACCGGCGACGCGAAGCTCTGGAGCCACAGGATGGGTTCTATTTGAAACACCGGTGACGCTCCCGTTTCAATGGACAGGCCGATCCCCGATCACGACCACGAGGAACCGGGCCTTGGAGGTGTGAATCTGGCACGATCACACTCCCTACCAGGCCAAAGACGCCTCCGAGTTCGCCGTGTCGGCGCCGCCGCACGTACGACCTGTGCCGTTGGCGGGCAACGGGGGGAGCCGCCGGCGCGAGGCTCTCATGGCTGGGCATTCTACTCGACGACGCTCGTGCAGAGGGCAAATCGTCGGGTGTACCATGGGTTCATCCGCGTACAAAGCCAGGGAGGGACCGTGGACAGGTCACCCGCCGCTCGCATCAACCCGCCGAAGACCCCCGACCAGTTCCGGAACTACGCTGCCGAGGTGCGCAGCACGGTGAAGGAGTTCTACCGGCTCAACCACACGCACCAGACGCTCGAGTTCGTGCTCGCCAAGAAGAAGGAGTACTTGGGGCTGAACCGGAAACGGATGCGCGTCTGGGAGGCGCTCGAGTACCTCGAACGGCTGGTCGACGACAGCGATCCGGATACCGGCCTCACCCAGATCGAGCACGCCATGCAGACCGCGGAGGCCCTCAGGCGCGCCAACCAGCCCCGTTGGTTCATCGTCACCGGCCTCATTCACGACCTCGGGAAGATGATGTGCCTTTGGGGCGAGCCGCAGTGGGCCGTCGTCGGCGACACGTTCCCGGTCGGCTGCGCGTTCTCGGACAAGATCGTCTACCGCGAGTTCCTCGAGCTGAACCCGGATTGCCACCACCCCGTGTACTCGACGAGATTCGGGATCTACGAGGAGGGCATCGGCCTCGATCGCGTGCACCTCTCGTGGGGACACGACGAGTACGTCTACCACGTGGTGAAGGAGCACCTTCCCGTCGGCGCGCTGTACGCGCTGCGCTACCACTCGTTCTACCCGTGGCACAAGGAAGGCGCGTACGAACACCTGACGAACGAGCAGGACCGCGAGAACCTGAAATGGGTGAAGGCGTTCAACCGGTACGACCTCTACTCCAAGGGGGACGGCAAGCCGGACACCAAGGCGCTGCGCCCGTACTATGAGGAGCTCGTGAACGAGTTCTTTCCTGAGGCTCTCGACTGGTAGGTCCCGTTCCCGTTCCCTTTTCCTCTGCCCTTTCGTGGTGCAGGCTGGTTCCGTGGACGAATGATCGGAATCCAGGGGAGGCCCCCAGATGAGACGGTTCGTCATGCTGACGGCGGTCAGTCTCGCAACCCTGGCACTCGCCGGCCAGGCGGCCAGGCAGGCTCCGTCGTCGAAGGAAGGCAGCGCGCCGCTGATGGTGTCGTTCACGGATCTGAAGTGGACCGAGCTCCCCGAGAGGAAGGGCATGCAGTTCGCCGTGCTTTCGGGCGATCCTTCCAAGGGAGCGTACACGCAGATGCGCAAGGTGCCGGCCGGGACCGACAACCCGCTGCACACACACACAGCGAGCTCAAGAGCGTGATCATCAGCGGCGTCTGGTACACCGGGACCGACACGGCGTCGGCCAGGGACTTCGGCCCGGGGTCGGTCGTCGTCATGCCGGCCGACTGGGTTCACGTCAGCGGTTGCCGATCGGGAACCGATTGCGTGTTCTACCAGGAGGGCAAGGGGAAGTTCGACTTCCAGCCCGCGGCCAGGAAGTAACCGCGACCCAGGCGCGCGCAGAGATACAGGGCGGCGTTCGCCCGCCGGAGGCAAGCATGAAACCGTCGCCTCGTGCTCGAGTGCTGGTGATGGTGATTGGCGTCGTGTTCTCGGTTGGGCTCGCGCCTGGCGGCGTTCGATCCGAGAGCGGCCAACCGCAAGAGGCGGCCGTCCGACGGGGCAAGCAGGAGAAGAAACCCTACCAGCCGCAACTCGGGCAGGACGGCAAGAACGTCGTGTGGGACCCGACCGCGGAGACCCTGGTTGCACAGATGCTCGACATGGCCCAGGTGACGCCGCGCGACTACGTCATCGATCTCGGATCGGGCGACGGCCGGATGGTGATTGCGGCAGCCAGGAGGGGTGCGCGGGCGCACGGCGTCGAGTTCAATCGCGATATGGTGGAGCTGTCGAAGAGGAACGCCGAGGCCGCAGGCGTGTCGGCCCGGGCGACGTTCGAGAAGGGGGACCTGTTCGAGGCAGATCTCACGAGAGCCACCGTCGTCACGATGTTCCTGATGGAGTGGATCAACGTGCAGCTGCGGCCAAAGCTCCTGCAGCTCCGGCCGGGCACGAGGATCGTCTCGAACACCTTCACGATGGGGGACTGGCAGCCGGACGATTCCGCGCAGGTGACGGACCGATGCGATAACTACTGCACGGCGCTGCTCTGGATCGTGCCCGCCAACGCCGAAGGGACCTGGCAGCTGTCCCCGGGCCGGCTGCGGCTCACGCAGGCATTCCAGAAGGTGTCCGGCTCGCTTGCGGCCTGGGGCGCGACCAGGCAGATCACCGGCGGCCGGCTGCGAGGCGACCGGTTGACCTTCAGCCTGGCCGGGTCGGATTACGACGTCGTCGTCAGCGGGAACACGATGGCGGGCACGGTCACGACCGGCAAGAAGAGGCAGGCGTTTCGGGCGACGAAGGTGCCGGGAGGCATGTGAGGCTCCATAGCGGGCAGCTGGCCGCCGGCAAGCTGGCAGCTGGCAGCCGTTGGGGCTTACGTGAGGCCGCTGCGCGGCCGGGCTTTCACGCCAGCGTTTCGGCCACGAGGGTGGCGGCGGTGCGAACGAGTCGGGGGCAGACGGTTTTGAAGACGCCGGCACTTGAAGCCGCCTCGCGTTGCGCGGGGTCCGAGAGGTCGTAGCCAGTGAGCGCGCGGCACTCCGTGGCGCCGTGCTCCTCGACGAACCGTCCAAGCAGCGCGTTCACCCGGGCGTAGGCATCCTCCTTCTGCGCCCCCCCGTCCGCCGTTCGATTGCCGGCGTACAGCCCGATCGCCATCAGCGCCCCGGTCAACGCGCCGCACGTCCAGCCGTTGCGCGCCATGCCGCCGCCAAAGGCGGAGGCCACGCCGGCGGCGATGTCGTCGGAGATTCCCAGCCGCGGGGCGAAGGCCAGCAGCACCGCCTGCGAACAGGCATAGCCTTCGACGAAGAGAGCTTCAGCGCGCGCCGCCGGATCGGATGTCATGGTGCCATCATGCCACATGACCGTTCGCGGGATGTAACATGCAGACGCATGCAGCACGGCCCAAGGTGGGTTATGTGCGGCGGAGGCCCCGATGCGCGCACTGTGGCTCGAACGCGGCAACCTGAGTCTCAACGACGTTCCGGTCCCCTCCCGCGACGGTGAGTGTCTCGTCAGGGTCGTCGTGTCCGGGATTTGCGGGACCGACCTCCACATGCGGCGCGGCTACGCCGATTTCACCGGCATTCCCGGCCACGAGTTCGTCGGCGTCGTCGAGCACGTCTCCCGTGAGGAAGACCGCCGCTGGCTGGGGCGACGGGTGGTCGGGGACATCAACGTCGGCTGCACGCTGTGCCGGTCCTGCCGCGCCGGCGTCAAGGAACACTGCGAGAGCCGCGAGGTGCTGGGCATCCGCGGGCGCCACGGAGCGTTCGCCGAGTTCCTGTCACTGCCCCCGGCAAACCTGCACGCCGTCCCGGAGCATCTGCCGGACGCGGTTGCTGTCTTCACCGAACCGGTGGCCGCGGGGTGCCGGATCCTCGAGCAGGTGCGAATCGGGCCCGGTCAGCGCGCGGCCGTGCTGGGCGACGGCCGCATGGCCCTCCTCGTGGCGCAGGTACTGGTCTCATCGGGCGCGTCGGTCACGTTACTGGGGAAGCACGGGCCGCGCGTGTCGCTGGCCCACACGCTCGGGCTCGATGCCCGCCTGGCCCCATCCAACTCGCTCGCACCCGCCGACCGCTACGACGTGGTCGTCGAGATCACCGGGCGGGCGGACGGCCTCTCGAAAGCGATCGACTGCGTCCGCCCGCTCGGCACGATCGTGCTGAAGACGACCGCGCACGGCACCGCGTCCCTGGCGACCTGGCCGATTGTCGTCGATGAAGTGACAGTCGTCGGGTCGCGGTGCGGCCCATTCGAGCCCGCCCTCGAACTCCTGGCCTCTGGCGCCGTGCACACCGGGCCGCTCGTGGAAGGAGTGTTCGGCCTGCGCGAGTTCGACCGGGCATTCGCCGCGGCCGAACACGGCCTGAAAGTGCTGCTGCAAGCTTGAGCGCGGGGTTCGGCCCGGGCGAAGACAACCGCAGTAGAACCTGACGCGCGAGGGCGTCTTCGTCCCCCTCCCCTGTCGGCTCCCCGGGAACGCGTGATAGGATCTGCGCGCTCGCCGCCCGCTCCGGCTGCTTTCCTGGAGGCCTCATGAGACGGACTCTGTTCCTCGTCGCCTTGCTGTGCGCCACGGTCCCGGCCCTCGCGCAAAAGCCCTTGAAGGACGCGCCCGGCACGAAGGACCCCGCGCTCTTCACCCGCATGCCCGGCTTCTACCTGCCGTCCGCCGCCTCGATGGTGGAGAAGGCGTTCGACAGCTACACCTTCATGGTGAAGGGTGAAAAGGGCATTGAGCGGAAAGCCATCGAGGGTCACCTCCTCACTTACAAGTACATCCTCGACAGGACGTCTGGTTCCAGCCCGAGCAGCCTCCAGATCATGCGCAACTACCAGGGGGCAGCGGCTCCTCTCGGCGGCAAGGTGGTGCACGAGGACCGCTACCGGACTACGATTATCATCGCGAAGGATGGCAAGGAAACCTGGGTCGAGGTGTCGCCGGTGCCTGCCGGGTACGAGTACACCCTCAGCATCCTGGAACGGCAGGGCATGCAGCAGGACGTCCTCGCGAACGCGGCGGCCTTCAAGGCCGGCCTCGCGCAGAGCGGGCACGTCGAGGTGCCCGGGATCTTCTTCGATACGGGCAAGTCCGAGGTGAAGGCGAAGTCCGACGCGGCCATCAAGGAAGTCCTCAAGCTGCTGCAGGCCGACCCGGCGCTCAACGTGTGGGTGGTTGGGCACACCGACAACACCGGCGCCGCGGAGATGAACGTCAGCCTCTCGCAGGCGCGGGCGGCGGCGGTCGTCAAGAGCCTCGTGCAGATGGGCATCGCCCCGGCGCGCCTCGCGGCGCATGGCGCCGGACCGTTTGCCCCTGTCGCGGAGAACAGAACCGAGGACGGGCGCTCCAAGAACCGTCGCGTGGAACTGGTCGCCCGGCAGTAACGCCGGGCCGGGGAACTGGCTGTCGGAGGCCGCCTCTGTCGCGCGGCTTCGCGTCGCCGCGAATGCGCGGTGGAACGTTACGAGGGCCTACTTCCCCATCCGCTGGAACCCGAACGTCGGGCCTGACGTCCCTTCGCCGCCATCGACCGTCGCCGTCAGCGAACCACCCTCGCCGCGCGAGTAGGTGATGCGCTTCGGGAAGTCGTGCTGTGGGTTCTCGAACACCACCTGGTTGGCCGTCAGCCGCGTGAGCTTGAAGCGGGTGCCCGGCGTGCGCGCGTTTGGGTGCGCCACGTAGTAGATGCCATCCTCCTGTTGAACGATTCGCAGGTACTCGAACTCCAACATCTTCCCGTCGGCCACGGTGCGGCTGGTGCCCAGCATCGCGCCGCCAAGCGGGGCGGTCCAGTGCTCGTCCACCTGGCGCTCGGCGCCCGCCGCGGTCTGCCAGTCGCCCGCGAGCCAGGCAAGCTCGGAGAGGGAGTGCACGGGGCCCGGCTGTCCGTACACGACAGAACCGCTTCCGAGCGCGAAGGCGACGAAGGCAGCGAGCTTGAGGGAGCGCAGGAGATGGAGCATGGAGAATCGTAGCCGATTCGGCATGCGGTCGACACGTGCCGGGGGCCAGCCGCCGAACCGGGCTCCGAGGCCCTCGACCAGCAGCCCCGCCGTCCCCGACCTGGCGACCTGCCGCAGGGCCAGCCGTCGCCGAGTGAACCAGTGCTCAGGTCCACCGCGAACGGGGTTGCGGCGAAATCGCGGGCTTCCCGCGGCCGAGGCACCGCTGTTGCACGCTCTCCTGGTGTGCTGTCGCCAGGAGGGGACATGGGTGCCATGCAGCTGGCGTGTGGGATTGGATTGATCGCGGTCCTCGTTCCAGCCTCTGCGGGGGCCCAGGTGGCGCCCTCCCCGATCGGCGGGCTACTGGACCGTGGCCCGGAGTCGAGGATCGAGCTCGGGCTGCGGGAGGCCCTCACCGTTGGCACCGAGAACGCCGTGGAGCGCACGGGCCGGCTCGACGGGTTCTTCCGCGACGAGGCGATCAAGATCCTGATGCCCGAGCGGCTGCGCCGCGTGGAGACCGGGCTGCGCGCGGTCGGCTACGGCCCGCAGGTGGACGACTTCATCCTGGCGATGAACCGTGCGGCTGAACGCGCCGCCGCCTCCGCCAAGCCCATCTTGTGGGAGGCCATCCGGGCGATGACGATTGACGATGCCCGGGAGATCCTGACGGGCGGCGAGACGGCGGCCACCGAGTACTTCCGGGGACGTACCGAAGACGGGCTCGCGGCCGCCTTTCGCCCGATCGTCGAGCAGGCGACCGGCGAGTTCGGCGTCACCCGGCAGTACAAGGACCTGATCCAGAGCCTGCCCTTCGCCGGCGCACAGGCCCCGGACATCGACGAGTACGTCGTGGCCCGGACGCTCGACGGCCTGTTCTACGTCCTGGGCGAAGAGGAAAAGAAGATTCGAAAGGACCCCGCCGCCCGGGTCACGGCCATCCTCCGGGAGGTTTTCGGCCGCTGACTCTCCCTGAGGGTCAGCCTGGCCCCTTTTTCTCCATTCTCAATTCTCCATTCTCAATTCCGTCCACCCCGCCCCGGCGCCGCCGCCCGGCTCCCGGACGGGCACGACCGCGACAGGAGGGTGAGCCCCCTCACTTCCCCCTTGTTTCTCCCCCATTTCGGGGGATTCGCAGCGCGGGGGCGCGACGCACACTACGAGCAACGGGCCTGTCACCCGATTCTCCTCGCTCCGGCGACTCGCGCGGCAAACGGCACCAGGACGGCGGCCTTCGGGCCGCTGGCGCAACCGGCCCCCAGTGCGCCCAGTCATCCTATGATCCTCACCGTGTCGGCCGCACTCTTCGCCGTCCTGTCGTTCGCCGGGGGCGCTGCGGGCCAGGAATCGTCAGCTGCGCCTTCACCTTCTCAGTCCGTGTCCCAGGGGCCGCCACCCGACCAGGCCAGTGCCCCGGCGCCCCCGCAGACCGCCTCGAAACCGGCGTCCCTGGCGCAGGCGGCGCCGCTGGTGGACGCCTTCGATCTCCTCCGCAAGATCCGCAAAAAGGAACTGACGCCGCAGGAAGAGGCCGAGGCCAACGACCCCTCACGCCCGATGTACGCATTCGCCCCCGTCATCGGGTACAAGCCCTCGAGCGGCGTGCAGCTGGGAGCGGCGGGCAACGTGGCCCTCTTCCTCGGCAACCCCGAGACGACCCATATCTCGTCCGCCGTCGCCAGTCTCACCTTCTCCTCGAAGAAGCAGACTTCGGGCACCGTCCGGTTCGGACTGCTCGCCAGAGACGACCACTGGAAGCTCGACGGCGACAACCGGTTCCAGTGGACATCGCAGGACACCTTCGGCCTCGGCACCGAGACGGCGCCGGCCGACGAGGTGAATGTGGCGTTCGACTACTTCCGAATATACGAAACGGCGTACGTGGAGTTGGTGCGCGGCCTCTTCGGGGGCATCGGCTTCCACTACAGCGCCCACGCCGGCGTCGGACCGGGCAAGGACGCCGAGGCTGCGTGGGGCGAGTCGCCGTACGTGACGTACAGCCAAACGCACGGCTTCCCGCTGGAGTCGCAGACCTCCGCCGGCGCCAGCGCCAATCTCATGGTGGACACCCGGAACAGCTCGATCAACGCGGACCGGGGATGGTACGGCAGCGTCAACTACCGGGCGTTCTTCGACGGCTTCCTCGGCGGCGATTCGTCGTGGCAGCAGTTCGTGCTGGACGCGCGGACCTACAAGACGATCTCGTCCGATGGGCGGCACAAGTTGGCCTTCTGGCTCTTCGGCGACATCGTCGTCGGCGGCGTGGCGCCGTACCTCGACCTCCCCGCCACCGGGATGGACACCTACGGCCGGACCGGCCGCGGGTACGCCGAGGGGCGGTTCCGAGGGGAGCGCCTGCTATACGGCGAGGTCGAGTACCGCGGGACGCTCATGCGCAACGGGCTGCTGGGGATGGTGGCCTTCCTGAACACCGCCACGCTCGCCAACAGCCAATCGAGCGAACGGCTCTTCGATCACTTCGCGAGCGGAGGCGGCGCAGGCCTGCGGCTACTCATCAACAAGCGGTCGAAAACCAACTTGTGCCTGGATTTCGGCTGGGGCGAACACGGGTCACGCGGCGTCTACCTCGCGGTGCAGGAAGCATTCTGAGGGACGAAACGCCGGCCGACACGGAGGACATGGTTCATGTCAGTTCAAGACCCTCACTCGCCGATCGACTTCGCGGGACCCGCGACCTATCGCATTGTCGTGCAGGGGGTCTTGAACGAGCACTGGCGCGACAGGGTCGCCGGATTGACGATCACCACGACCCGCCCGCTGGGCCAAGCCGCCAGGACGACCCTCGTCGGACGGATCCGCGACCAGGCGGAGTTGAACGGCGTGCTCGACACGTTGTACGGCCTGCACCTGCCGATCATCGCCGTCGAAACGGTGGACGCCAGGGGGAGTTGAGAACGGAGAATGGAGAATGAAGAACTGAGATTGCCGAAGCCACGACCCGCAAGTACCTTCCACTTCACCGCGCGGCCGGGCGTGGACGGGCGGGTCACCGAGGAGGCGGAGCGCCAGGCGCCCGAGCACGTCCGGGCCCGGCCCGTCCTCCTCGTCGTGCGCTTCACCGGCGAGCCGGAAGGACCCCGATGCTCCCGAAGATCCTCGCTGCATTGTGCCTCATGGCCCTGTGTGTCGTCGTCCACGCCATCGGGGTGACCCTGGCGTTGAGGCGCATGGGTCGCGAGCCGCGCGGCGCCCGGGGTTTCGGCCGCTTGACGTGGCTGTTGGTCATGCTCGCCAGCTGGATGGTGCTATTCCACCTGGCGGAGATCACCGTCTGGGCCTGGTTCTTCTCCTGGAAGCAGGCGATGCCCGACCTGCAGACCGCCATCTACTTCAGTGCCACGACCTACACGACCACCGGCTATGGCGACCTGGTGCTGCCGGCCGAGTGGCGGCTGGTGGGGAGCGTCGAGGCCTTGACGGGAATCCTGATGTGCGGGTGGTCCACCGGGTTCTGCTTCGCCGCCGTCAACCGGATCTTCGACGCGCAGACTCCAGTCACGCGGGAGCCACTATGACGCACGTTTCCCAGCGCGCCGCCAGCCGCCGCCCGCTGCTCCACGAAATCCGCCACAACCCGCTGCTGTGGCTGATCGTGTTCGTGCCCGGGCTGTTCGCCGCGGAGCGCTTCGCGGGCGAAGCCCACACCCTGCTCTTCGTGCTGTCCGTCCTGGCAATCGTGCCGCTCGCCGCGCTGCTGAGTCATGCCACCGAGTCGGTGGCGGCCCGGACGGGCGACACCGTCGGAGGCCTGCTCAACGCGACGCTCGGCAACCTTACCGAAC
>Ga0105104_10003301_pt1 | contig 11558 bp, 7 predicted proteins | sample PPLLaktember2015_3_FD_87034 | JGI IMG/M metagenome (GOLD analysis project Ga0105104, IMG submission 87034) | Freshwater sediment microbial communities from Prairie Pothole Lake near Jamestown, North Dakota, USA - PPLs Lake P7 Core (6) Depth... | ecosystem: Environmental > Aquatic > Freshwater >...
CATCCCCAACACCACGCTCGGCAGCTGCGCCGTCGAGCCGTGCGACATGTATTCGGACGCCACGCCCGAGGAGACCCAGCAGTACGACCCGTTCTACTCGGCCCAGGACCTCGGAGTGTCGGTTCCCGGCCCGTTCGGCGCCACCTACTGGCGCAACGATCCCCCGGCGATCCGCACCTTCTGGGGAGCCTGCGGGCTCAGCGGGCCGTACACCGGGACCGGCGCCGGCTGCGACACGCTCGGCAACTGCACGCCCACCCAGATCGCCGGTCCGCAGGACAACCCGGTCGGAGGGCTGATCACCTACAACAATCCGAGCCTGAGCCCCGGGCCGGCGTACCGGCTGGTGGACACCGACTCGCACGTCGCGGCGGTGAAGATCACCCGCTTCGATGCCACCTGCCCTCCGCTGGGCAGCACCGTGAGCGACTCGCAAGGGCCTGCGGAGTGGCAGTCCCTGGCCAGCGGGGGAAGTGGTGACGGGACCCTGACCACCGGCGCAACCGGGTGCAGTGCGACGGCCACGGGCAGGTGCACCTGGACGGTGAGCAGGGACTACGTGGTCCCGGCCGAGGCCAACGCGCACTACTGCGAGTTCACTCGCCAGTCGTACGACTGGCAGCTGTACCAGACGCAGTGCCAGTACCAGGTGAACGTCTGGGCCTACACCACGAACGAGGGCAACGAGTTCTGTCGCTACCGGCACGACGAGGACGTCTACACCCACCCGCTCTACACCTACGCCTGGCTGCCCAACGACGGAGACATCCTCGGCTACGACACCTTCCGCTGGAACGGGAACAACAACCTGGCTGGGGTCACCACCGCGGTCACCTACTCGGGGGGCCAGTTCAGCAACGGCTTCTGCCCGAACCTCATCGCCAACAGCGCCACCTACGCGGCTTGCACCAACGGGGTGATCTGCAAGCTGAGCTGGCAGAGCGACACCACCATCGGTGCCACGAACTACCCGAACGGCCGCTACTCCTTCCTGCCCTTCGCCGGCTGGCCCTGGACCGTGTCGCCGCCCGGGTACGCCGCCGCGGCAGATCCTCCGGGCACCCTCCTGGACGCCAACTTCCCGCCCAATCCCATGGCCTACCAGGCCGACTGGCTCCGCGGAGGCGGCCACCCCACGCTCTACTACGCGGACCTGATGGCCAACCTCTACAACCCCCCCTGGGCCAACCCGCCTCAGGAGCCTCTTCCGGGGCCCGGCGAGCAGCTGTTCACCTGCAGCGGCTGCAGCTACCAGTACTCGTACCAGGCTCCACCCACCGTCGACGCGGCGGGCTTCTCGGCCGTCGCCACGACGATGCCCGCGCGGCGGACCAGCGGGCTCGGAGTCCTCCCCGACAACGTGACCCCGGCGATCTCCTTCCAGAAGCTCGGGGGGGCCACCGCGGTGAAGGCCGGCACCCTCGCCACCAGCGGGCCGATCCTCAAGATGCTCGCAAAGTGGGATCCGGTCACCAACCCCAGCGGGCTCCGGATGCCCAACTACGGCGACTACACCCCGTTGACCGGTGCTCTGACCAACGTGAAGGACTATCTCCAGACGGAGATCGACGCCGACCCCTACGCCAAGTGCGGACGGAAGTACTACGTGATGCTCCTCACCGACGGCGAGGAGCAGCCCCCACTGGCGGGCAACGACCCCATCGGCGCGGTCACGGCGCTGCGGAACATGAGCACCGGTGGATTCCCGGTGGACGTACAGACCTTCGTCATCGGCTTCGGGTTGCTCGGCCCCTCTCCGCAGCTGAACGCCATGGCGCGGGCCGGTGGCACCTCGGTCTCTTCCACCGACCTCAAGACTTCCGACCTCACCGCCAGCGGCGTGGCGTTCGACGGCTCTAGCCCCGGCCGGCTCCTGGCCTCGCTGGAAGCGGTGTTCGGCAACATCCTCGAGGGCTTCTTCACCCGCTCGAAGCCGGCGGTGAACCTCGCGGGAACCGAGATGTACGTCGGCTACTTCCGCCTGCTCTTCAACGGGCAGGAATGGCAGGGGAAGCTCGACGCGATCGACATCACGCAGGGGACGTTCCCCACGCTCGCGGACACGGTCACCGACAGCAACTACACCTACTACTGGCGCTACGGGGATGAGCAGGGAACGCCGCAGCCCACCGGGTCGTCGATCAACAAGCAGCTGAGCCGGACCGTGTACACCTCGCTGGACCCGGTCGGCGGAAACCGCATCTACTTCGACTACAGCGGCTGCACGTCCTGCGCCTCGGCCTCCGGGTGGAACACGAACCCCGGCGCCGACCAGACCCTCCTCGAGACGAAGATGGGGCCGACCGCGAAGGAGACCATCGCCCTGCTCCTCAACCCCGGTGCCCCGGCCAACGCCGAATCCTTCACCTTCGGGGCGAAGAAGATCTCTCGCGCCTCGGACATCTTCCACTCCGACCCGGCGATCATCGAGGGGGCGACGCAGAGCAACGCCTGGCCCGATCCTGGACCCGAGTCCGCCGCGTACCAGGCCTTCCGCAACTCGGCGAGCATCCAGAGCCGGGAGAAGACGGTCTACATCGGGGCCAACGACGGCATGCTCCACGCCGTCCGGGACGACGTGAGCGCGACCCGCGTGGTGGGTCCGCAGGCGGGTGAGGAGCGCTGGGCCTACGTTCCGAACCAGCTCCTCCCCAACCTCCACCTGATGCGGGACTCGCACACCTTCGGGGTCGACGGCAGCGTCGCGGTGGCCGACGTCTGTGGCAGCAGCATCGCCGGGGCGCCCTGCGACGACCCGCTCGGATGGAAGACCCTCCTGGTCGGATCGCTCGGCCGCGGCGGCAACGGCATCTACGCGCTGGACATCACCGACCCCACCGACCCCAAGGTGAAGTGGGAGCGGTCCGCTGATCCGACGATGGCCGGCTCGGCGCTCCAGGTTCCCCGCTACGCCCAGACTTGGGGTGCGCCGGTCATCGGCCGGACCGGCGTGGGCGGGATCGGCGGGAAGGTCTGGTCGGTGTTCATCGGAGGTGGCGTGGCGCCCGCGGTCGATCCTTCGGGCACTGCCTGGGGCAACGCGATCTACGTCCTGGACGCCGCGACCGGTCAGCCGCTCTTCGACGGAACGACCACGGCAGCCTTCAAGATCTGGAACGATCCGAACGACGATCCGGCGGGCGTGGTGAAGGACCACCCCAACGGCATCGCCTCGCGTCCCACGCTGTACCGGCCGGCGGACAACGCCACCGTGCAGCGGGTGTACTTCAACGACACCGAGGGCAAGATGTGGCGGATGCAGGTCTCGAGCCCGAACATCGCCACCTGGAATCCGAACCCCAACCTCGACGCGAGGGACGTCTTCTTCGATCCGGCGAACGACTTCGGCGATCCGACGTGCGTCCTGGACATCAGCGGTGTCGCGACCCCGATCATCGACGCGACGACCGGCCTCCCGGTCGTCCCGGCGGCGACCCTCCCGCTCTCCAAGCCCCGTCCGATGATCTTCAACCGGCCGATGCTGGCTCTCGACCAGTCGGGTCTGGTCAACGCCTACGTGGGAACGGGCGACAGCGACCATCCCAACGACCCCACCGGTTACGACTACTTCTTCGGCGTCACCGATCTGGGATCGGGTTGCGCCCGGCCGCGCTTCGCGGTCCGCTTCTCGCCCAACGAGAAGATGCTCGCGGACCCCGCGTTCCTGAACAACGTGATCTACGCCACCACCTACCTGCCTCCGTCCGGAGCGCTGGTCTGCAGCGAGGCGGGGCACGGGTTCCTCTACGCCTGGGACGCGCGTACCGGAAAGCCGATCGCGGCGATCATCGACCCGTTGACCGGGAACAAGGTCTCGAAGCTCGACTTCAGCAACTACCCCCAGCTGAAGAACTCCGGTATCCCGAGCGCCCCGATCGTCCGGAAGGGGAAGATCTATCTGGCCTTCGAGGCCCAGCCGAAGGGCCGCGTGGTCGAGACCGGGGAGCAGCCGGTGACCGTCAAGGTGAAGGGATGGCAACGCGTCAAGTGACCTTCGACCGGCGGGGGTTCACCCTCGCGGAGCTGATGACCGTCGTGGCGATCGCCGGGTGCCTCGCCGCGCTCTCGGTGAGCGCGTACAGCGAGAGCCAGAAGCTCGGGCGCGTGAACGCGCAGGCGCGCCTCCTCGTGCAGCGGCTGCAGAGCATCCGGACGCAGGCGGTGAGCCAGGGTGCGGCGCAGGGCTACCACATCGGCATCAACGGGCTTCACGTCGCCGGCGTCGACGCGCACCAGGCCTTCGTCTTCTACAAGGCCAACCAGCTCGCCACGATCGTCACCTATGACTCGGTGAACGACCGCAAGGACAGACAGGTCGACTGGCTCCCCACCTCCGGCGACAGCTCGATGGTGATCGTGGAGGGCGCGAACGGGGCGCAGCCGGCCCCGCTCGACGTCGGCTTCGACATCAACGGGATGCCCACCGTCACCGGAGCGGCGTTCCCCCTCCCCTACTGCTTCAGGATCAGAGACACGGTCACCCCGTCGATCGATCGGCGGGTCATCCTCTTCGACGACGGAACGGTCAAGGTGCAGCGGAATGAAACTTACTGCCCCTGAGCGGGGATTCACGCTTCTGGAGTCGTTGACCGCGGGCGCGATCTTTTTCCTCGTGGTCGTCGCGGTGTCCCTGCTCACCATCCAGGGCTCCAACAACGCCGCCAAGGGGATGCGCTACGCGCAGGCATCGCGCGTGGCGACCCAGGAGATGGAGAAGTTCTCGATGCGCGGCTGGAACGACCTGGGTCTGCTGATCGACGGTGGGGTGCAGCCCTTCGTCGTGCCCCCGTACACCATCACCGAGCAGCCCGACGGCGGCGGGCGCCGCTACGACGTCGTGGTGAGCATCATCGACACGTCCGGCCCGCCGGGAGCCCCGGTGAACGGGTTCCCCTCGCCCAACATCGGGACCCCCACCGTGTGGGTGCCCTCGTATCTCATCCAGGTGCAGGTGACGTCGCTCATCCCCAACTCCACCACCCCGGTGGTGGTGTCCCAGGCTACCTATGTCAGCCCGTCGTCCTGAGCGCGGCTTCACTCTCCTCGAGCTGATGACGGCCGCCGCGGTCGGGGTGGTCATCGTGCTCGCCGGGCTGGCCGCGTTCGACATCCAGGATCGGTTCTCGCGGAACACCGAGCGGCTCCTCGGAACACAGGCCACCTCCAGCCTGGCGCTGACCATGATGCAGCGCGACCTGGAGAACGCCGGTCTCCGCTTCCGCGGTGGCGCCCAGGATGCGGGCGGACCTCAGTGGGCGGCGGTGGTCCGGCCCTATGACAACCTCGGCGGTGCCATCACCCAGCTGGTCAACGACACCAGCGGCGGGAACGTGGTTGCCGTGGCCGGCCCGAATCCCGGGTTCGTTCCGGGGACCGACGCCTTCGAGGTGCTGCTGGGCAGTCAGCAGCTCGAGCCGGCCCGGCTGGCCGCCCAGGTGGTGTCACCTGGGGCCTGGGGAGGAGCGACGCTGCAAGTGTTCGTCGCTCCGAACCCGTTCACCGCGAACGAGATCGGCGCGGTCGGAGCGGACGGCCCGCTCCTGATGTTCTGGAACGACGACGTACACTGCATCGGGCGGATGGTGGGCTCTGGCGCCCTCGGGGTCATCGTCCAGAAGGTGGACGCGAATCTGGTCAACTCCGGCGCGATCTGGGCCTTGACCACCCCGGCATGCCCGGCGAATGGAATGCGCGTGGAGGTCCTCCAGACCCGCCGCCGGTATCTCGTGTACCAGAGCCAGACGGCGGTCGGGAGGCCGCCGCGCCTGGGCCTCTACCTGCAGACCAACGCCTTCTGTGATCCGGCCGATGGCGGCGCTGCCTGCGACACCAACCTCGGCGCTCCCCGGATGATCGCCGAGGGCGTCGACGACATGCAGGTGGCCTGGCGGGTTCCCGGCGGCTGGGGGCCGGATGGGGGCACCTGGTGCGAGCGCTCCCCCGACGAGCTCTGCGGATTCGACCAGCCCAGCGCACAGGGGAGCCAGCTGGCGGCGCAGATCATCGGAGCGCAGATCTACGTCTCCTCGCGCGGGTCGGAGCTCCTGCTGCGTGCCAACGAGCCGGTGCCGCATCTCCTCAACCACATTCCCGTCCCGGCAACCGACGGCATCGTGCGATCGATCATGCAGACCGGTGTCGTCTTCCGGAACGTGGTGAACCCATGAGAACTCGCGCTGCTCCCCCGCGTGGCTTCGTCCTGCTCCTGGTGCTCGGCGCCGCGGCCGTGCTCTCGCTGATCGCCGCGTTCGTCTATACCCGGACCGAGGATCAGCTGCTGCTCAGCATCTCGGCCCGCGGTCAGAGCATCGCGTCCGCCAGGGCGACGCTCGCCGCGGAGCGGACCCTGGCGGTCTATCGCGCGCCGTTCGGCTATCCCGCGGCCGTGGCCAGCCTGGGAATGGCGAAGAGCTACGAGGAGGCCCAGACCCTGGGCCTGGTGATCGCGACCCCGGCGGAGAACTACAACATTGCCGGGAAGAACCTCTCCACCGGCAACGGGGCGCAGTGGTGCGTGGAGACCTGGAAGCTGGATCGCGGCCCCGGCATCGCGCCCTGGACGGTGATCGAGGCCTTCGGCTTCTACGGAGAGACGAACCCCAAGCCCGTGAACCCCGGCGACGGCTTCACCCAGCCCGGCTGCACGCCGCAAGGGAATCCGAGGATCATCTCCTCGCACATCACCCTGCACCTGGAGGTCCCGCCCACCGTCGGTGGCAGCACCACCACCGACACGCAGGGCGGCCCCGCCGGGGGCACCGGCGCGGTCGGCGCGGGCTAGGGTCCTCGAACCGCCAGCCGCTCGCGGATGACCCGCTCCAGCCGCTGCACCACCTCGGAGAGCGGAAGCGACGAGCTGTCCACCCGGATGGCGTCCTCGGCCGCCTTCAGCGGCGCGACCGCGCGCGAGGAGTCGTCCCGGTCGCGCTTGGTCTGATCGGAGAGCACCGCGTCCAGCGTGCTCTCGCTGCCCTTCTGGAACAGCTCCTCGTAGCGCCGGCGGGCGCGCACGTCGGGGCTGGCCTCGAGGAAGAACTTGAGGTCGGCGTCGGGGAACACCACCGTCCCGATGTCCCGCCCCTCCAGCACCGCGCCCACCGGTGCCTCGAGGGCCAGGCGGCGCTGGAGCCCGAGCAGCCCCTCGCGCACCACGCGCCTCGCCGAGACGGCGCTGGCCAGGAGCGAGATCTCCGGGGTGCGGATCTCCGCCGAGACGTCCTCGCCGTCCAGGAACACCCGGTTCTCCTCCCCGGTGGCCCGGAAGGAGATGCGGATCCTCCCCAGGAGGGCGGCGAGCCCGGCGTCGTCCTCGGTGGCGATCCCCTGCCGCCGCGCGGAGAGCGCCACCGTCCGGTACAGGGCGCCGGTGTCCACGAAGGACAGGCCCAGCCGGCGGGCGAGCAGCTTGGAGACGGTGCTCTTCCCCGCCCCGGCCGGCCCGTCGATGGCGACGATGAGAGGGCGCACCTGGGGTCAGCCGCCGAGGGTGAAGGGCCCCATCGCCCGGAACTTCCGGTACCGGTCCTCGACCAGCGCCGGGCCGTCCATGGCGAGGAGCGCCTGGAGGTGCTTCCGCAGCACCCGCCCCACGGCCTCGGCCGCCCGGGCCGGGTCCCGGTGGGCGCCCCCGTCGGGCTCGGGGACCAGCTCGTCCACCACCTCGAGCTCGAGGAGATCCCGTGCGGTGAGCTTGAGCGCGTCGGCCGCCTTCTCCGCCTTGGTGGTGTCTCGGTAGAGGATGCTGGAGCAGGACTCGGGGGAGATGACCGAGTAGATGCTGTTCTCCAGCATCAGCACCCGGTTGGCCACGGCGATGGCCAGCGCTCCACCGGAGCCGCCCTCGCCGATGACCACGCTCACCACCGGGACGTGAAGCCGGCTCATCACCTCGAGGTTGACCGCGATGGCCTCCGCCTGCCCGCGCTCCTCGGCGCCGATGCCGGGGTAGGCGCCGGGGGTGTCCACGAAGGTGAGCACCGGACGGCCGAAGCGATCCGCCAGCTCCATCAGCCGCCGCGCCTTCCGGTAGCCCTCGGGCCTCGGCATCCCGAAGTTCCGGACCATGTTCTCCTTGGTGTTCCGGCCCTTCTGGTGCCCGAGCAGCATCACCGGCCGGCCATCCAGGCGCGCCCAGCCCCCGACGATGGACGGGTCCTCCCCGTAGGAGCGGTCACCGGCGAGCTCGAAGAAGTCGGTGAAGAGCAGCTGGACGTAGTCCAGGAAGTAGGGCCGCTGGGGATGACGCGAGAGCTGCGTCACCTGCCAGCGCGACAGGTCACTGAAGATCTCCGACTGCAGCCGCCGGGCCTTCTTCTCCAGCTTCTGGATCTCGGCGCTGAAGTCGCCCGGGGCCCCGCCCGAGAGCGACTTCAGCTCGTCGATCTTCCGCTCGAGCTCCAGCAGCGGCCGCTCGAAGTCCAGAGCGAACGAGGGAGCCGCCACGCTAGTGCTCCGACCGGGGTGTGGTGAGCACGGCGAGGCGCCCGAGACCGAAGCGAGACGGCGCACACGAGGAGCGAGCAGCGGAGGCGGGCCGCGTGGCCGTGAGCCTGGACGCGCCGCGCCCTTGCGCGGCTCCGCGAGCCTCCCCCTGGTGCGGGGGGCGTCGAGCAGCGCAGCGACGAGGCTGCGCGTCGCAGCGAGAGGATCGGTCGCCGCGGCGATCAGCACACCCCGGCCGGAGCACTAGGCGGCCCGCGTCTTCGCCTGGGTGGCGGTGAGCGCGTACCAGGCAGTGCGGAAGGACTTCAGCTCGCGCAGGCCGGCCGGATAGCGCCCCAGGGCAGGAGCCACGGTGACGGTGAGGCCGATCTTCTTCTCCAGCGCCTTGGCCACGTTGTGCTCCTGGCGACGGCGCTCCTCGGCGGCGGGGTCGGTGGTCTTGGGCAGCACCCGGTTCACCAGCACCCGCTCCACGGCCAGCTTCTTGCCCTGGAGCTCCTCGACGATGCGCTCGGTGCGCGCCGCCGCCAGCTCCTCGCCGCGAGTCACCACGACGAAGCGGGCCTCGGCCGGGCTCACCACCGCCTCCTCGAAGCGCTTCACGTGCTTGAGCAGCGCGGCGGCCTCGTCGGCCAGCTCACCCAGCCCCTTGGCGCGGTACTTCACCAGCACCGAGAGGAGATTCGTCAGCCAGGTCCGGGCGAGCTCCGGCACCTCGAGCAGGCGCACGCCGGTGGACGAGGCCACCGGGTCCACCACGATGCGCTTGAAGCGTTCCTGGACCAGCGCGTCGGTGAGCACGCTCACCGCCGCCAGGTCCTCGAGGCCGGCGGGCACCACGTCGAGCAGGTTGCGGAGCACCTCGCGGTCGGTGCCCTCCTGCTTGCCGAACGACTCGAAGACCTTCTCCGCCTTCTCCCGCCAGCGCTTGCGGAGCGCGTTGAACCAGCCGGGCACGTCCAGCTCCCGGGCGTAGAGCCCCTTGGTCCCCTTCACCTGGGTCTCGGTGTCGGTCAGCCGGCTCTGCAGCACGTCGGACAGCCCGTGCGCCGGATCCACGCTGATCAGCAGCACCGGCCCCTCCTTCTCGGTGAGGGTGACCGCCGCGGCGGCGGCGCAGGACGACTTCCCCACCCCGCCCTGGCCCACGAAGAAGATGAGCCGGGTGGGCGGCAGCGGCGGCGCGGCGATGGGCGGCATCGACGGGGCGCGCACCAGGGCCGGAGGGCCCTCGGCGGCGCCGAACTCCAGCGCCTTCGTCTCCCGACCGCCGGCGATCTCCTTGGCGAACGGGCGAAGGCCCTCGAGCCCGCGCGGCGCCTCGACCCGGCGCTGCACCAGGTGCACCGGGATGGCCTTGTCGAAGGTCTGGAACTTGCGGACGTGCGGCGCCTGCAGCCCGCGCCGGCCGGCGAAGGCCGGGGAGCTGGCGCGCTCCTCCACCGCGTTGACCACGATCTCCGAGATGGGGATCCCGCGCTCGCGCAGGCCCGTGAAGAGCGCCTTGGCCTGGGACTCGCCCACCGGCTCAGCCTGGGCGACGAGGTGGAAGGCAGTCCGCTGGGGGTCCTTCACCAGCGCCCAGAATCGGTCCAGCTCGGCCACCAGCTGATCCAGCGGGGTGTCCCCGGGAGCAGCGGCGTCCTTCCTCTTTCCGGCCGGCTTCTCGCCCCGGGCCAGGGCCACCGCCCGGCGGAGGATGTTCGCGGTGTCGAAGAGGCGCAGGGTGGGACCGGTGCCCGCCATGTCCACCACCGCCCGGTCGAGCTTCCCCGACTCGAGCTCGGACAGCAGGTCCAGCAGGCCAAGGAGCGGCTCGAGGCCGGGAACCACCCCGGACACCAGTTTCCCCACATCCTCGTCGGACAGGAGCAGCCCCTTCACCGCCCCGGACGAAAGCGCCGCGCGGATGGCCTCGGCGCGTTCCTGGACCGACTCCACCTCGAACTCGTAGGCGGACAGGCCGCCCTCGCCCTTGCCGGGCACCAGCTTGGTGGGCTTGCCCGTGAGTCGCCTCTTCCAGACGTCGGAGAGGGCCTTGGTGGGCTCGCTGCTGCAGAGAACGACCGACTCCTTGGGAGCGGCGTCGGTCAGGGTGAAAGCGAAGGCAGAGGCCAGGGTGCTCTTGCCTGCGCCTCCCTTTCCTCCGAACAGGTGCAGAACGGGTCCGTCACGCATGGGTAGATGTGGGCTGTCCTTGCAGCAGCGAAGCCGTATTCCCGCTGCCGCCGCCGTACGACATGTAGCGGGGGGGCGGCGGCCGTTCAGCCAAACACGGGAGTGATCCCGAAGAATCCTCCGTCCGGGGGGAAAAAGTCAATGTCCGCCGGACGAGGCTGACGCGGCGTGACATTGCGATTCTTCAACGATTCTGGGCGCTTGCCGGCTGAGTCAGCGGCGGCTGGGAGGGCCCGGCCGCCTCGGCTGCCGCGGCGGCGGCCCGCGCCTCCGCCGAGTACCGGTTCAGCTTGTTGTACAGCGTCTTCTCGCTCACCCCGAGGATCTCCGCGGTCCGGGCCTTGTTGTTCGCGTTTCGCTGGAGGCTCCCCAGGATGTACTCCTTCTCCACCGCGTCCAGGGTGAGTCCATAGGCGATACGGAAGACGTGCCGCTCGGGTCCCTTCCCCGCCATGTCCGGGGGGAGGTGGTCGCGGGTGATGAGCTCGCCGTCACAGAGGATGACCGCCCGCTCCACCGCGTTCTTCAGCTCCCGGATGTTCCCCGGCCAGTCGTACGCCCGGAGCACCTCCATGGCCTGGGGATGCACCCCGGTCACGTGCTTGCCCGAGTCCTGATTGAACTTCTCGACGAAGTGCTGGACCAGCATCGGCACGTCCTCGCGCCGCTCGCGCAAGGGAGGCAGGGCAATCTGGAAGACGTTGAGGCGGAAGAAGAGGTCCTCGCGGAAGCGGCCGGCGCGGATCTCCGCCTTCAGGTCACGATTGGTGGCGCAGAGCACCCGGACATCGACCTCGATCTCCGTCTTGCCCGCGAGCCGCCGGAGCCGCCCCTCCTCGAGCACCCGGAGCAGCTTGGCCTGGAGCTCCATGGGCAGCTCGGCGATCTCGTCCAGGAAGATGGTGGAGTCGTGGGCGAGCTCGAAGCGCCCGGCCTGG
>Ga0105104_10003302_pt1 | contig 11557 bp, 10 predicted proteins | sample PPLLaktember2015_3_FD_87034 | JGI IMG/M metagenome (GOLD analysis project Ga0105104, IMG submission 87034) | Freshwater sediment microbial communities from Prairie Pothole Lake near Jamestown, North Dakota, USA - PPLs Lake P7 Core (6) Depth... | ecosystem: Environmental > Aquatic > Freshwater >...
CGGCTGGGAGAAACCAGTGTCGTGGTCGCCGGCGGGATGGAGAGCATGAGCAACGCTCCCTACCTGCTCTTCAAGGCGCGAACCGGCTACCGGATGGGGAATGGCGAGCTGATCGATTCCATGATCCACGATGGGCTCTGGGATGTGTATGAGGACTATCACATGGGTTGCACGGCCGAGCTGGTATGCCGCCAATATGACGTGTCGCGCGAGGCGCAGGACCAGTATGCCTGTGAGTCCCAAAAGCGTGCCGTTACTGCCATGCGAGAGGGTCGCTTCGAGGCCGAAATTGTGGGGGTTCCAGTGCCTCAGAAGCGTGGTGAGCCGGTGCGGATCACCAAGGACGAAGGACCGAGGGAGGATGCTTCCCTGGAGTTGCTGGCAAGACTGAAGCCTGCTTTTGAGGAAACGGGGAGCGTGACTGCCGGCAATGCCTCGCAGCTGAGTGACGGAGCCGCGGCCCTCACAATCGTTTCCGAAGAAACCTGGAAGGGCTCCGGAAAGCACCCGATGGCTCGGATCGTGGCTTTTGCGACCAGCGGAGTTGAACCAGCCATGGTCATGATGGCGCCTCTCGACGCAATCCGAACCGTCATGAAAAAAGCGGGCTGGCGCGATCACGATGTCGACCTTTATGAGGTGAACGAGGCGTTCGCTGCTCAGTCTGTCGCTCTGTCTCGGGAAGTTCCGCTCGACATCGCCCGACTCAATGTCAACGGTGGAGGTATCGCATTGGGACACCCAATTGGCGCGAGTGGCGCCCGGGTGTTGACGACGCTGCTCTACGCGCTTAAGCAGCGGAACGGTAAGAAAGGGATTGTGAGCCTCTGTCTGGGCGGCGGCAATGCGGTCGCCATGGCGGTGGAGATGGTGTAAAAGACAAGAAGTCAGAAGTCAGGAGTCAGAAGTCAGAAGAAAAGCGATGCCAGCTTCCCATTCCGACTTCTGACTCCTGACTTCTGACTTCTTCCTGGATTCAAATTTTCCTTCGTAGTTTTTTCGACTCGAGCGTAATGGTAAGGGGGAGATGAAAAGTTCATGAAGATCGGGGTGGTTGGGGCAGGCACGATGGGGAACGGGATCGCGCAGGTTTCAGCCTTTGCCGGGCACAGCGTGATACTTCGCGACGTGTCGATCGAGCTGGTTGAAAAGGGCCTGCAGACAGTCCGTGGCAGCTTGCGGAAGATTCTCGACAAGATGGACATCCCGGACCGTGACGAGCGCCATGCGCAGACGCTGGCACGAATCACGCCTGCGACCGATTGGCAAAGCCTTGCGGATTGCGAATTCGTCATCGAAGCGGTTTTCGAAGATTTCCTGACCAAGCAGGAGGTCTTCAAGAGGCTGGAAGCCGTTTGCAGAGAAGGCACGATCCTGGCGAGCAACACTTCCTCGATATCGATTACGAGGTTGGCCGCCGGAGTGAGGAACCCGGAGAGAGTGATCGGGATGCATTTCATGAACCCGGTCCCGCTTATGAAGCTCGTTGAGATCGTACGCGGGCTGGCAACCAGCGGGGAAACGTACGAGCGCACTCGTTCATTGGCTGTTGAACTGGGCAAGACCGCGGTTGAAGTCCGAGATTTTCCGGGTTTCGTCTCTAACCGAGTGCTCATGCCCATGATTAATGAGGCCGTCTTCGCCCTCATGGAAGGGGTTGCCGATCCGGAAGCCATCGATCAGGTCATGAAACTGGGGATGAACCACCCAATGGGCCCATTGCGTCTGGCCGATCTTATCGGACTGGATGTCTGCCTCAGTATCATGAACGTTCTCTACGACGGCTTCAAAGACCCCAAATACCGCCCTTGTCCGCTGTTGCGCCAGATGGTTGACGCGGGGTGGCTGGGACGCAAAACCGGCAAAGGATTCTACGATTACCAATGATTGACCAGAACCGTAAAGTTGGCGTGCACCTGACAGTCACGCCGTTCAAGCAGGCAGTCTGCGGACTGAGGGAGAGAGAAGATGAGTGACGACCAGAACAAGAAACGGGCCATCGAGATGGCTCTCACGCAGATCGAGAGACAGTTCGGCAAAGGGTCGATCATGCGACTCGGGGACCGGACCGGGATCGCGGTCCCTGTAATTCCTTCAGGATCGCTGTCGCTGGACGCGGCCCTCGGCGTCGGTGGTCTTCCCCGGGGGCGCGTAATCGAGGTGTACGGCCCAGAATCCAGCGGCAAGACGACCATAGCTTTGCACGCGATTGCCGAAGCCCAAAAGGCGGGCGGCAGCGCCGCTTTCATTGATGCCGAGCACGCCATGGACGCAGAGTATTCCAGGCACCTGGGTGTCGACATCGACGATCTGCTCGTATCCCAGCCGGACAACGGGGAACAGGCGCTCGAAATCGCCGAAATGCTGGTCAGGAGCGGCGCCATTGACATCCTGGTCGTTGATTCCGTAGCGGCCCTGGTGCCAAAAGCCGAGTTGGAGGGCGAGATGGGCGATTCGCACGTCGGACTTCAGGCGCGCCTGATGTCCCAGGCGTTGCGCAAGCTTACGGGAATCGTCTCCAAGTCGAATACCTGCCTCATCTTCATCAACCAGATCCGGGAGAAGATCGGCGTGATGTTCGGGAACCCGGAAACCACGACCGGAGGCCGGGCCCTTAAGTTTTATTCCTCGGTCCGTCTCGAGATCCGACGAGTCGCGAGTATCAAGGAAGGCGAGAACAACGTCGGCAATCGGACCAAGGTTAAGGTCGTGAAGAACAAGCTGGCTCCTCCGTTCAAGGAGGCCGAGTTCGATATCACCTTCGGAATTGGCATCTCACGCGAGGGTGAACTGCTCGATCTGGCGGTCGACAACAAGATTATCGAGAAGAGCGGATCCTGGTTCTCTTACGGGCAGGAACGATTAGGACAGGGACGGGAGACGGCCAAGCAGTTCCTGCGTGACAACCCGTCGACGGCGAACGAGGTCACACAGAAGGTTAAGATGGCCCTCGGGTTGATCCGCCCGTTGCAGAAGGTGGAAGCGGCGGGCAAATAACGCGCTCACAGCTGACGGCTACAGCTGACGGGAAAGCAGCTGACGGCTAAAGGCTGACAGCTGACGAAAGACAAGAACCGATCAATGGGTCTGTGACCTTCGTCAGCTGTCAGCCGTCAGCTGTCAGCGCTTTCTTTTGTCAGCTGTCAGCCGTTAGCCGTCAGCTCTTTTCGCGTTCAAGCTTTCTTTTCCGCGCCGATCCGCGGTAAGATTTTCTTTCAACCTTTTTCGGGGGTCGTCCAACGGTAGGACAGCGGCCTTTGGAGCCGCTGATCCAGGTTCGAATCCTGGCCCCCGAGCCAGTTTTTTCCAATGCCTGAACTCCCCGAAGTTGAAACGATTCGTCGTGGCCTGGAACCTCACCTGACCGGGTTGACTCTCCAGTCCCTTGCCGTCACCGATCATAAAGTTCTGGACATCTCGGCAAGAGACGGAAAGCTCTCCGCTTTGGAGGGACAGCGGATCGAGGCAGTAACCCGTCGTGGAAAATACCTGGTCGTCGCCCTGGAGCGCCATTATCTGATCTTTCACCTCGGTATGACCGGCCAGTTGACCTTGCGAGACCCGGCGCGCGCGGACGCCGAATCGTTTGAGCGGACTCTAACGGGTCTCGAACGATGTGACCAGCATGCTCCAGACCGCCACACCCACGTTCACATTCTTCTCGGAGACGGGCGCCAGCTCCTTTTTCGCGACATCCGGAAATTCGGGCGAGTCTACGTGCTGGAAAGGGCTTCCGAGCAACTGTTCGCTTTTTTCCGACTCCACCATTTGGGCCTTGAGCCGTTTACCTCAGACTATAACCTCAGGGCCTTCCTGGCAGCATTCAGGAACCGCACCCTTCGTCTGAAATCGCTCCTGCTCAATCAGGCGTTTGTCGCGGGGGTAGGGAACATCTACGCGGACGAAGCCTTGTTCGAGGCCGGTTTGCATCCGGCTCGCAAGGCGTCCGGGCTCCGCAGAGCCGAGAAAGAGCGGCTGTTTTCGGCCATTCAGACCGTACTTGAGCGAGGGATCGAATTCGGCGGGACCTCGTTTCGTGATTTCGTCAACAGCGAAGGCGAGAAAGGCGCAAACCAGGAAGAACTCTACGTTTACGGACGTGAGGGCGAGCCATGCCTGAAATGCCAAACCCCCATCGTGAAGACTGTGATCAGCCAACGGGGGACTCACTTCTGCCCGAAGTGCCAGCCACGAAGACGGTAGGTGGACGGCGTGGACAAAGTGGACTCAGTGGACCTGGTGGACAAGAGGCGTCGTCCACTTAGTCCATTGAGTCCACTTTGTCCACGCCGTCCAACCTGCGCTCTACTTAAACCGAATGTCCGGCGCCAACACCCAGGGGCTCGGTGTACTCAAGGAAGCGGCTTCAGCCTCGATCCAAGCTTTAAGTTGGCTGATTTTAGGCGACTTCACGGGGAACAGGTCGCCGCTCGATAGCGATTCCCACAGGGTTTTCGGGCGCGGATAGAGAACCACCTGGAGTTTTTCATCCTTGCCCAATTTCAGGGCTTTCCGCATCTCCTCCACAGCTTTGTCCACTCCGCCGATCTCATCAACGAGGCCCGCTTCCTTGGCCTGTGTTCCGGTATAAATTCGTCCGTGGGCTTTCATTTCCATCGTGTCGAAAGGCAGTCCGCGCGACTTGGCCGCCTTGCTGACAAACGTATTGTAGACACCACCCATCCACGTTTCGAGTTGCTTCCGCTGTTCTGGAGAAAGCGAATCGCTCAGGGAGAAGATGTCTGCATTCGGGGAGATCTTGATCTTTTCGACGTCCATGCCGATCCATTCGTAGAAGCCGCTCAGGTCGAACTTGCCGAAGATCACACCGATTGAACCTGTTATCGTGGAAGGCTGGGTCAGGATGCGCCGAGCATTCATGGAGATGTAGTAACCGCCCGAGGCGGCGACACCCGACATGGAAACGATGACGGGCTTTCCCTGCTTTTCGAGCATCCTGACTTCTTCCCAGATCATCTCCGATCCGACCACCGAACCGCCGGGACTGTTGACGCGCAGAATGACGCCTTTGATCGATTTCTCGTCGCGCAGTCGCCGCAGCAAAGTGGTGACGCTGTTACCACCGACAATGCCGCTAAACTCCTCTGATGCGCCAGATGTGATGATCCCCTCTGTAGCGACAAACGCGACCTTGTTGTCGCTGCTGATCCCATAGCTGGGCTGCGCCGCGTCTCGGTAGCTTTCGGCGCTGATCCCCTTATAAGCCTTCTTTTTGCCCTCGTTTACGAACTTCAGGTTTTCCCGCACCTCATGCTTGTAGCCGAGCTTATCGACGAGTTTTTCACGAAGCGCCAGCTGATCGGGGATGATGCCTTCTGCCATCAGCTCTCGGAGCCGATCCGGACTGATCTTCCTGTCCGATGAGAAAGTCCCGACGAAACGGTCCTCGAGGTCCCGGACGATTGATTCCATCATGCCCCGGTACTCCGGAGTCATGCCGGTCCTCGTATATGTCCCGGGATTCTTGTATTCCTTGAACTCGATAAATTCCGGTTTTACATGAAGCTTATCCAGCGTCCCTCTGTAGAAACTGACTTCAGCCAAGAGGCCATTGACCAGCAGACCGGTGCCCGGGTTCAGCGTGATGGAGTCGCAGGCGGACGCCAGGTACATCTCTGCTTCCCCCGCCACGTCGAGGGCCAAGAAGGCATGCACCGGCTTTTTCGATTGACGTAACTCCTTGATCCGATCTCGGAGTTCCTCGATTTCCGCGAAACTCATCGCAAGCGGCTGTATTTCGAGATACACGGCCTTGATCCGGTCGTCCTTTGCCGCATACTCAGAGACTTGTTTCAACCCGAACAGGCTGGTCATCCCGGGTTGCAGCAATTGAACCAGTGCATTCGTGGGTGGAACCTCGGGCACCGAGCCGGAGATGACTATTTCCAGCACTGTTCCCTCCGCAATCGCAACCGGCTGGTCGAGCGACCAGAATAAGAAGATCCCGATGGCCACGATCACCACGAACAGTAAGACGAGGCCAAGAACCACGAACAAGATGGTCCGTCCGCTCATTTTGTGTTTTCTCCTAGGACGATTGTATGCTGCGGCTGTGCGGCAAGCCAAGTAAGATAGAACGGTTTAGGGTTCAGGAGGAAGCAATGGAAAAGACCAGAGTGGGGTTCATAGGTTTGGGGATCATGGGGAAGCCTATGGCGGGACACCTGCTAAGGGCAGGCTTCCCTTTGACCGTCTATAACCGGACGCGAGCCAAGGCCGAGGAACTCGGTGCGGAAGGCGCTTCGGTGGCTGATTCTCCGGCGCAGGTCGCCGCCTCTTCGGAGGTCACGATTACGATTGTGTCGGATACGCCGGATGTTGCGGAGGTCGTCGCTGGTCCTAGGGGGATCCTGGAGGGAATCCAGTCGGGCTCCCTGGTTGTCGACATGAGCACAGTGTCCCCGGAAGGCGAGCGGCGCCTGGACGGGATGCTCCGCGAAAAGGGATGCCAGCTCGTCGACGCGCCGGTCTCCGGCGGAGATGTCGGCGCTCGCAATGCCACTTTGGCCATCATGGTCGGCGGCGAACGCTCGGCGTTCGAGCGCGTCCTGCCGATCTTCAAAGTGATGGGCAAAACCATCACTTACTGCGGACCGGTGGGGAGCGGGCAGCTGACCAAGTTGTGCAACCAGATCCTGGTTTCCGTCAACCTGTTGGCGGTTAGTGAGGCTCTCGTATTCGCGCGAAAGAACGGGCTGGACCCCCTGACCATGGTCGAAGCGATCAGCGGCGGAGCGGCAGGCAGCTGGCAGCTTCTTAACCTGGGCCCGAAGATCGCGAAACGGGATTTCCAACCGGGATTCATGGTGGACCTGATGCAGAAGGACCTCAGGCTCGTTCTCGAGACCGCAACTGCTAATCCGACGCCACTCCCTGCAACCGCGCTCGTCCAACAGCTCTTCAAGTCGATTCAGATCCAGGGGCAGGGTCGGGAAGGCACCCAGGCCCTGGCAAAAGCGCTCGAGGCCCTGGCGGGAATCTGAGTTGGGCGTCCGAGACCATAACCATCCGCCCCTACCGGGGCAATCGCTCGTCATCGCTGCCCACGTGCCAGGCGAACAGGCTGTAGTGGGTAGCGCTGTCGACGTTGAACGAGAAGATCTGGAATCCCCGCAGCAGCTCGCGCAACTCCCCTTCATCGAAATAATGGTGCGGAAGGCCTTTTTCCGGGCCGTCTTCCGGGACGAATGTTCGAGCCTCGATCTGGCGGAAGCTGGTTGCCTGATTCCTGAACTTCGGAACGGTCAGAAACAAGAGACCACCCGGCGCGAGGATTCGTCCAATCTCTGCGACGACCCTTTCGATCGTCTTCGTGTCCGCGTGGTGAATCACCTGGATAGATAGCACCGCGTCGAACGAGCCGTCCCGGTAGGGCAGGGGATTCCGAAAGTCGCCAAGTTGAAGTTCGGTTTTGAGCTGCTCTTTCGCCAGATCTTCCCTGGCGAAAAGAAGACCGTGGGTCGAGTTGTCGAAACCGAACACGGAGAACCCCGCTCGGGCGAGCGGTACCAGATGTCGGCCAGACCCGCATCCCAAGTCGAGAACTCGCCGCAATGACCGGGCCTTTAGGAGATTGACCATTTCCGGCAAGGCTTCATGGGGTTGGGTGAAGAAGCGGCCGTTTTCCGCATAGATCCGGTCCCAGCCGGGGGAAGGGTTGCCCTGCCTGAGCGTCACAACGGCGATAGTAACACACGGGGGATTCTCCCAGGCGCGCGCCTACCGTGCCATAGCCGTCAATGACGCCCAGGCAAGGCTGAGCCAGCCCGCCAGGAAAGCCAGGCCGCCGATGGGAGTGACGGCCCCCCACCAGCGAGCGCCAGTCAAAGCCAGCAGGTACAAGCTGCCCGAAAATATGACGATACCGGCGAGAAACAACAGCCCGGCAGCGGTCAAGGCCGGACTGTAAAGGCGAAGAGCCATGAATCCGGCGAGCAGTAGGGCGATAGCGTGGTACATCTGATAACGAACGGCCGTCTCGTAGATGTCCAGCATGTCCGGCGTGATTCGCGTTCGCAACGCGTGCGCCCCAAAAGCTCCTGCCGCTATGCCGACGAAACCGACAACGGCCCCCGATGCCATCAGAAACCTTTCCATACCAAAAATATACGCGCAAGTCGCGTCAAGGTGAAAAGACGACGGGTTTCAAATATACTGCGACAAGAGACCGCCCCAGAGTTTTGGAACCAGGAGGACAAGGCCATGGAAGGGAAGCGTGAATCGTGGTGCGGCTTGGTCGTTCGTCAGGAGGGGGTTAGCGTGTGCTTGTTGTGTGGCACGGAAGGCCAGCAGGTCCGGTTGTTCCAAAACAGCCCGGAGGAATATCAGTCTCTGGTCAATTGGCTGGAAGCCGAAGGATGCTCTCACGTGGCCCTGCGCCCGGACCATGAGGCTTGGAAAAACGTGCACGACATTCTCAAGAAACGTCTTCATGTAAAAGTGATCTATAAGCAGCAGGTTGGCGGGCCTGCGGAGGGCGAGGATCACAAGGCCTGTTGCGGGTGGCTGGCCAATCTTCTCAAGAGCGGGCGTCTGGAGAAATCAGATCAGGTTGAGCCGATCGGAGATAGGTTCGCTCACTCGGATGAAGACGCGCTGGGCGGGCAGCCGGGAAAGAAGCCCGAGCATTCGGGGCAGGGGCAGGAGTGACTGACAGACTGACAAACTGACAGACTGACAAGCTGACAAGCTGACAAACTACAAACCGACAAGCTAACAAACCGGACAGCCGACAACTGACAGTGCAGCGCCACTGAGAGCCGCTGCACTGTCAGTTTGTCAGTTTGTCAGTCTGTCAGTTTCCTTTCCTACTTCGCGTTCTTAATCGCCGCGTGAGCTGCAGCCAGACGCGCCACGGGCACGCGGAATGGCGAGCAGCTGACGTAGTTCTGATTAATTGAATGGCAGAACTCGATGGATGCCGGGTCTCCGCCGTGTTCGCCGCAGATCCCAACCTCCAGGTCGGGCCGTGTCTGACGGCCTCTCTCGACCGCCATCTTCATCAGCTCGCCGACTCCCTCGCGGTCAATCGTCTGGAAGGGGTTCTTCGGTAGAATTCCCTTTTCGACGTATTCCAGAAGGAACCGGGCCTCGGCGTCATCACGCGAGTAGCCGAACGTCATCTGGGTCAGGTCGTTGGTTCCAAACGAGAAGAACTGAGCGAGCGTCGCGATCTCGCCGGCTGTAACCGCCGCGCGCGGGATCTCGATCATCGTTCCGAACTTGTACTCGATATTCATGCCCTTCTCGGCCATCACCTTCTTCGCCACTTCTTCGAGCTGGGGTTGAATCAACTTAAGCTCGTTGACGTGGCCGGTCAGGGGGATCATCACCTCGGGCTTGACGGTGACACCCTGCTTGGACATATTGCAGGCGGCTTCGAAGATTGCGCGAACCTGCATCTTCACGATGCCGGGCATAACGATGCTGAGGCGGACGCCGCGCAAACCCATCATGGGGTTGCTTTCGTGCATGCCCTGAATGGCGCGCAAGAGGCTCTCGTCTTCAGCCAGGCCTTCCTTGACTCCTTTGACGCGTTTCTCGATGACTTTTTCCAGGATGTCGTGCTCGTTAGGCAGGAACTCATGCAGTGGAGGATCGATCAAGCGGATGATCACGGGCAGGCCGTCCATCGCCTTGAAGATGCCTTCGAAATCACTGCGCTGGAAAGGAAGCAGTTCGTCAAGGGCCTTGTCGCGCTCACTCTCGTCCTTGGCCAGAATCATGCGCTGCACGATCGGGAGTCGTACTTCCTCGAAGAACATATGCTCAGTCCGACAAAGGCCGATGCCCTGGGCGCCGTAAGCGCGGGCGCGCTCGGCGTCCTGCGGGTAGTCCGCGTTCGCCCAAACCTGCAGGCGGCGCAGCTCGTCGGCCCAGCAGAGAAGCGTGATCAGGTCAGTCTGTTCTTCGAACTTCGGATGGACCGTCGGGATCTGCCCGGCGAAGGCTTCACCGGTCTGACCGTCGATCGAAAGGAACTCGCCCTCTTTGATCACCACTCCGCCGGCGGTGAATTGTCTGGCTTTAAGGTCGATCTTAACGTCGCTTGCGCCGACGATACAGGGCACGCCAAACTGACGGGCAACGACCGCCGCGTGGCTCGTGGCGCCGCCTTCACTCGTCAGGATTCCCTTCGCAGCCAGCATGCCGTGTACGTCATCCGGTTTCGTGAAGGGGCGGACCATGATAACGGCTTTGCCTGATTTGCCCCACTCCTCCGCAATGTCGGCGTCAAAGGCGGCCATACCAACCGCGGCGCCGGGTGAGGCGTTCACGCCTTTTGCCAGGAGCCGTCCTTCTTTCGCGGCCGCTTTCTTGGCGTCCGGGTCAAACCCGGGATGCAGAAGCGTATCGACATCCGACGGTTTGACTCTCATGACCGCATCTTTGCGGGAGATCAGACCTTCGTTCGCCATCTCGACGGCGATCCGAACGGCGGCTTTCGCGGTTCGTTTGCCGTCGCGTGTTTGGAGCATCCACAGGCGCTTTCGCTCAATCGTAAACTCCACATCCTGCATTTCCTTGTAGTGGAGCTCGAGCTTCTTGCAGATGTCGACAAACTGCGCAAAGGCCTCGGGCAGGTCCTTCTGAAGCTCCACAATCTTCTTGGTGTTGCGGATACCAGCAACCACGTCCTCGCCCTGGGCGTTGAGCAGGTAATCGCCGTAAAGAAGTCTTTCTCCGGTGGCGGGGTTTCGCGTGAAGTTCACGCCCGTCCCGGAGTCCCAGCCCATATTTCCGAAAACCATCGTCTGGATGTTAACGGCGGTGCCGAGGTCGTGCGGAATTGCTGCGGCGTTGCGGTAATCGACGGCGCGCTTCCCGTTCCAGCTCTTGAAAACCGCCTCGGTGGCCAGCCGGAGTTGTTCGTACGGATCCTGGGGGAAATCGAATCCCTTGTGTTCCTTTACGATCTTCTTAAAGACGCCCACCAGGTGCTTCCAATCTTCCGCGGTCAGGTCGGTGTCCGTTGCGACGCCGCGCTGCTTTTTGTGCTCGTCAATAGCTTCTTCGAAGGGTTCGTCCGGAATCCCGAGAACCACGCTGCCGAACATCTGGATCAGGCGGCGATAGGAGTCGTACACAAAACGCTCATCACCGGTCAGTTTGATCATGCCTTTCACGGCTTCCTCGTTCAGGCCGAGGTTGAGCACCGTGTCCATCATGCCGGGCATGGAGAACTTTGCGCCGGAACGGCAGGAAACGAGCAGGGGATTGTTCGGGTCGCCGAACTTCTTCCCGGTCTTTGCCTCGACCTGCTTCATAGCGGCTAATTCCTGATCCCACATTCCGTCCGGGAATTTCTCGCCCGCCTTCTGGTACTCGTTGCAGGCTTCTGTGGTAACGGTGAAACCGGGCGGAACCGGGACTCCAATCCTGGTCATTTCGGCCAGGTTGGCGCCCTTGCCTCCCAGCAGGCCTTTGACCCGATCCCAGCTGCCGGGGCCGACTTTCTTTTCGGCTGCGTCCAGCTCTTCAAACAGGTACACCCATTTGTACGACATGAACCTATCCTCCTTCTCCTAAGGCTTAA
>Ga0105104_10003303_pt1 | contig 11555 bp, 8 predicted proteins | sample PPLLaktember2015_3_FD_87034 | JGI IMG/M metagenome (GOLD analysis project Ga0105104, IMG submission 87034) | Freshwater sediment microbial communities from Prairie Pothole Lake near Jamestown, North Dakota, USA - PPLs Lake P7 Core (6) Depth... | ecosystem: Environmental > Aquatic > Freshwater >...
CCTTGAGCCCCGTCAGGAAATCCTTCCAGCTGCTCTCCGATTCCCGGTTGCTCAGTTCCACCGCCAGGACGCAGCGCCGGCCCTCCCAGTTGACGCCGATCGCGATCATCACCGCCCGCGAATGAATCACCCCGTCCTCCCGGACTTTCTCATAGCGAGCGTCCAGGATGAGATAGGGATATTCTTCGTCCAGGTGTCGACGAGCAAACTTCTCCAGTTCGTCGTCCAGCTTTTGGGTGCAGCGGCTGATGGTGCTGGCCGAGAAGGAGTGACCGCACAACTCCTCGGTGATTTCTTTGACCTTGCGGGTGGACACTCCCTGGACATACATTTCGGCCAGAGCTGACACCAGCGCCTTCTCGCTGCGCTGGTACCGTTCAAAGAGTTCGGTCTGAAACACCCCTTTGCGGTCCTGCGGCACCCGTAACTCCAACTTGCCCACACGCGTGATCAGGTTCCGCGTGTAGTACCCGCTCCGGTAACTGACTCGCCCTTCGGTTCGTTCCCCTTTGCTCGCACCAATCGCCTCGTCCATCTCGGCTTCCAGACACTGTTGAACCGCCTCTAAGGTGAGTTTCTTTAACAAGTCCAGGTCTTCTCTCAGCAAGTCTTCCACCTTCGACGGCGCTGTTCTATCCTTCTTCTGGGTCATGGTCGTTTCTCCTTTCTTGGTCGAAGAAAAGGTTCTCTAGAAACACCATGACCTTTTTGCTGAACAAAAGAAATGTAACCGATGGGGGCTAACCCTGGCGGCCTAATTAGCCGCGTGGGTCCCACAAGGGGACGCTGGCTTAAAGTCTCAGCGACGCCAAACTGGGACGCTGGTTAAAAGTCTCCGCCATCAATGCCAGCATTCCGGGCTGGTCACTGATTCCGACGCGAAATTGGCCACTTTTTAGCGGCATTGGAATAAGTGGCCAAATGGCGGAACGGTGGCCAAAAACCCCGGGGGCAAGATTTGGGGACGCTGGCTAAAGAGCGGCTAAAAAGCACGGACGTAGGATGGCGCCGATCAGCTGAACGGGCTATTTCGTCGGAGCCTCGGCGCTATTGGTTGGCTAGGCGCCTCCTCGTCTTGACCCTCGCTTCCCATTTTTGCGAAGCTTCTTCTAAGCAATATGAAATTGGCGCTCGAAAAAGCTACTCGTTTCCTACTCACTGCTCAGAATTCGGATGGAGGATGGGGTTACTCGGCCCGGTCCGGTCAGAGCGCGCCCGAACCTTCCTGCTATGCCCTTCTCGGTCTTCAAGAGGGGACATCGGGAAGCAACCGGAAGGGACTTCTGTGGCTCGAGTCCCAGGTCTGCCCGGATGGCGCCGTGAGACTTCAGGGAGATATTGAAGTCCATTGGACGACTTCACTCGCGGCATTAACCATTACTCGACTGGATCCTGGATTCCTGAAGCTTCCTGCTTGCCTACTCGAACTTCTAAACATGAAATTCGGTAAGGACGCGGCGGCCGGCTGGGCGTGGAACGAACAAACCTACAGTTGGGTGGAGCCAACCTGCTACGCGGTAATGGCCCTGGAGCTTGCCGGGCGAGGCACACATCCCAGGGTTCTCGAAGCTCAGCGTATGCTCGAGTCTCGCGCCTGTGTCGGCGGGGGCTGGAATCAAGGGCTACGTGTTTCATTTCATCGGGAGCTTGGCCCGCTTCCGGCCCAGACCGCTCTAGCCATGCTCGCCCTGCAGAACCGACCGGCGTCCCGCGCGTTGATTTTGGAAGCTGCACGATTCCTTTTAGCGAGAGTTCAAGATGAACCTTCGACACTCGGTCTCTCTCTTGCGATTTTGGCTTTCCACGCAACCGGGCTGGATTATGCGGATTTGCCCGAGGAACTTCTAAAGAGACAGAACCCGGACGGGAGTTGGAGAGGAGCAATTCACCTCACGGCCCTGTCGCTGCTCGCTCTCAAAGCGGTTAAAGAGGGAGGAAATGGATTCAAGCTCTAGACGCAGGCGATTTTCACGGCGTGACATCCTCGGCATAGGCTTGGCACTCGCCGGCGGTTCCGGACTCGGCGTGATTGGGTCTCACGTGGTCCGTCGCTGGCGGCAACCACAAGCAGCAGTTGCCATCATGCGCGCGGAGTCCTACGATCAAAACCTCGTCGAATTACTTCGGGACGGTTTGCGGCTCTACCCCGACTTCTGCCGTTCGGTCAGAGGTAGACGCGTCGTTTTGAAACCCAACCTCGTTGAATACCATTCCGATCGCGTAGTAAATACCGACCCTAGGTTCGTTGCGGCCGCTGTTGAAGTCTTTCGACAACTGGACGCGCGTCAGGTGATCGTCGCGGAAGGTCCGGGCCATCGTCGTGACACGGAGTGGTTGCTCGAGGAGTCGGGATTGGAAAGCGCGTTGCGAGCGGTTCAGGCACCTTTTGTCGACCTTAATCTCGAGCCCTTGTTCCCAGTCACGCTCACAGCAAACCTTTCGGGTCTCGGGCGACTGTGGCTTCCTCGGGCTGTCTTGGATACTGACATTGTCGTCTCCATGCCCAAAATGAAGACTCATCACCTGGTCGGGGCGACACTCTCCATGAAGAACATGTTCGGGATCCTGCCAGGCACCAAATACGGCTGGCCGAAGAATCTGCTTCACTGGCGAGGCATCGAGCAATGCGTTGTGGACGTAAACGTGGCCGTTCGTCCCGCGTTCGCTATCATCGATGGCATTCAAGCGATGGAGGGAGACGGCCCAATCTACGGGGACCGGGTTGAGGCAGGGGTGATTGTCCTGGGAGACAGGCTTACTGCTGTGGATTCGACGGCGGCAAGGATCATGGGAATCCAGCCTGGGCACCTGACATACCTTTACCGCATGCTCGAGCGGGGCGGCACAATCAACGAGGGCCGGATCAGCCAGCGGGCCGAGCCGATTGAAGCTGTCCAACGGAATTTCGTCTTGACGGAAGCCTTTCAGTACATGCGAAAGCCTCTGCCCATTGTCGACTTTGCCTCGGGGGTGTAGGGCCGACAATCGAGCAAGAGGGGCCGATTTTAGCCCGGGTGTCAAGACCCCGTCTGCCTGGTCCGGCTGAAGTACGGGCGGGGGACGACCGGACTTGTGTCGGGCTCGAGCACCCAGACCTTCCGATCACGGAAATACTTCAAAAGTGCCTGATCCTTTGCGGGGCTGATTTCGCGTGCCCAAACAACCCGAGATTCATCAATGTTCGCACGGTTGTAGACCCACTCCTTGTTGAAATCGTGGGCCGGTGAGTAGCGAACAAAAACGAGATGCTTCCCGGGAGTTTTTTGCAGCTGTTCAGCCACGGTCCAAGTCGTGTCGTGCGGTCTTCGCATCTCGGCTCCCCGGCGAAATAGGAAGGACAGCTGAGCGGCGGCAGTTATCACGAGCGCTAGAATTGAGCCGAGTGCCAGAACGCGTTTGATTCGACCACCTTCCCAGAGCCTTCGAAGACCGGACACCAGCAGAATGAGGATCAGGCAAGTATAGCCGGCGAGATAATGCGGGAAAAGGAAGGGGTAGAGGGCACTGGCGATCAATGCCAGGAGAAGGAAGCCCGTCACTGGAAACCCCACCTTCGGTCTGACGAGCAACGCGACGACACATGGGATCGTAAGCGACAGCGAGACGTAAACCAACCAAAGCTGCGCCAGCCGATGCGACCACTCGCCCGGCAGGTTGCGCGGACTTGCCGCCCGATCGAATTGTCTCTTCTGCCACCGGTACGAGTCTTCTATATTCTTGAATCGAGTGCTTGGCGCTTCGTTCTCCTTCTCCCAGATAAGACCGACGGGAACGCCGTACTGTTTTCTAGAAACCTGATAGGGGAGTGTCAACGCTTGTCCTGTAACTCGATAGTTGTGCCAGATGGTCACGGAAAGAGCGAAACCCAGGCAACAACAAAGAGGGACAAGAAACGCCAGGAGCGATGTGAATAGCTGGTGGAATCCCCGGACGCGGAGGCGCCAGATAACAAGGGCAGTGCCACCAAACGTCATCCAGACGGTCTCGAAAGGGCGGGTGTGCCACAGCCCGAAGACAGCTAGCGCGGCTATGAGGCCCCACAAGTAGCGAGGAAATTTGAGGAACCGGGCCAGGGCGCCAAAGAAAAAACTCCCGGCTGCTGCAGCCAGGGCACCGCCCCAGTAGCTATTGATCCAGTACCCGAAGATTTCGAACTGAAGCACGGCTACGAGGCAGCCAAGCGCCGTCCAACCCGGGGGCAGTAACGCGCGCAGCATCCAAAACAAGGCGAGGTTGAAGACAGCGATGCCGACGAGCACGCCGAACCAAGGGTGGCCGAAGACAACTTGACCAAAGGCCAGCATCGCGCCCTGACCTAATGGATAGATTGAACTGTAAGTCGGGTGATGAAGGATGTAGATCGTCTCGAAGTGTTCCCAGAAGGGGTGAGTCGGATTGGCCATACGGCCGGAGGCCAAGGTATCGGCGACGAGAAGGTGCGAGAACTCGTCATGAACCACCGGATGCGGGATGGGAGACCAGGGCAGCAAAACCAGTCGAAGTGCTATCGGAAACAAAACCACCAACGAGCAGATGAGGACAGGGCGTTCCGCCAAGGCGCGGAGGTGAGCCAGCAAGCGGTCGATCCCTCCCGGTTGGCGCCGAAGCAGGACCCAGGCAATCAGAAGACCCGCAACCAGACAGGGGGCATCAGCAATGCAGGCCTGTAGAAGAGCTTCTAGTAGCACGGGGTTTGATCGCTCCACTTCACTTCTCCGCTCTTCTGGTAAAAACCACGGCGTGATCGTCCTCGTACTTCACAACGAACCGGCTATCCATGCGGAGAAGAGATGTTAAGGCCTGATTTCTAGGAGCCAGAACCAGGGCCGCTTTTTGGAGCTCGCGATCGTTCGACCAAGCCGGCTGACCGCTCCAAGTCAGGTAGCTTCTCAGGATCCGATCCGAACCATGCACATTTGTCCTACCGTCCATGGAGACGCGAAGCGCAGGCAGGCTCCAGGTCAGGTAGCCACCCCAACCGAAATCATTGTAAAGGGGACCTGTCAGCGAGCGAGAGGCGATGAATCGCACTGCACCAGTCGGGAACCGTTGAGAAACCTGCTTTTCCAGCCCGGCTTCGTCCATCCGGCCAAGGGTCAGGATGACGATCAGGCTAGCGACGGCAACGGCAAGCACTATCCTGAAGCGCGGAACCCACTCCGAGTCAGCGGCGGCACTCTTTCTCCCCGACGGCCAGCCAGCCAGGACCGCTGCGCCGGATACGGCGGCCAGCCAGGCATCCCGCTGCATTCGAAGGGCTGAGCACAAGCCGAAAACCAGGAGCAGGTAAGGCATTACGGATGTCACCCTCCTTCTTCCAAGAACAAAAAATCCACTCGCGGCGAGTGCCACAAAAAGCCAGTGAGTTGGCGACCGAAAATTCGGCGGAGAAAGCTCCTGGATCAGGAGGTAAATGTTGGCTTGCCGGGCGTAACCCCAGACTGTAGCGTCAAGCCGGACCCCATACGGATTCAGGCAGGCGGCAGTCGCACAGAGGACGAGAAGACCAGAGTACAGTTTGGCCCGCTGCCAGGTGCCAGTGTATACCTCCGCAGATCGCATGAATCGAGCCTGACACCCCTCGACAACGAAAAAGCCGATCAGGATCAATCCGTAGATAAACTGGACGTGCAGATTCGCCCAAAAAACAAAGAGGAGGGGCAGCAGCCAGATCCCTGTCTTTCGATGGTGATTGCGAAGGGCGGTAAGCAGTATGAGCGCCAGCGTGAAAAGCACCATTGTGAACAACCAGGGCCGAGGTGTCGCCAACGGAAGCGACGAAACGAGAGCCAGGATCGTCAGCACCACGCCCCAGCCAAACGACCCGGCCAAGCTCTGATAGAGGAAGTACAACGCAACAGCAAACCCCATTCCTACAATGATTTTTAGGTATTCAATGCCTGCTAATCCTAGGGGACGCTGGATATTAAAAACCAAAACATCAAAGAGCCAGGTGTAGGCAACCCAAGGACGGTTTTGGCCGTATTCCGAGAACGGATCAGAAGAAGGAAGGCCTTTCTGTTCGACAATCCATCGTCCTGTTGAAAGATGCCACCAGATATCGGGATCAAGTTGAACGTTGGTCCAGCTGAAATGGTAGGCGACCTGCCCAAAGAGGACGACCAGAATTAGCAACCGGCGAATAGCCGGCTCAATTCTTCGAAACTTGCTAGTTCTCCCTGATGTTTCGGCTGGCAGTCGGTCGGTGGGTATGGTGATTTGATCCATCCGGCCCTCGTCAATCGACAAACTTGTAGCCTTCTCCGTAAATCGAGAGGATATGTTTGGGATCGGCCGGATCGTCCTCCAGTTTCTTGCGAAGCTTCATGATGAAGTTGTCGACCGTGCGCGTCGTCGGAAAGTTCTCGAAGCCCCAGACCTCGTCCAGAAGACGATCACGGCTGACGACTTCACCACGGCATTGGATCAAGAGACGCAGAATGTCGAACTCCCGTGGTGTTAGCTCGACCGGTTGGCCAGCTCGCCTGGCTTGAAGTTTCTCGAAATCAAGCTCGACTTTTCCGAAAGCGTAACGCGGCAGCCCGTCTTCGTCGGTCTTTACAAGCCGCCGGAGCCGCGCTCTGATTCGCGCCACTAACTCTCTGACACTAAAAGGCTTGGTGACGTAGTCATCAGCGCCTACTTCGAGGCCGACGACCCGGTCGATCTCATCAGAGCGTGCGGTGAGCATGATGATTGGGATGTCGATTCCCCTCCGCCGAATTTCCCTGCACACATCGATCCCGTTCATCCCCGGCATCATAACGTCGAGGAGAATCAGGTCCGGATTGTGCTTGATCGCTAAACTTATACCCGTTTCTCCATTGCTGGCCTGGAACACCTTGAAGCCTTCCCGTGCCAAATTCACTTCCAGTCCTTTCCGTAAATCCGGCTCGTCCTCAATGATCAGGATTCTGTACATGTCGGTCGTTTACGCGCTCCGTTCGCCCGCAATTCTCCACAGCTTCCCCGCCAAGTCAACTATATGAATATCAAAGCTCGCTTCCACTCCTCAAGCGGTTGAATCTGGTTGAGAGGAGGGGCTAAGGTTCACCCGCTCAAAAAGCACCGATCTGTTGTCCTCATAGAGTCTCTGCCAGTGTCGGCTGCCGAGCACTGAGTTTAGGAGCTTCTTTCCGTCGGCCTCATTGCGGTCCAGAAGCAAGTACTGAATCCCATACTTGGCCGCAATTTCCTCCCAGCCGGGATTAGCCTGCAGGATCGCAAAATAGTCTTCAGCAACCTCCATCGGAAACAAGTGCACCCGACCATCCAAAAAAGTCCCGTTCCCGGGATGAAGTCTCCAAATTAGGTAGTCGCCATAGTGTTGAGGGTGAAAAATCCTTCCATCGATTCGGCGATTCAGGATGAAGTCCGCGGCGTGTACCGGGAGCCGTGCTTCCATGAGTGGCAGATCTCGGTCTTTACCCGAGCTACGGTGGAACCAAGGCAGGCCCAATACTGTGAGGACCAGCAATAGAGCGGCAAGGACAACGTTCAACAAGGAGTGTGCGCGAGTCCGGATTTCGCCGAATTGGAACAGTAAGCTAACCCTCAAGTGTCCGGCGACAATCGGAGCAGCGAGGAGCGCAAACCAAGCTGCATTCCGTCTGGCCGTGAACGCAAATAACGCGAAAACGAGGAATAGCGCCGTCTCGTGTAGATGCGGTCTGATCTTCGCGCGAATAAGAACCAGCAAGCCGAGGAGAAACGGAGCAAAAAACCGAAGCGCATCCCCTAGGTTGTCAACTTGCGGAGGGCGCCATTCAACAACGAAACGGCGTGAAACAGGGTCGCTCGCCACGTCTGCGACATAGGTGTAAATTTTCGCTAGTTGCGGATTGAGAAACGTGGCGCCTGTAGTCATCACCAGCACGACGAGGAGTGTGGCCCTCCGTTTCCCTCTTAGATGGGGTCCTTTTTCAGATAAAGGACTGATAAGGTCCAAAGCCAGAAACAAGAGGATTAGGAGGGCCCCCAGGATAAAGGCGCCGTGAAGGTTAACCCAGAGCGCCATCATCAATGGCAGAAGGTACAACAAATTCCGGTCGCGATCCCGGTACTCAGCCAGAATGAAGTAGAACCAAGAGAACAGCAAAAAGGAGAAGACCTGAGGCCTGATATTTCCCTGACAAGCCAAAGGAATGGCAGCTAAACAAGTGGCGAGAACCCCAGTCCGAACTCCATCAGCTCGCCGGAGACAAAGAACGTACACGGGGAGTAAAGTACCGACGAGCAGGACTGTATTGAAGAAGATGACCAAGGCCGCGCCTCCTGAGCGGTAGATCCTGTACAGAACGACTTCACCAAGCCAGTTTTGAAGCAAATAGGTCTTCCCGGCTGCAGTGTAGGAGAAAATGTCAGTAACGGGGATCGAACCACTCTCCCAAATGATCTCACCAGCCTTGAGATGCCACCAAAAATCGAGCGCGGGCAAGGGAGCCAGGGAACTAATCCAGATGACTATGAGAAAAGGGACAACCCGCCAGAGGTGCTCGATCTGAATTTTCATGCCTCTATCATTAATGAGCCGGAGGATGGACTTCGGTCAAGCCCGGGGCGTCCGAGGCTGACTGACCGGCTCGTCCGCGCAGCCCGCTAGTCCTCGATTTGACTATCGAAATCACAAATACGGCGAGCATCAAGCCGCTGAAGATCGGATATTGATTGAGAGCCAAGAGCCCAAGTAGGCTGCTCACGGCCCACACCGTTTGCTCAGCAAATCCGAAATGTGGCCTTCTCATGCTGATCAACAAGGCCGCAGCCGCTAGCCCTAAGGTCACGTCGTGTAGAAACAGATGTGGAGAGACCAGGCAGCTCAGAAGAACGACCGCGAGCAAGTTCCATTTCGACCGCCCGGTCCGAGTCCATGCGAACGAAAAAGTCAGGACGGCGACCGCCGCGATGACAAAGTAGCCGGCTTCTCCCGTCCCGAGGAACCAGGAAATGTGCCGCAGATTGTGCATACGAGGAAGCCAGGCGGTGATTTCTCTATTGGTGGACATCTCGGTCAGGACGCCCAGGTAGCGCTGAAAACCTGCGAGGCCGAGAAGGGCGATAGAAAGCAGAGCGTGGATCAGGCCGGTGCTCACGCCCACCACTAGGGCCTTCCAATTTCGGCTCAGAATCACGACGAGAAAAGGGATGAACGCAAGGTGCGGTTTGATGAGCAGCAGACCGGCCCACAGACCTGATCGTTCGTTTCTGTCCTCGGTCAGGAAAAGCGTGAAAAACAACAGGATCAGGATGCTCAGTTGACCCTGGACCAGAGCAGCATAGACAGGGAAGAAGAGAAGCGTGAAGACAAGGAGCGCATCCGCCTGGGAGGGCAAGAGCCGTAGTCGGCCCGCCAGTTGCCGCAGACAAAGTAAAAGGAGCACGAAGTTTCCGAGGAGCCATGCGAAGTACGCCGCTTGAAAATCGAGCAACGAGATTGGGGCGAAAATAAGTGCAGTCGTCGGAGGATAGGCGAAGGGAAGATAACCCATTTTCCCCACACCCTCCTGAATGTCAAACTGCAAATCCTGATCGTACAACCGGGTAGGGTTGGTCCTGACGATAGTTCCAGCGGCGTAGAAGCTGGCAAAGTCTGAGCGTACGACAGGAATCTGGGACACCAAAAGGGCCAGGATGAAGCCAATCACGACGACGAACCGGACGAGTGTTCTCGTTTCTATCATCCCGGCGCCCTCTCCCTCTTGCACGGTACATCCTGCTCACCAAGTCGTCAAGAATCGGGGAAGGGGCAGCGGTGAAGAGCGTTCGTCGGGGGAAAACCGGGGAGGGGAAAACAGGGAGGGAAAACAGGGAGGGAAAACAGGGGACGCTGGTTTTAAACTGCTGATTGTCAATGCCTACAAAGCGCTGCCCTGTAAAGACAAACTCGCTGTGCTGATAGCTTCTAGTCGAGCTGTCTGGGCCGGTGTATTCGGCTGAGAACCAGGCTTGAGTTCCTCTCGGGAAGTTGCACCCACAGCCAGGCATACGGTGGCGGGTCGGGATTTGACGAAACGGAGACTGCCGGTCCGATTCGAACATGCTCGAACTGAGGAGGGAAGTGCGATAGCCTACCGTGACGCAGACTGCTCGGGAAGCCACGAAGGAGTCGGCTCTCCAATCGCGACCGTGTGGTATCGGAGAAAGAAACTCCGAAGCGAGGAAGCTTGAAACTAGCGGGCCAAGCGTTGTCCTCGCATTAAAGCCAGAGAACCGACCGGAGTCTGGACCGGGCTGCGAGCTCGCCGGTAGATCTTACGAGCTAAAAGTCCTTCATGCAGCGCTCGCATCTGCTCCTCGTCTCCCATCGCAAGGGCATCGTTCATGTAGCGCTGATGCTCTAGATAACAGCCAGCCGCATATCCCTCAGCTTCGTCCTGGCGGATGATCTCGCGCAAGAACTCCTCCTCGTTCTCGATCACCATGCCTCCCCGGTGGTGGAGGCAGCCAAAGTGCAGCGTCAAGGCGCGGGCGGCATTTACTCCCCAGAGTTGTGTCAAAGGCATCAGCCAACCAGGGCGTTTTGCCCCGGCCAGTCGCAGTCGAGCAGAGGAAAAACGGTACTGTTCGACCCTCCCCACCATTCGAGCACGTAGAGGATTAAGCTCGATGTAAAGAGCGACAGCCTGCAACGAGCGCCGACTTTCGAGCAGGTTTGATTTGAAACGATCAGCCCAAAGCTGCCCCTTACGCCCAAACTCCCGGTTATGCCACCGGGCATAATCCGACTCCACATTCCGCATCAACTCGGATACATCGAAGAGGCGACGGTTAAAACGGCGCCATTGAGCCGGGCCCCAGAACAAGTAAGGCTTGATCAAACGTCCCTTGTAAAGCGTTTCGGCGATCCTTCGCAGTTCGACTCTGGTCAAAATTCGGAACGCTTCGAACTGAACCAGCACATGGTAATGGTTGCCCATGATCGCAAAGGCCGCGATCAGGCAGAAGTAAACCTCGGCGTAAGAAAGCAGGATCTGCAGGAACTTCTCGCGAGCGCCGGGCTGCTGAAGCGGGTACCCATCCGGGGCCCCGGCCAGCCGGTTAGACAGGTGATAACTCTGCTCGCGGCCCTGAGGTTTGAGACGAGGTAAGCGGGGCATGCGCATCTCCTTCCCGAGGGGAGCTTGTGTGATTCCCTCATTAGCTATAACGCGCGAGCCGCAAAAACTACGAAAGTATTTTCGAAGCACAAGGCAACTCACCATAAACTACCTAAAAATCATCCTTTTACCCCACCTATTACTAACCAGCGTCCCCATTTCGTCACCACCTATTACTAACCAGCGCCCCCATTTCGTCAGCGTCGTCTTCCATTTCGTCCCCATTTCGTCACCGCGTCCCCATTTCGTCAACCACCGTTGGGCCATGGCCCGTTCTTCAAGATAGTCGCTAATCAGAGGTTCGATCCTTTGCCACCGAGTCAGTGGCGGCCGGTAGAATGCTGAGCATGCCGTCGGCCCGCTCCAAGACAGCGTTCGTATGCCAATCGTGTGGATCCAGTAGCCCGAAATGGGTTGGGCGTTGTCCCTCCTGCGGCGAGTGGAACGCCATGGCAGAAG
>Ga0105104_10003304_pt1 | contig 11551 bp, 9 predicted proteins | sample PPLLaktember2015_3_FD_87034 | JGI IMG/M metagenome (GOLD analysis project Ga0105104, IMG submission 87034) | Freshwater sediment microbial communities from Prairie Pothole Lake near Jamestown, North Dakota, USA - PPLs Lake P7 Core (6) Depth... | ecosystem: Environmental > Aquatic > Freshwater >...
GGCTATCAGCACGTCCTCATCGATGACCGGCTGCTGTATCCACTTGACGGGGGTGCGCGCTCTAGACACACCTATGACCGGACGCAGGAATGGAGCTTCGTGAACTTCGCCCCCTACCGTATCCTCCACGGCCAAGGGCTCATGGCGCTCCCGATCGCCAACACGCTCAGGCAGAACATCCCGCCGCGCGATGCCTCATGTCTTCAGAAGGTCGTGGAACTGCTGCAATGGCTCTCCACAGCGGATCCCCAGGCGGAAGGGGACTTCATCGCCATTTACGGGGATGATTTAGAGAAGGCGGCGGGCGTGGGAATGTGGGATGTCAGTGGGCCTTCCGACTACGCAGCCCTGCTCAAATGGATCAGCCAATCCCCCTGGGTTCGTCCCGTCAAACTGAGCGAGTGGGCATCGGCCAGCCGTGTCGCCGGCGTGAAGCGCATCGACATGGGGACCTTCGTAGAGATGAGCAACCATTTCGGGGCTGGCGAGGGCTACGAGAAATGGTACTTCGACCCACAATGGGACGTTTACCGCTCTTACTACTCGCGCTCGGAGGAGCGGGTTAAGGTGCTGGACACCCTGGGGGCCGACCCGCCCTTAATCGAACTGGCCTGGAAGCACCTCATGGCCTCGAGCTGGGAGACGGCCTGGCACACCTCTCCCCTCGGGTTCTGCGCCAATGCTGCTGTTCGTGCGGAGCCGAGTCCGTGGGTGAGAGCGTTGGCAAGCCACAGTCGCCATGCCGCGGTGATCGCCGAAGCGGCCTTCTGGATGCGACATAGGGACGATGAGGCCCATGCCTATACTTTCGATATCGATAACGATGGCGAGGAAGAGCTCATCCTAAAGAATGACAAATTGTTCGCAGTTGTCTCGCCCCAATGGGGTGGACGACTCGTCTACCTGTTCAGCCTGGATGGACGGCAGGGCAAAATGGTTGTGGGCAACCCCTGCGATGATTGGAACTGGATGGAAGAGCTGAATAAGTATATGGAGGTACCAGCCAATCACCCAGGAGCCTTGACGGATGTAGGCTACGAGCATGACCGCTACGATACCGTCATCGAAATCGCTCATGGCATGGAAGTAAGAGCGCAGCTCATCGCCAGTGAAACGGGGGGCATGGCGAGGAAAACGGTTAAGGTGTTGACCCTCGCCTTTGGCAGTACTGAACTGGCCGTGATATACCAGCTCCCTCAAGAGGTGCCCCCTTTGACGATCGAGTGCGGATTATCCCCCGATTACCTGCACCTGTTGCGCTGTGGATGCCGCTTCCTCAGCGAGTTTAGGCGCCCAATCGTGTGGGGACTTGGCAATAACGGCGTCACGGTTTGGCTAAGGCTTGACGACGGAGGATCGACTAGCTTCGATGAAGCCAGCATACGTAACTTCGGCCATGGACGGGCGATTCAATTGAAGGCCACCAGCGATCGATTCACGATCTGGATAGGCGCGCGGCAAGATGGAAAGCCTTGTGGGTGAACTGTCGATTCTCGGAGATCAAGTCATGAATGGCATGGAAACACAAACCCCCCTGATCCAAGAGCTCGGATATGTTCTCAGCCAGATCGATCAATTAGCCTCACCACCGACTTTGCGGGCCATTGCTCTGGAGATCCTCACGTCACCAGACATTATGAAGGGTCTTTTCCAGACAACTCTGGCCCAGATCCATCCCGGTGGACTGATCTTGGTGCACTGCCGCCCGAAAGTTCTCAGAAAGCGCCTTGGGAGCAGGCAGGTGATCATTTACCGTTTAATCCTCTTGAACGAGACCGGTCCGAAAACGAGATCCGTAGAGCTTGTCGGGAAGAGGTACGCCGACGGAGCCGAGGGCGAAAAAGCCTTCTGTTTGATGCAGCAGTTATGGGAAGCGGGGTTCGGCGAAGACAGTCGATTCAAAATACCGAAGCCGCTCTGTTACCTCCCCGATTTTAAGCTGCTCATCCAGGAGAGGGCTCACGGTGCCCTCCTGCCTAAGTACTTAGGGCGCGGTGACGGCGCCGCTTTAGCGCGGGCCAGGATGGTCGCTCGCTGGCTTGCCAAACTACACCAGCTTGAGACCATCCCTGCAGGCATAAACGCATACGCAGACGACGAGACTTCGGTCCACGACTTCGCGTACCAGCTCGGCGAGCGCCACCCTTACCTAGCTTCACGGTTAGAGGAAATGGCCTCCGCCATCTGTGCGAGGATCGCCTGCCCCGAGGGCATAGCCCTCGCCATGGTTCATGGCGACTTTCACCCCGAAAACATCTTCGTGACCCAGAACAGGGTGACAGTGATCGACTTCGATAATTTTTGCCGGTCGGACCCAGCTAGGGACCTCGGTTATATCATCGCTCAGACGCGAGCAATGGTCTACTTTTCGACCGGGCTTTTGGAGGCGGCAGACCTCGAAATTCGGGCCTTTCTGCACGTGTATCTTGCCGCCACAACATCTCAAGACATGCGAACCCTGCCCGCAAGGATCGCCACCTTCGCGGCTCGAGCATGTCTTGCCAACATGTACTACATCTCATGTGTTTTGCAGAACGAACACCTGGAAGCATTATCCGTGTTGCTCATGGAGATGGAAAGATTTATGAAGGCAGAAACGGTGGAAGACATTGTGTGATGACTCATGGGAACTTCAGGAGGAATGCATCTCATGAGTATACAGCAAGCGCAGAGAAGAGAGGAATTGGGCAAGCGAATCGCAGCCATTAGCCGATGGGGCTTCATTCAACCATACGTTTGTCGTGTATTGCCTGAGGCTCCAGGTACATTGCCTGCGCCTGACAACTTTCAAGCATTAGTCATTCAGAACGACGGAACAGGGCCTGCCACCGTGGAGTTTAAGATAGCGGGTTCCATGAGATTGTTTGCGAAGCTTTACATGGATGAATCGGGAGCCCACGCCTATGAAGTCCTGCACAACCTTTGGCACGGTGGTTTTGACAGGAATCAGGGTTATCAGGTCCCTGAGCCTCTCTGCTTTGTGGCTGAGTATCAGCTGCTGCTGATGCGGGAAGCACGCGGGGAAACATTAGCTTCCTACCTCAGCCAGGACGGCGGCAAAGCTCTCAGCGGCGTGCAGGAGGCGGCGCGGTGGCTGCATCAATTACATAGTTCTCCGATCCGGGTAGGAAAGGTCGATCAGCCCTGGTACATGTTCTTGAAGTTATCAGACCGGCTCGCAAAGGCTGCGGCCTCACACCCCCGAGAGCTAAAAAACCTTACGGCCATGGTGGTCCGATTGGGAGAGTTCGCGGAGCGTCGGGAAGAAGGGGAGGTTGTTCAAGGTCATGGCCAGTTTCGGCCGATTCATGTCTTTCTGAGCGGCGAGACCACCACCGTGATCGATGTTGATCGAAGCGTTCCCGCGGATCCAGCCAGAGACCTGGCCGAATTCATCCACAGGCTGAGATCGACGATCTTGCGCGACGCCGGTGCGATGAAGCGAGCGAAGCTACTGACAAGCGCCTTCTTGGATGAATATGCAGCCCATAAGCCTTCGCGGCTTGGCACCCTCTCGTTCTACTGGGGTTTCCATATTTTAGTGTCCCTGTGCCGCCATCTGAAGCAATTGCAGGCCGACGATCCGGCGTGGGGGCCGACAATGAACTTTTACACCGGGGAGTTTGAGGCGGCAATGTCGGGCAAGCTCTGATGTGTAAGAGAAATGGCGAGGGATGGCGGGATGGAAACGACGTTAGAGTTAGAGAGCCGAGACAAAGGGGAATTGGGAGTTCGGGCCTTTGAGATCACACGGCCAGCCTTTATTGAACAGATAGTGTCCCCCACCGCGTGTGCGGAATTGGGTAGAACCAGGCTTTCCTCGGACTGTCAGACCTCGATCGTCCAAGACAGGGGTACAGGGCGCATCACCGTAAGCTATCGCTTTGGGGACGAAATCTTGGTCTTTGGCAAGCTCTATTCGGATGAGCTGGGGCCGCACAGCTTTCATGTCCTCAAAGGCCTGTGGGAAGAAGGGCTTGGCGAGGGCGAGCCCTACCAGGTGACCAAACCCTTGTTGTACATGCCCGAATGCAACCTCCTGCTCATGAGCGCAGCCGCAGGCATTCCACTTATGTCCCTTATCGGCCAGGATAGCCCTGAATTCTTAGCCCATATTCGCCAGGCTGCCCGATGGCTTGTGCGCCTGCACCGTGTCCCCCTCCGCGTCGGCCGAGCCGAATCGTTGTGGGATTCCTTAAAGCTCTTCAGGGTCGTGCGTCGGCTCACGAAGGCCGCGGCCAGGGTCCCACATGAGCGCAAGCGCCTGATCGAAATGGTTGATGCGCTGTGCCGAGAGGGCAAGCAGGGCCCAGGGCAGGTGCCTGCTGTGCAGACCCATGGGCGGTTTCACTATGAGCACATCTTTGTGAACGGCGGGCCGGTCACCGTGATTGACTTTGATCGAAGCCTTCCCTCAGATCCGGCGAAGGACCTTGCGGAATTTTTAAGCATGCTCAGAGTCAGGGCCTTTAAGCGCACGGGGACCACGGCCACGGTTGACGCCGCGACGCGGCTCTTCCTGGAGGAATATCTTTCGCACCTGCCTGGGAACAGCAAGAATCTTACAATTCACTGGGGGGCGTTTCTCCTGTTGAACATGTTTCACTATGTCAAGAAGTACGACCCCGACAACGAAACTTATGAACGGCTAATGCAGTTTTACGTGAGGGAGTTTGATGCCGTGCTCTCGGGAGAACTGATACCAGGACATCAGTAGGGGAGCGTAACGCAAGTTTAGACAGTGAGTCTAGTCTTGTCGCACGTAAAGGTGGCGTGAGGTCTGCGACTGTCGAAGCAATCGGCTGCATACCAGGTCCCCTCCAGCCTGAACGGCCCCATCTGACCAGGGGGGACTCTCCCCGTCGAGCGATGGCCACGTCGGCGTTCGACGACTGAGCCGAGGAGGTTACGACGTGTCTGAATCCAGGCAACCTATTCTAACTCCAACCCCTCAGGCTGTCTTGTCCAGCGCGGTTGTTAACGCGCTGAGCAAGACCTACGACATCGGTGACTGGCGTGATTGGCAGCGCACCCCACAAGGATCTACCAACATCAGCTTCTTCGTGACTGCCTCCTCCGGCAAGTACGTGCTGCGATGCTCCACCGCCCGCAAGAGCCTTGACGCCATGCGGTTTGAGGTGCAGCTCATCGGGTACCTGCGCAAGCGGGGTTATCCGGCTCCGACGATCATTCCAACGCGGCGGGGGGAGGGCTACGCTGAGCATAACGGCACCTTCTACCTTATGACCGCTTTTATTCCGGGTAGCCCCTACGACCCAGAAGACATGGGTCATCTCCTGGCCGCCGGTCGTGGGCTTGGCCTCTACCATCAGCTAGTGAAGGACTTCCCTGGTCCGCCTTACTTGCGGCCATTCCCTGCCCTCAACGGCCTGGGGCCGACGGGCGTCAGGAGATTGGCCCGAGTAAGCCCGTTGGCCAGCCGCTTTCTCGGCACCAACGAGCAGAAACGCCTCGAGAGCGACTTTTCCTGCATCTCGAGCCAGTTCATAGGCGTCCAGCGAGAACTGGCCGAGATCTATCCCCGCCTGAATAAGCTGATCATTCATGGGTCGTTCGGTAGATCCGCCCTGATATTTGATGGCGAGAGGCTGATCGGCATCGTGGATTACGACCGGGCGACGCACGGAATGTGCGGCATGGATCTCGCCTATACCGTCAAGGCGTTCTGTCGTATTCATGATCAACACAGTGAGGATTATCGGGTCGGCTTCGACTATAGCCGTTACCGGTCGTTAATCCTGGCTTATCAGGAAGTGGAGCCCTTGGGGCGGGAAGAAATCCATGCCTTGCCCCTGATCTTCCGTGAACAACGTCTCGTGAAGGTTCTAAATAAGTGCAACAACCTTCTCACGAAGGACGCCATCGTGCCTCAGGAAGCAAAGGATGTCCGTAAATTGGCGACGATGGCTGCGCGTGAAGTGATCCGATTGCGCTGGCTGGAAGCGCACAGCGCGGATCTGCGGGCGGCATTGCTGGATTAGCTTGAGCTGAGAGGGGACCTTCATGGCTTCGACCAAAGACATCAAGCAGCAGTTGAGACGGCGCGTTGACATCGTGACGCAGCCGCAATGCCTGGAGTCACAGATCCGCCCCTACCTGGGGGCGGGATCTGGGGGGAACGGTGGTTGGGAGACCCGCGTGGTCCAGCTCGACGGCACCGGCGCCGCCACTATAGAGATCATATATGGTAGCCAACCAAAAGTCTTTGCGAAGCTTTATCCCGATGAGAGCGGCCAGCTCATCTATGAAAAGCTGAAAACCCTCCGCGCCAACGGCTTCGGCCCCGGCGAGCGCTATCAGACGGTCGAGCCGCTGGGCTTCGTCCCGGAGTATGGAATGCTCCTCGCCAAGGCGGCTGAGGGGTTGCCAGTGTCAGCGCACATTGGGGTCGATAAGGAGGTGCTGTTAGCCGGCGTCAAGGCAGCCGCCATATGGCTGGCGAAATTGCACAGCACGCCTCTGCGCATCGGAACACCTCGGGCGCTGTTAGACTCCGGTGAGCTGCTCCCCCTAGCGCGACGCCTCGCAAAGACGCTCTGCCGGCGGCCGCAATTTTTAGGGCTTGCACTTGAGATGATTCAAGCCCTCGAGGACCTGGCCGCGGACACCGTGGAAGGGCTACTGGTGCAAAGTCACGGCCAATACCGGCCGATTCACGTCTTCATCGGGGATTCATCGGTCACGGTGATTGACCTGGATCGGAGCCGACCTTGCGATCCCGCCCGCGACACCGCCGAGTTCCTGCACCGTTTGAGGATGACGACGTTCTGGCATACGGGCTCGGTGGAACCAGCCGACGCCCCCACTGAGGCGTTCTTGGCAGCTTACAGAGCAACGGTGGCCAATGGCGCTTGCCTGGCTAACCTGCCGTTCCACTGGGCCAGGTATATCTTTCACAGCTTCAACCACAAGCTGAAAGACACTGACAGTAATGATCTTGAGGTCGATGCTATCGTTCGATTCTATCGATCTGAATTCGAGCACGCGATCAATGGGCGGTTCAGTACTTCGTAAGCCTATGTCGACTGCACTCGTAGGCGCTGTATTTTACAATACGACCTTACGTAAGCCGAAGGCGTGACGTCTGGCCGAACGCTGAGCCCAATGGGTCGAGGGGTTATGGACTCTGCACACCGGAGGTCCACCGATGGGAGGCCATGATGCGACCGAACCAGACCTTCAAGCATCTGATCGATGAAGGATTTCGGCCTTTTCGCAAAGACTCAGTCGTGTGGGCCAAACAGATGGGCAAGCCCTTCAAGGTGTTTACCTCCGAAGGCCCCATGCAGGGTGAGGCCGGCGACTACTGGTGCGTGGGCCTGCGCAACCAGCAGTGGCTGAGCCATGCGGCGGTCTTTGAGCAGCTCTACAAACCGGTTCGGCATCCGGCAGGATCTGAGGCACATCTCATGAACGCCGATGCGCTGCTATACCCTCAGGCGGAAGCACTTCAGAGCGATTGTGAACGCCACGAGGGGCAGGTACGGACGTAGGAGGTCTGCTAGCCCCACTCCTGGTGGCTTCTTGTCCTTGTCTGTCAATGCCGACATCTTGCCCGGACTCGCCTGGCATCCGTGAATGTTCTCTTTTGTTCTCGCACCATACAGCGTCTGCGCAGGGACGTCAATGCAGTGTCGGGAGCCCGATGGAAGCTTCAACAAGCGAGCGAAGAGCAGTAGGCTCATTTCTCTGCGACAACGCATACTCCGTGACCGCTCCATAATTAAGGAGAATCAAGCGATGCTCAGCAAAGCCAAATCTCTATCGTCCGCATCTTGCATCATACTCGCGCTCTGCATATATGTCAGTGCGATGTCAGCGCCAGCATCAGCAGACTGCCCTATGCTACCCGAGCCGGGCTCCTTCCCTGGTGATACCACTTTTAATAACACCATCAGATCTCAAATGTGGATCAATAATGGTGTGTGGTGGGGCGCTCTCTCAGACGGTTCATCAGGCATCTACTTTTACATATTAGTCGAGGATAACTTCGTCAAAGGGGATTTGATCAATAATAATTTTGCGGCCAAACCTGACGTCATATGGAACGGCTCAGCCCTCTTTATTCTAATGCATGACAGCAATCCCCCTGAAAGCCCCTCCCTAGCGAGATTATACAAATACAGTTATGTCCGAGAGACGCAAACGTACTCACTGCATCGAGAATTTCCCATCGACTTGCCGCTTGCCGGAGACGTTTTCGACGTCGCCTTCGATCAAGACAGCACGGGCAAGTTATGGGCCACATACACTGCGATACACACCGACCCATTAAACGACAGCATGGATGGGAGCGTGCACGTGATCTGGTCCACTTCGAAAGATCACCGATCCTGGAACACAGACGGCACGATCCTGGCCTCTGGTTTAGCAGTCGATACCGAAGAAGCGGCCACGATTGTGCGTTTTAAAGCTGTCCAGCAGGATCGCCGGGCGATTGGGGTGGTATGGAGCAATCAGGCGGCTGGTGAAATTGGTTTCCGCTTTCATCTGGATAACAAGGCGGAAGATGATTGGAGTCCACAAGAAACTGTCGATTGTTGTGAAGGCATTCCAGGCGTTGCTGACAATCACTTAAGCCTTAAAGCGACGCCCAACGGCCGCCTGTTCCTGATCGCCAAGGACGACCTCGGATTAGAGGGCCGGCTGCACCTTTACATACGCAGCAGAGAGGGGGTCTGGGGACCGAAAACCATCCTTGACCCTGACCCAAATGCAGCCCCGACCCGTCCAATCCTTGCGTTAGACCTTGAGCACCACGAGGCTTATGTTATCTACCGCAATACGACTGCGGATGGGAACCTCTTCTTCGTTCGTACGAGCCTGAAGGTAAAGGAGGAGCATCCGGTATTCACCCAGCCCTGTCTGTTTATTGGCCTTAATGTTAACAGCCCAACTTCCACCAAACGAGCCTTAAGGGGTACGACACGCCTAATTGCGGTAGCTAGCGGCGACGATCAGATCTTTTGGACCAGCATTACTTTAGGATCCCTACCACCACTGTCCCCAGAGTTAGAAGAACCCGAAGAGGTGGAACCACCTGAAGAAGGAGAACCAATTGCAGAGGGAGAACCACTGCAGGCGCAGAGAGATCCTCAGACCCTATCGAGTCGACTGCTTGAAGCAGTGCCCCCCGCGCAATACGGATCCATCTGGGAGGGGCAGCTGTCTCACTCTGAGACGCCGACTGATCGCGCTCAATGGCGATGGTTACGTGAACAGGGCGTCGACACCGTAGTCACCCTTGATTCCACTAGAGTTGATATTGGACAGTATAACTTCGAGGGGTTTCTTTGGATTCGGCTTGACAGTGGCGAACCACCTACGGATGTAGAGGCTGAGAGATTCCTCAAGTACATCCAAAGGTCAGAACATGGGCATGTTCACCTGCATACAGCTGGAGGCTATGATTGTATAGCGATGATGCGTGCACTGGTCAGCTATGCCATCGAAGGTCAGTCCATGGAAGCCGCTTTGGCCGAAGCGCGTCTCCTCAATGGAGATAACGAGTTGTCTCCTGCACAGGTGGGGTGGCTGCACAATTGGGCCGCCAATCATGCACCGCGAAGTCACCGTCGTAAATAACTGATGCGCCAACCTGAGTTCGAGATCAGGTTGGCGTAACTCGAGCAGCGGTGTGATGAGCACCGTCCAGATCCGGAAGCGCGAGGCGTTGACCCTGGTTCCCACGAAGGCTTTCATCCTCAAGGGCTGCCTCAGCGCTTCCTTGGATCCCTACAGAAATCTGAGCCAATAGTTAGGGATGTCTCGACATGCACCAGCGCGTTGATACGCCTGATAATGGGATCAAACTGAGGAGGGTTTGGCGACTCTATGGCATGTTTAGTCCGCACTTAAAACCTTACTGGAAATGGTTTGTCCTGGCCTATGCGGGCCTCATCGGCACGATCCTCATGAACCTAGTTAAACCTTGGCCGTTGAAGCTCATTTTTGACTATATCTTATTAGATAAGTCCCTGCCTGAGGGCGCCACGTACTTCACGCTCATGCTCGGCAACGACAAGTCCACTTTGTTAATAATCTTCTGTGTCAGCATCGTGCTTGTAGTGTTCCTCGACAGCCTATTCTCGTATAGCCACAAATATTTGGTGGCTGCCGCAGGAGAACGCGTGATCAATGATATCCGACGCTGGGTCTTCGATCATATGCAGGTTCTTCCACAGTCATTTCATGGGACAAGCAGGTCGGGGGACCTTACGCTGCGGTTGACCTCGGACATTAACGCGATCAAGAAATTGCTGATCGGTTCCGTTCAGACCTTTGCCACGTACCTGCTGACCTTCGCCAGCCTGATCATCACTATGCTCTGGATGGACTGGCGATTAACGCTCGTTGCATTGGCCGTTGTGCCGCCTCTCTACGTCATGTCCTTCCGTTTCTCCAGGAAGGTTGAGGTACTCGAGAAAACGAAGCGAGCCAAAGAGAGCGAGGTCGCCTCCATTGTTCAGGAGACAATGACGTCAATGCCGGTGGTCCAGGCCTTTACCCAGGAGGACCAAGAACGACAACGCTTTGCGAAGGCGACCGATGAAAGTCTGATGGCGGATCTCAAAAAAATGCGCCTCGCCAGAACCGTGCGTCGGGCGGTGCAACTACTGATGGCGAGCGGGACCGCTCTCGTAATCTGGTATGGGGCTAGCCGCGCGCTGGCGGGCGAGGTAACTCCAGGAGATTTAATTGTTTTCGCCGCATACCTGAAGGACCTATACGGTCCTATCGGTGGTTTTTCGGAGCTAGTGATGGACTTCCTCAGCGCTGTCGTGGGCAGTGAGCGAATTGCCGCGATCATGGGGACTGATATGACGGTGAAGGATAGCCCTCATGCGATTACCGCACCTCCATTCGAGGGCGAAGTGACATTCGAGGACGTGACCTTTGGATATACATCAGGGGAGCCAGTGTTACAACATCTATCCTTCGCGGGAAAACCTAGCCAAACCATGGCGCTGGTGGGCTTCAGCGGTACAGGCAAGTCGACCATCGTGAATTTGATGCTGCGGTTCTTTGATCCCTGGCAGGGCCGGATCACGATCGACGGCCAGGACATCCGCCGCTTCACGCTGGAATCCCTTCGGAGGCAGATGAGCGTGGTCCTCCAGGAGTCCATCCTCTTTCGCAGAACCATTGGAGAAAACATCGCTTACGGCAAACCCCAGGCGCGCTTTGAGGAGATCGTCACGGCAGCGGAGGCTGCTCAGGCTCATGGTTTCATCATGAAGCTGCCTCATGGCTACGATACGCTTGTGAGCGAGCGTGGAGTCAACCTTTCCGGTGGCCAGCGGCAACGCATCGCCTTGGCGCGCGCGATTCTGCGAAACGCGCCCATCTTAATTCTCGATGAACCAGTGACCGGACTCGATGCCATGACAGAGTCTCAGCTGAATGCCACGCTCATCCGCCTCATGCAGGGCAGGACGACTTTCGTCATTGCCCATCGACTTTCCACCATTCAGAAGGCCGATTCAATTTTAGTAATCGAAGAGGGAAAAGTCGTTGAGCGGGGAACCCA
>Ga0105104_10003305_pt1 | contig 11546 bp, 11 predicted proteins | sample PPLLaktember2015_3_FD_87034 | JGI IMG/M metagenome (GOLD analysis project Ga0105104, IMG submission 87034) | Freshwater sediment microbial communities from Prairie Pothole Lake near Jamestown, North Dakota, USA - PPLs Lake P7 Core (6) Depth... | ecosystem: Environmental > Aquatic > Freshwater >...
ATTAAACACGGTCGTTCCAAACATTTCAACCAGACGGCGGTACAAATCCCATACGAATCGGGGATTATTCGTCAGTTTGATCATGCCTTCCACGACTTCGTCGTTCAGGCCGATGTTCAGGATCGTGTTCATCATGCCAGGCATGGAGAACTTTGCGCCCGAACGGCAGGAAACCAGCAGGGGATTGTTCGCACTACCGAACTTTTTGCCTGTCTGTTTTTCGACCGACTTCATCGCGGCCAGCGCCTGGTCCCACATTCCGGCTGGGAATTTGCCGGTTTTGCGGAACTCGTTGCAGGCTTCGGTCGTGACCGTAAAGCCAGGCGGGACAGGTACACCCGCGCGTGTCATGTCGAACAATCCAGCGCCTTTGCCTCCCAACAGGGAGCGAACACCTTCCCACGAGCCAGCATACTTTTCAGCTGCAGCTACCTCTCCGAAGAGATAAACCCATTTTTTCATATTGAAACCTCCGGGGTTTTAAGATCAAAATTTAGTGTGAAGTTTACCACGAACGGTTGCGTCAAATGTGATATATTCGTCTTACATTTGTCCAATATCAACTGTTAGCCTATTGCAAAGTCAGGAGCATCGTTTATATATGATAATAGGGACAGATTGGAATTGATTATGCCAATAAAAATACTTGTCATCGACGACGATAGCGCCGTTACTGATTTACTTTCACTGCTTTTAAGATCACAGGGCTTTGAAGTCGCGGCGACGAATAGTAGTACTGATGGACTAAGCATGATACGCGAGAATTCTCCAGATGTAGTTGTTCTCGATCTGATGATGCCTGAGATGGATGGCTGGCAGATCTGCAAAACTGTGCGTGAGTTCAGTCAGGTGCCGATTATAATTCTTTCAGCTCTCAACGACCCATCCATGATCGCCAGTGTGCTGGATGCCGGGGCGGATGATTATCTAACCAAGCCAACTCCGAGTCGCGTACTCATCGCACATATCAATCGACTTGTCCATCGCAACGGCTCGCTTAATTCGAGCGCCTCCATGGGCGATCCGTACACCAGGCCGTTGCCCGCCTCGTAAAGATTGCGGCGCTTGTTTTCAAGCCCCGGCTTGCTTCTGCGAAGAAAGTTCCCATCCTCCCCGATGGGAATTTCGTTTAAGCAAGGTTTTTCAATGCCTGAGCAGTTTTCTCTTTGTCTTCCATCATTGGCATGTGACCTGCGCCGCGGATTTCGACCAAATGCGCCTGTGGGAGGGCTGTCTTGACCTCGCGCGCCCGGTCGATAGGGATCAAGGCATCTGCATCCCCATGAATTAGTACCACGGGAAAGAGGAAAGAAGAAAGAAGCGGCGTGGAATCCACCCTTTCAGCCATCGCTTTGAGCGCGCTGATGTACGCGGCCGGCTGCTGCTGTTCCATAGATGCGCGGGCAAAGGCTTGTAATTTCTTATCGGATGTGAACTTTGGCGTCATCGTTTCGACCACGCTGCCAATGCCATGTTCCGCCACTTCCGCCGCGGACTTGTAACGTCCTTCTTTGCGCTCGGTCGAATCAGCTGGCAGCTGGGAAGAGATCAACCCAAGCCCGCGCACGCGTTCGGGAAAGAGTCTCACAAAAGCCAGCGCGACATATCCGCCCATGGAATGACCGGCGATGGCGGTTTTCTGGATGCCCAACTGGTCGAGCAGCCCGGCGAGGTCCTGGGCATAATCTTCCATCGCATAGAACGAATCCACTGTGCTCGATCCGCCAAAGCCGCGCAGGTCAGGCAGGATCAGGTCGAAGGTATCTTCCAGCAGGGGAATGACCTCATCCCACAAGTGGTGATCGAGTGGAAAGCCGTGCAGGAGCACCAGCGGAGTTCCCTTTCCACGACGGTCATAAGCAAGTTGAATACCGTTAACATCTGCTTTTTGCATGAGTCTCTCTCCTTTAGGTTGTTTATGTCGTAGCGAGGGAGTGACGCCGCAAACGCCGCGACCTCGCAACGACATCCTTTTTATTTCCAATTTACTGCTACTTTTAATTTACTACCCAGTTTTGAATAGTAATGCACAAATCCATTATCGCGCCCAAACTCATAGACGCGGCGCGTGATATCCACATCTGACTTGCAATATTCAGCGACCTTATCCAATTCGCCATTCCGGAACCATTCGACCGATTGAATTCCATCCGCGGTCTTGGTGGTTCCCAGCGTTGCCCTGGCAATCGAATCAAGGCTCAGACGGAAGTTCAACGTACGGTAGATATCCTGCAGCATATCGGTGGAACGAAATGTACGAAAGTTTTCATTGAGCGCATAAGGTCTTAACACCTCATAGTCGAAACCAATGCTGTTGAATCCGATCACGCGATCCGCGGACTTCAGCTCTGCCACCAGCGCGGGGGCATCCTTCTCCCAATACACGGCGAAATCGTTCCGCGTTGTTGACCAGGTCACGCCGCAAGCCAATAACAATTTTGAGGCATCACGCCCGCCGACTTCATGGAATAGCTTTTGAGTTTCCACGTCGAAGTAAACGATGTTCATGAACTCTCCGATTTCTTCAACTGCTCACGTGCGAGGTCGAGGGCCTGTTCGCGGTCTCCAATTTTACCGGTTGCCTGGCCCTCGCGGATCGCCTCCAGCAATTGACCGACGATGCGTCCCGGCTCGAGCCCCAGCGCAGACATCAGCTCATTTCCGTCCAGCAGGCGCGGGGGGGCGACGGTTTCCTGAGGCTTTTCCCAATAGTTTTCAAGCAGAATACGTGCCACATCGAGTGCGGCCGCCCAGGTTTCTTGAGTCAATGTAACACCCTGTGTGCCGCGCAAGTCCGCCAACCCGAGCAAAACAAGGTCAAGGCCCGCCTTACCAGCATCGCGAAAGAAGCGATAAATCGCCTTGCGCGAAGGTTCCTGTTTATCACCTGCCAGGCGGCTGGTGAAGAAATGGAATCGCATGTGATGCTGAACAATTTTCCGGATACGTTCCACTTCGTCGTTGCTGAGATTGAACGCCTGCCCGCGATTCGCTACAACCTCCGCGCCTCGGACATCATGGTCGAAGAAGCGGATACGACCTGTCTCATCGACCGACTTTGTGGCTGGCTTCTCGATGTCATGGTATAGCGCGGCGAAGAACAGTGCCGCACGGACGGAACGATCTGTGTTCAGCGATTCGGCAAAGTGTTTTGCGAATTGTTCGCGGAATCTTCCGATGCGAAGGGTTAGCAATCCTGTGAGCAGGTCATTTGTGCTATCAGCGTTATATCCGGGAGTGAGGACGGCTAGGATGCCTTCGAGATGGGCAAGCACACTCAAGGTGTGTTCCCAAACATTGTCAATGTGTGGCGGGGATTGTTCCACGCCTTTTAGCGCAGGGAGTTCGGGCAAGAGATAGGGAAAGACGCCAAGCATTTCCAATGCGCGCATGGACGTGTCGGGTTTGGGCCCCTCAAGCATTTTGAACAATTCATCGCGTTGACGTTCGGGAGAGACCTTTGGCAGCAGGTTCACGGCTTGCTTCATCGCCTTGCGCGTTTCCAGTTCGATCTTGAACTCGAATGCCGCAGCCTGACGAACCGCGCGTAAGATGCGGATGGGATCGTCCGATAAAGAGGTCGGTGAGCAAGTCCGAATTAATTTGGCGCGCAAGTCCGACGCTCCATTGAGTGGATCGATCAAAGTCTGGCTATGCACCTCAAATGCAATCGCATTGATTGTGAAGTCCCGGGCATGCAGGTCTTCGTCCAAATCCTTGCCGCGATAGACGGCGAAATCAAGGAAGGTCCGCGTGCCATCCGAATTGGTCACAATGACCCGACCGGTATCGCGTTCATCATCAAGCACCATGAAATCGGCTTTCAATGCGTTGGCAACGCGCCGGGCAAAAGAAATGCCGTTCGAAGGCAGGGCAAAGTCCAGATCCGGTGAGAGGCGATTAAGCAAAAGATCCCGCACTGCGCCGCCAACCAGGTAGATCTCCTGGTTGGGGAGAGTGTCACGGACTTTGTCAATCAAAGGTGAATATGAAAATGGAACGGGCATATAAATGATTTCTGGTTTCTCTTTGTGCCTGCTGACTTGCGCGGCCTGCAGGGCTTGTTCGGGAGTGCCTCCCTGGGCGACGATCCGACCGCGCACTCGCGCAACCCAGCGCCCTGCATACGGCGAACCAGTTGTTTGAGAATTGTCGGACATAATTCGCTAACCCTCCTTCGTAACGTCAACACTTGCGCCTGCCATGCGGGCTATCGTAAATTATAAATCAAGAAGGCGGTTTGTACTTCTTCAGGTCCACAACGCCCACGAAGGGCAGATTCCGGTAATACTCATCAAGGTCGAGCCCAAACCCGAAAACAAACTTGTTCGGAATGGTAAAGCCGCGATAATGGATCGGCACCACAGCTTCACGTCGCTCCGCTTTATCCAGCAAGGCACAGACTCTGAGGCTGCGGGGCTGACGAAGATTAAGTAATTCAAGCACAGAAGCAATCGTGTGACCGCTATCCACGATATCTTCGACGAGCAGCACATCCTTGTCACGGATGTCCATCTGCAAGTCCAATGAGACGCGGACAGCGCCGCTCGATTCGCGTTTACCTGCGCCATAGGAGGAGACCACCATGAAGTCCATCATGTGCGGAGACTCGATGTGTCGGCTCAAATGAACCAGGAACGGGACTCCGCCGCGCAGGATGCAAATGAGCAGCAGGTTGCCGTCGGGATAATCCGCGCTGATCTCTGCGCCCAATTCTTTGATGCGTGATTGAAGAGTTTCTTCGTCGATCAGTATTTCAGCGAGTATGTCGTTGTAATGTTGCATAGGATTAGTTTTGCCTGGTTTTGTAGTTTCTTGGTTGGGTAGTTCTGTTGTTATGTGGTTGACTACTGAACGATTTAAATACTCAACTACCAAACTACTTAACTAACAGACTAACGCGGCACCTCGTGATGGACGCGGCAGCGCGCTTCGTACATTTCTGATGCGCCAACGATCACGACCGGGTCATCGTAACGTGCAGGTTTTCCGTTGACCAATCGCTGCGTGCGGGAAGCTTCGTCGCCGCAGACCATGCAAATGGCATGCAGTTTATCCACGCGCTCCGCCATCGACATCAGGACTGGCATGGGACCGAACGGTTCGCCGCGGAAGTCTGTATCGAGTCCGGCGACGAGGACGCGGATCCCGTGCGTGGCAAGCTGTTGAGCTACTTGAACTATCTGCGGGTCGAAGAACTGCGCTTCGTCGATCGCGACGACCGTTGTACCCTTTTCGAGCTTTGCTGGAATGTCAGTGGATTTTTCCACGGGGGTGGCATCGTAGTTCGATCCCGCATGGGAAGTGACTTTTTCCACTGCATAGCGTACGTCAATGGCTGGTTTGAACACCTGCACTTTTTGCTTTGCAATCGTGGCACGTACAAGCCGGCGAATCAACTCATCCGTTTTACCGCTGAACATCGAACCGCAAACGACTTCAATGGAACCGTGTGTGTGGCGCATATATCCCTTATCGGTGGTCGAGTAGCGGTACCTTGTCGAAGATCCCGCACCAGCGGGGCGCCGCATATCGAGACCACCCTTTCAAGTTGTATTTGTGTGTTGCCTGTTGGTCTCGGCCAACAGTTCGTAACAAAATAAAAACGGACATGGCGCAAGGCGCCATGTCCGTAAGTTTACCTGAGATTAGTTTTTCTGCAAGCCCATCGACTTTTGTTTATGCCGCGGCTGCAGGGATATCATAACCAAGCGAGCGCAGTTTCTTCTTGGCGGCCGTCAGAGAAGCCTGACCAAAACCAGAGATTGCAAGTACGGCATCATTCCCGCCGTTCAATTTCTCAAGGAATTGACCGAAGTTCTCGATACCAGCCTTCTTCAACGAATCCACCGCGCGCGCCGAAATGCCCAGTTCTTCGATGGGGCGTTCGGGCGAACCCTTCAGCTCTTCTTTCACCTTCTGCTGCTCCACATAGGTTTGCCGGGCAGTAAGCTTCTTGTAGAAGCGGTCCACCTGACCTTCGATGTCCAGAATACGTGAAGCTTCACCAGTAAAGAACGGATGGCAGTTCGAGCAAATGTCCACGCGTATTTCTTTCTTGGTTGAACCGGTTGTCCAGGTGGTACCACAGGAGGCGCAGGTCACCTTGGCATCCGGGAAATAAGTTGGGTGAATTTTAGCTTTCACTAGGGACCTCCACTGCGGAAACAATCTCGGGGACAATGTTCACACGCTTCTGACCGTGCGTGACGTCATACATCACGATGCCATCAGTCGTTGCAAACAAAGTATCGTCCTTACCGGCTTTGACGTTCAATCCGGGCTTGATCTTTGTACCGTGCTGGCGCACAAGGATATTGCCAGACAGTACAAACTGTCCGGCATAACGCTTCACGCCCAACCGTTGGGAATTTGAGTCGCGTCCGTTGCGGCTTGAACCGCCACCTTTTTTATGTGCCATGGCTACCTCTCTTACTTTTTCTTCGTGTCGGTCTTCTTGGAAGACGACTTGGTTGTAGTTGACTTCTTGGTCGTTGTCGCGGACTTGGCAGAAGTTTTCTTGGCGGCAGTCTTTTCCTTTGTTTCCTTCTTCGCCTTGGCCTGCTTCTTTTCCTTCGGGGCTGCCTCCACCTCAGGCGCTTCTTCCACCACTACGGGAGCGGGTTCAGCCTTCTCTACTTTGCGCTCCTCGCCGGGGTGACCGATGAAATCCACGAGCAAACGCGTATAGTGCTGACGGTGTCCACCGCGCACGCGAATGCGCTTCTTTGGACGATATTTAAATCGGTCGAGCTTGGGGCCTTTGGTGTGATCCACCACTGTGACACTAACCAGGATATCGCTCACCGTGGGTGTACCGACCAGCACATCATCGCCGTCTGCCATCAGCAGGACGCGCTCGAAATCAAACTTATTGCCCATATCAATGGGCAGGCGGTCCACTTCGAGGGTCCGCCCTTCGACGGCACGATACTGCTTGCCGCCGCTTTCAACAATTGCGAATCTCATTTTATTCTCCAGTCATTCACTTCGCCGTGCGCCTGCGGAGGCCTTACACTCGTCGCCTGCGAACGGGGAAGCTGGTGTTGTATCGATGTCTTTCGACAAGCAACTACCCCAGAATCCAACCACTGGGGTAGAAGCGCACGATATTATACATGCGGGGAGGGGATGTGTCAACTGGCGCGGCGTATCCACTCCACGCAATCAGGCTCCCGGCTGGGAACGCCCGGAGCTTGCTATTTGGGGAGCATGGCAGTCAATTGCCTGGTCACATTTTGCAGCTCACCGGCGTGACTTTTGAGCCTGTTCACATCTCCGGTCTTCAAACCGATCTGTACATCCGAGATCGTTTTCGCTGTCATCGCATTGCTGTCAATGATCTTTTGTGTGATGCTTTCGAGCTTGATGAGCATATCCAGGATGTTCTTTGGGATGATGGGCAGACCTTTGGCAATGGGGAGCAAGCCATCGAGTATGTTGTTCGCAATGCCTGCATATTTCACGGTCAGCGTGTGAAGAGTGCCGATGGAATTGGTGAGCTCGAGGGCGATTTCCTGGATGGAATCGATCATGGACTTATGCTCTTCGATCATGCCGGTGATGTCATTTAAGGAATCTGTTAATTTATCCGAAAACTTGACAGCCGGTCCTGCTTTGCCAACGGCGATACCCGGTCTGGCGGTGGGTCTGATGCCAGGTTTGGCAGTAGGTCTGACGGGGGGTCTAATAGGGGTGGGCATGCTGGTCTCCTTTGAATGAACTATGACAACTATACTTGAGTTCGAGGTCGAATACAACAGCCTGAGGTTGACAAGCTCCCTACAATCCAGCTCGCTATCATTTTACAATAGCTTTACGTCTCATTGGTTTTGACGCAGGCATTATCAAAGCGTAGTACAATTGTTCTATAGCTGATAATCATACTCATCATTAGCCCTGTTCCGTACAACTACTCCTATGGCAGACTCTTACCCTCCGCTCGGAATAAGCCTCAACCCGGTTCAGCGTCAAATTATTGAATCTCCCCTGAACTTGAAATTCTTCGTCTCCGGGCCCGCAGGCGCGGGGAAAACCAGCGCGGGTGTCGAACGGATGCGTTATCTGCTTGCACAGGGTGTGCCGGGTGAGTCGATCCTGATGCTTGCCGCACAACGGAGTGTGCAGGAGCCGTACCTCGACTTGCTCTACAGTCCCGAGCGCCGCGCGGGCGGAGAAGTGACCTCCGCAACGCTGGGCGGCGGGCTGGCGCGGCGTGTCTGTGACCTGTTCTGGCCTGTCGCGGCGGAAGCGGCCGGGTTTGCTCGTCCTGATCAACCACCTGTTTTTCTCTCCCTTGAAACCTCGCAGTATTACATGGCGCACATCGTCCGCCCCCTGCTGGATGAAGGCTACTTTGAATCCGTCACGATGGACCGCAACCGTTTGTATTCTCAGATCCTCGATAACCTGAACAAGGCTGCCATTGTTGGCTTTCACTACACCGAAATCGCTGCGCGTCTGGATGCGGCTTACTTTGGCGATCCGGCTCAGCGCCGCGTCTACGCGGATGCCCAGGACTGTGCGATCCGTTTTCGCGAGTATTGTCTGCAAAACAACCTGGTGGACTTTTCACTGCAATTGGAAATCTTCTCGAACATCCTTTGGCCCCAGGATATCATTCGCGATTACCTCACGCGTACCTATCGCCATTTGATCTATGATAACGTGGAAGAGGACAGCCCGCGCGCTCACGATATTATCCGTGCCTGGCTGCCCGAGTTTGAATCCGCTTTGTTGATCTACGATGAAGGCGGCGGCTACCGTCATTTCCTTGGCAGCGATCCCTTTACCGGCCATGCATTGAATGAGTTATGCGATGAGCAGCTTGTGTTGGATGAATCCTTTGTAATGTCAGAGCATGTCGCAAACCTCGCCTCGAGCCTGGAGCAGATCATTTTGCCCGATCCTTCCCTCCCTGAACCGGAAGCGGCCGGCGGAGAGGGTGTGGGGATTATTGCTTCCCGTTTTTATCCCGAGCTTCTGGATGCCGTTGTCGCGGAAACAAAATCGCTCGTCGAAGAGTCTGGGGTTGCACCGGCAGACATTGTGATCATTTCCCCATTTCTCTCTGATGCCTTGCGTTTCTCCGTCATGAATCGTTTGGAGGCGGCGGGCATCCCGACTCGTTCCCATCGGCCTTCACGGACCTTGCGGGATGAGCCTGCCAGCCAGGCGCTGCTGACGCTGGCTGCGCTCGCGCACCCCGAGTGGAACATCCATCCGCCGCGCTTCGATGTGGCTTATGCCTTCATGCAATCCATTGCGGGCCTCGATCTCGTACGCGCCCAATTGCTGGCGGAGATCGTCTATCGGCCGCGCGAGCTGCGGCTTTCGACATTCGATGAGATCGATCCGGGCGTCCAGGAGCGAATCACATTCATCGTTGGCAATCGTTACACCACACTTAGAGATTGGCTGCTGGCGTACCGTGAGGGGGATGAGTTGCCGTTCGATCACTTCCTGCGAAAACTGTTCGGCGAAGTCCTTGCACAACCGGGTTTTGGCTTCCACACCGATTTTGACTCTGTGCGGGTTGCGTCCAGTTTGGTTGAATCGGTGCGGCATTTCAGGCAATCGCTTGAATCAACCTACCTTTTCCAGGCGGATGGCTCACGCTTCCCGCACCTCGGAAAAGAATATATTCAAATGCTTCAGGATGGTGTGATTGCCGCCTCGTATGTGGAAGGCTGGCGTTCCCAGAACAAGGACGCGGTGCTGGTCGCACCTGCGCATACCTTCCTGATGATGAACCGGCCGGTGACCGCGCAGTTCTGGCTGGACGTCGGTTCGAGCGGATGGCACCAGCGCCTCGCCCAGCCGTTGACCCATCCGCATGTATTAACCCGCGAATGGGAACCCGGCCGAACGTGGACTGACGCGGATGAAGTCGAAACCAGCCGCAGGGCCATGGCACGCGTCGTTTCAGGTTTGTTGCATCGCTGCCGGGAGCGCGTCTATTTGTGCCTGGCTGAATTGGGCGAGAGCGGTTTCGAACAACGCGGCGACCTGTTGCGGGCTTTCCAGAGGGTGATGAACTGGGAATCAACCGGGTAGAGGGAAGGAATGAAAAAAATATTTACTGTGTTTTTATTGTTATCAGTTTTGATTGCATGGGTGGAAGTTTCCAACGCACGCAGCCAGACGAGCGCAGCGCAAATTGTATTGTTGGATCGAACGGGCCGGGAGACGACCTCCATGGTCGATGGGAACCGCGTCCAATTGCGCATGGAGTGGCCCGGGGCTGTCGATGCAGAGACAAAGATCGAGTTTATCTCTCCCGGTCTCACAAAGCCGCTTGCGGAGTGTGTCATCCGGGCGGGTGAGGACGCATGCGAAACACCTCCTTTCCCCGCCCTGGGCTGGTATTGGAATCTGGATGGGAGCGCGACGCCTCAACGGACGATTACTACAACCATGCAGGCGGTCGGCTCGGTCGGGGGGCTGACGGTCTCTGTCGCGCCGCGTCCCGTGGTCATGGTCCACGGATTCAATTCAAGCTACAAAGCCTGGGCAACCTATCTGGGTCCGCAAGGCTATCTTGCCGAACTTGGTTTGCAAGGCTTTGCGGTGGGCGACGGACAGGTCCCAGGCGTTATGAACACGGGCAGTGCGACCGAGCCTTTCCAACGGACCAATACAGTGGCACAAAATGCAGCCATTCTGGGCGAATATATTGACCACGTACAGGAAGCGACCGGTGCCGAGAAGGTGGATCTCCTGGTACATAGCATGGGCGGCATGATCTCGCGCTATTACATTGACCGGGTGATGACCAAAGATAATGTGGCACAGATGATCATTCTTGGCAGCCCTATGGCAGGTTCGGCCTGTTCCATCCTGCCGGCCGCGCTGGGGTTGATGCTGCCAGCTACGTTGGAGATCCAACCAAGTTATATGGTGGGAATCTTCAACCAGCAGATCATCCACAGGAAGGGTGTGCCCTTTTATGCACTGGCAGGCACAAAACTGCTCGAAGAGGTGGCATCCCCCTGTACGCCGGTCCCCTCGGATGTAGTGGTTACACTCGATAGCGTCAAAGCAATCCCGATGCCAGTTGAAGAGATCGCGTTGCTGCATACCGAATTGAATACTTCACGCGAAGTATTTGAAGGATTTGTCACGCGTCGGTTAAAGACACAGCCAGGTGAATTCGAAATTGCTTCAGACCCACCTCCCGGCTCGAATGCTCCGTCTTCGCAGCAGTTTTCGAGGGTGTATACAGGTCATCTGGACCCCGGAGAGACACAGGATGTAGTCATTAACATTGATCCGAATGTGACTGTGGCGAACTTTGCATTGTTCGATACAACCCGCTCGCTGACGATCTTCGTGACCGGAGCCAGCGGACAAAGGCTGGAACTTGACGCTGTGGAGAACGGGATCATCCGCGTCGACGATCCTTCGACGATGATCTATCTTGGCTACGGTTTCAAACAACCCCGCCCCGGCCGATGGGCCGTCACGCTGCAGACAAGTTCCAGCACCCCTGTCTCCGGCGCGGATTTTGCAATTGCCGCGCAGTTCAACGGCGGGGCCCTGTTACA
>Ga0105104_10003306_pt1 | contig 11545 bp, 8 predicted proteins | sample PPLLaktember2015_3_FD_87034 | JGI IMG/M metagenome (GOLD analysis project Ga0105104, IMG submission 87034) | Freshwater sediment microbial communities from Prairie Pothole Lake near Jamestown, North Dakota, USA - PPLs Lake P7 Core (6) Depth... | ecosystem: Environmental > Aquatic > Freshwater >...
TAGCGCCGGGATTTATCCCGGCGTGGGGTGGATAGGTAAATGGAAAAATTGTCGGCGTGCTCGTCGATCGCGCGGGCATGAATGCCCGCGCTCATACACGATGCCCCTTCGGGGCATTAACCAGCCCGCGAAAGCGGGCTTTGTGTACTAGCGCCGGGATTTATCCCGGCGTGGGATTTTGAGATCTTCATTTTCCCCGGGCGAATCCGTCCAGGGCGTTTTGCACGGCCTCCATGTATTTTGCGAATTGATCCCGATGGATGCTATGTCCGGCGCCCGCAATGTGATGGTTTTCGAGCTGCGGAATCCATTCCTTGAGAAGGTCAATATCCTCTTCGCCGGCGAGTGCGCCGAGGGGTTTGTCGGCGCTGATAAATGTCACCGGGCATGTTATTCCCCCCGCGATCTTCTGATAATCCATCACCCCCGGATCGTTATTAACCAGGGCGGTTATAGCCGGGTTGAACCTTAGTTTGGAATCCACCCACAGCCCTTGTTCCTCGTCGGACCAGCCGGGATTGTTCGCGCGGACTTCCGCGAAGAGCTCATCTTTTGTTTTCCCTTTTTCTCCGAGAATCCATTCTAGCAGTGAGCGCCGCGACGCCTCATCTTCCGGGGAGGGATGACTGGTTTTCCAGAACGGAGGCGGATCCTCCAGGATGATCGCGCGCGGAATATCCGGATAAATCCCGGCAAGCAGCAGCGCGACGAAGGCACCCATCGAATGCCCGAGCACGATCGGCTTCTTCAGCTGCAGAGACTGTATGCACGCGGCGAGTTCCGCCGCCATATTTTCAAGCGTGTATCCGCCGTCCTTTGGCGCATCCGATTTTCCGTGGCCGCGCATATCCAACAGAATCAGGTCGTAATCGGGGGGCAAATCCCTGGCCACCGGCACCCAGCATAAACCGTCGTCGGTAACCCCATGGACCAGAACCATGGGAATTCCGTTCCTGCTGCCGGTGCGATAATAATGAAGCCGTACGCCTTGAACGGAAATAAAATCCGAAATAAGGTCCATTTATCCATCCACACATCTGGATCGGCTGGGTAGTATGGTGTTAAAAAAAGTTGAGGATGCCATTGCGAGGAGCGAAGCGACGAAGCAATCTCCTGCTTTTTCCGAAGGGGGAGATTGCTTCGCTCCCTCCGGTCGCTCGCAATGACACCTTTTCCTTCCTATTTCAACACCCTACGGCTACGCCGCTTTCCCGGTCAACTCGCTTACCGACGCAATCCCCTTGCGTTTCAAATACGCCTGGATCCCCTTGGCCACATCCTCGAAGATGTTCGGCTCACGGAACATCGCCGTCCCGATCCCGACGCAGGTCGCGCCGGCCAAGATCAGCTCGAGCGCTTCCCCGGCGTTGGTCACCCCGCCCAGGCCGATGATCCCGACGTTGTGCTTCTTGCAACAGGCGGTGTAGCACTTGTAGACCGCGTACACCGCCACCGGATGGATCCCGATCCCGCTCAGCCCGCCGATCCGGTTGGCCAGAGAGGGTTTCTGCCGCTCCACATCGATCGCCATCCCGCGCAGGGTGTTGATGATGCACAGCGCGTTCGCGCCGCCGTTGACCGCCGCCTGGGCGGTCGCCGTGATGTCGGTGACGTTGGGCGTGAGTTTTACGATCAGCGTCTTGCCGGGCACCACCTTCTTCGCGCGCGTAACCAGATCCTCCAGCACGCCGGGGTCGCAGCCGAATTCGATCCCGCCCTTTTCGACGTTCGGGCAGGAGACGTTCAGCTCGATCGCGTGAATCTCCTCGCGCGCGTTGAGGATCTCCGCGCATTGGACGTATTCGTCGACCTCGGACCCGGCGACGCTGGCGATGACCGGCACTTCCAGCGCGCGCAGCTTCGGGATCTCGTCCGTCACGAAGGCGGCGACACCCGGATTCTGCAGGCCGATCGCATTCAGCATTCCAGCCCGGGTCTCATGGATGCGCGGTTCCGGGTTGCCCGGGCGCGGGTGCAGCGTGACGCTTTTGGTCACAGCCGCGCTCATGTACGGCGTGCAGGATGCCAGTTGTTCATAATCCAGGCCGTATATGCCCGAGGCCGAAACCAGCGGAGTGCCCAGACGCAATCCGCCGAGTGTGACGTCTAGTCCTTGCATAGGATTTCCCTCGCTTGAAAGACAGGCCCCTCGCGGCAAACCCGCTTCTTGCGGCGGGTGCCGTCCGGGAGCACAACCGTAACCGTGCAGGCGTAACACGCCCCGATCCCGCATGCCATGCGTTCCTCGAGCGACACCTCGCATGGGAGCGCATTTTGCGCGGCAATATCCGCCACCGCCCGCAGCATCCCGGCGGGCCCGCAGGCATACAGGCGCACGCTCTCGCGCGGGACGCACCCGTCGCGGATGCCGCGCTCGAGCATTTCGGTGACCAGCCCCTTTTCACCCAGCGAACCGTCGTCGGTGCAGACGGTCAGGATCTGCGCGCCGATCGCGCGGAATTCCTGCTCGACCGAGTCCAGGATCTCCCGGTCGTCGTTCGCCGATTCACAATCGCGGGTGACGGCCAGGTTGAGCAGCTCTTTTTCGAGCGCGCCGATGTAGACCAGGACGTCTTTTCCGCAAAAGCGGAGCCATTCGGCCAGCGCGGCCAGCGGCGCAATCCCGATTCCGCCGGCGACGATCACCGCCGTGCGTTCCGCGCCGATGGTGAACCCGTTTCCGCACGGGCCGATCGCCTCGAGCACCTGCCCCTGGCGGGCGCGGCTCAGGCGTTCAGTCCCCTCGCCGACCACCCGGTAGAGGAAATCGATTTGCGCCGGGTGATTTGCGAGCGCGAAGCGGATCTCATCCGGAATGTCGCCCGCCCAGGCCAGGGCGGCCGGATCGAAACCGGGATAGCGCACGCGGTGAATGCTGAGCGGACGGCGAAGGGTCAGCGGATACGGGCGTTTCTCACGGGTTTGGGGATCGCAAAGGATGTGGAAAAACTGGCCGGGCCGGTAATCCAACGCGGTATGTTTCGGCAATTCCAGGGTAAGCAGGAAATGGCGGTCGCAGATTTTTTTATTTTGGACGACTTTTAATTTCCAGTCGCCCGCCGTTATCCCGGCCCGAGGCGCGGCTTCCGCTCCCGGAGCGGGTGCATCCTCCGGGGGGATCAATTCCGCCGATAATTTCCCGCCAGGCTGCGGATGATTGCGGCGCCAATCCTGTGACCGCTGCCCCAGGTTAAAATAGGAGATCGCCCCCCATTTGAAAGGGTTCCCGGACGCTTGCCGGCTGGCGACGAAAATTTCCTTCGCGCCGAGCGTAAACTCAACCGTCCGGGATTTCGCCGTCTTCCAGATGACGGCGGGCGCGGAACCGTTCATCACGCGGGTCGGATATCCGAGTGCCTTGCCCCACGCTCGCAGCAGCCCGATTGCGCGTTCCCTCCGGCGGCGTTCGATTTCCGCCGGCCGCAGCATGCCGCGCAACGCGGCGGCATCCTCGGCGGTCAGACCCTCGCGCTCAAGCCGGCGCAGGGTAAATTCCCGGGCGAGCCGGATATCCTCGCGATCCCCCGCCGCGATCGCCTCCCCGTCCAGCGTGATCTGCCGCCACGCCGCCAGGGCGGTCCTTTTCCCGGCCGTTGCGGTTTTCCCTGCGCGCGGAGTGAGTTTGCCGTTTCTTATGCGCGCAAAGGATTCCACCGCGCCGGCCAGCAGGTCTTCGATGGACAGTTTTGCGACTGAGGCGATCTCCGCCGCGTCCAATTGAGGATAGAAGGCATGCAGGATTTTTCCGGATGTGGTTTTCGTTCCATGGAGCCGAAGGCGGAGCTTTGCCGCGGCAGCGAGTTTATTCCGAAGAAGAGCTTCCGGTATCCTTTCGGCGGGAGACGGGATGTTGCGCTGAACAGGGACGTGAACGCAATAGCAGCCCGGCCGGCGGCTTCCATCCGCCGCCGGAAGGTGGGAAATGTGTTCCGCGCGGGCTCCGTTCTTCTCCAGCAGATTCAGGAGATCATGCAGGGCGGCTTTCCCGTCGTCGCGGATATAAATGTGCGCGCGGCTTCCGGATTTCCCTGACCGTCGCAGGGCATGGGCTGCGGATACTATTCTGGCTTCGGCCGTTGGGCCATGCGCGCCTTCCGTCCAGGCTTTTCTCAACCAGGCAGCCTGGATCGCAAACCGGTGGTTATCAAGGCTGGAGCGGCTCGCCGGAACGCTGAAAACCATCCCGTCAACCGATCCCTCGGGGAGTCCATCCGCCGCGGGCTCAGGCCCTGTCCCGACCAGGATCAGCGCATTGGCGCGGCCGGCCTCCAAATCGGCGAAGGAGTGCCCGATCACCGCATCCTTGAGAATTTTGTTGCTCTCCGTTTTTATGGCGTACCAATTTCGGAAGCCGGCTTCGAAGGCGAGCCAGGGATTTTCTTCTCGCTGCGCGGCGGCCCGTCCGCGATTGCCGGTCGATCCGGTCCGGGACGGCCGTTCGCGCGGTTGTTCCGTTTCGAACGCCGAGACGAAGACGGCCCGCAGTACATCGCGGGCGGAGGTCTCGGCCAGGTTTTCCACCGCATGCAGAATTATGGAAAGCGCGGCGGCTGTGCGCCGGTTCATGAAATCCGAAGGGTAGCGGCGGGTGCCTTCTGCCGCGGGAAGCTGCAGGATCGGATGCCAGAAGGGGATCTCAAGCCGGGCGATGCCTTCCTCCGCGGACTGATCGGCCGGATCGGGCTTTTTCGTCAGGTGTCGGCCGGCGCAGGAACAGGAATATTCGATCCGGGAGGCTTGGCCGGCCCGGCGTTCGACGGCGGTGATGATCCCGATGTTTCCGCACTTTGGGCAGCGGGTCGCGAAGAGCGCGGATAATGCCTCCCGGCAGGCTTCGCGCACATCTTCGAACGCCCATCGCAGCAGGGGCAGGCTGGCCGGGCGAAGGAGGACCTCGGCGAAGAACGCGTTGACGGGATCGCGTTCGATGGCGATCGCGCGGCGGCCGAGGCGCAGAATTTCAAATGCCATGGCACCGCAAACACTTAACGGATCCAGGACGACATCGCGCTCCCGGGTATGGGAGCGGATGATCTTCGAGATCATCGGCGAATGCACTGGCACGGCGGGGAGCGGATTCGGATTCATCGCGGATTTCCCCGGGCGAAAAAGGTGTCATGCTGAGCGAAGCGAAGCATCTGTTGCTGCGTTTTAAGACCCTTCGCTGCCCCCACTCGCGAATTCTTCACATTGGAAGACCACCGATGCTTATCGCTCCCATCGCTTCGCAACCATACCCGCTCAGTATCAAAAGGCGAGCGGGGATGCTTCCCCCGCTCGCGAAGTCTTCGTCCCGGGAGATCGCCGGTGCTCATCGCTCCCATCGCTTCGCAACCATCCCCGCTCAGTATCAAAAGGCGAGCGGTGATGCTTCGCGAGGGCAGGCGGGGGGCAAGCGCGAGGGCAGGCGGGGGGCGAACGCTCAGGGTGACATTTTCAGAGGTTTCAATATATGAATCGTTTCGAGTTATAGGTGAGGAAGGGGCAGGAAAAAGTAAGAAATAGGAAGACATACCTGGATTAAAAAGACCAAAAAGATTTTCAAACAACCGGAAAATCCGTGGATTTTTCTTCCAGAAGGATTATATCAGGTCAATTTTTCAGGCTCGCCGACTTGGCGCATTTGACCTAACTTGGGGCTCAGAATTACTCGGAAAAAAACGACGGGTGAAATGGCCTTTTCAAGGGCGGGTCTTAAAAAAACTCTTGACAAACTGGAAAAACTGTTTTACGATACTATCACGATATATCGCGATAGTATCTTTGGAGGGATGTCAAATGAGGAGTAGTCATAGAGTCTGGCGGGAAAACCGGTTCGAAAGGGGTGACATAAAATATGTCATCCTGGACCTCCTGCGGGAACGCCCCAGCTATGGGTATGAAATTATCCGGGCGCTGGAAGAGCGGTTCGGAGGGTTGTATACCCCGAGTGCCGGTACCGTGTACCCGACTCTTCAGATGCTGGAGGAGATGGGATACGTCACTTCCTCCCAATCCGAGGGTAGAAAAAACTTCACAATCACCCCGGCGGGAACCCAGTTCCTGAAGGACCAAAAAAGCCAGATGGCGGATGTGCAGGATCGCATGCGCGGCCTGGGGGACCGGATTTCTTCCGCGGGAGAAGTGCATGACATGGTGGATCGGATGAAGGATATGCTGAAAACGGTGAAGCACAACCGGCGCCACATCAATCCGGAAAGGATACTCCGGATCCGGGAAGTGCTGGATCGTGCCCAGCGGGAAATCGAAGACCTGTTGAAAGACTGACCCCCGCCCGATACAACGCAATTAAAAATCCGAACGAAAATACCGATCTTTTGGATACGGAGGATACCTTTATGTCTGCGATCGAAGTGCAGGACTTGAAGAAAGCGTATGGCGCCACGAAGGCCGTCGACGGCGTGAGTTTCGCCGTCGGGCAGGGGGAAATCTTCGGCATGCTCGGGCCGAACGGCGCCGGCAAGACCACCACAACCGAAATCCTCGAGGGGCTGCGCCTTCCGGATTCCGGGGCGGTCTGGGTGTTGGGAATGGACGTCGCGCGGGAGCCGCAAAAAATCAAGGAGCGCATCGGGGTCCAGCTTCAAACTACAGCGCTCTACCCGCGGCTGACGGTGCGCGAGGTGCTGGATCTGTTCGCCGCTTTCTACCGGGGTGAAAAACACTCGGCCGGTGAGCTGATCGAGATGCTGAACCTCGGTGAAAAACAACACACCCGCAGCATGGACCTTTCCGGCGGCCAGCGCCAGCGGCTGTCGGTCGCGCTCGCGCTGATCAACAAGCCCGAGATCCTCTTTCTCGACGAGCCGACGACCGGGCTGGATCCGCAGGCGCGCCGCAGCCTGTGGGCGGTGATCCGCGCCGTCAACCGCGGGGGGGCGACGGTGTTCCTCACCACCCATTACATGGACGAAGCCGAAACGCTCTGCCAGCGCGTGGCCGTCGTCGACCGCGGGCGGATCATTGCACTCGACTCGCCGCAGGAGCTGATCCGGCAATCCTTCCAGGAAACCGCGATCGAGTTCGACCAGAAGGGCGCCAAGGCGCCGGAAGGAACCTTCCGCGGCTTGAAGGGAGTCACCCGGCCGGCGGTGCGCGAGAACGGCCACGTGACGATCTACACAGAAAACGCCGCCCTCACCCTCGGCGGGCTGACGGACCTGGCGGAAGCCGGAAAAATCCAGTTCGACGACCTCCACCTGCGCCGGGCGACGCTCGAGGATGTGTTTCTCAAATTGACCGGAAAACGGATTCGGGAGTAAACCATGAAAACCTTTCTTACACTCTATGTTTCCAATCTCAAGGAATTCAGCCGCAACCGATTCGCGATGTTCTGGACGATCGCCTTCCCGGTGTTCTTCATGCTTCTGTTTGGAATCATTTTCAGCGGCGAGAGCGACACCTCCTATAAAGTCGGTGTGGCCGTCGAGGATGAGGGCCGGATCGGGTCCGCGCTGACACAGGCCTTCGAGGAAGTCGAAATCCTGAAGGTCATGGAAGGCCAGCAGGACGACCTGCTGGCGAAGCTCAAGCACGGCGACCTGAATGCGGTCGTCGTCGTCCCGGATGGCGTGACCGCCGCGGTGATGTCCGGCAAAACGGCCGATATCCGCGTTCACTACGACCCGTCGATTCAAATCACCGCCCAAATCCTGCTCACCATCGTGGAAAAAGTGCTCGGCGGCGTGGAGCAGGGGCTCTCCGGACGGACCGCGTTGTTCGCGATTCAGACGGTGACGATCACCGCTTCCTCCCTGCGGACGATTGATTTTCTCGTTCCCGGGATCCTGGCCATGGCGCTGATGCAGCTCGGCATTTTTGCCACCGCCCCGCCGCTGGTGCAGCTGCGCGAGCAGCAGGTGCTGCGGCGCCTCGGGGCAACGCCGCTTACCCGCACGATGCTCCTCGCGGCTCAGGTCAGCCTGCGGATCACCGTCGGCCTGGTCCAGACCGCCCTGATCATCCTGGTCGGCGCACAGGTGTTTCAGGTCCAAATCGTGGGGAACCTGCTCCTGCTGGCGGGCTTCGTCGTGCTCGGCGCGCTCTCCTTCGTCTGCCTGGGCTACTTCATGTCCGCCTGGGGGAAGACCCAGGAGGGCATCAACGGCGCGAGTCAGTTCATCAACTTCCCGATGATGTTCCTCTCCGGGTTGTTCTTCCCGGTCGACACGATGCCGAAATGGATCCGGCCGGTGGTCGACGCGATGCCGCTCACCTATCTGGCGGATGCGCTCCGGCAGATCATGGTCGGCGCGACTCCGCTGCACCCGCTGGCCACCGACCTGCTCGTGTTGGTCGCGTGGCTCGTGATTTGCGCGTTCCTGGCGGTCAAGTTCTTCCGCTGGGAGTAGTGGATTTAAAAATCGGCACCCAAAGGGTGGGTTATACCCACCCTTTGGGTGCCGACCACCCTTAGGGTACTGACCACCCTTAGGGTCCTGCGCTTATAAAAACATTTTCATCTCGGCCCAGATTTCATCGAGCGGGCGTTTGATCCCTTTGCATAAGTAAATCGACCGGTTGTTTTCATACGGCATGCAGTATGTACAATGGGTAAATCCCAGCCACTCGACCGATTCGAACACGGATCGGAGTTCGCGTTCCGTGCCATATCCGTAATAAAAGATCACTTCGCCGGTGCATCCGCCCGGACCCCATAGGAAATAAGAATTATGCCCGCTGATCACCGGCGGCAGGCCGCGCGCCGGCCCGAAGAATTCGAGCGCGCCGGCTTCGCCGTAATTTCCGGCGACGATGCATGCCTTGGCCTTATCCTTGGCGGGAAGCCTGTTGTAATATTCGGCGAAGGTATCCGCCATCTCGACCCACCCGAATTGATCGGCGAGGATTTGCGGGAGCGCGCCGCTATCCGCTGCCTCCGAGTTCACGTTGACCAGCGGGCTGAGCGCGGCCTGGTACCGGAGCTCCAGATCCAGCGGCAGCAGCGGCATGCCCGACGGCGCGAACACCAGGCCGCTAAGGCCGATCGCGATCAGGGAGACGGGCCGGGCCCACCCGAGAATCCGGAGGGAAAAGAATCTTTCCGCCTGCGCGGCGCCGGCCGCCAGCAAAACCGGATAAAAAGGCACGAGGAAATAAAACTTTGCGCCTTGGAGGATGAAGACCGCCAGCAGCACGGGATACATCCATCCCAGCGCACGGTACGGCCTGCCGGCGGGCCGGAAGAAGAATACCAGGCCCGTCAGCCAGACCGGCAGGGTGAAAGGATGCATGATCAGAATCTGCTGGACGATGAATTCCAGCGGACTGGCGCGCGAAACTTTTTGGCCATAATTGGCCCAGAACTCGACCGTCGGCAGGCCGTGCGCGACGTTCCAGGCGATGTAGGGGAGCAGGAACGCCAGCGCAATCCCGCCGCCCGCCCAAATCTGCCACCGGCGGAATTGGGAGCGTTGCGATGAAAGCAGCAACCCGGCGGCAAGCGCCAATCCGAGATAGAGGAAACTGATCTTGGCGGTGAGCGAGATTCCCGCGGCCAATCCGAACGCAAGCCAGAGCTTCGGTGAATCGTCGCGGAATATCCGGATGAGGAGATACAGGGCCAGCGCCCAGAAGAACTGCTCGAAAGAATCCATGGTCAGGATGGAATTAATTCCGAGAAAGACCGGGGCCGCCAGAACGCACAGCGCCGAAAGCGCCTGCCCGAATTTACCGGCGCCGAACTCGCGCGCCATCCTTCCCGCGAGGAACACCACCGCGGCGCCGGCCAGCGCCGGCAGCAGCCGCAGCGCGGGCAGGGATACGCCGAGCGTCACGCGCACCAGCGCGGTGATCAGCGCAATCAGCGGAGGAAAATCCACATACCCGAAATCCAGGCGCCGGCTGGCGGCGAGGTAGTACAGCTCGTCGCGGAAGTATCCGTACTGCGAACTGACCAGCATGTGCAGCAGGAATTTTCCGGCGGCGATATAGATGAGGAGGGCGGTGTCAGAGGAAAACCATTGCTTTGAAGGAAGTTTAAGTCTCATGGCGGTTTTTTGTGCCCACGGATTTCACCAGAAAAACCCGAAGCCATCGAAAAAGGCTGCCATCAGCGGGGGCAGCGAAGCATCCAGTTTCAACCCGGGGTTTGCATCTCTCTAATTCGGTGCCATCGGATCTGTCCGGTGTTTCGGTGTGTGCAAACGCTCCTTGAAAGGTTTTTCACCTTGAGTGAAGATGGTTCCTCCAATTATAAAAGTGGATCCGCACTAAAAGCCCCAAAACTGGCACAAACCTTGCCTTATTGACAAATAGAACGCATGTTCTATAATGGGGCCAAATTCTGGAGGTGGAGCCATGCAAACCATACAATCCCAAAAACCGTATCAATTCTCCCTCTCTTCCCTGATCCCCAACCTTCGGCTTCCGGAACGCGGCGCGTCGTTCCTCGCCCTGATCATCGGGGCGACCGTCCTTTTTGAAGCCTTCAACTACAGCACTACCGAGCACGCCTTGGGCGGCGTGATGGGCGGCCTGCAGTTCCTGGGCGTCTCCTGGTCGACCATCCTGGCGCTGGCATTCTGCGTGATCGACTTTGCCGGGATCGCCAGATTGTTCACGCCGGAGGATCGCCCCTCGGATGGGCGGATGGAAGGCATCTATCTGCTGGCGGCCTGGCTGCTGGCCGGGTTGATCAACGCCGGAACGACCTGGTGGGCGATGACCGTCGCGCTGCTCGGGCAGCCGCTGCTCGGCAACGAGCTTGTCTCGCGGCAGGATCTCATTCTCTATGTGCCGATCCTGGTCGCGGGCGCGGTCTGGATGATCCGGATCCTGTTGATCGGAACTCTGACGATGTCGGGCGGGAAACAAAGCGCGTCTCACACGCCGCCCGTCCAGAAAAAACCGCTGCCCGTTCCGGCCGCCCCCGCGTCGGCTCCGGTTACGGCGATGGTGCGGCCGTTCACCGGGGGCCGGTCCTGACCAATTCCTGAAGTTGTGTTCATCGCTTTCCCGGATCCATGGCCGATAGGATCCGGGAAAGCGTCCATATTCGGGTATGATTTACCCAATTGAAAAAGCACTCTATTTTTAGCAGGCTATTGAAAAAGGCTGAGAGAGTCATTGCGAGGAGCGAAACGACCCCGGCCTACCCCAACCGGGGCAGGCGAAGCAATCCTTTGTTTTTCCGAAGGGGGAGATTGCTTCGCTCCCGGAGCCTGCCCTGAGTAGAGCGAAGGGGTCGCTCGCAATGACACCTGTTAATTCCTTTTTCAACACCCTGTTAGGATGAGGAAATTGACATGCCCAGGCCGTCCAATAAAGAGGATTTATTATCCGCGATGCAAACCGAACACGAGGCTTTGGAACAAGCCTTGGCAGCGTTAACCGAGCAACAAATCATAACCGTCCGCCGCGCGACGAAATGGTCGATCAAAGATGTGCTCGCCCATCTGTCGGCATGGGAGCAAATGGTCATCGGGTGGTATGAAACCGGCCGCAAGGGGAGGGCCCCCGTTGTGCCGTCGGAAAAATTCAATTGGGCGCAGCTTCCCGCCTTGAACAAGGAAATATATGAAAAGCACCGCGCCCGCCCCCTGAA
>Ga0105104_10003307_pt1 | contig 11544 bp, 10 predicted proteins | sample PPLLaktember2015_3_FD_87034 | JGI IMG/M metagenome (GOLD analysis project Ga0105104, IMG submission 87034) | Freshwater sediment microbial communities from Prairie Pothole Lake near Jamestown, North Dakota, USA - PPLs Lake P7 Core (6) Depth... | ecosystem: Environmental > Aquatic > Freshwater >...
ATTACGATTGACGGAAAAACTCTAGAACATTCAATTAGAACCGGAATGAGTCGGCAGTAGAATACCATCCCCTTCCCAATTGTCAAGCACGCCCCATTGTCTGCCCGCATCTCGTGACGGCCTCCCGTCTGATGGAGATAGCTTTGCTGCCCTTGCCGTGCTGCGTCTGAGCCTCTATACTGGCCCAGCGTTCTATTGGCAGATACGCGGATGACTTGGACAGATTCTCACCCGGGAGAACATCATGGGCCTCGTCGACATGCAGGATAAAGTGACGCTGGTGACTGGTGGGGCGCGTGGGATCGGACGTGGCATCGTTACGGCCTTAGCGGGTGCCGGAGCGAGCGTGGCCATTGCCGATCTGCGCGCTGACCTGGCTGAGCAGACGGCGTCGGAGGTTGCCAGGGACACTGGGACGCACGTGGTGGCCCTGAAGACTGATGTCGCTAATCTCGTTGAAGTCCAGGAGATGACAGAGCGTGTCCTGCAGACCTTTGGGAAAATCGATGTGCTGATCAACAATGCCGGGTGGGACGAGCTCAAACCCTTCCTGCAAACGACTCCGGACTTTTGGGAGAAAATCATCGCCATCAACTATAGGAGCGTGCTCAATACTTATTATGCTGTGCTGCCTCATATGGTGACCCGCAAAGCGGGTGCGGTGGTCAGCATCTCATCAGACGCTGGCCGCGTCGGCAGCATGGGAGAAGCGGTCTATGCCGGGACAAAGGCGGCGATCATCGCCTTTTCGCGGACGCTGGCTCGCGAGCACGCGCGCGATAATATCCGCTTCAACGTCGTCTGCCCTGGACCGACACAGACCCCCCTAGTCGAGGAGATGCAACAGCAGGAATTTGGCAGCCGGGTGCTGGGACGCATGGAGCAGTATGTGCCGCTGAGGCGCCTGGGAAAATCTGAAGATGTCGCCCCGATAGTAGTGTTTTTAGCTTCCGATGCCGCAGGCTTCATCACCGGGCAGGTGATCAGCGTCAGCGGCGGGCTGACCATGGTGGGATGATGATTACCCCGCCGAGAGGCCACCGTCCACCGACCAGGCCGCACCGGTCACAAACGATGACTCGTCGGAGGCCAGGAAAAGGACGACCTTGGCCACTTCCCCAGGCTGCCCGAACCGACCGACAGGATGGCGCTCCTCGTAGGTCTCGAGCAACGCCTGCTTGCGGTCATCATCGCCAAGGGAACGATAGGTTAGGAGCTGGTCGGCCATCTGCGTATCGATGATCCCAGGGCAAATGCAGTTGACGCGAATGCCATAGCGACCGAAGTCGACGGCCATGCACTTGGTGAGTAGCAGCACGGCGCCTTTTGACGCATGATAGGCAGCACTCATAGGGCTACCACGCAGGGCTGCCACCGATGCTGCATTGATGATCGACCCACTTTCCTGGCGCATCATCTGTTGGACCGCATACCTGGAGACGAGGTAAATTCCCTTCACATTCACGCTCATCGTCCGGTCCCAATCGGCTTCGCTAATGTCGAGGATAGTCCCACCGCGCCAGATACCGGCATTGTTAAACAGCACATCCAGTCGACCATAGGTGTCCACGGCCTTTTTCACTATGGTCTCGGCCTCCGTGCTGGAAGTGACATCGCCCCCCATGGACACCGCCTCACCCCCCGCTTGCTTGATGAGCTGCACGGTTTCCTGCGCGGTATCGGCATTGACATCCTGTGCCACCACCCTGGCACCTTCCTGCGCAAACAACATGACAGTGGCACGACCGATCCCGGTTCCGGCTCCAGTGACCAGGGCTACCTTGTTGGGCAGTCGCATGAGCTACTCCCACAGGGAAATAACAAGGATCGTTTCTGTAAATGAAATTAGCAGCGCAAGATCCTTGTCAATAGGCTCGTTATCTCCACCAGCAGACCTCCAACAAGGGTCCGGAGTTGACATGACTCCGTTTTTCCTTCGTCCTATGTCTGGTGACGTGCACCCAGATACGCGCGGGCTTGTGCTTCAGCCGCCTGATAAATCTCTTGCAGGGGTATGCCGCATTGGCGCGCTGCCTGGCGGCAGGATTCGTACTCAGGCGAGATTTGCACCACCTGGTCGCGCCACTGGCCGACCTTCACCGCAATCGGGCCGAACGGTGTATCCACCGTCTGTGAGAAGCGCTCCAGCTTCTGGCGCCGGACTTCATAGGTGCGCACGCCAAACGTCGAGGTATTCTGAAACAACGTATCGACGACCGCATCCACTTTGCCAGTCTCACAGAGCACAGTGAGCTTCGTGGCTGGCCGATTCTTCTTCATAAAGATCGGTGTGTAGAAGACATCGAGGGCGCCCTGCGCAAACAATTGCTCCTGGGCATATTCAAACCATTCGGGGTTCATATCGTCGAGGTTGGCTTCCAGCACCGTGATGACATCGGCATCACCCCGTGTGCCATCCTCACCGATAAAGACCCGCAGGAGATTCGGGGCATGCGGCAGATCTTTGGTGCCAGCTCCGTAGCCGATCTTCCCCACCCGCAGCGGTGGAAGTGGCCCAAAGCGTTCAGCGAGCGTCGCCAGCAACGCCGCGCCAGTTGGGGTCGTCAGCTCTCCGTCATACCCCCGTGCATAGGTTGGGGCCCCCTTCAAGAGCTCGGCCGTTGCCGGACCGGGAACGGGGAGCACGCCATGGGCGGCCCGCACGAAACCGCTGCCGACATTGACTGCCGAGGCGAGAATGCGTTGTATGCCGAGCAGATCGAGCCCGATGACCGTCCCTGTAATGTCAACGATCGAATCGATGGCGCCCACCTCATGGAAATGGACCTGATCGATGGCCGTGTGGTGGATAGTGGCTTCGGCCTCGGCCAAACGGGTGAACACCTCCAGGGCGCGATCCTGGATATGCGACGCCAGGGCGCTGCCGCGCAAGATGGTCTCGATGTCGCGCAAACGGCGATGCTGCGTACCAGGATCGTGCACGTATACATGGAACTTCGTGCCGGCGATGCCCTGCTTGGTAACCTTCTCGCTGGCGAGCTCATAGCCTGGAACATTCAACCTTGCCAACTGCACTCGCAGCTCTTCAAAGCTCGCACCGGCATCGACCAGCGCCCCAATCGTCATATCACCGCTGATCCCGGAAAAGCAGTCAAAGTATGCGGTTCTCATGGCTATCCTCGCGCCTCTGACTCCCCCAAGACGTTGATGCTATGGGCTATATAGCCGGCCCCGAAGCCATTATCGATGTTGACCGTGGCGATTCCTGCGGCACAGCTATTGAGCATGGTGAGTAAGGCAGCGATCCCTCCCAAGCTCGCGCCATAGCCGATGCTGGTGGGCACGGCGATGACCGGCTTATCGACGAGGCCACCGACGACGCTGGCGAGTGCCCCCTCCATCCCCGCCACAACGATCAATACGCGTGCCTGAAAGAGCTTTTCCCGCCGATCGAGGAGTCGGTGGATGCCTGCGACCCCCACATCGTAGAGGCGCTCCGTCGTGCTTCCCAGGGTCTCTGCCGTAATCGCCGCTTCTTCGGCAACGGGAATGTCCGACGTCCCTGCACTCACGACCAGCACCATACCTTTTGTCCGCTGGCGCTCCCTAGATCGCACGACGATGGTGCGTCCCTGAGCATGATACACCGCCTCTGGAAAGACATCCTGGACGGCGGCGAACACGCGTTGACTGGCGCGAGTGGCGAGCACATCGCTACCAGTAGCCCGGATACGCTGTACAATCTGGCACACTTGTTCTACCGTCTTGCCCTGACAGAACACCACTTCAGGAAATCCTTGCCGTAACCCCCGGTGGTGGTCGATTTGCGCAAATCCGAGATCCTCATAGGGCAAGTGACGGAGGACCTCCAGTCCTTCCTCCGGGGTTGTCCGCTGATGGTGGATGTCTTCTAATAATTTACGCAATAGGTGTGTTTGCAAGGTTGCAATTGATCCACTAGCATCGGGTGGTGTTTTCAGGAGACGCCCCCTCTTCGTGCGTTCGACCGCACGAGATGTTGATCGTCTCCTGGTGGGTATGGGTAGCATACTATTGTAACTAACTGTTACCACGGCATCCACAAAATTCTGCCTCTGGGACTGAATTCGTCGCCTCCCCGACGTGCCGCTATCGCTCATGCAAGCAATGCAAGCAGCCACGTGGAAACAAGCTGCATGAAGTTCTCAAAGCATCGACCGATATTCTGGGAAGTCACACGAGCAGTAGCCAGGTAGCCTGCCGCGTTTCGCGTGATTGCAGTGAGCAAGCGAGCTAATGATCCACCTTGCAATGTGTGTTGGAATTCTTGTGTGTGGACCATAATGTGGTGGCGGATTGGCTGTGGCGACCACCATCACAGCAGAAAATTTCTCTTGACTTTGGTCACTGTTCTTGGGTAACTTTTGCAACATCTAGTATTTTTTCGTACCAACCTGTCATAATTTATCATAATAAATATTTGGCCGATCTTGTAGCAAGTTGCGATAAACTCTAAATAGCTACTTGGCGGCAATATCTTCGAGAGCTGCAACAGGCTTGGGCTGCGAGACAGCTGTAGGGGGTCTGCCAAAATCCGATGTGTAAGTACACATGCGGTAAGGAGGAGTAATGGTTGAGCACGCTCTTGACTGGGTCGGAGGGCAATGGAAGAATAGCGAGGTCGAAGGGGTGGCGTGGGAAGCGAGCCCCGCGCGTCTGTGGGGTGGACCCGAGATCGGTGGCGTGCTCCAGCAGGCAATGGATGCTCTAGACTTGGGTTTGTTAGTCCTAGCGCCGACTGGGCGCATCGTGTATTACAACCGCACCTATGCCCGCCTCAGGGGCCTGGCACCTGGGGCATTACTTGGGCATCCAGTGGAGGCGCTCGATCGGCGACGGCGCGTCCGTGAGTTGTTGCGTACGGGAACACTCCCCCCCGATCGAGGGATCTCGGACGAACGTCGCATTCACCAAGAAACGATCGTCCCGCTTTGGGAGGGCGGACGACTCCAAGGGGTTGTGGTGGTGGTGAGTCCGATCCAGGCGCGGGTCGAATCCACTGGTGAGGAGACACGCCGCCGTGCGCTGGGGCCTGGCGGTCATGATTCAGCCTGGCCGGCTCGCTATACCTTCGCCGATATCATCGGCCATAGTCCGGCCCTCGTGCAAGCGCGGGAACTCGCGCGCCAGGCAGCCCAGGGAGGATCGTCAGTCCTGGTGGTCGGGGAAAGTGGCACCGGTAAGGAGATATTCGCCCACGCCATACATGCCGCCAGCCCCCGCTATCGGCGGCCTTTTGTGCCGGTCGATTGTTCAGCTATTCCACGTGAGCTCCTGGAATCCGAACTGTTTGGATACGCCCCGGGGGCGTTTACGGGTGCCTCTCGAGAGGGGAAAGCTGGGAAGTTTGAGCTGGCAAACGGTGGCACGATTTTTCTGGATGAAATCGGCGAGATGCCGCTGGAAATGCAGGCCAAGCTGCTACGAGTCCTGCAAGAGAGACAACTTATTCGTGTCGGAGGGGTAAGGCCCCAATCGGTGACCTGCTCGGTGGTCGCCGCCACGAACCGAGCTCTCGAGACACTCGTAGCCCAGGGACGCTTCCGCCGCGATCTGCTGTACCGCTTAGACGTGATCCGTCTCGAAGTGCCCGCGCTACGGGAGCGCCCCGAGGACATTCCATTATTGGTAACTCACTATTGGGAGCACAAGAGTCGGGAGTTGGGACGCGTAGCACAGCTCTCCGCGGAGGCGCTGCGCGTGTTAGAAGGGTATACGTGGCCCGGAAACGTGCGGGAACTGGTGAACGTGGTTGAGCGCTTGCTTGTAGGGAGCACTAAACCGGTTATCGAGCCCAGTGATCTACCCTCCTCGATTCAAGCTGAAGGAGCGGGACGGTTGCGACGTTTTCCATTATTTCATCTGGGTACGGTCGTTGCTGAGGCTGAGCGTCGGACCCTCGATCGCGCGTTGCGCCAGGCGCAAGGGAATCGTAATAAAGCCGCTCAGCTCGTGGGCCTGTCGCGGGCGAGCTTCTATCGGAAGCTGAAAGCCTATGGTCTCTTGCAAGGGGATCGGGAGATGTTAGCGCTCCGCGCCCCACTGTAACGCCACAGCCCCGTTTGTTTCCCAGCGCCACTCAGACGGCGCTGGGAGCACACCTGCACCGCTTCCTCAACTCCTCATCCACGCGACCCAATGCTGCCCCGTAGACGTGGGTCCAGTGTATCTCGAATCCCATCCCCAAGCAGGTTGAAGGCCAGAACGGTCACCGTAATGGCCAGTCCTGGGAAAAACACTAGCCACCAGTGCGGCACCAGCGAGGTCAACGAATCGGCCAACATGTTCCCCCAGGTCGGTGTCGGCGGTGGAATGCCGACTCCCAGAAAGCCCAGCGCCGCCTCGATAATGATCGCCACCCCCAAATGCGTGGTCGCCAGAACTAAATAAGGCGCCAGACACTGGGGCAAAATATGCAGGCCCATGATCCTGAGTTGACTCGCCCCGACCGATCGGCCGGCCTCGACGTACGCTAACTCCTTCACCGTCAAGGCTACTGATCGAATGACGCGACCGCCGAAGGGGATTCGCGTCACCGCAATGGCCACGATGACCGCGCGCATGCCCGTCCCGATGGCCATTGAGATCGCCATGGCGAGGATCAGGTCCGGGAATGCCTGCAGGATCTCCATAATGCGCTGGCTTGTGATATCGAACTTACCGCCCAAATATCCACTTGCCAACCCCCACAGCGAGCCAACCGTTGTGCCGAGTAAGACAGCACCAAAGGACACCACGAGAGAGGAGCGGGCGCCGTAGATGACTCGGCTCATGGTATCTCGGCCGATCTGGTCGGTGCCAAAATAATTATGGGTGTCAGGCGATTTCGCCATGCGTCGGAAGTCAGCTTTCAGCGGGTCGTATGGGGCGATGAGCGGGGCCGTAAGGGCGAGAAAGACGATGAGCAGTCCCACGATCCCACCCCCCATGGCGGTCGGGTTATGTCTCACAAGAGTCCCAAGAGTCCCCGTGGCCGAACGCCGGCGACTGACTTCAGTGACGCTCTCCGCAGATGATACTATGCTCTGGAGATTTCCTTGCTGCTTCACACGACTCTCTCACCGTTCCAGAACTCGTCCGCCTCTTGCCGGAAATACGCTCCCTGGCATGGCTGGGTTGGAGGACTGTCGACAGGAATCACCTGCCTTCAGTGATATCGAATGCGTGGATCAAGCCAGGCATAGCTCAAATCCACCATGACATTGATGAGGATGAAGATGACACCGTAGAGAAAGACCAGATTCTGCACAACGATGATGTCGCGTTCGATTACTGCCGTGACGAGAGTCCGGCCCAATCCTGGCACGCCGAAGGCCTGTTCGATTGCCACAGAGCCCCCCAACACGAAGCCCATCAGAATGCCTGACAGCGTAATGACGGGGAGGAGCGCGTTCGGCAGGGCATGACGTATCACTACCAGCCACTCGCTCACCCCCTTAGCGCGCGCCGTCCTGACATAATCCTCGCGGATCACTTCGAGGAGGCACGAACGCGACATCCTGGCAATGTATGCTCCCTGCCCCAGGCCCAACACAATAGCCGGGCCGATCACCAACTGAAAGTTCATCCAGGGATCTTGCCACACATGGACCACTAGCAGGGGAGCCTTGTAATTAAACCAAAACAACAGCGCCAGGACGATGAGCATGGCGAGCCAGAACCCAGGGATCGCCAGAAATAAAATGGATACGGAGCGGGCCACATGATCGCTGACGCTATTGGGGCGGAAGGCGCTGATGATGCCCACGGGGAGACCGACCATCCATGAGATCACTACCGACATCATGCCAATCTGGGCGCTCAAGGGGCCACGATGCATAATGATGTCGCCGACGCTCTCGCTACGAAAGAACGACTTGCCGAGGCTACCGCTGGCGATGGCCTTCATCCAGCCCACATACTGCACCAGCAGTGGATCACTCAGGCCAAGGTCTTCCATGATCCGACCCCGGTCGGCAGCAGACAGCTTCATGAAGCCTTCCATGCCAAACATCGCGACCAGAGGATCCCCAGGCAGGATGCGCATGACCATAAAGATGATCACCGACACCCCGAACAGGGTGAGTAATCCGTACAACATCCGTCTTAGCAAATACTTCTGCACCGCAAGGTTCCATCTAGAAGTCGTCAGCTTAGTACTACAGTGGTAATTATGCTGCTAAGACCTGAGCCACTGCCTCGCGTCGCGGGTCATGGTCCTAGTTGGCGACGGGCTGGTGCCCACGACGCCCCTGGGACCCACCTCGGATGGGGCGGGCCGGCTGCCGCACGGCCAGGACCAACCACCACAGCAGGCGCCGCATCTCGGGGACGCGCAGTGGGATACCAGCCCGCGGCTGGCCTTGCACGCCGTCCGTGGGCTCTCCGACTGACGGGGCCGCCGCTTTTTGTTCCATGCTTCGACGGCGATGGCTCCCGCCCGCAGGACCGTCAGCCGGGCCAAGGCCCACCGGGTGAGGGTGAGGTGACGAGACCACCCCGTCCAACTCCGGACCTCATCGTGATCCAGCCCCACCTCGCGCTGAGCCGCTTCGCAGCCGCTTTCGATGGTCCAGCGGGTCCCCGCCACCCGCACGACTGCGTCCAGCGTCGTCTCGTCTCTGGCACAGACGACGTCAGCGGTCAGCTCCGTCGGCGTGCCCAGACGGCGCCGCACCCGCCACCAGAGGCGCCAGCCGGGCTCCCGTGGCGCGGCCACAGACCGCCCGCGCCAGTCGTCCCACCGCGGACCTTTCGTGCCATCGCCCGCCCTGAGCCGCGTCCAGCCGTCCTCCGGCAGGGCAGCCAGGATCGTGTTCACCTGCCGTGGCGCCAGCCCAGCCAGACGTATGCCTGGCCCGAGACGGCCAGGACATCGGCCTGGGGCTGGGCCTCCAGCCCCCTCCGCCAGCGCCGCTCGGCGTCATCCACCCTCTCGCCCGTGACCCCTGGCGCGGGGACCCCCGCGGTGACAGCCCGCGCCAGCCTCGGCTGGGCCCGCTGGGGCATGGTGGCCAAGCCCCGGTCCTCCGGGAGGCCCGCCCGCCGGCAGCGGTCACGATCCTGGGTCCACGCGGTGGGGAGAGCGCGTTCGCGATCCCGCAGGGCATGGCCCAGCGGCCTGGCATCGCCCAGAAAGACGCCCATCTGGCCATGGTCCACCGGCCCAGCCGTGCCACTGTCTTGGCGGGCCACGCCAGCCGAGGGTCGCCCCGTGGTCAGCAAGCCGGTCGCGTCGATCACCAGCACCGCGTTCGGGTCTGCCAGAGGCTTCACTATGTCGGTGCGCAGCTCCTCGCGGACGGCCTCGGGGTCCCACCGCGCGCGGCGCAGCCGATGTTGAACGGCCTCAGGCGTGGTGTCGCCGCTCCCGTCGGCCCATGGCCAGCTGTGCTGGCGCTCGGCTGGGCTCAGCAGGCCCCGCCCAGAGGCCATGACTCGTGGCCGGGGCTCGGCCCGTGCGCAAGAGGGGGCTAGGCGGCGCGCGCTATCGTGCACGGACGCGGCCCCTCTTGGGACCACCGACCCCGCCTGGTCGACCAGCTCAGGGGTCGATTCACGCCTCAACCTCATGATTCCTTCCTCCATGCATGCACGTGGAATCATGCTACCACGGCAGAGATGTAATTACCACTGTAGTATTAGTTCTACATCCAACCAAGCAGGGCCCCACCAACTCACGACGTAACTCCCGAAGTGACAAGAATGATTGCGCCTCTCCATGGGAGGCTATGGATCAGACATCCGAATACTCATCGTGACCCAAAGATGCTACCTCGGGATGGCGCTGTGAGGATACTGGTTGTTCCCCTTTCGGGCAGCCCGACTGGACATGAATGAGAGATTTGTGATACTAAAACCGGCGGCAGAATTCTGTCAAGCGAAAAGGGTAGGCCATATCCTAAGTACAGCTCGTCACAAATAAGTGACCAATATCGCATTACCAAGGCTTGCCCCTTGGCTGGTCAATTGGCAGTTGGCTTGGAGGAATTTGGCGGAATTTGGATACCTAATCATGAAGAGCTGTACTAAGAGACCAGTGTCCACTGAGCGACCCTGGCTCACCCGTGCCGCGCTGACGATGCTTCAGCGGGCGGCGATAGAGCCTATGGTTTGAGAGCCCGAGGCTCTTACGGCCCTCAGAGAGATCCTATCGTAGAGGAGGTCGCTTATGACGCCATTCGTCAAGACGTTATTAGCGCTGAGCTTGCTGGCTCTGGCTGTTGTTCTGGTCAGCGCTCAGGAAAGAGTAAACTTCTCCGGCACCTGGGTCCTGGATAAGTCACAGAGTGATGTGTCACAGCTCTTGGGTCTTAGCGATGACCCGGCGAAGGCACGGAACGCCAGCATGACGATGGTAGTCGAACAGCAGGGGTCGAACCTTAGAGTGAACAGAACGCTGAAAATCCAAGGCGAGGAAAGAAAAGAGATCCATACGTATAAGATTGGCGGTGGCGAGACGACGAACACCGGCTCTCGTGGCGAGACCGTCGTCGGCAGAGCCTTCTGGGAAGGGGACAAGTTGGCGATTGTGTCAACCATCACCAGGAGGGGGCCGTTGAAAGACGTCTCGGCTGAAACCCGAGGCGTATGGAGCCTCTCGCCGGACGCCAAAACCCTTACGATTAGCGTACTGGTAAATAGCCCCCGTGGGGAGCAACGGGGTAAGGTGGTATTCGACAAGCAGTAGAACTGGCTGCAGAACCCCGGGTTCGAGCTTTGGAAGACGAGGGGCGTGGCGAGCACTGCCTAACACTCCTGCTGCCGCTGGCTGTAGGCAATTGCCCACCAAAAGCTCGTGGCCCCTTTGCCTCAGTGCATACACGCGCTCGGCCGTCAGCGCAAGGCAATTTCTCATGAACTTTCAGGAGCATCGACATATGTGTAGGGAGATGAGCTCGTGTTGTGGGCCTCGCAAGCCCTATGGTATAGTGAGCGGTACTGCCAAGCAAACTTTACAGAGGGTTAACGTGCAAGAGAGATGATCGCATTCGACCTGATCAATAATGGGGTATGGCTCCGCTCATGATGACGGGTGTAGGACACGCCAACTGATGCGCCCAACACTATGGAGTGATGCCATGATGGGGGCTCGACACCGCACGCGTTACTGCAGCATTCCGCAGCATCTGACATCTGCCTGGGAGAAGTGGCATGAACATGAAGTGCAGCCGCCAACTTTGGAGCCCCATCGCCTTTACGCTCTTGCTGGGCTCCTCATGGGGCGTTGGCGACGCATGGGCGAGAAGCAATATGCATTTCTGGCACGCTATGACTGGGCAGTTGAACGACGCGGTTGATGCTCTCGCCAAGAAGTTCAACGAAAGACAGAGTGATTACGAGGTGAAGCCGCTGTACAAGGGCACCTATCCGGAAACACTGACGGCTGCCATGGCTGCCTATCGCTCCAAGACACCCCCGCATATTGTGCAAGTCTTCGATGTTGGCACGCAAACCAGGCTGCTCTCAGGAGCGACCATGCCTGTCTTTCAACTGATGAGAGACCAAGGAATGGTCATCGACTGGAGCGATTTTATTCAGCCGGTGCTGTCGTATTATTCCAAG